>Ga0134128_10003385_pt1 | contig 19536 bp, 16 predicted proteins | sample KB31754_FD_96462 | JGI IMG/M metagenome (GOLD analysis project Ga0134128, IMG submission 96462) | Terrestrial soil microbial communities with excess Nitrogen fertilizer from Kellogg Biological Station, Michigan, USA - KB3-175-4 | ecosystem: Environmental > Terrestrial > Soil > Unclassified ...
GCGCGCTTCTGCAGTTCTTGCTTGCGAGCGCGTTCCTGACGGGCGGCTTCGGCGACGCTTCGATCTTGCTGGTCTTGCGCGCGAGAAATGGTTGCGCCGAAAGTCGCGAAGCTCAAAAAAATAATAGCGGGTGCGGCCAAACGGGTGGGACGCGAGATTCTCCCCAAGCCAGGGCGACGCGGCTGGAGGGACATGGGGCCGTTTAGGTCAGTCAGCAACATAGCAACCGACTACGGGGGGACTCCGCGTAAAAAGGATTGTAGCTCAGAAATGGCCATAGGGAAAATTCTTTCTCTTCCAGTTTCCTGAAGGCAAACCCCTGGAGATACGGATTTTATGCGGCCCGAGAGCTGAGTTTGGCGTACTATCTGTGCGTTTTCTTTGCTGGGGAAAGGGTGAGGATCTGAAATGGAAAAATTCACTGAGCATGAGAGCAAGAGTGCAGAGATCTGCGAGGCTGAACGGGAAAGCGTGCGCGCCGAGCAAAAACGGCGCGCACCGGCGGCTGCAGGACGGAGAAGATTTTTGCAGGCAAGTTTGCTCGGAGGAGCGGCGGCCGCGGCCGGTCCTATGTTGCAGCCGGTGTTTGGAAGGCCACGCGGGAACGCGGCTGCGGCGGAGGCTGCAGAGGTTCCGGCGTTTGAGTTTGATGAGATCACGATCGGCGAGCTGCAAGACGGAATGAAGTCCGGGAAGTACACGGCGCGATCGATTGCGGAGAAATATTTGGAGCGTATCGCAGCAGTTGACAAGAGCGGCCCGACAGTGAACAGCGTCATCGAAACAAATCCGGACGCGCTGGAAATTGCGGCAGCGCTGGACAAAGAACGGAAAGAAAAAGGGCCGCGCGGGCCGTTGCACGGAATTCCCGTACTGATCAAAGACAACATTGCGACGGCGGACCGGATGCAGACGACTGCGGGATCGCTTGCCTTGGTCGGATCGAAGCCGCCGGCAGATGCGTTCATCGCGAAGAAGTTGCGTGACGCGGGCGCCGTGATTTTGGGAAAAACAAATTTGAGCGAGTGGGCGAATATTCGCTCGAACCACTCGATCAGCGGATGGAGCGGACGCGGCGGGCAGACGAAAAATCCATACGCTCTGGACAGAAATCCCTGCGGCTCGAGTTCGGGAACGGGCGCGGGGATTGCGGCGAACCTGGCGGCGATCGGAATCGGAACGGAGACGGATGGATCGATCGTGTGCCCATCTTCGGCGAACGGACTTGCGGGGATCAAGCCGACGGTTGGGTTGGTGAGCCGGAGCCGGATTATTCCGATTTCGCATACACAGGATACTGCCGGACCGATGTGCCGCACGGTGCACGACGCAGCGATTTTGCTTGGAGCACTCACAGGGGTTGACCCGAACGATAGAGCGACGGCGGCGAGCGCGGGAAAGTCGTTCACGGATTACACCAAGTTTCTCCAGGCCGACGGATTGCGCGGCGCGCGTATCGGTGTTTTGCGAAAAGCGTTTGGGTTCAATCCTGCGGTGGACAAATTGATGGAGGCGGCGCTTGAGGTAATAAAGAAGCAGGGAGCGACGCTGATCGACCCGCTGGAAATTGAGACGTACGGCAAGTTCGGGGAGACGGAATTCCTCGGGTTCATGTACGAGCTGAAGGCGGACTTGAATGCGTATTTGGCGTGGCTCGGACCGAATGCGCCGGTCAAGACGCTGAAGGAGATCATCGAGTTCAACGAGAAGAATGCGGCGAAGGAGATGCCGTTTTTTGGGCAAGAGAATTTCCTAAAGGCCGAAGAAAAAGGACCGGTGACCACACAGGAATACGTGGACGCGATCAAGAAAAACCATGAGCTGGCCGGCAAGGAAGGGATCGATGCGACGATGGACAAGCACAAACTGGACGCCATCGTTGCGCCGACGGGCGGGCCGGCGTGGTTGACGGACATCGTGAACGGCGACTCGTTTGGCGGAGGAAGCTCGGAATTTGCGGCAGTGACCGGGTATCCCAACGTGAACGTGGTCGCGGGATTCGTGCGCGGGTTGCCAGTAGGCATTTCGTTTTTTGGGCGGGCTTGGAGCGAACCGGTTTTGATCAAGCTGGCATATGGGTTCGAGCAGGCAACGAAATTCCGCAAGGCGCCGCGATTCTTGGCGCACGTCGAAGGATAGGGCCTCGGGCGGCGGAAGCGTGATTCGTGGTTCGCGATCCGGGTTCCGTGACCCGAGGTCAGTGATGCGTGATGCGCGATTCGTGGTTAACAATAACAGGCCCCCACCCCCGGTTTTCTTGTAAGTGTTGATTCTATAGGGCTTACTATTCTTGTAAGTTGTTTAGAATCAGCACTTGTGGGCGATTCTATAAGTGTTGATTCTAAAGGAGATGGAAATAGTGCAGGCGGCGCTGAGTAGAGGAACGGGGAGAAGTGAATGGCGAATCGCGGGAAGCACTCAGGGGCGGTAAGCTGATGAGTCCGGGCGAGGATGCGAGTGGAAGTTAACGCGCCAACCGGGTCGGAGCGGACGCCGGACAGAGAGGCCGCGGAGAAAGAGAAGGCAGGTCTTTCGCTAAGCGCAGTCCCGTAAAAGCGGCCGGGACGCAAAAAAGACGAATGGCAACGTGCTGGGCCCCTCGCCGAGGAGGCTCGGGGTAGACGGGGATGGAAGCCAACGTTCACGGTATATGTTACCGCAGTTTGGGATAACTTGTCAAGTTATTTGTTGTTCAGTACTCATTCGAATCGCGCGTACGGTGGACGTAAGTCAGTGAGGAGAATGGGGATGGGCGAGAATTCTGGGCGCGAAAATGGCCAGTTGTACGGGGGTGGGCGAGGGCTGGAAGTGTGCAATGGAAAGGCGGCGTGCGGGGCAGTCAGCTAACTTGAAAAGTGCCGGATCAGCAATTCCATATGTCCGGTAACGCGACTTACCAGGAGTTCATGAACGCAAGAACTCCACACTGTCACTATTAGCAGGTTCCACCAATTTCACTCAGCGCTGTAATTCCTACGAATCTGTGTTCCCACGCCTGGGAGGTTATGGCGGAGCAGCAACTTTCGAAAGGTGCCAAACCATGCTCAATGCCATTCTTTTTGTGATACTTGGCGTGGTTGTTTTCTGGCTGTTGGCCGCTATTTTTGATGCAATAGGATTCACAAAGCATCGCTACGTCACACGAGGTTTTGCGGCTTTGCTCACCATCGCCGGGGCATGCATCGGCACGGGATACCAACATTGGTGGCAGGTGTTGATTGGAATTGGGGCCGCTTTTGTTTATCTCCAGACATTGAGGAAGTCTCCGGACAAATCGGCGCAAGAATCAAAATGAGGAACCTTTCGCCAGTCCCTTTTCGTAGCCCTATGGGCCGCTGGCCGTGATTTGAAGTGCCGAGTAATTGAAAATTCTCTTTTAGGGACCCGGAGATCACATCCGCCTGGCGAGGGGAAAAACCGTGGACCACAAAGATCATGTGAATCGCGCTGTTGAAGCGTCCATCCACATCGGGCTGGTCATTCTGCTGGCCGCCACTTGTTTCCTTATCTTGCGCCCCTTCATTCCCTTGATTGCATGGGGCATCATCGTCGCGATCGCGGTTTACCCGCGCTACCGGCAGTTGCAGCTCGTGCTCGGCGGTCGTGGCGTCTTCGCTGCTGTCCTTATCACCCTTCTACTACTCGCTTTGTTGATTGTTCCTTTGGCCTTGCTCTCGGGAACATTGATTGGGGGCATCCAGGCCCTCGCAGCGCACATTAAGGACGGAACCCCGATTATCCCACCGCCTCCCGCTGGCGTGGAAACCTGGCCTTTCGTTGGCGTTCCCTTGAAAAGTGCATGGAGCCTGGCTTCAACTAACATTACCTCCGCTCTAATGAATATCGGTCCTCAAATCAAGGCGATAGTCCCTGGCCTGCTCTCGGCTTCTGCTGGAATAGGCCTCACCGTTCTGCAATTCGCTCTCTCCCTCATAGTTGGCGGAGTCCTTCTCGCTAACTCACAGGGTGCTGCCGGTGCTGCGCACTCCTTAGCCAATCGTATATTTGGCGACAAAGGGTCGGAGTTTGAGCAGCTCGCCGGCTCCACTATCCGTAGCGTCACGATAGGAATCCTGGGCGTGGCTCTGATCCAATCGGTTCTCGCGGCCATTGGTTTTCTTGTAGCAGGATTGCCGGGCGCTGGCTTGTGGGCCGTCGTGTTTTTAGTGGCCGCATTGCTACAGGTGGGGACACTTGTCCTCATTCCCGCCGTGATTTACGTGTTCGCGACCTCTAGCGTCACGAAAGCCGTGATTTTTATGGTTTGGTGCCTCATCGTCGCGCTGGTAGACAACACCCTAAAGCCACTTCTGTTAGGGCGAGGCGTCGCAGTTCCCATCGCAGTCGTATTTCTCGGTGCGATTGGAGGATTCGTAGCGATGGGCCTTATTGGCTTGTTCGTTGGCGCGATCGTTCTGTCGGTGGGCTACAAGTTGTTCATTGCCTGGCTAGCTCGAACTCCCGCCGCTCTTGGGGAGACTTGATATACAACGGTCCCACGCCGGATCGCAGAGGGCTTCGAAACCCTCGGAGCCGATCAAGTTGTCAGTGAGTGTGCGGTGTCCATTTCACTCATACGCCTGTACTTCTGCAATGTTGTTCGTGGAGGCAATCACAATGTTTTTTACAGGCATCACGATTACATTTCTTAAGCAGCTCTGCTTTGGCCTTTGGGCGACCCTTCCTCTGTTACTGAGCCTTGCAGCGGGAATAACTCTGTTAGGGAATGCCGTGGGAAGGAAGGAGGGCTGGTCGCGCCTGGACACGCTTTATTGGTCATTTATCACGGCAACCACAGTCGGTTACGGCGATCTCCGGCCGGCCCAAAACGCCTCGAAAATTGCTTCCATTCTGATGGCTTTCCTGGGATTAATGCTGTCGGGTATTGTCGTTGCGGTCCCCATTCACGCTGTGAATTTGGCTTTGGACACGCGTCGCTAGACCTGCTATTCCAAGGTGACCAGGAACTAAGCTCGGAAATTCACAAAGCATAAGATGCACTAAAAGCTGTCTTCAGCGCTATCCTGCCTCGAGAGAAGCCAGCGCATTGCGGACGCTCTCCCCTTGAGGCGGCGAAGGTCGATGAGCCGAAGTTTCGCTGCACCTGGATTCCTACAATCTCCTGAAGTTCATGGCATTCAGCGCCCGCAGCGGTTACTGGAAAAGTGAAGTCCTAGGACTGTCTGGCACGACTTATCGGGAGTTGATTCAGGCAAGAAGTGCGGGCCCTGTTACTTCTGCCAGCTTGCGGATCGGATTCCTTCCAGAGTTCAATGATCACGAAGCGCAGAGCTTTTTGCGCATGGAGGAAGCCTATGCCAATAAAAACCCCGAAAGAACTTTTTGTGATGCTCCTTACCGATGTACGACAGGGCGCCGAAAAAGCCGAGACGATCTACGAGGAGATTGGGCAGTTGGTTCAAGATCCCCAGATCAAAGAAGCGTTGCAGGCGCGAGCGTTCGTCTCAGGCAAAGTCCTTGCCACACTCGATGAGTGCTTCAAACTTCTCGGCGAGCAACCCGCAAAACTCAGTGGGCGGCTACAGGAGACGTTGATTGAGGACTTCCGTAGGGAGTTGGCGGAGATCCAGGGGCCCGTTGCCAGACGCATTTTCGCGTTGGTGAAACTCAATCACGTTGCACAGTTTCGGATCAGCGAGTACCGCGCCTTAATCGCTGCAGCCGAAGCGGTCGGGCACTATGGAGTCAGCTTGCTATTGGAAACCTGCCTTGCGGATAGACTGACGTTTGTGGATCGGACACAACGCTTCCTCAGAGCGTTGGTCGAGACGAAGGCAGCCGAACACGCTGCAGGAGCATCGGCGTAAGACACTTGCCAGCAGGTCCGCTAACACCAGTCCGCTTGCAAGCGCGGCGGACCGGTGCTGCCGCCGACTTGTGACTGAATCAAAGCGGGGGGCAGGTCAGTCACGATTAACGCGGTAACCGGAAAGGTTCGACTTGGACCTAGCCCCTATGACGAAGAGATTGCCAAATGGAGTCCCAGATGACGAACGATCCGAATAGGAAGAAGAGGATTCGATAAAGTACCCGGGGATGGAGTTCAGGCCCTCTCCCTTGAGTAGTGCCGAGGCGTCCTGGATAGAATCGGGAATGGGGAAGAAGAGAGAGACATATTGAATTCTACAATAAGTACCCGATAAGCTATTAAAATCGCGGCCGAAGTTCGGTGAACTACGCTGAGCGGGACTTTTTCCATTCCAACGGCGGCAGTTCTAAGTGTCCTGCATTGTGAAGATACGCCCTAGCATGTGCTGCCGCTCTGTCTTTTCCCTGGTCGATATCATCAACTGGCTCGGAGGGTGCAATCCAATTCTTTGCAGTTACATTGTAAACAGATGCCTGCACCCCCTGCGCGTTATGCTCCGAGAATAATCGCAGGTGTTCGCCTCCCACTATGACTTCGGCCCAAACACCCTGGTCCAACATCAAAGGGCTCCGTGAAAACGAGATTTCGCCGCGCCTCGTCTACTAGTGACCAGTTTACTGCCAAAGCTCAGTTGTCCGGTATCGCGCGACTTATCAGGCTTTGACACGGAGTAATGCTTGTAGTCCCGCCTTAGAAGTGTTGTCGTATCCTGGATAGAGGAGCTCGAATCATACCTGCACGACAACACCGATTTTTCATATTGCCGACGAAAATCTCCGTACTTTCCGTCCGACTCCATCAGCAAGTCTCAGACCCCTTGCAGAATGGACGGAACATTCCCTGGAGGTTTACTTTGGTTCGAGCACCAGTGGCAAGCCATTCTTTGGATTGCCGATAATCACGACCTTGGCATTCGCGCTGGTCGCCAGTTTCTCCGTCGCTTCGATCCCTTTCCATTCGAGGAGTTGCGGACTGATGCCCGTCGCCACGATCTTCTGGAAGTCCGCGATACCTTGAGCCTCGATGCGCTTGCGCTCGGCTTCCTGCTTTTCCTTCTGCAGGATGAAACTCATGCGCAGCGCGTCCTGTTCGGCCTGCTGCTTGGCTTCGATGGAGCCTTTGAGCATGGCCGGTAATTGGACGTCGCGAAGCAGCACGTTTTCGACAATCACTCCGCGCGGCGCGAGTTGTGACTTTAGCTCATCCTGAATCTGCTGCTGCACCAGTTCGCGCGCATTGGTATAGAGCGCGTTCGCCGAATGCGCTGACGTGGAGGCGCGAATCGCTGCCCGTAAGGTCGGCTCTACGATCTTCTCCGCGTAATTGTCGCCTACAGTCTGGTAAACGAACGCGGCTTTGTCTTTGTCCAACCGGAAAAGCAGCGACGTGTCCAGTGCCAGGATCAATCCCTCATTTGACGGCACATTGGCGCTCTCTTTCACCGATTGTGTCTGCACGGAAAGCTTCTGCACCGATTTCAGTGGATTGACGAGGTGAATTCCTTCCGGAAGCGTTTCACCGGTCACGCGCCCAAACAGCGTAAGGACGCCCACGTTCCCGGTCGGAATGGAGGTTGTGCTCGCCAGCACCACAATAATCAGAACCACCAATATCGCGAGCTGCAATATTCTTTTCCCAGCCCCACGCAGGTTTGGCATCGACGGCAATCCGCCGCCGTCCAGCTCGAATCTTGTTGTCGTTGGCATTTTTTCTCCGTCTGCGGCTCATTTGCGAAGGAACCGAGCCGCACAACTATCACTACCCCTAATACGCAGGAAGTGTACTCTGGATTTCCTTGCCAGGCCTGCGCCCGCCGCCTGGTTCGATGGGCTGTTTTTCTCAATTCACCAGTCGCGATTCACGGGTCGCCACTTCAGCGTCCTGTAATCCGACTTGCCAGGGAAGTGAAAGACAACCGGCAAACATAAGCGCCTTTTGGTGGGCAATCCAGCTCGACTTGGGCGATTCCACTCTGGGGACGAATCTGTTCTCTAAGTCCGGCGTTCCGCCAAGGGTCTCAATGCATTGATCCGTCACGCACATCACGCCGAAATTCGAGAAGTTCAACCGGCGCGCCGCTATCGAGGATCATCGCAACCATAACGCCTTCCGAAGGTGAGTTCGGTTCCGTGAGAACCTGCTTCCCTGCTATAGCAGATTGAAGATCGTCTACTTCGAACGCGATGTGAGGGACTGACTTGACCAAGGCGTGCACTGGGCTATCGGGCTCGAAGCGCATCCATTGAATGCCACAGGGACTGGTCTCGAACGCAGAGACGTACATCTTAAACCGTTCCAGGTAAATCTCGTCGGGACGCTGAACGTCAGTCGGAATGCCGATGTGGTGATATCGCCAGCCGCATACCGAAGTAGCCACAGGTTGCTCGTGGCCCTTCCGGCGAGTTACGGGCCCATCAGACTTGGGTTCTGAAATACACATGAATTCTTCCTGACTAAAATATCACCGCGCCTTTCGCAGAGCGAGGACGGTCAACGGTGCCACAGGGATTGCGCTCTGCCTTGTCCCGCAGGCGTTTATTGATAACACTCAAAAAACTGGTTTTCAAGCCAAAGGAACGAGCGGCTGGTAAACGCGGCAACCGGACATGACCAAGGCAGTAAAACAGCAATGGCGTTCCACCAAAGTCGCTTTGCCGCCGGCTCCGGCCATCTCATTATCCTGGGGTAGCGCCGAGAAGCACTGTTAAGTGTGGGTTTCAGATCGCGATCTAAATGGTAAATTGCCCTTGTTCGGCAGTCCCATTTACATCAATCTTCTTTAGATTTTAGATTATGGTTCTTTGCAGGTTCATTGCAGGAGAACTCATCATGCGTGTCTGTTGCATACTGGTGACCGCTGTTTTGTCGATTCCACTCGCCTTGTCCTTCGCGAGGACTCCACCTGCTCCGCTCCCGGCACTTCGCCCCGGCACTCGTGTTGTTCTGGACGCACATAACTGCTACCCCTATTTTGAATGGTGGGCGGACAGAATTGACCGCGCCCTTTCAGCCGGTACGCCGCTTGCTATCGAGCAGGATTTGCTCTGGACCAAGAACACCAAGACGGGCGAGGCAAAGTCGGTGGTAAGTCACGGCGCCCCGGCGACTGGGGCCGAGCCAAGTCTCCGGGACTATTTCTTCGAGCGCGTTCGGCCGATCGTAGAAGACGCGCTGCGCCAGGGCAACCGGGGCGACTGGCCATTGATTACGCTTAATTTGGATGTCAAATCGGAAGAGCCCGAGCATCTGGCGGCGATTTGGGATTTGCTGTCGCAATACCAGGACTGGCTCACCACGGCAACGCGCACCACGGATGTGCTTCAGAACGAACCCTTAGCTGTTCGCCCGATACTTGTACTGACAGGCGAATCTGAGGCGCAAAAAAGAGTTTTCTACGATCAGGTTGCCGTTGGTGCGCGGCTGCTAGTTTTCGGGGCCGTCCAAACGAATAGTGCGGACCCCTCTGCGCCGCCGCAGGTGCTTGCTCCGAAGGCGGGGGACAATTACCACCGGTGGTGGAACAACAACTGGCACGTCGTGGAACCGGCCGGCCAGCCCCATGCTGGAGAGTGGGATTCTGAAAAGGAACGGCGGCTCCGAGAGTTAGTGGAATACGCGCACACGCACAACTTGTGGATTCGCTTTTACACGCTGGACGGCGAAACAAAATCAGAATTGAGCTGTAACGGCTGGTTCGGGTCATACAATTTCGGCTCCGAATCGGCCGTACGGAAACGCTGGGAAGCCGCCGCCGCCGCAGGCGCGGACTTCATAGCCACGGATCAGTACGAAAAATTGGGCGCATATCTGAGATCGCGACGTTAGTCCGCAGGCGGACTTTTGCGCCCTAGCAAGGACTTGGAAGCACGGGGAGACCGCCATTCCTTGTCTGATTTCTCCCCAGGATGGTGCCTACCGGAAGTATTCGTACAGGATAAATAAATTCGGCTCGCCAATTCTACGGCTGTTGCTGCCAGCCTCCGCCTAGCGCCCTGTACAGTTGCACAAGACTCTGGTACTCCGTGCCGCGCGCCTCCGCGAGCGTGAGTTCGGCGGAAAACAGCGACCGCTGGCCGTCCAAGACTTCGAGGTAAGTGGTGGTGCCTCCCCTGTAACGCATGTCGGACAGGCGAACGGATTCCTGTAAGTCCTTGACGGTATCCTCCTGGCGAAGTCGGACCTGATGCAATTTCTCGTAGCCGATCAGGGCATCGGAAACATCTCCGAAGGCGCGCTGAATCGCTTGCCGGTAAGCGATCAGGGCGGATTCATGCTGCGACTTTGCAAGCCGCAGATTTCCGCGAAGAGCTCCCCCCGTGAAAATGGGCTGGCTCACTTGGGCTCCGTAGGACCAGATTCCAACTTGCGAGGCCATCAGGCTCGAGAAAGCGCTGCTCCGTCCGAAGGAGCCGCCGCCGGAGCCGGTGAGAGCGATTTGTGGAAAGAACTGTGCCTTGGCGACTCCGATCTCGGCGTTCGCAGAGACCAAGACTTGCTCGGCCTCGCGAATATCAGGCCGGCGCTCGATCAACGAGGAAGGCATTCCCGGCGGCACTTCGGGAGGAAGCGGCTGCTCGACCAGCGGGCGGCCGCGCGGCACGGCCTGTGGGTAGTTGCCAAGGAGAATGCTGATGGCATTTTCTTCCTGCGCGATACGCCGCTCCAAGTCCGGGATGGTAGCATTCGCGGAATCGAGAACTTGCTGAGCTTGCAAAACGTCAAGCTTTGTGGCCACGCCATGATCGACGCGAAGCTGGGTGAGTTTTACCGAGTCTTCCTGCGTCTTGACGGTCCCGCGCGTGATTTGGAGTTGCAGGTCAAGTTGCAGGAGCACGAAATAGTCACTCGCCACGTCGCTCACGAGCGTCAATATTACCGTCTGCCGCGCGTCCTCGGTTGCAAGGAGTTGGGCGCGTGCCGCCTCGTTTGCGCGGCGCAGCCTGCCGAAGAAGTCCAACTGGAACGCTGCGTCGGCAGTAAGGAGCAGAAAGTTCGATTTGGTTTGGAAGTTATGTTCTTTTCCACCGCTGAAATTCCCGTTCCCTTGGACCTGCGGGAATAGATTGGAACGTGTTATCGCAACTTGCGCGCGCGCACCGTTGATGCGCTCCGTCGCAAGTTGCAAGTCGTAGTTTTGCTTTAGCGCTGTGCGCATGAGTTCTTGTAATTGGGGGTCCTGGAAGACCTGCCACCAAGGAAGATCTGCATAGGACGCGGCCTGCGCCCGGACCTGTGGGTTCTCGCTCAAATCGCGGTAGGCCGCTGGAGGTTGAACGACGGGTCGATGGTAGTTCGGGCCTACGCTGCAACCAGCGACTAAGCTCGAGGCCATCATGGCAGCCATGAATGCGGCTAGTCTCTTCATAGGCTTGCTCCGCCGCTCTTCCTTCGCGCCGTTCTCGCGGTGGTCCATCTCAGTCCCCCTCCGCTGGAGCGGGCGTTGCCGGCAAGGCGCCCGAAACGTGTTCCTTGCCGGCGCCTGACCATTTCTCCACCAGGTAGAAGATCGCAGGCACGAAGAAGATTCCGATCACACTCGCCGCCAGCATCCCGCCGATTACTGCGGTACCCATGATTTGACGCGCAACCGATCCTGCGCCGGTCGCGGTCCACAGGGGCACGCAACCGAGTATGAACGCGAAAGACGTCATCAAGATTGGCCGCAGACGAAGCCTGGCCCCTTGGAGCGCGGCATCCACCAGAGGCTTTCCGTTCTCGTACTCTTCCTTGGCAAACTCGACGATCAAAATTGCGTTCTTGGCGGCCAGGCCGATGAGCACAATCAAGCCGATTTGCGAGTAGACGTCGTTCTCGATTTGGACCATATACGGCGGGAGGAAAACACCGAGCAGCACGCGGCGCAACCACAGGATTCCAAAAGCTCCAAAGATCGCCACGGGCGTACTGAGCAACACGCTGAACGGCAGCGACCAGCTTTCATACAACGCCGCCAGAATTAGGAACACGAAGAGCAGCGAAAGTCCAAAGATCACCGAAGCGGGGACTCCTTCTCGCGCCTTCTGCTCCTGATAGGACATACCGGAGTAGTCGAAGCCCATCTCACGCGGCATCGTCTGTTTAAAAACATCCTCGAGGGCCGCCGTGGCTTGGTCCGCGCTGTAACCCGGCGCTGCGCTCCCGTTGATTTGCGCCGAGCGATACTCGTTGAAACGCATGGTAAACTCCGGACCGAGCCGCGGCTTTATGCTAGTTAGCGTGGACAGCGGGACATCCTCGCCTTTGCTATTGCGAACGTAGAACTGCCCGACGTTTTCCGCCTTGGCGCGGTATTCGTCTTCTGCTTCGATATAAACTTGCCACTGACGGCCGAAGCGATTGAAATAGTTGATGAAGTATCCACCCATGAATGCCTGGATCGTCCGGTAGACATCGTTGAGGGGCACACCCTGCTTTAACACTTTGTCCCGGTTCACCTCGACAAACTGTTGTGGGACGCTGGGCAGGAAGGTAGTGCTCAAGCCCGCAATCTCCGGGCGCTTGCGCGCCGCTTCCAGGAAGGTGCCCAGATTTTTTGCCAGGAACTGGACATCGTTTCCGGCGCGATCCTCAAGGACAAATGTGAATCCTCCCGAGGTACCGACTCCGGGAATCGCGGGCGGCGAGAAGCTGAAAGCGATCGCCGCTGGCAACTTGCTCAATTCCTGGTTCAGATGCGCCTTGATGGCTTGAAATTGTTCCGCTCGGGTCTTGCGCTCATCCCAAGGCTTGAACGTAACAAAAAAGAAAGCGTTGTAACTGGTGCGCACGAAGCTCAGCAAACTAAAGCCGACGACGCTGGTCGTGTATTCAACCCCCGGAGTATTGCCCAGGATTTTTTCGACATCCGCTGCGACCGCAGTGGTGCGCTCCAATGAAGCTCCGTTCGGGAGCTGGAGATTGACGAAGGCATAGCCCTGATCTTCGTCCGGAAGAAAACTCGATGGCACTCGGCCGGCAAAAAAGGCGGCCCCCACTCCAAAGGTCACGAGCAGCACGACCATGACAACGGTCTTTCGGATGAGAGCTGCGCTCCAACGGACGTACCCTTCGGTTGCACGCTCGAAGACGCGGTTAAACCCATCGAAAAACCGCCTCAGTAAACCTCGGCTCTGTTTCTTTGGCCGGAGCAACAAGGCGGCAAGCGCAGGACTGAGCGTAAGCGCGTTGAATGCGGACAGGAGCACCGAAATCGCGATCGTTACGGCGAACTGTTGGTAGAGCCGGCCGGTAATGCCGGGGATAAAGGCTGTCGGCACAAATACGGCGGAGAGAACCAGGGCGATCCCGACGACAGGACCGGAGAGTTCTTCCATTGCTTTCAAGGCCGCATTCCTGGGAGTCAGACCCTCCTCGATGTGCCGTTCCACGCCTTCAACCACGACGATGGCGTCGTCCACGACGAGGCCGATCGCCAGTACGAGACCAAAGAGAGAAAGCGTATTGATGGAGAAACCGAACAGCGGGAAGAACACGAATGTGCCCACGAGTGAAACTGGTACCGCAAGAAGCGGAATCAGCGTGGCGCGCCAGCCCTGCAAGAAAAGGTAGACTACAAGGATCACAAGCGTCAGGGCAATCAAAAGCGTTATAACGATTTCCTTAATGCCTTCCGTGACTGCGCGAGTCTGGTCGAGCGATACAACGTAATCCATATCTGCCGGGAAGCGCTCCTTCATCTGGGCCATCAGCTTCCTGACGCTTGCGGCTGCTTGGACGGCGTTGGAACCGGGCAACTGATAGGTAGCGATAATCGCGCCCGGTTTCCCGTTGAGGCGGCCAATAACGCTGTAGTCCTGCGAACCCAATTCGATCCGAGCCACGTCCCGGACACGCACGGTCCCGCCGTCCGGCGTTTCACGCACCACGATCTGTCCGAATTCTTCCGGTGACGCCAGGCGGCCTTGCGCAAGAACGGAGTAGGTAAATTCCTGGCCCTTGGGCGCCGGTTCGCCGCCCGCCTTCCCGGCTGGGTTCACTGTGTTCTGCGCCTGAATAGCGCTGACGATTTCGGGAACAGTGATACCCAGCTTTGCCAATTGGTCGGGTCTTACCCACAGACGCATCGCGTATTGGCCCGCACCGAATACCTGAACGTTGCCGATACCCGGCGCGCGCGTCAGGGGGTCGGTGAGATTGATGTACGCGTAGTTGGCCAGAAATTTGGCATCGTAGGTTCCATGCGGCGAGTACAACGAAAGTAACATCAGGGGAGCGCTTACCGACTTTCGGACGGTAACCCCGAAGTTGTTGACGTCGGCGGGAAGCTGAGAGGCAGCTTGTGTTTCGCGGGCCTGGGTGAGAATCAAATCCGTATTGGGATCTGTTGTCACGTCGAAATTCACAATCACGGTCGTGTTCGAATTGCCGGTGGCGTTCAGCGAATACATATAATTCATGTTGTCCACGCCGCTCACCTGCTGCTCGATGGGAGTGGCCACCGCCTGTTCGAGGGTTTGGGCGTCCGCACCGACGTAGGTTGCCGATATTTGAATCTCCGGCGGAGCGATGTTGGGGAACTGGGCGATAGGCAGGCTCAATATGCTAATCACTCCGACGATCACCATGACGATGGAGATCACCATGGCGACGATGGGACGGTTGATAAAGAACTTTGACATGGGATTACCTTCCCTTCGCTTCCGCGGCAAACGGCTTGGGGTTGACTTGCATGCCCGGGCGAACTTTCTGCACTCCCTCAGCAACCACGCGTTCGCCTGGCTTCAGTCCGTCTACGATGATCCACTGGGCGCCGACCCGGTCGCCCACCTTAACTGTTCGGATGCTCACCTTGTTCTCGTGGTCCAGCGCCGCGACTTGATAGCCGCCTTGCAGCTCCGAAACTGCACGCTGAGGTACAAGTAACGCGTCCTGTTGGACTCGGACGGCCGTGCGAACTTTGCCATACCCGCCGGGGCGCAGAATATTTCCAGGATTGGGAAATAGCCCGGCGATCCGAATTGCGCCGGTACTCTGATTCACTTGGCGGTCCGCAAAGTAAAATGTGCCTTCACGTGGATAGGAGAGTCCGTCTGCCAAAATCAGTTCAAGGCGCAGCCTCTTGTCAGCAGCTTGCCGAGTAGTTTCTGTGGGGAACCGTCTGTTCCAATCGAGGTACTCGCTCTCGCTGACCGTGAAATAAACCTTGATAGGGTCGACGGTGGAGACGGAGGTCACGGGCCCGCTGCTTGGATTGACCAGGGCGCCTACTTGAAGTTGAGCCTGCCCAGCGATGCCATCGATGGGTGCGACAAGCCTGGTGAAGTCCAGGTTGATCTTGGCCGTTTCAACGGCGGCCTCCGCTGACTTGATTTGAGCCACGGCCGTTGCCACCGTGGCTTTCGCCGCCATATTATTCTGGACGGCATTGTCTAGATCCTGCTGGCTGGCGGCTTGCTCTTTGGCTAGGGGGACGTAGCGGTTGACGTCAAGCTCGGTCCTGCCTTGCACAGCCTGGGCATTCGCAAGCGCGGCCTTGGCCTGCGCCAACTGTCCCTCAGCTTGATCGAGCGACGCTTGAAAGGGACGCGGGTCGATCTCAAAGAGCAGCTGCCCCTTCTTGACGAATGCGCCTTCCTGGTAGCCCTGCCTCTGCAGGTAGCCAGTGACCTGTGCTCTGACGTCGGCATTGGTGAATCCGTCGAGCGTGCCGATCCACTCACCGAAAATCGGAACGTCTCTTTGCTCCACCTCCACGACTTCAACGTCCGGCGAAGCGCCGGGCGCCCCCGATACCCGTTTTGGGCGCATTGCCCCCACAATCAGGCCGACGACGACCAAGCAAAATACTCCGCCTATCCAGAACTTATATTTCGAAAGTGTGTTCATGGTCTGCTCCTACAGTGAGACCTTTTCCCTGTAATCGAGATTCCCTATTTCCACGTCGGCGGAATTGAATGAGTAGATGCCCCACCTGAGGAGGAGGGTACACCAATCCTTCCAAACCGATGAGAGCGCTCAGGCTGCGTGTACGGCTTCCGCGGGGAAACGCCCGGCCGCGAGAACCCCAAGGACAATGAAAATCAACATGACCACGACCTGCGTCCCGAGAAACGGCAGTTCTGATTGCGTGGGCGCCAGGGCCTTGAGCGCGGGAATCTTTATGTCGAGTCCGTGGCGCCGCACGTTCTGCGTGGCGGCAAGCTCACTGGCTGCCTAGCTAGGCATCGAATCGTTCCGAATAACGGGCAGCCCGGAAATTACCAGCTCGGCCGTTAGGTTAGTACCGACAAACGCGCTAGCGTTGACCGTTGGAAAGCTGGCGAGAAGCCGACTTCAGAGGACTAATCCCGCCGCTGGAAGCCGGATAGCTTCCGGTTAGCTGACAATACGCACAAAATCGGCATATTCGCCGTGGGACAATAACTCCCAGATTCCCGTTTCCGAATAGTTTGGGGATCGCCGACGATTCGCCCAGAATGTGGAGGGAGCGAACCACATTTCTACGTCTGTCTGCGTCAGCCATTTGTGGACGTGGTCTCCGCCGACGTGATCTCATACTTGAAGTTGTCGGGATCGAGGCTGTCGAGTCGGCCGTCGGCGGTTTCCGCCTGAGGATACATGAAGAATGCGAGTGGCGCGTCGTTCGACCCGGGCAGAGCGACGTCATGCGCGAAGTTGTACGCTATCCAGTTCATCTCCCAGGACCCGAATAGCCGCGCGCGGGCCTTTTTGACCATGTCGTCCTCCAACGGTCGATTTCCGGGCGGTTCTTCGAGGACGACTTTCCGAACGTCTGCGGGATCAACGGGCAGCCAGCCGTGGTCACCAAGGTAAACCTCAGCGCGGCAGTGCTGCGCTTTCGTCACTTTCTCTGACGAAGCACCGAGGCTCTTGTAGCCCATTTCGGACTTGGCGACGCGGATGCCATAAACGTCGCGCGCGGGGAGGCCCGCCGCGCGCGCCAGCCCAACGTAAAGCGCGTTTAGATCGGCGCACTTGCCGCCCAGATCTCTGGACTCCAACATGAAGCGAATGTCGCCGGTGCCGCAGCCGCGCGTTTTCGGGTTCCGAAAGGTGTTGTCAACGATCCACTCGTAGATCGCACGCGCCTTCTCCACATCCGTAGTCGTGCCCTTCGTAATTTCGTTCGCTGTCGCTTTCACGATACCGTCGGTCGGCAGGAGTTTGGTTGGCCGCAAGAAATGTTCCAATTCCGCGCGGCTCTCCTTGGGTGTCGTGCGGCGCGCGGTGAGGTCGACCGCACAATCCTTCGTGGCGATCCGACTCGTCACTGTGAGGATCGGCCTTACCCCGGCCGGAAATTCCGCAGCGATGATTCCGAGCGCGTCGGTCTTGTTTTCGACTATTTTCGCGGTACCGCCCTCGCAGTTGAAGGTATTCGCGAGCGTCTTCTGGAAGGGTGTTTCACTAATGAGTGCCGCCGGCACCCATACGCGTGTCGTCCCGGAGGTTTTCAGGACTTCGACGCGGGTCGTTACTTGAAAAGTGCGCCAACGGTCAAGCGTCGTGACCTCTGAAAACAAGCGCCCAGCCTTCGCGAACACGAGGCTTACGGACGCAATGCTCCCTGATTGCAAAAAAATACGACGATTCATGGCCAATACCTCCTCTCGCAGCGGAGTACCCTTGACTTCTCCGCAGACTGATAAAGTACACGTGACTCTGGACTCTGACCGTATACAATGTACGAGCCGGTTTTTGGATACAACGGGCTTCCGCGCCTCCAATAGAATCCGAAAACCGAAACCTGGCGCCTCTCCAATCCCATTCTCAGGCACTCTCGCGTAATCTTCACCCCAGGGTATGCCTGCTTAAAGACCTCCAGGCCGAGAAAATGATCGGCATGCTCGTGCGTAATGTAGATAATAGACAGCGGTTTTGTGGTGGCGTTGATTTCCTGTAGTACTTTTTCAGCGTTGTTTTTTGTCAGCTGCGCGTCGACCAGCATCACTTCATGTTCTCCCTCGATAATCACGGAGTTAGCCCAAAACTGATCGTCGGGGGAGGTGAACACCTTGATTGAAAAACCGTGCCGACCACCCGCAAATGCAGATGGATGCGAAATCAGAAATAAGAGACTGATCATCACTTTACTCCGCAGCATTACTGCTTCTCATCCCATCGATCGGTAAATACAACCGGCACCCAGCTATACCCACTCCCGTCCTCGCGCAAGCGACCCAGGGCAGGAAACAATGACGTATGCGCAGCGCTGTCACGGCAGCGGTCTAACAGATTGTGTGAATCAGACGCGCTTGTATGGCGCGCTCCCCGATGCAGGATGACTGTGCGCACGATGCGTACAGATCGGAAAAGAAACGGATGATCCACCTCGCTGTGTGTTTGACCAGAATGATGAACGAAAAGTGCGCAAGGTCCCCCCAGTTTTCTCCTCACCCACCTCATAAGCTCATTTTAGGTTGCGTCAATTCAATAATTTCTGAATGGCACTCCTGCCTTCTTGAATTCTTGCCTGCTCACGGTACAGCGAAGTCATGGAGACTGAATGATTTGCAAAAACCGACCTCCTGCCTGTGAGAAATTCACAAGGGCTTCAACAAAAATGCAGCCGTCTATAAGTGATGGGAAACAAAAAACACAGATTGGTCGGGGCGCCGAGATTTGAACTCGGGACCTCCTGCGCCCAAGGCAGGCGTAATATCTCCTGGAAGTCCTTCCTTTTCAATCTCAGTTTTGAAACAAACGAGTTATAAAAATATTTGGTAGTGGCACGATGTACGGAAATGTGGCTGCGCATGCGTGGAATCCCCCGAATTTTCCCCATAGCGAAATAACGGCGAAAGTGCGCCGATCCGTTCCTACGATGATCGCGCCCGACGCGAGGCAGCCGATATAGAACGCGGCATTAAACGATTGACGAAGTGGCTGGCCCGCGAAGGTCTCGAGCCTATAGCTTGGCGTTCCGTCCGCGCCGAGTGAAACGAACATCATGCGGGCTTCGGGTATTAACAGGGCCTTCATGCAGGCTCGATCCTTGTCCGCGGGCCCGCTGATCGCCGCGTCGAGCGCGGCGGGAATGCCCTCGGGTTCCGATGGCAACGCACAGCCGGCATCCGGCGTCTGCGCCATCGCACCGTTGGTTTGTACGGCGGCCAGCGTTGCGGTCATCCCGAGCACCGCCAAGCCGGCGACGCTCACCATCACTCCACACACTGATCTGTTCATGCTGCCTCTCTGCCTCTACAGCGTCTACTCATAAATCCATGCCACAACCGCTATCGACGAATCGTATTCGTCAGGCAGAACCGCGTATTGATTACCGCCGAACGGCGTCGAACTGAAAACATCGACGATGTGAAATGTGTACTTCATAGGATTAACCTCCGTGCGTCGCCTCAAGCCTTGACGACGAGGTCGATCTCAACGCAGGCCCCAAGCGGCAGCGCGGCCGCCGCGATCGTCGTGCGGGCGGGATAGGGCTGACGGAAATACTTTGCGTAGATACCATTCATCGCGACGAAGTCACTCATGCTCGTGAGATACACACCGGCGCGCACAACGTGATCGAAACTACTTCCGGCCGCCTTAAGAACCGCCGAGAGATTCTGGAAGACGCGCTCGGTCTCGGCCACAATGCCCCCCTCGACCACCTTACCAGTGGCCGGGTCTTGGCCGACCTGACCGCTGAAGTAGAGGAAACCGCCGACTTCGACGGCCTGGGAAAA
>Ga0134128_10003386_pt1 | contig 19535 bp, 18 predicted proteins | sample KB31754_FD_96462 | JGI IMG/M metagenome (GOLD analysis project Ga0134128, IMG submission 96462) | Terrestrial soil microbial communities with excess Nitrogen fertilizer from Kellogg Biological Station, Michigan, USA - KB3-175-4 | ecosystem: Environmental > Terrestrial > Soil > Unclassified ...
ACCACTTCTTTCGGGCCGCCGATCATCATGCAATAGCCGCGCTCCAGCCCCCACACGCCACCGCTGGTGCCCACATCTACATAATGAATGCCTTTGTCGCGCAGCAGCTTGGAGCGGCGCACATCATCTTTGAAATAGGAGTTGCCGCCATCAATCAGGATGTCGCCTTTTTCCAGACGCTGCGAGAGTGCAAGCACGGTTTGTTCCGTGGGGTCTCCCGCGGGCACCATCAGCCATGCAATCCGCGGCTTTCCAAGCTTCGCGGCGAAATCGTCCAGCGAAGCGGAAGCTACCGCGCCCTCGCCTGCGATCTCCTTTACGTTTTCCGCGCTTAGGTCGGTCACGACCACTTCGTGCCCACCCTGCATCAGGCGGCGCGTCATGTTCGCGCCCATCCTGCCCAACCCTACCATGCCCAGCCGCATACTCACTCCTTACTATGCCTGATTACTGCGTTTGTGCCGACGCGCCTTCCTGAAAATCACGCCAGCGCCTGATGAAAAATGCCGGTCAGCCGCTGTAGCGCGCTTTTCAAGTCCCGGCTTAGATGCACCCGCAACGCGCGCCGTCCGCGCTGGGTCAGGACCTGGAAATCGCCCCGCGCCTGCGCAGCTTTTACCACGCCAAACGTGTACTTTTGCTCCGGAACCGGAAGCTCAATGGAATCGTCGCAGGTAACTTGCAGGAAAACTCCTGAATTCGGTCCGCCCTTATACGCTTGCCCGGTGGAATGCAAAAACCTTGGCCCAAATCCCAGGCAGGTGGTCACATGTTTTTTGGTGAGCACGGCATCGCGCAACTTCTGCAAGAGTTGCTCGTGCTCCGCATTCATTTCAATATAGGCGAGCAGCGCAAAATAATCTCCCGCATGCAACCGGTCCAGATGGGCGCGCAAATAACCGGCCAGCGATTTATGATTGCCCGCGGCCTTTGCTAATGCTTCGGCGTTCTTGTCGTCGGTAAAAAGCTTAATTCCATCTTCTTCCAGCACCGGTTTTTCGGCAGGCAGCGAACGGGTTTTCTCATATTCGGAGGTCAGGTTGCGCGTGGCCACTTTGCTGGCCTCCACGTCCGGCTGATTGAATGCATTGATTCCAATAATGGAACCAGCCGCCGCGGTCGCAATCTCCCACCGGAAGAATTCCTGGCCCAGGTCATAGATGTCGCGGAGAGATATGCGCACGACCGGGTGTCCGGCTTTTTCCAGCGCGGCCACCTTCGCGTCCTGCTGCGCGTCCGGACCGGATTCCAGCCGGAGATACGCGAACACTCGGTCATTTCCGTAGACCTCTGGAGCGCTTAATGCCTCGCGGTCTACAGGAATAATTCCCTTGCCTTGTTTTCCGGTGGATTCAGCCAGCAATTGCTCCAGCCACGCGCCCAGGTCGTATATTCCCGGCGATGTGATAATGGTGACTTTGTCCCGGCCATTTACCGCGCAGGAGCCGAGAACAGTTCCCAACATCGCGCCGGGATTTTGTTCTACAGGAACCGCCGCGCCGCAGGCGTCCACCATTTCTTTTGTGCGGGCGAGGAACTTCGCCAAATCCAGGCCCATGGCCGCGGCGGGAACAATCCCGAAATCCGAGAGCGCCGAGTACCTTCCGCCAATGCTCGGGACGCCATGAAACACATCACGAAAATTGCCCGCTTGCGCCACCTTTTCCATCTTCGATCCGGGATCGGTCACGGCCACAAACCTGCTGCCCGCGTTCTCCCTGCCAATCGCCTGCTTTACTTTCTCGAAGAAGTATTGCTTAAAAATATTGGGCTCGAGCGTTGTCCCAGATTTGCTGGAAACAATGAACAGCGTCTTTGCGAGGTCCACTTTTTGCCCGGTTGCTTTTACCTGCGCAGGGTCGGTCGAGTCGAGCACGTGCAATGCGGGGAATCCGGCTATGTGGCCGAAAGTTTTGGACAAGACTTCGGGGCAAAGGCTGGAACCGCCCATGCCCAGCAGAAGAACGCTGGTGAAGTTTTCTTTTTTTATTTCCTGGCTGAACTTTTGTAGATTCTGCAGGTTGGTTTGCTGCTGCGCAACAACATCCAGCCACCCCAGCCAGCTTGCTTCATCGCTGTTCGTCCACAACGAAGCGTCGTGCTGCCACAGGCGGCGTACTTTATCAGCAGCCCGCCAGGTCTCTACTTGTTGGTTGACAGCAGCCGCCAACGAATCCGGGAGCTTGTATGATTGCCCGTCCATTTTGGCCGTCCATTTTTGACTATTTGGTTTGCGATTTCGAGGTCTTCTCTATCGCTTGCAGCAGTTTGTCGAAAGCTTCCTCAAATAAACGGACGCCATCTTCGGTTAGTTTGTCAGTGACTTCGTCAATGGAGATTCCCACTTTCGCCAGGTTCTTCATGGTCTGGTCGGCGGCAGGGATGTCTTTGGTCAGCGTTTCGGCGGCCTTGCCATGGTCGCGGAAGGCCTCCAGCGTTGCCGGAGGAATGGTGTTGACCGTGTCCGGGCCAATCAGGTCATCCACATACATCACATCGCTATAAGCGGGATTTTTCGTGCTGGTGCTGGCCCACAAAACGCGCTGCGGCTGCGCGCCTTTGGCGGCAAGTTTCTTCCAGCGGTCGCTGCCAAAAATCCTCAGGTAAGACTGGTATGCCTGCTTTCCGTTGGCTATCGCGACCTTCCCGAGCAGGCCCTTTAGCTCGGCGGCTTCTCCCTCGTTCTTAACGTCCTTCAGACGGGCGGCAATGATTGCGTCTACCGAATTATCAATACGACTGATGAAGAAGCTGGCAACGCTGGCAATTTTCGTGATATCGCCGCCTGAAGCCTGCAACTTTTCAACACCGGCAATATAGGCTTCCGCAACCTGCTCATAAACTTTCCGCGAGAACAGCAGCGTGACATTGATATTGAGCCCTTTGCCGATCAATTGCTGGAATGCGGGAGTGCCTTCTTTCGTGCCCGGCACTTTGATCATCACGTTGGGCCGCGAAACCGCCTTCCACAAGCGGCGCGCTTCCGCCACCGTTCCCTGCGTGTCGCCGGCCAGGTAGGGAGAGACTTCCAGGCTCACATAACCATCGTGCGCGTGCGAGCTGTCATACACTGGGCGCAAAATATCGGCGGCATCCTGAATGTCGCGGATGGCGATGGCCTCAAAGCGGGCCTTCGTATCCAGTCCGGGCTTCGATTCGAGCGACTTGAGAATGTCGGAGTACAGCGTGCTGCCCACGATTGCTTTTTCAAAGATGGCGGGGTTCGATGTCATGCCGCGCAGGCCATCTTCTTCGATCAGGCGCTTAAGCTCGCCGCTCGTGATCAGGTCGCGGCGGATGTAGTCCAGCCACACCGACTGGCCAAATTTCAAAAGGTCTTTTAAGGGATTGGTCGCCTTCGCGTTTTCAAGAATTCCAGTCGGTTGCATATTTTCTCCTATGATGACGATTTTGCCTGCGCGAGCGCTTCTTTCGCAGCCTGCACAATGTTCGCGTCAGTGAATCCAAATTTCTTCAGCAATTCCTTGAGCGGAGCAGAGGCGCCAAAGGTATGCATGCCGATAATTTTCCCGTCCATGCCCACGTACTGCGCCCAGCCGAAGGTCGAAGCCTGCTCTACGGCCACGCGCGCTTTTACTTGCGGGGGGAGGACCTTGTGGCGGTACGCTTCGTCCTGCCGCTCAAAAATGTCCCACGAGGGCATGCTCACAACCCGCGCCTTGACTCCTTCTGATTTGAGCTGCTCATAAGCGCCGACGCACAAGGAAACTTCGCTTCCCGTGCCCATGAGGATGACTTCGGGTTTGCCATCCGGCGCGTCCGCCAGAATATATGCGCCTCGCGCTACGCCTGAAGCCGCGGCATATTTTGTGCGGTCGAATGTGGGCACCGCCTGGCGTGTCAAAACCAGGGCCACCGGCTGGTGCTTCAGCTGCATAATGACCTTCCACGATTCCACCACTTCATTCGCATCGCCCGGACGCAGCACAACCATGCCGGGAATCGCCCGCAACGCCGCCAGCTGTTCTATGGGCTGGTGCGTCGGCCCATCCTCCCCTACACCAATAGAGTCGTGAGTGTAGATGAAGATACAGGGCAGTTCCATGATGGCCGCGAGGCGGATGGAAGGCTTCATGTAATCACTAAAATTGAAGAACGTTGCCCCAAAGGGCCGCACATAACAGAGCGCCATTCCATTGACCGCCGCGGCCATGGCATGTTCGCGCACGCCAAAGTGCACATTCCTGCCCTGATAGTGGTTGACCTGAAATTCGCCTGCTCCCTCAAACTTGAGCTTGGTTTTTGTGGAAGTATCAAGATCGGCGGAGCCGCCAATCAGCCATGGCACCTGTTCGGCAATCGCATTCAGCGCCTTGCCGGAACTCTCGCGCGTTGCCACGCCCTTCGCGTCCGCCGGGAATGAGGGTAGATTTTTGTCCCAGCCCTCCGGCAATTCGTGCTTCCGCATGAGGTCAAGCCGCTTGGCCAATTCGGGATAGTCCTGGCCATAGCCCTTGAACATCTCCTTCCATCTTTGGCTGAGCTTCTGGCCGCGTTTGCCAATTCCTTCCTGAAAATGCTGGTACACACCATCTGGGACCAAAAAATGCGCGTCTTCCGGCCACCCGTAGAATTTTTTCGTCAGTCGGATCTCATCTTCGCCCAGCGCTTCGCCATGTGCGGCATGCGTGTCCTGCTTATTGGGCGAACCGTACCCGATGTGGCTATTAACAACGATGAGTGTGGGCCGGTCATTGGTGTTCAGGAAATTGTTGTATGCCTTGCCGAGATCATCCAGATCGTTGGCGTCGGTCACCTGCGTCACATTCCATCCATAGGCGCGAAAGCGTTCCTTCACGTCTTCGGTGAACGTCCAATCCGCAGGCCCGTCGAGCGTGATGCGGTTGTTGTCATACACCCAGCAAAGATTCGGCAGCTTCAAATGGCCGGCAAGCGAAGCGGCCTCGCTGGAAACGCCCTCCATCAAATCGCCGTCACCGCAAAACGCGTAGACGTTATAGCTGAACACTTCAAAGCCGGGTCGGTTGAAATTTTCTGCCAGCCACTTTCCGGCAATTGCCATGCCGACGCTGTTCCCCACTCCCTGCCCGAGCGGGCCCGTCGTGGTTTCTACCCCGGAGGTCATACGGTATTCGGGATGGCCGGGAGTATTGCTGCTGATCTGGCGAAAACTCTTGATATCGTCGAGCGAAACCGCCGCGCCGCTCTCCCGCCCGTATTCTTTGCCCGCTGCCTTCACACCCGTCAGGTGCAACATGGCGTAAAGCAACATCGAAGCATGCCCGTTGGAGAGAACGAACCGGTCACGGTTCATCCACAGCGGGTCGGCGGGGTCATAGCGAAGAAAATGCTGCCAGAGCGCGTACGCGACCGGCGCCAGCGCCATAGGCGCGCCGGGATGACCGGAATTTGCCTTCTGTACCGCGTCCATCGCCAGCGTGCGGATGGTGTTGATGCTTAGTGTGTCTAGTTCCCTGCCGTTTAATACTGTTTGCTCGCCAACCGCCATTGAATAGCTCCCCTCAAAAAAGTCGGATTCCGAAATAATTGCAGGTAGCACAAACCCGGACTGGAGCGTCCGCTCAAGTTTCTAGTTTATCAAGTTCCGTTGCTGCGCGCAGGTCGCTGCCTTCAATTGTTTTATAGGTAAACAGATAAGCAAAGGAAAAGCACAGAAGAACAATCCAATGATTAATTCTATGTAATAGAAGGAAACTTGCCGAAATTTAAAAGCAAAGCTCAGCGCTTCATCTGTGCCAGATATCCATACTCCTGGATGGCGCCTTTGGTTTGGCTCTCAATATATTTCAGGAATTGACGCAGCGTCTCGCGCTCCGGGGAGTGCATCTCCGCGAACCGGATGCGTACCCCGATCTGCGGCGTGCTCAAAGTGACCACGCCGCTTAAAACAATCCCCTTCACCCAAATCTTCCCTGTCGCCAGCCACAAGCCTATTTCCACGTCTGCTCCTGGCGACACCGGAGTCGCAGTCTCTACAAATGCTCCGCCCATGCTGGTATTTGCCAAGTTCCCCCATATCGAGGGCTTGTCGGGAGAAGAGCTGAGTTCTACGGCCACAAAGCACTTCATACGCGGATAACGCCGCCGGTCCTGTCCCCAGGAAGGGGTAAAAATATTGGGCTCGAAGGGCGGAGCTTCCGCCGGAGGCGCTCCCGGCGCAGGCAACGCGGCATTTTCTTTCCCGGCGCGGAGCGCGCCGGCCGAATCTGCATGCTTAATTTTGCGCATAGTGTCGAGCAGCGCCTGCTCGCGGGTTTCCGCCGGAGCCTCCCGGTACGTCCGCAATAACTCGCCTAGATGACTTACCAGGTCAGGGTCATTGAGAAGATGGGTCCAATCCGCAGTGTCAATAGCTGTATTTGATGTACTCATATCCAGAAAATGGCGTAATAAGTAATAAATTTGTTGATGAAAACGAGAGCAAACCTGGTACCAAGCCCTGCGCGTAACCGTTCCCGCGTCACCCTAGTTTGGAATCTTCTGGTGAGGCGTACAAGGTCACTTTAGTGACTATTGACAGTAACCGTTTCCGATTCCTGCGGAAACGGGAACACCCGGAAAGAATAACCGCAGACGAATTGACCAGCATTTGGATTCAGCCCGGCCCGGCGATTCACCTGCGCTGCGTGCCGGTCATCCTTAGTGACTGTTCACGGCGTGACTTGCTGCCGCAGTACTTCTTGGCCCGAAGGACCAGTGGCGTGCGGATTGTCTTCAGCCGTAACAAATATCTCAAACTTTTTGTAAGGCAGTGTGGTCTTGAACTCTCCTTCAAGATTATCGTTGAGTTGCAGCGCACCTTGATTTTCAGCTGCAAGCCCGGAACGTTCGATCCAGACCACGTAGACAACCTTGGGCGGTGTCAGGCTATCAGGCTTGGCCAGATGGCGCACCTTAAGGTCAATCGTGGTATTTCCGTTCTGATCGTGCCCTACATCCACGGTGCCGGTAGCCGCAGGAACGTTCATGCTGGGGTTCAGTTTGTAATGATGCCCGCCGCCGCAGGCAGTCAGGGTGAAGGCAATCGCAATCCCTACGACAAAAATAGTGGCGTAACTTATTTTCGAATTCATGACGTTCTTAGATGATGACTCTGTGCATGGCGGTCACTGCAATCCCGCGCCAGCACTGGATTTTGTTTGTCTCTCCTCCGCGCTCCGCCTCTGCTTCTACACACCTTGGAAGGCTCATTCGCATCCTAGAGTCGCCAAACACAGAGAGGAGTTGGTTATGCACATAAAAAAATATTTGTTAGTACCGGCATTGAGCCTTGCTGTGCTTTCATTCTGCTCGATAGCCGCTCTGGCCCAGTACAATTCACCTTCTTCGGGAAGCAGCGCCAACGAGACACAAACCCAATCACATGAATCGCAATCGAAGATGAGCGGAGCGCACATCACTCACTCCGAACGCGAATTTCTGAAAAAGGCCGCCGAAGGCGGAGAAGCCGAAGTTCAGCTCGGTCAACTCGCCCAGCAAAAGGCCAGCAGCAGCGCCGTAAAACAATTCGGCGAGCGCATGGTCAACGACCATACAAAAGCCAATGATCAATTGAAGCAGGTAGCAGGCGAGGAGCACGTAACTTTGCCGCAAGCGCCCAGCGCGGCCCAGAAAGCAGAGATTCAGCGTCTTTCCAAATTGGAAGGAACGCAATTTGATGACGCTTACATGAAGCTCATGGTAAAGGACCATACCAAGGATGTTTCCGAGTTCCGCGAGGCCAGCAAAACGGCCAGCAACCCCAAGATACGGCAGTTTGCCAGTGAGACCTTGCCCACGCTTGAGAGCCATCTGAAAGAAGCGAAAAGCATTGCCCCCAAGGAGACAGCCCGCAAGTAGCGTTTCTTTTCTATCGCGCCGTTGAGGGCCATGCCCGTCATGGCCCTCTTTTTTATTTCCGCCGATTCGGCCATGTAGAATCGTTTTTTGCATCCCTTCGCAGGCTGAATCTTCGTGAATCGGACCATTGCCGTCATTACTACCTCGCGTTCTGACTATGCGCATTTGCACTGGTTGTTGCGCGATCTTTCAGAGCATCCCGGCATAGGATTGCGGGTGATAGCGCTCGGACCCCATCTCTCTCCCGAGTTTGGGCATACCGGGAAGCAGTTGCTCCACCTGCCCGCAAACATAATTACTGGCGTTGAATGCCTCCTCAGTTCTGATAGCGACATAGGAATGGCAAAAACTCTGGGCTTGGCGACGCTCGGCCTCGCCGATGTTCTGGGCAAGATGCGCCCCGACATTCTCCTGCTGATCGCGGACCGCTATGAGATGCTCGCGCCCGCGTCGGTCGCGCTATGCTTGCGCATCCCTATCGCCCACATCGAAGGCGGAGAGACCACCTCCGGCGCAATTGATGATGCGGTCCGCCATGCCATCACCAAAATGGCGCACCTGCACTTCGCCTGTACCCGTAAGGCACAACAAAGAATTCTCGCGCTAGGCGAGGAGCCCTGGCGCGTGACCTGGAGCGGCAGCCTCTCACTCGACGATCTTCGCCGCTCCCATCTATTAAGCACCGCGCAGCTTAAAGAAAAGCTCGGCATCGCCGTATCGGAGGAAACAATTGTTGCCATCTACCATCCTGTTACCTTGATGAGAGATACGGTTGCTGAAGCCGCAGAAATGTTTGCCGCGCTGGAAAGCAGCGGCCGGCAGGTCATTTTCGTATATCCCAATGCCGATGCCGGCAGCCGAAAATTAATCTCCATGGCAGAGCGTTTCGTGGCAACTCACCCGGCATCGCGGCTATTTGTGAATCTCGATCATGTTACTTATTTAAGCTTGCTGAAACATACGGGAGCGCTGGTGGGAAATTCCAGCAGCGGAATGATTGAATCTACCTCGCTGAAAATCCCCGCAATCAATATTGGACTACGTCAGCAGGGACGAGAGCACGCGGCCAACGTGCTGAATGTGCCCGCGGAAAGGCGGCAGATCGGCAAAGCCCTGAAAAAAGCATACTCGCCGGAATTCCGCAGGCTTATCGCGAATCTGAAAAGTCCTTACGGAGACGGTCATGCCTCTCAGCGGATCATAAAAGTCCTCTCCAAAACCCCTCTCGGCGGAAAACTTCTTCTCAAGCGCCCCTCATGAAACACCGCATCCCTTTGGCCAAACCGGAAATTTTGCAGCAGGATCGCGATGCCGTTCTTGAGGTCTTGAGCACCTCACAACTCAGCATGGGTACCCGGCTGGCCGAGTTTGAAGAGGCAATCTGTGCCTGCACAGGAAGCAAGTTCGCCGTGGCGGTGAATTCCGGAACGTCCGCGCTGCATCTTTGCTTGCGGATGCTGGCGCTTCCTGAAAATTCGGAAGTCGTCCTTCCCTCCTTCGCATTCGCAGCCCCGCTGAATGTGTTGTTGCAGGAAAAGCTCCGCCCCGTTTTTGCCGAGATAGACCCTGTCACGCTGAACGTAACCGCTGAGACAATTGCCGCCGCCCTTACGCCGCGAACAAAAGCCATCATTGCCGTCCATACGTTTGGGCGTCCGCTCGACATGCACGGAATCCGTAAGCTTGCGGAAGAACGCAAAGTTCCGGTCATTGAAGATGCCTGCGAGGCCCTGGGAGCAACGGTCTACAACCAAATGACCGGAACTTTTGGTGAAGTTGGCGCGCTCGCGTTCTATCCCAATAAACAAATCACCACGGGTGAGGGCGGGATTTTTCTTACTTCTAATACTCAGCTGGCTGAAAAAGCCCGCTGCCTTCGCAATCAGGGCCGCGATCCATCTCTCGGCGTGCTTCAGCACGTTGAGGCAGGCTACAGCTATCGTCTTTCCGACATCAACTGCGCCCTGGGAATTTCCCAACTTCGCCGCCTCGAAGACACCCTCCAGCGACGGCAAGCGATTGCCCGGCTTTACGATGAAAAACTTGCGGGTATTCCGCTGATCGTCCGGCCGCCACTAACATCTCCGCAGGGAAGAATCAGTTGGTTCGCCTATGTCGTGCAACTTGCTCCACCGCTAGGCGCAGATTGCCGCGATTGGATTTGCACCGCCATGGAGCGGCACGGCATCGGCACGGGAAAATATTTCGCGCCTCTGCATCTCCAGCCTGTGCTCAAGAACACCAACAGGCCGCTCTTGCCCATTACAGAAGAAGTGGCCCAACGGGTTATTGCCTTGCCGTTTTTTAATCAGATCACCGATGCTGAGGTGGAAGAAGTTTGTGTAGCGCTGTCTTCATCTTTGGCTCAATTTACGGCCGGATTTTCTCGCCGCAAGCAATAAAGTAGATTCCCCTGAAAGGCAAACCGCCGTATACAGCCCTCGTCGTAGTCAATAACAATTCTCTCGTCTACCGAAAATCCCGCCGTCCTCGCCAGCCTCTGAACTTCACGGTCCGTAAATACATGTCCATAAGTCGAGCACCGCCGCCGGGAAGAACCATATTCCCAGTTCACAACCACATCGCCATGATGCACACCTGGCCAAACTATGTCCCACACGAATCTCCCCGCAGTTCTCGTGAATCCATACGAAAAAGTGTTATAGCGATGATTTACGTCCAGGAACAACAAACCATCCGGCGCTAACAATTGCCTCAGTTGAGCTAATGCCTTTGCGCGTGCTTTCGCGCTGCCAATGTGGCCCATAACATTCCACAGACACGTAATCGCATCAAAGCGTCTTCCTGCAAATGGCGTCTGCTTGCAATCCAATTGCTCCAGGCGGATCGGCCATATTTCCGGGCCAGCTTTCATACGGCTTCGCATTCCGGCGCTCGGCTCCAGCAACACAACTTCCTGAATTCCGGCAGAGGCGGCAATGCGCAAAGCGCGCTCGCCATCGCCCGCCCCCACCTCGAGAAGAGATCCACCTTTCCCGCCAATCCTCTCCATAATCAAACGGTCAACACTATCAAGATATTTCCGCCTTCGCCCAGCGATTTCCGGATATGAAACGGAGATCCGGTCATATGCCTGTACCGGTTCCGGTACATAATCAGCAACATTGGTCTGTATTTCCCGGCGCATGCTCACCTGATTGTAGTGGTCACTGGGGTAACGCCTCTCGTTGACTTCACAAATTCATTACATAAAAAATCGGGGAATTCACCGTGATTTGGCATCTAAGAGGTATATGGGTGAATCCACGCTTTTCGACGAACAATACCGGGTCCTCGCAGTGGATGCGCAGAACCTTACGATTCAAGGCGTTCGGAGCGGAGAGGTGCTGCGGATCGTCAACGCCGATCCTATACATCCATTAACTGAGGAAGATTATCCTCCGGGAAAGCTGATTGCCTTGGCGAATCCCTCCGTGAGCGATGCCAAAAATTAGACGGGGGAGCGGCGGTCCGGTAGTCTAGCCGAGTTCTGTTTCCTTGTTGAGCACTTCCCCGCTGCAAGCGCTAACGTTGCTCAACACTAACTTCTGGATAACGCGTCGAAAGTTCCGTGATTGCGTTTCGGGGCTTTCCCTTTAAATAAACATCAAAGAACGTATGCACATACTCTGCTGTAATCGCCAGCCCTCGCCGTCCGTCTAATCGGCCCAAACCCGCAATACGCATCAGCGGGATGAATAGCGGACATTTGACCAGCATCTGATCGCTGAAACTGAAGTGGTTTGCGCCGCGAATTGTGATGAAGTAGCCCCCGTCCGGCAGGCGGTCGTAAATGGACTGGAGATTCGCCAGAATTTCCTTATGGGCCGCATCCGCCGCCTCGTGGCTGTGGTCACTCAGTAAAATCATAAACGGCTGTTTCAACCCGTCACGGACCACTCTGCCAAAGGGCTCCCCATCCAGATCAATCCCCGCCTGGCATCGCGGATCATCGTGGCAAAATTCCAACCCCTGCGCCCCTCCAAAAGAATGCCCGAATATTCCGAGCCGCTTCATGTCCAGCCTGCCAGTAAACTTGCCAGACGGATCGGCCGCATTGAGCCGCTCTAACTGGCTGGTAACAAATTCGATATCATCCACCCACATTGGGAGGAGGCGGTTGATCAGGCTATTCGCCTGTACGGGCGTTAAATTGTCTGGATCGTTCTGGGATGGCCGTACGATGATTCGCCCCTGCGGGAGCACAACAACACTGGTTCTGTAGGGAGCGTCAATTCCTGCAACGACGTAGCCGTGACTTGCCAGGTCCTCGGCAAGAGCCGTGTAATTCGCAGACAGCGCTCCGCCGCCCGCGCGCATGATGACGACTGGATAGGACGGCTGGTCCGCCGAGACTTCCCTATCCGCGAGACTATGAACTTTCACGAGCGACAAATCTCGGGTCAAAAAGTCGCTCATGATTATTCCCGAATACTGTGCCAGCGCCAACCGCCACTCTGTAGGAAGATAGTCCACCGTTTTTGCTGTCCCCGCTTGTGCGGCCGGGTACCAGATCCAAACTACGACTTCCCGCGCCGCAACAGATGAGTCGGGTCCCTCCCTGGCGCTGTTATTGACGCTTTTGTTATTGCTCGATTTGTTGTAGCTCCATGTAAATATCGTTCTTCCCACCGCGTATGGGCCCGTAGGCTTTGGCAGAACGACTTCTGTTTTGTGCTCGCGCCAAAGCACAGCAAGTAATATCCCCGTTCCGGCAAGGCAGAGTATGACCAGCGCAGCAATAACTTTGACAGCCAGTTTCGCGGCCCTCTTCAGCATTCAAACCCCCTTCCGTTCACACCCCATGATACCTCGTAGTTCAATGCATTCACAAGAGGAAACCTGTAGCTTTCAGCGAAAGCCTCGCCTGGCTGGAGTTTGATGTAACGCATTCATGAAAATCATGTCATCCCGAGCCGTTTTGCGAGGTGCCTTACGATAGAACGCCGTACTGATGCAGATTGCGGGAATATTCCGCTCACCATATGCGATTCTCCGGCGGCCGTGAGGTCTCTCGGTTTTCGCTACGCTCAATGTCGAGATGACATGCTTTAATTTTATGAAGGTTTGTTGCGAGAGCTGCGCAGGTTAGGAGTTAAGACTCTGGGGTGGGAGACGGGAATCGAACCCGCAACGTCCGGAGCCACAGTCCGGTGCTCTGCCAGTTGAGCTACTCCCACCGTCCTCTCGATTATAGCAACCGGGCGCGGAACGTGTGGGATGACAATGCAGGTTAATTCCGTTTTGCTGATCTGAGAGCGCCTGCAGCAGTAAATGCCCCAGCTGCGACACTGGTCACAGCGATGATTCGGAGAAAAATTAGTTGCATGTCAGGCGCTATGCCATTATCTGCACGACAATAACAGTTCGGTGCCGCCCACACGAAACTATAGCTAATTTCGATGAGTTTGCCTGCGCTTAGTTGGGTTGTGCTAATCCAAGGAAGCCAGATGCAGCAATAAGTGACCGCCAAAAAATAAATCACCACGATGATGCGCTGCGCTCGGTTCATAGTAGCAAACATATTAAAACATCCACTTCCTATTGCCGGTTTTCATGGAAGCGGTTCCGCAACGCTCAACTTGCAATGCGAACTCTCAACCTGCTTTACGAAACGTCAGATTGATGCGGCAATCACCGAGCAACTTATGATGCCCCGCTTTAAGCGGCAGGATTCCGTGATAATGCAGCCGCGATGCTCCTCCCCATACCACTACATCGCCATGCTGCAATTGAATGCGCCGCGTTTTATCTGTGCGCTTGCGTCCGCCAAAAAGAAATACCGCCGGCAGACCGAGTGAGACTGAAACTATCGGCTGACGGAAATCCTTCTCGTCTTTGTCCTGGTGCAGACTCAGCTTCGTTCCTGCTTCGTAGCGATTGATCAAACAAACATCCGGCATGAAATCAGAAAACTCCGCGGCCCGCGCCGCATTTACAGCCAGCTGAAAAAATGCAGGCGGCATGGCAGGCCACGCCAATCCGTTTTGCGGATCTACTGGCGTATAACAGTATCCAGTTTTATCGCTCACCCAGCCAAGCTCTCCGCAATTCGTCATCGCAACCGACATGCGTCGTCCACCCGGCGTCATCATATTGCGAAACGGCGACCGCCCAACCACTTGCTCCAATCCCGCCAAAAGTTCTTTGTCCCTATCCGCGGCAAAATTCCGCAACAACGCCGCATCTGTTCCCAACAGTTCTTCGCGCGGCTCATCTAAATTATCCATACTGCATTTTAAGCGGGATAAAACAGAAGGGTGATAAGGAGATTAGGTTTTAGTGAGAGCCCACGAGGATCACTGGCCGTGAGGCAATGCCGTCTTTTAGAAAGCAGCCAGCTTACACTCGGCCCACGCCAATATATTCAAAGCCCATCGCGCGCAGCCGTACGGAATCTAGAAGGTTCTTAGTATCCACAATCAGCGGACGCTTCAACAGATGCTTAATGCGGCTAAAGTCCAAACCGCGAAACTCAGGCCACCCCGTGCCCACAACCAGGGCGTCCACGCATTCGGCAGCAGCATAAGCAGATTCGCAATAGCGCACCGTGCCATTGAGCTGCACCTTGGCCTCGGGAATGGCAACGGGATCATACGCCCGCACCCGCGCCCCGCGCGAAACCAAACTCTGCGCCAGCTGTAGCGAAGAAGACCCCGCCACGGAGTTCGTATTCGGCTTGAACGCCAGCCCCAAAATGCCGACATCTTTGTTCTGCACGGACTGCACAATGCCTGAAATCTTGTCCGCCAGATTCTCCGCCAAATTCTGGTTCACCTCGCGGGCCGCGCTCAATACCCGCAATGCGATTCCATTTTCCCTCGCCAGTTCGTCGAGCGAGTCCATGTCGGACTCCGCGAACAATCCACCCATGCCCGCCCCGGGCTGCAAACAGCGTGGCGCGATCTTTTTGTCCAATCCCAAAGCCAAAGACAAATTCACGGCATCCGCGTTCACGTGCTCGCACAAGGAGGCGATTTCGTTAATAAAGGAAATCTTGGTGGCGACGAAAGCCGTCGCAGCTTCGCGCGCCAGTTCCGCCGTTTCATGGTTGGTCACAATCACCGGAACGCCGCGCATGACCAGCGGATGAAAAATCTGCTTTACCAGCAGCACCGACGCATTCGCATTCGTGCCCAGCAGAATGCGGTCCGGCCAGTTGAAATCTTCCACCGCGCAGCCCGGCGTGAAAAACATGGGCTGCGAAATCAATGCCGCCCGTAAATTCGATTCCTTCAGCCTCTTTTCAATTAATGTCGCTGTGCCCACCGGCACGGGAGTCACAATGCTTATCACCGGCGCCTTGGGGGCCAGCTTCGCAATGCGCAGCACCTGCTCGGCCAGATGGTGAGGCGTATCTTCCGCCAAAAAAATAAAGCCCGCTTTGCGGGCAAAAGATTCCATGTCCGTGGAGTACGCCAGCCGCCCGGCGCGCACATTCCGGCGGATCACTTCCGTCAGGTTCTTCTCGTAAAAGGCCACTCTTCCCTGCGCCATCTCCACCATGCGGGAACTGTCCGGATGGCAGCAGGTCACCGGGGTGCCAAAGTCAGCGAGACACGCGGAAATCACCGTTCCCAGGTATCCCGATCCATAGACTCCGATTTGCATAATCTTTCTCTCCCGCGTCCTGGGGCAGCCGAAACCCGCTCAGAACGCGGCGTTCCTGACTTTCAGCGCAGCAATCCAATCTCTTGTGTATCGTGCCCTCCGCTACCGGCGCAATGCACGGGAGATACATGAACTTCCGGCCTGGGACACATGTACTAACGTGGGAATCTGGACAATAGACGTGGAATCCGGACAGGGCCTGCCATTTAGCAGTAGATCAACGTGTTATCCCGAGCGCGCATAGTCATTTATGGAGTAAATGACTCTAAACGTCGAGAGCCTGCCCTGAGCAAAGTCGAAGGAGGACCTGCTTTTGTGGGTCCTGCTTTCCGCTGTCGGACTATTGCTGCAATAGTATCTGTCATTTCCTGGCGGGAGTCAGGCTTTCGCCCAACTGGAAATCTGCCAGGTCTATCCAGTGGTTCGCCGCTTCTTCGCGGACAAAAGTGAGTTTTTGCACTCTCACCGACCGATCTCCGTGAAAATGAGCCCAGCGGCGCCGCGCCATGCGGTACGCATTCTGGGCCTCCTCTTCATCCCCCATCTTCACGATGGTCATATGCGGCATGTAGGGCCATTCTTCTTCAAAAAAAAGTCCTTCGGTGTTCAGTTTTTTGTGCAGATCGCGAATACGGGAGGCCGCGTGAACAACCCGTATGAAAACGGTCGGCGTAACGGGAATAAAGGTTTCCACCTCGCCCAGGTTCACCTCAAACGGTTCCACCGAATGGCAAATTTTATCGAGGGTCGCAAGCGCCGCTTGCTCGTCTTCAGGCAAAAACCGTGGCGGCAGAATGGTTACGTGCGCCGCCAGATGCGGCAATTCGGGGTGCAACTCCCGGCGGAGCCGTTCGACAAATTCTCCCACAGGGTTTCGAACGTATGTGACCAGTGCGTATCGCGGGGCCGGCATTGCTAGAAAATTATACTAGGGCCGCCGATAAACATTTCCAAAAGCCGCTTGCGTATGGATTGCTACTCCGCCAGCACCTTGGTTGCAGTCCCCTCCAGCCATACAGAAGCAGCATCTCCACTTTTCATGGAGATGCTGCTCATTGTCTGGGGGAGGAACAATCTGTGTTGTGATTTTCAGCAGGAGTGCGCCTTACGAATGCTCATGCGCGGTATCGGCACCGAGGCCTAAAATGCGCCGCTCCCATGATTCCATGGCTTCATCCGGTTCCATGTCGTTCTCGGGATCGCTATGCACGGGAGTCTCCGGGGCCGCATCTTCCAGCAAATTATGCGTGGGCTGGGACTTCGTGTCTGCGGGCCTCGTACCAGAGGGCGAGTTCCACCCGGTTCCAGAGTCCAAGCTTGTCATAGATGATTCGGAGATAGTTCTTGACGACGTGTTCGGAAGTTCCGATGGCATCGGCAACTTCCCGGTTTTTGAGTCCTTGAGCAACGAGCTCGATGACGCGCTGCTCCCGTTCGCTGGGTGCGCGTTTTCCGTATCGTTCGAACATATCTGCCTCCGGTATAAGAGAGTTGCGAGCTTTACCCGCTTGATTCCACTACTGATTCCAAAACGCAAAAAAAGACGGTTGAAGTGAGCTTTTACAGTGCGGCGGGCCATGTGAAGCTGTTTGGCGATTTCGTCATTGTCGCAGCCCTGCAAAAGCAGGTCGGCGATTTGCTGCTCGCGCGGGCCCAGCTTTACTGCTTTTTCGGTCATGACTTCTCCCCGGAGCGGTTTTGCTCCCGGGAGAAAGCCCAACCGCTTTTACATTGATCCCCAAGGCACATTCAAACGCGCCTTAAAGACCTTCGCAAATAAAGTGTGTACCTATGTGGTTTTTCATAGCATCCACGGTGCCAATCTGTGCACGAGTTTGCATAATTCTGGGGCCGTTTTCCACAACTTTCCTCTGCGGTGTGAGTGGCATCAGCTTAAAGCGCATGATCCCCGCGCTGTTGCTTCATGGATTTTCTGATGAAATGCCTGCATCTCCCAGGACAAAAAAGGCTTCCGTCTGTCGCGAGCTTCTACTTTCCTCGATACGCGCCCAAGAGTAATTTTCGTTTCCGCCTTTCTGCATCAACTCCCGTTCAGAAATTTACAGCCCCGAGGAAGCCCGGAAGCTTCCTCAAGGGCCAGCATAAGGTCAACCGCTTAGGTCAAAATTCCATTTACAACGGAAGGTTTTGGAACTTATTACACCGTGGGCGTGAACAAACATGCATACCGCTGGAAGGCGTTCACCAGAAGTACTTTCAGAATAGCAATTTCACAGGGCAGAATGGGACATAAGCCTCGACAATATTTTCCATGCAGAATCAGTGATTTGGCTTCTATAGCGCGATTTTGCAGGCTTGACAGCTTGCCCGCAGTCCCTGGCCAAACGGCGTCTTTAGCCAGTGCAAACCCTCAAAAATTATGAGAGCATTCTGTGCGGCTATAGAAAAAAGACTGGGCCTCGCCCTTCATGCTCTACATTAAACACTGGTATTTTTTAGGACGGACACATTACGGCTCTTTGTCCCCGGTGATGCAACAGATAAAAACAGGTTGGCTGCGGAACCTCCGCCAAAGCAGATGTTTTGAACACTAAACTTTCCATCATCATGCCGGTCTATAACGAATGCGCCTCGCTGCGCGAGGTGGTCGAGCGCGTTCTTTCCGCGGCTCATGTGGAGCTTGAGCTTATTTGCGTGGATGACGGCTCTTCAGACGGCTCGCGCGAAATACTTTCCTCGCTGCAAGCGCAATATCCCCAAGTGCATGTTCTTTTTCAGCCAAAGAACATGGGCAAGGGAGCAGCGCTGCAACGCGGAATTCAGCAGGCCACAGGGGAATTTGTCATCATTCAGGACGCTGACCTGGAATATGATCCGAATGACTATTCCATTCTGCTCGATCCGCTTCTGCAAGGAAAAGCGGACGTCGTTTATGGCTCGCGTTTCCTGGGCGCCGCGCCCCACCGTGTGCTCTACTTCTGGCACTCCGTTGCCAACCGCATCCTCACATTAATCTCCAACTGCCTTACCAATATCAATTTAACGGACATGGAGACCTGCTACAAAGCTTTCCGCCGCGAGGTAATCCAATCCATTCCGCTCGAAGAAGAACGCTTCGGCTTTGAGCCGGAGATCACTGTAAAAGTGGCCAAGCGCCGCTTGCGGATTTACGAAGTCGGCATCAGTTATTGGGGGCGCACCTACGAAGAAGGCAAAAAGATCGGATGGAAAGACGGCGCACGCGCTCTGTGGGTATTGCTCAAGTACTCTGTGAAGGAGCCTAAAGGAGCGCAGCTTCCGCAAGAAGCGCCCAGAAATGCCGGAGCTATCATGCCCCCGAAGGGCCGCTCCCGCAGCGCTGCGGATTGATTTGGGGGGTATTTACTCAGGGCAGTTTATCCACCGCCCAGTCGTCTTTCGTTTTCAGCACGACAACTTCTGAATAGCGTGCGGAGGGCAATCCAGCACGTTTTGCGGGATCGCTGACGAACAGGCCCACGGCAAACGCGTACCGCCCGGAAGTTAATCTTTTGCCGCGGCTTATTTGATAGCTCTGCTGCGTTCCCACGCCGGGGAAGAAAAATGCGCGCAGCCGCTCCTCCGATGTGCCGCGTTTGGCATTGTTGGTCAGCATCACCATCGCGTTTTCCTGGTCCTGCGCCTGCCATGCGTACAAAAAGCGGTTGGAGGTAGCGAGTGCTGCTACATAGTCTCGGTCTATTTTCGAGGAATTGGCCTTGGACGCAGATTTACTAGAAGCCTTGTGCGCACTCGCGCTTGTTGAGACTGCGAAAATTACCAGCAGCGCAAGCGATCCGCAAGCCGTCAAGCGTTTTCTGGAAAAGGAAATGGCGCTCATGAATTTCATTATGTCGTAAAAACGCCGGACCACTCAGAGCGAGTGGCTGCGCATAACAAGAATTGCCAATACCTCTGCTGAACGTTGTGCTGAAAACTTATGTGATCAGTTTGGCAAGTAAGAATGCCCCTCCAGCCGCAAGACCTCCAATGACGGCGGTTTGCAAAGCGGAGCGAATGGCGGAAAGCCCTGTGTAGCGGCCGCGTATAAAACCAAAAATCGCCAGGGCAATGAGCGTCACAATGGCGGAAAGAATCAGCCC
>Ga0134128_10003387_pt1 | contig 19532 bp, 15 predicted proteins | sample KB31754_FD_96462 | JGI IMG/M metagenome (GOLD analysis project Ga0134128, IMG submission 96462) | Terrestrial soil microbial communities with excess Nitrogen fertilizer from Kellogg Biological Station, Michigan, USA - KB3-175-4 | ecosystem: Environmental > Terrestrial > Soil > Unclassified ...
GAGATACCGGGCATGGGATAGACACCCAGTGATCGGGCTGCGCCGATATCAACCGTCAGGGCTTCGTCCGTTGGAGTGTTCCTGTACCAGCCTTGAGCTCGCCTGACTGCTTCCAGAAACGCTCCTTCAGGCAGCATGGTCAGGTCCACATATAAAACATGCTGTGATTCGGGCGCAAGCTTCACGCCCACAAAAGCGTGACCCGGCACAATCACAATCACCGGCTGCATACCCAAATTCTCCATGGCAGAGGCAAAGACCACGCTTACATCAATGCAGTTGGCATTGCTGAGATTGAGTGTCTCATGCGGGAGGCGAATTCGCTGTGTCTCGCCCGGATAGTTCCCAAAAGTATAAATGCTGCTCACGTAACTCAGGTGAGATTGCTTGAGCGCAGTGAACACCGCCCGGGCCTGCGCCCTGACATCTCTCTCGAGGTTGTGGCCCGGGACCTGGTTATATCCGCGAAGGCGGCCACCAGGAATGATTCTCTCCGCGCGTGATACCAGTTGCAGCACTGCATCATCATGCGGTGTCACCCAGCGTGCCACGAGTTGTGCGTTGGAAAATTTCCGGCCCCAGTAAAGGTCTGATGCGCCATGGATGAACACCGGGCGCTGCTGAGCAAAGGTGTGGCCGCTCCCTGGATCTTTTACGTCAACGTCCAGCATGGCCTGGCGAATCTCGCCGTTCTGGTACGCGTTGCCTAGCAGTTCAGGATCAAGGTTGAAAGTACGCACCTCGTTGGGGCCAATGACGGCGGTTTGCCGTAATTCGGCGCTCCACCCCTCCACCTGTGCGGTGATGATCTGAAGGACCGGCTTGGAAGCAGTGTTGGCAATGTTCAACACTGCCACAGGCCAGTAATCAACAGCCCTGGCTCCGGCAAGCGCGGGGAAGATCTCGCCGCGTCCGGGAAGATTCAGGTTGTAATGTACCTGCAGCGGTGACGCTGGCGAGCTTGCGGGCTTCATCTTGGCCGGCAACCCAGGTTCGGGTATGGGTGTAAGCGCCAGCCTGTGTACAAAAAAATAGCCCCAGCCCAGCGTTCCTGCGAGCCCGAACGTCGTCGTCATAAAGACGCTCGCAAGCACACGCGCAGCTTTGGCAGACAGCCCGGAGAAAATCATCCATAGATTGGGTGATAAACAGAGCTGACGGGTTGCAAAATCTTCGGCCCGCCTTTATGACGGTTCCTAGTCCGTGATTAAGCAGGAAATCGCCAGGTTTATTTTTTTGGCTGCTGTCTCTGAACCAGAGGCGATGATCTCCAGAATTCCGGGTCATCGGCCAGCCACTCTCCCGCGGGATTGCTCATACCCGGCCGCACGGAAAAGATAAACGTTTGTGCGGCCAGGATGGACTGTGCCAGCAACTCTCGCAGGTGGCCACGCACATTGTCGTCCAGATCGTCGTAATCCAGCCGCTCATCCAGTGCTTCAGCAGCAGCGCTGAAAGTAGGATAGGGCGATAGCGTGACAAAGGTGCGCTCCGGCATTCCAGAAAGAACCTGATATACCGCGCGGCTATCCGCGGTCTCGGCTCGTTCACGAGCGTTGCGGAGCAGGCGCTGGCTCTCCTCATATTCCCGCTCATGCCCGGCAAGAACTGTGACCAAAGAGATGGTGAAGAACCGGGTTCTCGGCGGCATCAGGCCACTGTTGCGGGAGAGGTCATCGCGATATCGCAATAAAACCGTGTTCGGATCGGAAACCAGATTGGTCTTGGGTTCCATCAGGCGGCCCAGATCAGCATCCACCGTGGCATTTCGCAAAAAAGGCTCGTCACTGCGCTCCATCGAGGCATAAGAATCGAATCCGGAAACGAACCACACCTCCGGTGCTCCGGTTCGCGCCTCAATCGCCAGATAGGGCCACAAGCTCGCCCGAGCACTGGCTCCTGCCACTTCGCTTTCAACACGGGTATACTCGGGCATCTTTCCCGGTTTCACCGTGTCCACATAAATCTGAAGAATGCCGGGTGGCGGCAATACGGCCGGTTGGGCGAATGCAGGCAGTGCGAGACACACGAGTAACAAAGTGAAAAATGCTGGGCGCATAGCGCACATTTAAGCAAACAGAGTTGCTGATTGTCACCAAAGAAAACCGTTGGCGCAGTGCCTTCAGTGAGAGTACTTCAGGTGGAAGGTGCCATGGCGGCCGGCAGGAATGAAACAAAGTTCAGACCAGTTCGGTCATTTTTCTTTCGTTGAGGTATTTCACAATCTTACCCACATCCTGAGAGTGTTCACGCGTGGTAACCAGGATTGCATCCTCAGTTTCCACCACAACCAGGTTGTCTACGCCTACAGCAGCCACGAATTTGTCCGGGGCGTAAATATAGTTTCCCGTGGCATTCACGGCGTAAAGATCTTTGCTTTCGACAACGTTGTGGTCTTCCGTCGGCACATGAAGAGCGTGGTGCTCATACAAAGCAGCCCAGGACCCCAGATCGTTCCAGCCAAAATCAGCCCGCAGGCACAGCAGGTTGGAGGAATGCTCGCCTTTGGCCGAACGTGGTTCAAGCACGGCATAATCAATGCTTATGTTCTCGCATTTGGGATAGAATTTGGCAAAGGTTGACTCAAAATCCTTGCTCCCCCAGGCAGCTGCGATTTTTTCAAGATGAGGCGTGGTCTCAGAGAAATGCTCGCGCAGGGCCTGCGTGAGAGTGCGCGCGCTCCAGATAAACATGCCGCTGTTCCAGTAATAATTCCCGGCGGAAAAAAACTCATCGGCCTTGGCCTGATTTGGCTTTTCAGTAAAGCGACGTACACGGAACAACTCAGGATCGAGCTGATCTCCGGTCTCTATGTAGCCGTAGCCGCTTTCGGCCCTTGTAGGCTGAATCCCCATCACCACGATATTGTCGCCTTCGTAGGCAATGCGAATGGCCCGTTCAAGAATCACGCAAAAACGTTGCTCGTTGGCGATGACGTGGTCGGCGGGGAACATCCCGATGATCGCTTCAGGATCGTGACGAGCCAGCAGGAATGCCGCCAGGCCGATAGCCGGTGCCGTGTTTCTCGGCTCCGGTTCCACCACGATCTGTCGCATGGGGATATTCGGGAGTTGCCGGACAATTTCGTTATTCACAAAATTGTTGGTGATGATCCAGAAATCTTCTTCCGCGCCCAAAAGTAGAAGTCTCTCCACGGTCTTCTGGATCATGGTTTGCTTCCCGTCAAGGGCCAGTACCTGCTTGGCCAGCTTGCGCCGGCTGCGGGGCCAGAAGCGGGTGCCGCTGCCGCCCGCGAGTATGACTGGATAAAAGTGAGGCATTTTCAGCAGTTGAGAGCCGGCGTTTATAGCGCTCGGCGTTAAACCAACATCGCTTACGTCGAACTGGCCGTTGCTTCAAAAAGTACGGTCTTCGGGTGTTGCACTTCTTCTATTGGCAGTGAAGAGCAGAGAAATTCCAGCTCCCATTGCGGCCTTAGGATAAACCTATCCACGGCGGCAGGTACAACAATAGCCTCGCCTGCGGCAATCGTAACTGGCGCGCCGCCTTCATAGTCAACCACGCCGCACCCACGAGTCGCCACCAGGCACCACACGCTTTTGCGCGCGTGCTGTGGGCGTTTGAACTGCCAGGTTTCCTTCAAAATAAATTTGTCCACGATAAAGCAAGGCGAACTTATCAGGTTCAACTGCGTCCTGCCGTTCTGACTTACAGCCTGTCCAGCAATCACCTTGCCGGCACGGGTGCGTTCCCGTGTGGCGCGCAGACCCTGTTCAAGATGCAGTTCGCGTGGACGGCCATAGTCATACAGCCGAAACGTTGTGTCCGAATTTTGCTGAGTCTCCACAATCACCGCACCCGGTCCAATGGCATGTACGGTACCCGCATCCACATAAACCATGTCGCCCTGGCGGATATCAATCCAGTTGAGTAGTTGTTCCATTCGTGTTTGGCGAATGGCCAGTTCCACCTCTTGCTTGGTCGTCCCCGGCCTGAGTCCCAAACCGATCTGCGCTCCGGGATCGGCGTGCAACACGTACCAGCACTCGGTCTTTCCGCAGGGTTCACCCAGTTCACGTGCACGATCGTCATCAGGGTGTACCTGGACGGAGAGCTTGTCACGCGGGAAGAGAAACTTGATCAACAGAGGAAAACGCGAGGCAAGGGCCGCAGCCTCGCCTGTGAGCCGCTCGCCAAACTCCCGGCTCAGTTCGCCAAGTGCGCGGCCTGAAAGCGGACCGTTGGCCACACGGCATTCTTCGCCGGTCAGCCATGCTTCGCCTATAGGCGATGACGTTGCAAGGTCGGGATAGATGGGTGCAAGGCTGCGAGCGCCCCATATGCGCTCATGAAACTGCGGCCTTAAGAGTAATGGATACAGGTCAAGCATTCTGAAGCAATTTGCTTGCGGCTCAAGTAACGACTATGCCACAGCTTCGAAAATTTAGAATCCGAGAAAGTCAGAGGTGTTGTCCAGAGCAGCTGAGACAACACCTCATAAATTCTTATTTCATCAATGACTCGGGTTTGTCGCTTACAACTTGGCAAACCATTCTTTCATCCGTTCCAACCCGCGTTTGATCTCCTGTGCTGAAGTTGCATAAGAAAGACGAATATGGTCCCGGGTCCCGAACGCCTCGCCTGGAACGGTGACGACGTGGGCCTCATGCAACAGGCGTTTTGCCACATCCGCGCCTGACTCAACTCCCGTCCGGCCGAAGTAAGCTGAGACATTGGGATAAACGTAGAACGCGCCTTGCGGCTTCACGCAGCTGATTCCCGGAATTTTGCCCAACAGATCCAAAGTCAAGTCGCGGAGCTGAATATATTCGGCTTTCATATCTGCTACGCATTGCTGTGAGCCTGTGAGAGCGGCCACGGCCGCCTTCTGGATCATTTGCGCCGAACTGGAAGTGCTCTGGCTCTGCAGCTTGGTCATGGCGGAGATGATCGGCGCCGGAGCCAGCGCGTAACCCAATCGCCAACCCGTCATGGCATACGTCTTTGAGAGTGACCCGGCGATCACCAGATGCTCCTTGACGTCACGAACGGAGCCGGCAGAGAAGGTGCTTCCCGTGTAATTCAGGTATACATAGCATTCGTCTGCAATGACGTAGATGCCGCGCTTATGCGCCATCCGCAAAATCGCCGTGAAATCTTGTGGATTGATAACGGCGCCGCTTGGATTGTTGGGGCTGTTGATGATGATGGCGCGAGTGCGCGGTGTTACGCTGCGCTCAATCATATCGGCCGTTAGCCGGAATCCCTCGTTCTCATCGGTCTCCACGTAGACGCACTTGCCGCCGCCGTATTCAATGATGTCTTTGAACGAAACCCAGTACGGCACCGGCAGAATCACTTCGTCGCCGTGGTCGACAAGAACCTGGACCGCATTGAACAACGCAAGCTTGCCGCCCGTGGAGGCGATTGCCTCATCCGGTTTGTAATCGGAACCGAAATCTGTGGCATGGCGCTGCACAATGGCCGACCGCAGTTCGGCCATACCAGCCACGGCCGTATAGCGCGTGAAATTCTGCTGAATAGCGGCGATGGCGGCATCTTTGATGTGCTGAGGCGTAGGAAAATGCGGCTCTCCGGCGCCGAACTCTACCAGGTCAGCTCCCCCGGCCTTCAGCTTGGAGGCTTCCGCCACCACGGCCATGGTGGCCGAGATCTCAATCCGGTTAACGCGGTCAGTGAATTGCTTTAGTGCTGGCAACGTGGCCATGGAATCCTCACTTCATCTGATTGCGGTGGTGCCGTGAAATTTCTCGCGCAGCCGTTCCTCCACCAGTTCAGGAACAAGGCCGCGTACAGAGCCGCCCAGCCGGAAAACTTCCTTTACCAGACGCGAACTCAGGTATGAGTATGCCTCAGCAGGCATCATAAAAACGGTTTCTAATTGTGGCTGGAGCTTGCGATTCATGAGCGCCATTTGCAACTCATATTCATAATCGCTGATGGCGCGAATTCCGCGCAGCACGGCTTTTGCATTTTTTTGCATGGCATAATCAACCAGCAAGCCTTCAAAGCTCTCCACGCGCACATTGTCAAAACGCCTGACCATCTGATTCAGCATGTCCAGGCGTTCAGTGACCGTAAACACCGGGTCCTTTTCAGCGTTGCGAAGGATGCCGACAATCAGTTCGTCAAAGATTTTGCTGCCGCGCTCAATCAGGTCAAGATGGCCATTAGTGAGCGGGTCAAACGAGCCCGGATAGATGGCACGCACTAAATTCAAATGGGATTCCTGGTTGGGCAAGCTCAATGTGATTTTATTCTGGAAATCGGCTGCGGCAAAGGGACAAATTCAGGTGTGAAGAAATTGTTTCGTCAGGGCCGGGACCCCACTGCTGAATCTGCAGACCAGGTTGGCGGGACTGGTTTTTTGCCCTCGAGAGTGATCTCTTTTCCTTCTCTTTACATCTCAAAGACCGGGCGCGTATGGTTATCGCGTCCCCGAAACGCTGCACAATTCATAGATCCTTTGTGTGATCAGGAAAATGCAAATGAAGCCCTCGCGCGGCGAGGAAACACTGCTGTTTGCCAAGAACTTTCTTCAGCATCCGCGAATGCTTGGATCATTGATTCCAAGCTCGCGTTTTCTGGTGGACCGGCTCCTAAGCAAGGTGGATTGGAGACGTGCACGGACCATTGTTGAGTACGGCCCCGGCGTGGGTACCATTACAGGCCGCATCCTGCAGCGCATGTCGCCCAACACACGGCTGATCGTCTTTGAGATGAATGAGGATTTTGTCAGTTATCTGAAGCGCGCTTTCCCTGACAACCGGCTGCACGTGATCCACGGATCAGCAGAGCGGGTCCAAAAGGAACTTGAGCATCTTAAACTGGACGGGGCTGACTACATCATTTCCGGCATCCCGTTCACAACCATGCCGGTACAACTACGCGAAAAAATCATGCGGGAGTCCCGCCGCGCTTTGAAGCCCGGTGGTTCGGTGCTTGTTTATCAGTTCACCCGCGCGGTCCTGCCGTATCTCAAGAGCCATTTTGATCATATCGACCAGGAGTTTGAGCTCCTGAATATCCTGCCTGCGCGGCTCTTCTACTGCCGCAGAATCACTGCCGCTGCCGCCGACTGAGTAAACGCGGGTGATGACCACCATGGACCATCGTGACTGGCGGCTAAAGGGTTCAAATTTGAATCACAACTTTGCCCGTGCTCTGGTTTGATTCCAGTCTGCGATGCGCCTCGGCGATTTGATTCAGTGGGAATGTGCTGTCAATGGTCGGTCGCAATATCCCGTTGGCCAGGAGCGGAACCACTTCCGAGGCGAAGGCCTGCGTAGCGTGAATCTTTTCCTCCAAACTGCGGGCTCGCAATACTGTCCCGCGAATCTGGAGTCGCTTGCTCATCACATAGCGTGATTCCAACTCGTAACTGCCGCCGCCAACCGTCCCCACCAGAACCATCCGTCCCTTGAGCGACATAAGTTTCTGGCCGGTTTTAACGTAAGGGCCGCCAACCAGATCAAGCATCACATTTACCCCTTCGCCGCTCGTGAGTTGTTCCATGGCAGCCAGGAGATCGTCAAAGTTGTCGCGCACCACCAGACCGTCCTGCATTCCGTATTGCTTTGCCTGATCGAGCTTTGTCGCGGTGCGCGAGGTGCCATAAGGAATGGCCTGCATGGCGCGCACGAGTTGGACAGCCGCCAGCCCCACTCCGCTGCCTGCGGCGTTGATCAGGACGGTTTCACCCGGACGGAGCGCGGCTTGGATCCAAAGGGCGTCGTGAGCGGTGATGAAGGCTTCTGGGATGGCTGCCGCCCCGGTCCAATCGAGGTTTTCCGGGATCTCAGCCACAAGGTCCTGATGCGTGGTGACATACTCGGCATGAGCTGCGCCGCCGATAAGGCCGAAGACTCGTTGGCCTGGTTTCCACCGACGAACTCCGTCTCCGGTTTCGGCGATTTCGCCCGCGAACTCAATGCCGGGAATCTCGACCGGATAGCCGGCGGGCGGCGGATACTTGCCTTGGCGCTGCAGCAGGTCGGCGCGGTTCAGGGCAGAGGCGCGTACGCGGACCAATATGTCTTCGCGGCCCGGAATGGGGCTGGGAACCTCCCGGATTTTAAGCACTTCAGGGCCGCCAAAAGCGGCAATCCATACGGCTTTCATGATGTTCGTGATTTCCTCAGATTCAACGATCGTAGCTCCCTGCCCTGGCTAACCGCATGCCGCAGTGGCAACGACTAAGGGCAATTCCTTTTCCGCACAACAGATTGTACTGTGCTGTCAATCACATAATGGTGCAATGACACTTTGTTATCATTGCTTGTCTTTAAGGTGTCCGATATAGTTCTAAAGTATGTACGAGGACTTTCACGCAGTTGACCGCTGGACGGGAGAACGGCTTCACTGTGTTTATCAGGCGCTGATTGTGGCGATTGCCACTCGCCACGCCGATGCGGTGGATGTGAAATTTCTTGCCAGCGGCCGTCCCGTGTGGGTAGCGTTGCCGCATCCAACATGGGTGGAGTACAAGAAGCGCACCGGGCGAGTCATAACCGATCCTCTGGCCATTCAGGTCGCGGGGCATTTCCTTAAAACGGCGATCGAGAACGGGGCCTACGAGCACGGCCGTGAGATGTACACCCTGACAGTGGATGAAGCCCTCGAACATCTGAATGCGGTCCTGAAAGACGCCGGAGCGCCGCAAGACGCGCTGGTGAAAACGGCGTGACGCCGTACCAATCAGTCTGAAACCCGGTTTTCGCTCTTTTGCCCGCTACCATTTCGGGCGCGCTCCAGGTTTTGGGAAACAGGAGACCTTTAAATGTCACAGACTCTTCCAGCCATTGATTCCACAGCACTTGATACTCTTCTTAAGACCAATAAAGTCCATTTCAACCTGCACTCCGGTCCCCTGGTGGAACACTCGATTCGGCGTGGGGAAGCTCAAATTGCCGATAACGGCGCCCTTTCCGCGATCACCGGTAAATTCACGGGACGCACTCCAAAAGATCGGTTTACGGTGAAAGACTCCATCACGGCCGACAAAGTGGCGTGGGGTGAAATCAACCAGCCGCTGGATCCGGAAAAGTTCGACGCCATCTTTGAGCGGGTGCTCGAGTACTTGCGTGGCAAAGAGCTCTTTGTGCAGGACCTCTATTGCGGCGCCGATCCGCGGTATCGAATGCCCATCCGGGTGATCAATGAGCTGGCCTGGCAAGATCTTTTTGTGCGCGCAATGTTTGTACGTCCGACCAAAGAAGAGCTTAGAAATCATAAGCCGGAATTCACGGTCGTCGGCGTCCCCAACTTATTTACTGATCCCAAACGCGACGGCACCAGGTCGGAAGCCTTCATCGCGGTAAATTTCTCGCGCAAGCTGGTGGTGGTCTGCGGTAGCGGCTATGCCGGCGAAATGAAGAAATCCATTTTTGCCGCCATGAACTTCCTCCTCCCGGAGCGCAATGTTTTTCCCATGCACTGCTCAGCAAACGTAGGCAGGGACGGCGTGACGGCATTGTTTTTTGGTCTTTCTGGAACGGGCAAAACCACCATTTCCGCCGATCCCAACCGGGGCCTGATAGGGGACGATGAGCATGGTTGGAGCCCGACAGGGATTTTCAACTTTGAGGGCGGATGTTACGCCAAAACCATACGGCTTTCGAAGGAAAACGAGCCGCAGATCTGGAATGCCATCCGGTTTGGGTCCCTGCTGGAAAACGTTGTCATTGATCCGGAGACGCGTGTTCCGGACTACGATGATGCGCGCTACACCGAAAACGGCCGCTGCGCCTACCCTATCGAATACATCGATAATGCGGTGATCCCGAGCGTAGGCGGCCACCCGAAAAACATCATTTTCCTTACTGCGGATGCATTCGGGGTCCTGCCGCCGATCTCCAGGTTGAATAATGAACAGGCAATGTATCACTTCCTCTCCGGTTACACTGCAAAAGTGGCGGGAACTGAAGCTGGGTTGAAAGAGCCGACGCCCAATTTCTCCACCGGATTCGGGGCGCCGTTCCTGCCGCTGCGGCCCAAGGTCTATGCGGAGATGCTGGGTCGTCGTTTGAAAGAGCACAACACACAATGCTGGCTGGTAAACACCGGATGGTTTGGTGGCCCGTATGGCGTAGGTTCTCGCATGAAACTGCCTTACACGCGTGCCATGGTGAATGCCGCCATTGAGGGGAAGCTCAATAACGTGGAATTTCAACCTGATCCGGCGTTCGGGCTGAGTGTTCCCAAGTCAGTTCCAGGCGTGCCACCGGAGTTTCTGCACGCACGCGACGCCTGGAAGGACAAGGCTGCTTATGACAAGGCTGCCGCCGAGCTGTCTGCCCGCTTCGCCAAGAACTTTGAAAAATTCGAGGTGCCGGAAAGCCTACGGGCTGCGGGTCCCGGAAGGAAATAGACCCAGCCGAGTAAGATCCCCAATCGTCTGGACGTTTGTTAAGCCCTGTTGCTGAGCAACAGGGCTTTCCATTGTGTTTGAAATTGTGCCCCGAAGGGTGTTCCTCTAAAATCTGGATTTCAGCATGCTGTCCGCACGCTTTCTAGGCTGCTCTTGGATCCTTGATCTTTTCCCTGACGGCTGCGCTGATGCGCTCAATAAAGGATTGAGGTTGCTCGTCGGGCATATGTCCAAGCCGGTCGCGCAGCAACTGCAGGAATTCAGTCACGCGGCGGAGCCGTTGTGCTTCCAAACCTTCGCGCACCATCTCAGGATCCAAAACCGAAGCAGTTTCAATGTACTTCCACAGGAGGAGGCGCATATTATCTACAGCGCCCTTGAGTTCGGCGAGCAGATTTACATTGAGGTCGGCGGGAGTATTCTGACCCCTCGCATCCTGGGTTTGCATGGCGAGCCAATAAAGTTCATTGTGAACAGCCGTGAGTTCGGTCGTCAATTCTTTCAGATGGTTTACCAACTCGCCGATATCCCTAGGAGTGCCGGTTTGGTTCTCGATTTCCATTATCGGGTCAAAGCCTCTTTGTACTTCTATATGGTGATTAGGATGCAGCATGCGTTGCTGTTTTGCTGGTTACCGAAGACCATGACCCCGAAAATTAGCGAATTTTCATCCCAAAGTGGGAAAGTTAGGCCGATTTCGCGGCCTCAATGGGAGCAACTAACGTGTTTGCCAGACAAATCAGCGTGCATTACGGGGGTACCAGCGCGAAGCACCCCTGTCCCCTAAAGTGGCTGGACAATTTCTCCATGCGGAATTTCACGAATGATGCCATCTTTGACGACACGCTCCCTGTTTCGGACGGCCTGATGGAAGTCGGATCCCGGGTGCCGTTGGATCGGCTGCAAAGGGCAATGGAGGAGTGGTTTCGTAAGAAAAGCTATTTGAAGAGAGAAGAGAAATTGCTCCTCCGGGAAAAGGTCGGCTGACGTGCTCATTGCTTTTTGGTTTCAGCGGCAGTTTAGATTGAGGCGATTTTGGTCGGTAAAAGGTTTTTGCGTCCTGTACTGACCATTGACAGAGGAAGGCACAGGCTAGTGCCACAATCGTTATCCCTACAGTGAAATGCGGCTTGCCTTTGCTGCTGGTCAATGATAAAAAGCCCACCATTCACCTATCTCTTGAAAAATAGCCTGCCTGGAACCACATGGGGTGAGGGAGCGACATTTAAATGAAAATTATTCAGCGCGTGCCACTTTTGCTGTCCATCATCGTGCTCGCGGTATCTGCCTGGGCCCAGACCGCTGCTACTGCCGAGTTGCACGGCGTGGTGAAGGACCCGAATGGGGCCGTGATCCACGGCGCCAGCGTCAACCTGCGCGATGAAGCCAAGAACATCACCCGATCTGCAGAGACGAACGATGCGGGCGAATATAACCTGCTTTCAGTTCCGCCCGGCCAGTACACCTTGACGGTTACGGCCGGCGGCTTCGCCAAAGTGGTGGTCAAGCAGCTTACGTTGAACGTGGGACAGTCAGCCCAGTATCCGGTAACCATGCAGCTGGCCGCGGCCGAGACCGAAATTACCGTCACCGGCGAACCGCAGTTGATTGAGACATCCAAGAGCTCAACCAGCACCATCATTGGGCAGCGGCGCATTGAGAACCTGCCGATCAACGGACGCAACTATGTGAATTTCTCGCTGACGAATTCCCAGTTGCAGCGCGATGTGGCTCCCAGCATCGGCGCGGCGCCGACCTCAGGTCTGAACTTCGGCGGCCAACGCGCGCGCTCCAACGCCGTAAATGTTGACGGCATGGATGCAGTAGACAACTCTGTGAACGGGATCCGCTCCACCATCTCGCAGGAGGGTGTTCAGGAATTTCAGATCCTCACCAACGGCTATGAAGCCGAATATGGGCGGGCGTCTGGCGGCGTGATCAACATCATCACGAAATCGGGCACAAACGATTTTCACGGAGCGGCATTTGGTTACCTGCGCAACCGCAACATTCAGGCGGTGAATCCATTCAGCAACACGCCAGATCCCGCGTACACGCGCGTGCAGGCGGGGCTTGCCTTCGGCGGACCGATCAAAAAAGACCGCACCTACTACTATTTCTCTTTTGAGACCACGCGTCGTCAGGAGACCGGGTTTTCCACCATCGGCCAAAACAACTTCGGACTGGTACCGCTGGCGAATGCAGCCGCGTTTGGGATTCCCGCGGTGCCTGGCTTTACTCCGCTTGTAACACCGGATCAGGCGGCATTTCTCTCCGCAGTGGGGCCGAATCCCGCCACGGTACCTTATGCGCAACTGGCAGTCTTCGGTTCCGGCATCGCTCTGGCCGGCACCCAGGGAAGCCCGCTGCTGGGCAATTTCCCAATCACAAACGCGCCGTTACCGGCGTCCTTCCACAACCTCTTAAGCCAGGTTGGCAACTATCCGGTTTCCGAGGCGACGGACGTGTATTCCCTGCGCCTGGACCACAAGTTCAATGACAGCAACCAGCTCATGATTCGGGCCGGATTGAGTCCGAGTGACGTGACCGGCATTCAGGTGAACGCGCAGAACCAGGATTTCGGGCAGAACGCGTTTTCGCGTACTTCAACCCAGAATTACCATGACGGCAGCATCGGCGGGCAGGACACATGGATCGTCGGCCCCAACAAGATCAACGATCTGCGGTATCAGTATTCGCGGCGCGGGCTGCTCTACAACTTCTCTCGCGGTCCCGGTGGTGGCGATGTGGCCGTCAACATCCCTGGATTTGCTTTCTTCGGACGCGAGCCATTTTCGTTTGTCGACCGGGTAGAGCAGCGCCATCAGCTCAGCGACAATTTCTCCTGGGTACACGGCCGGCATAACATTAAATTCGGCGAAGACTACAACCACCTGCCCGTGGAAGCCGATTTCACGGTGAATTTCGGCGGCATCTACAATTTCAGTGAGTTAACGGGATCCCAGCTTAACGGGGCTTTCAGCGGATTCCCCAACTTCTCTGCGGTGCAGGCTTATGGTCTGGGCATTCCCCAGGTCTTCATTCAGGGCATCGGGAACCCGCACGACTCCTTCACTACCAACACCATGGGATTTTTCCTGCAGGATTCGTGGCAGATGAATTCTCACCTGACACTGAACTACGGCGTTCGCTATGACTACGAACTTAGCCCAACCTTCCCGGCAGTGAACTCGCTGTCGCAGACGGCACAGGACGCTCTGAACATTACGCAGGGAATTCCGCGTGACAACAACAATGTGGCGCCGCGCGTGGGCTTTGCCTATGATCCTAAAGCCGACGGCAAGACCGTAATTCGCGGCTCGTACGGCATGTTTTATGATCACCCGCTCCTGGCGCTGGCTTTCGACTCCGACGTGGCCGATGGAAGTCAGGCGCCACAGTTCATTCTGTTTGGAGGCTCGCCGTGCTCCAGCCCGTCAGTCCTCAATCTGAATGCGACAAACGCTTTTCAGGGCCTGTTGGGCACGCCCAATTGCCTGCCACCGGGCCTGGCGCAGGCGTTCAACTTCATTGACTCGCAGCAGCGCTTTGACGCCACACCCAATGCAAGCTCAATTCTCAACAATCAGGCGTATCTAACAGCCGGACCGGGCGGGACACCGATCCCGCTGATTTCGCAGCCGTTTGGTTTTCCTACGGGAAAGAACTTTCAATACGGATACGCGGAGCAGGGAAGCTTTTCCATCGAGCACGATCTGGGGCACGATTTTGCTGTCAGCCTCGCCTATAACTACACCGGTGGCCACCACCTGAATCGGCCGATCAACGCGAATCCCACCAACCCACAGGCGCTGATTGAGAACTGGGAGAAATTCAATGCCTGGGCGATCGCCAACAGTCAGCCGACCATCAGCAATCCGCTCGCTGTGGGAACGCCGACAGTACCCTGTGCAGCAGGCCCGGCTGGAGCGTGGATTACGCCGGCGGCGCTCAGTTTCTTCCGCAAATCCGGCGCCAATCCTTCATTTGCCCAGATCCTGGCCGCTTGCGCACCCATCGTGAGTGCGATCTCGACGCAATACAACCTCGGCGTGGGAGTTCCAGTACCGTTCAGTGACATGGTGGCCAACTTCTCCAACGGCAGCTCGGTTTACCACGGCCTAACGGCGAACCTGCGTAAGCGCATGAGCAACCATTTTGAGTTCCTCGGCTCTTACACGTGGTCGCACTCCATCGATGACTCCACGGACCTGCAGACGCTGCTTTCGCCGCAAAATGATCTCCGCCCAGACCTTGAACGGGCCAACTCCACCTTCGATCAGCGGCACCGTTTTGTATTTAGCGGCGTCTACCAGAATGGCAAGTTGGGAGGAGACGGCTTTCTAAGAAAGTTATTCAGCGATTGGACCGTGGCGCCAATCGTCGAGTTCAGTTCCGGACGGCCATTCAATATTGTCACGGCCACAGACCAGAACTTTAATTTCAGCACTTCCACAGATCGTCCGAATGCGGTGACTCCTGGAACAGCGGCCAACGCTTGCGGCTTCCCCACCGTCGCCTCCAACGCGTCACCAACCGGCGCTTTCCAGATTCCTTGCTTCGTCGATTCCAATCCCCTGGATGGTGTCTTCACGGGATCGCTTGATGGGAACCTGGGACGCAACGCGGGCACGCGCCCAATGACCATCTTCACCGATATGCGCTTGGCGAAGACGATCAACTTAGGTGAGCGTATGAAGCTGCAAGGGTCTATGGATATGTTCAACTTCATCAACCGGTTCAACGTGGCCGATGTGAACTCGCTCTATACCGAAGCCGGTCAGGCGACGGCGGCGTTTGACCCTCGGCAGTTCCAGTTCGGTATGCGGTTGAGCTGGTAGTAAAGGGCCGAAAGTAATCAGGCCCCGAGGTCGGCTTCGGGGCCTTTCCTTTCCTATCTGCTTCTTTTCTAAGCCTTTGCGGGAGTGTAAAACAGATGATTCCGCGTTGCCATTCAGGAGAAATTCTCGTCTAAGACAGGGTATGATGAGGGGAATGCAGCCTTTGAACTCGTTAATCCGCAAACGGTTACTGGGCGTGATGTTAAGCTCGGTCGTGTTGATCCTGGCCTCCTGCGGCGGCAACTCGGCAAAGAAGACCGCTCAGCCATTGCCGCAAGCTGTGGCTCCTGTTGCGCAGCAGACACCTATGGCAGAAGCATCACCAAGCCCGGTCCAGCCTTCGCAGCCAACACAGCAGGAAGCGATCCAGGCGAAGCCGGAAGCTTCTGATCCGGCAGCCGCCACCATTGCAGAAGCGGAAAAGGCTTATAACGCGGGGCTTGATGACTATAAAGCCGGACATCTTGATTCCGCCAAGCAGGATTTCAATCAGGCTGTGGACGTTCTGATGCAAGGCCCTGTGGATATCAAATCCGACGAGCGGCTGCAGAATGAGTTTGACAAGGTCACAGAAGAGATCAACAAGCTGGAAATGACTGCGTTCAAGGAGGGAGATGGCTTTACTGAGCAGAATTCGGAGCCCGCGCCCATTGACGAGGCGAACTCAGTGACGTTCCCGGTTGATCCGAACATGAAGGCAAAGGCGGAGGCAGACTTGCCGACGTTGCAGTCCGACCTGCCGCTGATGATCAACGACTACGTGGCCAGCTACATTAACTACTTTTCCACGCGTGGCCGCACGACGTTCGAGAGTGCTCTGGCGCGTTCCGGCAAGTACAGCGAGATGATCCGGCGCATCTTCAAGGAAGAAGGCATTCCGCAGGATCTTATCTACCTCGCTCAGGCCGAATCCGGATTCAAGCCTCTGGCGCTTTCACGTGCGCGCGCGCGGGGCATGTGGCAATTCATGGCCAGCCGCGGGGACGGGTATGGATTGCACCGCAACTGGTGGGTAGATGATCGCCAGGATCCGGAAAAGGCGACACGAGCGGCCGCCCGGCATTTGAAGGACCTATACAACGAGTTTGGCGATTGGTATCTGGCGATGGCGGCCTACAACTCGGGGCCCGGAAATGTGCAGCAGGCGGTTAGGCGTACCGGGTACGCGGATTTCTGGGAACTCTACAAGCGCAACGTACTTCCCGCTGAGACGAAAAACTACGTGCCGATCATCCTTGCCATGACCATCATGTCAAAGAACCCCGCGCGCTATGGGCTCGACGACGTGAAGCCAGAGCCGGCGGTGAAGTATGACGTCGAACGTGTGAACTATCCAGTGGATCTGCGTTTGGTGGCCGAATGCGTCGATGTACCTGTGGATGAACTCGTTGACCTGAATCCCAGCCTGCTTCGCCGAATTACGCCCAAGGACCAGCCATTCGACCTGCATCTGCCGCCCGGAACAAAGGACAAGTATGAGACGGCCATTGCGTCTATCCCGGAAGGTAAGCGCGTAGCGTGGCGGTATCACAAAGTCCAGAGCGGTGAGACCTTGGCGGGGATTGCCAGGAAGTATCACACCACCGAGCGTGCCATTGTCCAGGTGAATAGTTTGCAGGGCGATCAACTGCTTGCCGATTCAAAACTGATCATCCCGGTCAGCGCGGCTGTAAATGGCAGGATTAGTTATTCGCGTCATCCCAGCCGGTACAGAGTACATTCCGGTGATAGTGTGCTTTCCATTGCTGAAGATTTTGGTGTGCCTCCCGAGCGGCTGAGACGCTGGAACCATCTGAAAGGAAACAGCTTACGTCGCGGCCGTGTCCTGGTCGTCTATAAGCCGTTGGCTCCCGGAGAGGTGGACCGAGCGCCCCGGCATGTCAGGAAATCTGCACAACAGAGTGGTAAGCGCGCAATCAAGAAGGCAGCCAAGCCAAAATCAACCGGAACAGTAGCCGAGAGTACCCGATAACTTGATTATTCCGCGAGCGCGTTGCACACTGTGATGCGCGACAGTTGACACCTGATTCGTGCGGCTTGTTATAATCCGCGCCTGCAGCGGTGGTTGACAGTGGAGAAGTCGCGGCCCTAATTTTCTGGAGGAACTATGAGCTTTTACGATGAGACCCTCAGAGCAAGACATGAGGACGATATGGATGATGATTACGGCGACGCGGGCAGTTTCGGCGGTGGTTCCATCGAAGAGGATTATGAGGAGGAGGAAGAAGAATCAATCGGAGCCGAAAGCGGAGGCGATAACGAAGAAGTAGGCGGGGGCATGGCGGAAGAAGCGCCGGAACCCGCGCCGGCCCGTAGAGCTCCGGCTCGTCCGCGTCCAGCAAAGAAGGCGGCAAAGAAGAAATCAGCAGGCAAGAAGAAGAGCGCTAAGAAGGCCAGCAAAAAACGCCCTGCGAAGAAAGCAGCCAAAAAAGCCAGCAAGAAAAAGAGCAGCAGTAAAAAGAGCAGCAGCAAGAAGAAGGGCGGCAGCAAGAAGAAGAGTCGCCGTCGCTAACAGACGTTTTCAAATCGAAAGGCCGTCGCGTGGCGGCCTTTTGCTTTGTGTTGATGCCCGCTTTCGTGAGCCTCTGGTGATTCCCGAAGCACTTGCGAGAAATCCGGCAGCGTACATCTGTTCGCAAAAAATGAAGAGGGGCAGCGCCTGCTGCCCCTGTGAAGCTCAAAACGCGAAAAATCAGGCGTAAATTCCGCGCAGCTTGATGGTGTGGGCAACGCGACTGATGGCGAGCATGTAAGCCGCAATGCGATTGTTGACCTTGTGCGTTTCAGAGAATTGAACCACGCTCTCAAACGCCTCTTTGAGAATGAACTCCAGCTGTTCGTTCACGGCGGATTCCTTCCAGAAGTAACCCTGGCGGTCCTGCACCCACTCAAAATAGGACGCGGTTACGCCGCCGGCATTGGCGAGAATGTCAGGAATCACGAACACTCTTTTGTCGGCAAGGATCTCGTCCGCGGCGGCGGTGGTAGGACCGTTCGCGCCCTCGCAAATGATCCTGGCTTTGATGGCAGCGGCATTTTGGCTGGTGATTACATTCTCAGTAGCGGCGGGAATCAGGATGTCGCAGTCCGTCACCAGGAGTTCTTTCGAATCCACGGCCTCAGCGCCATTAAATCCGACGATCCCTTTGTTGCGATCACGGTACTCGAGCAGGGCATCAATGTTAATGCCTTTCGAATTGTAGAGCCCGCCATTGTACTCGGCGATGCCGATGACCTTATAGCCGGCGTCCGACATCAGCTTGGCTGCGTTCGAGCCGACATTACCAAATCCTTGAACAATGATCCGGCAGCCTTCGCGCGACATATTGAACTTGCGAATGGCTTCGTCACAGTTGATCATCACGCCGCGTCCGGTAGCTTCGCGGCGGCCTCTTGATCCGCCGACATTAATAGGCTTTCCGGTTACCACCGCCGTAACAGTCTGGCGCATGTGCATGGAATAGGTATCCATCATCCAGGCCATGGTCTGTTCATTCGTGTTCATGTCAGGAGCGGGAACGTCCTTCTCTGGGCCGAGAAACTCGATCAATTCGGCGGTGTAGCGGCGCGTGAGCCTTTCCAGTTCGGTAGACGTAAGTTTCTTGGGATCAACAATAATGCCGCCTTTAGCGCCGCCAAAAGGTATGTTTACTACCGCGCATTTCCAGGTCATCCAGCTTGCAAGCGCGCGTACCTCGTCCAGCGTAACGTCCGGGGAGTAGCGTACCCCGCCTTTGGCTGGACCGCGAGCAATCGAGTGCTGGACCCGGAAGCCGGTGAAGACTTCGATACGGCCATCGTCCATGGCGACAGGGATATGAACGATGATTTCACGGTTAGGATAGCGGAGAATCTTCCACAGCCCGTCGTCGAGGTTTAGCTTCTGGGCGGCAAAGTCAAAGCGAGCTGCCTGGGCTTCCCACGGGTTCAGCTCATGTTCCAGAGATAAGGTTTTCATCTGTGCTCCATCGAGATAAAAGGCAAACCGAGAAGTATAAAAGCGATTTTCATTGAGAAGCAACTATCCACAGCCGGTTTTTTCTGTAGTAAGATGAATGTCGTTGTGCGACCAATTGCCGCCAAGGCGATCATTCTTTTACTCGCGCTTATTATAGCCGTGGTCCTGATTGCTCCTAGAGTGGACTTGGCCCCGGCTGCGCCGCGACTGGAATGGGCTGCGTGCCTGCTGGTGATCTTCATGAGCTGGCTGGCGAGCACGTTTGTGTCGCTCACGGTCTGGCGCGTGTGCCGTTCTCTTCACCGGGCGCGTTCTTCCCTCGGCGTGCTTCGATCGTGCATGTGTTCTATGTTTTGCGCTGAGGCTCCACTCATCTCATTCC
>Ga0134128_10003388_pt1 | contig 19526 bp, 29 predicted proteins | sample KB31754_FD_96462 | JGI IMG/M metagenome (GOLD analysis project Ga0134128, IMG submission 96462) | Terrestrial soil microbial communities with excess Nitrogen fertilizer from Kellogg Biological Station, Michigan, USA - KB3-175-4 | ecosystem: Environmental > Terrestrial > Soil > Unclassified ...
AGGACGGATGAGATCCCTTTGGTAAGTTTCCCTACCAACACAAAACTCGTTTTTGGATTCATCCATTTATACTCCTCTTACCAATGGAGTTAAACATTAAAGTTTGTACACATAACTTACACAATCTATGAAAAAAAGTCAATAGTTATTCTTGTCTTATTTTATCTTTATCTTCTTCAACGATCGTAATATGGAGAGGCTCTTTTTCATCTCCTGCTAGTATCTTCTTTTCTGCAGGGATCATCCCATGATTTGCACTCAGTAAAAACTGATTGAATGATTGTCCCTTGCCACTAGAACCCTTTGTCATCAGTTGTACTTTTTGAAGTGTGAATATACGTTTATACGTGGCGGAAAATTCGGGATATTTTAAGCTGCCATCTTCATTTTTAGCATTCTTCCATTCAACTAACGTATCGGGGTCAACATCTAACTCAAGTGCCAGTGCTTCAATAAATGCAAGTCTTTGCTTTTTATCTTTTTTGCCATAACACAGGTTAAAATACTCATCTGCTTTTTTCTGTATTTCCTCTGTGTATTTCGTTGGTCTTCCTGAATTGTGATTACCAATGCTTGCTGTATTTCCTTGCATAAATTGTCCTTTTTCGTTTCGCTCTGTTGATTGCGCTACAGTTCCCTCTTGTGGTGTTATCGGCACTTGTATGATAGATCCTTGTGTTGCATTTGCAGTCTGAGTAAGTGGAGTAACAGGGCTTGTAACAGTAGGCGTACTTGTTCCTAGTTGATTGCGTACAGGGTTCACAGCTTGAGGCATGGAAGGAGTAACTGGCTGTACGTTGATTGTTGAGTCAGGTACTTCGATAGTTATCATGTCATTTTGAGCGTCCATAAAGCAATTTAAAAAAGTATATCATAATCCAATTACATCGTGAGCTTACCCTATCGTCTTTTAAAACCTTTTATAAATATGCCGTGAAAAGTCGTGAAAACAGGATAGGACGAAAAAAAATATATTAAATGTTCATTTATGTGTCAAAAAATTTTGATGGTCTTAAATCGCATTACAGGGCTTTTCAATTTTTGAAAAAATCTTGATGGTTATCTTCAGGTGGTAAATCAAAAAAATCTGTGTCTCTTTCGGATTCCTTCATTATTTCTCTCAAGTCTTCTTCAGAGATTGCTAACTCATCCGGCTCAAGAAGATAATCTCCGAATTCAATAGCTTTACATTTGTGACCAATTTTATCCTTCAGCTCTTCAAGGGTGTATTTCGGAGGAAGAGAAAGAAGATAACTTAAAAGCTGTGGGTTATTCTGTAAAAGAAGCACCGCTTTTGCTAAGATTTTTTGATTATCTTCCATGCAAAGATATGATAATAAAAAAACTTCTTATTGACAATGTTTAGCTTAGTTCGTTACAGTTGCGTAAGTATGCAACCTCCTGCAATTCAGAAAAATAAGATACACTTTAAAGCAATTGATAAAATCACAAAAAAAATACTTGATGTAAAAGCGCTTGTTTATGATGAAAAAGGAAAGTTGATAATTTATACAAGATCAGGGTCGAATGAATTTAATGCTCATACGCTTTCTTCAGTTTCCTTAATAACGAATATTGAGTAACTATACTTTTACTACTCATACTGAGTATATCTACAAAGCACTAGGTTAGTTATCTATATCGTTTGGAGTTTCTCAGTAAGCAGAATTCTTGCTAAATTGGAAGTAGACAGGCCTTTATCTTTAGCCTTTTTTTCAAGCCTCATTTTCACATCTTTACTGACACGAAGGACAAGCATTTCCTCCTTAGGTTTTGCCAATTCTATAACTACGTCTACTGGCGTTAATTCTCCTTCATACTTTCCCAAGTCGTGTGAGTCAAACCATGCTGCCTCTTCGGCTCTTGTCATCTTTGTGAAATCTGGTAGTTTATTCTTCTTTGTCATATAAGTTTTTCCTTTCTTTTTTTGCTGCGTCTCTTGCTGTCACTATGTAATATTTGCCTTCTTTTTCCTTAGCTAAGATAACACTTAGTATCCTTGATCCAGTTCTGCCGATAAGCAAAAATCTGCCATTCTTTACGTATTTATGAGCCTTCGTATTGCCTATCGCTTCTTCGATCTCTAGTACGGATACGTTATGTTTCTTTATATGCTCTAGATTGAACTCATCCCAAATAAGATATTTTATTCGTATCTTAGTCATATTGTAATACAATTGTATAACAAAAGTCAAGAGAAATCAAGTAATGAAGATATATAAAAAGAATTTTCTAAGCTCTTTCGTCACTTAGTATTTTTCAATCTGTGTATATTTAGTTTTTATAATTAATATATTAAGAGATTTTCACAGATGAATAACCAGACTTTCATCGATGAATAACTAGATATTCACAGGTGAATATCAGCTTCATTTTTTATTAACAACACGGTATTTGAGGATGTAAATATTTGTTTTACCTTGCCCTCTTCGCTGAATTTCAAGCCATTCGTTTTCTTCCAGTTCGTGTAGCGCTCTTGCTATTGTTGGTTGAGACATGCCAATATCTTTTGTCATTGTTTCCTGTCCTGGGAATACTGCGCTTGAGTGCCAAGCGTATGATAAAAGCTTACTGTAGACGACTTTGGCATTAGCAGAGATGTGAGGATCATTAAGAAGAAAGTTAGGAATCTGAGTAAATCCACCTGCAGATATTGGATCAAATCCCTGTAAGATAATATTTTGGGCTGCTTTAAAATGTGATAATTCGGACAGTTTATCCATAGTGCTTTCTTGCTATCGTGCTAGCAAGCTATCAAGCATTCAATGCTTCTATCATTCTTGCTAAGATACTCATCTTGCCATTTGTTCTAAAGTCTTCCAGTAAGTAATTGAGTGCGATCCTTCCTACTTCGTTTTCTGATATCTGCTTGCGTTGTTTAGAGAGTGAATACACAATATCTTTTAACCGCTCTTTCTCTTCTGGTGTGAGTCGTAAAAAGAGTGTTTCTTTACCCACTTCTTTAACAACCTTTCTTATTGTTTGTATTAATTCGTCCTGTTGTTCTATTTCTTTATTCATACCAGTTCGTGCCTGAGTAGGAGAAGTTTTCTTATTTTTAGGTTCACGTGCTAGCATGCTAGCATGATTGCTTGCTAGCGTGCTATCTTGATTAGATTGTGTTATAGCGTCTTTCAATAAGGGTTGTGTATCTTTTGTATCCGCTCCACTAGGACGAAAAAAGACATTTTCATCATTTAACTTTTCTTGTAGTTTTTCGACATTAAATATTTTCTTTGTCATAGTTTAAATATTTCTTCAATAAGACGGGCGTAGGCTTTCGCAGCGTTAGAATTGGAGTTATAAGAAAAAATATCCTGTTGGTTAAAGTGTGCATCTGATAGATCAGTATTACGGGGAATAATGGTATCGAATACTTTATCTGTGTATGTTTGTCGTAGCACTTGCAAGCTAACGCTTGAGTTTCTTGTACTGGTAGACATAGTGAAGAGATATCCAAGGAGTTTTATGGAGGGGTTAAAAAACTTTTGAATTTTAGTAAGCGTTTTGTTTATTGCTGCTAATGAATCTAACTCGAAGTATCCAGGGGAGACAGTAACGATAACACTATCTGAAGCAGTGAAGGCATTTATTGTGAGCCACCCAAGGGTAGGAGGGCAATCAAAAATAACATAATCATATTGTCCGGCTATTGTATCCAATGCTTGTTTAATACGTGCTTCTCTGTGGTCTATGGCGCTTGCAAGTTCTACGTCTACATCAGCAACAAGAATATGAGAGGGGACAATAGAAAGGTTTTTAATCTTTGTTTCACGAACGGGCAATTGATTGAAATCGATAATAGTCGTGTAGAGTGTCTCATCCTTGGATATTTCTTCATATTCTGGAAGTAATACCTTAGAACTATTGGCCTGAGAGTCAGCATCTATAAGAAGAACTTTTTTACCTCTATGAGCGAGGCCTGCAGCAATGGAGATGCTTGAAGAAGATTTACCTGTGCCGCCTTTTTGGCTTGCGATTGCAATTATCATAATATCAGTCAGTTACTTGTGGACTCTTTTGACGGAGTATCCCAATTAACTTTTATATCTATATTCAATATAACGATTTCATTCTAGAACTGTCAATAGACGTTACTAACTCATTGAGAATTGGTTTATAATTATGATTTACTAAAACAGTTACTTGAATCGCCTCACTATTTCCTTCAAGTCGTGTAATAAATTTATCTTTTGCCACCGTTTGATTAATAAAGTTTTGTAATTTGCTCATAAGTTTATCAAGTGAAATATTCTCTCTTAGTAGTGGATGTTGATCTGCCATGTCTGCCAATTCTGTGAGGGCAAGGTGAGTGTAGCTCATGGTGGTTTGAATTTCTTTATGTCCGACGAGTCGTGCTATATGAGCAATTGGTACTCCAATTTTAATTAATTCTGTAATATACGAATGCCTGAAAATGTGAGAGTAGATATTTCGTTTTATTCCTGCAATTTCTGCACGTGCTTTTATCTCATCTCCGACTGACTCACTATTTAATCGATACCCATCTATAGACGTAAATACATATTTGCTTGTCTTATTTTGTGGTGCATGTTGAGTTCCTAACGATTGCATCACACGGTATGTAGTATCAGAAAGTGGAATACGTCTATTTTCTCCATTCTTGGTATAAACAAACTCACACGCTGGAGGATAATCAAATACTTTATTCCAAGTAAGATCAAGCGCTTCGTTTACACGACATCCAGTTGTTGCTAAAAACCAAATGACTGCGGAATACATCTTTTGAGTAACTATGCGCTCCTGTGCATTTTTACGGGGTTGTACAAGTGCTGCGATTTCTTCAGGGGATAATACTTCAACTTCCTGCAATGGTGTTTTATTAAAATACGTATAGTCGAGTAGTTCACCAATGCCTAGCCATCGATCAAGATTCTTTGCTACCTTTATAAAATTATTAATATAATTGTTTGAGTAATGTTCTTGATTCTTGAGTACATCAATAAATCTATTAAAGGTTTCTCTGTTAAGTGGCTCATTATAAAACCATCTGCACATGATGCGAAATCGTGACTTAGTTGCTTCCATGTTACTGTTGTCCCGAATTTTTCTATCAATAACAAGCCAGGATTTGAAAGCTTCCCACATCTCAAATTTAATATAGATATCTTCTTTCTTCTTGGGAGCATTAACAGAGGCTATGATTTGTTGTGCCTGATCCAATACGTTGTACATCTCTTTGATCTTGTCAGTTGCTTTCTCCATAAATTGAGTAGCCACTTCATCAGTAACAAGTCCTGCTTTTTCTATTACTTGAGCCTCTTCTATCAATGGAGTAATTGGATTGACTAGTTTCATATTTTTTTAATAGTTATCGTGAATTCAGTAGGTGACTCATGAATATAAGTGGCATACTTATCTTTATCAGCAGACTGATTAAGAATAAGTTTCATTTTTTTTGTTAGCTTTTCAAAGCTTATCCCACTTCTCAAAAGTGGATGGTAATGGATAACTTCTGCTAAGTCATCTATTACTAGTTGTGCATATAGATTAGTAGTGCTCACATCTGAATGTCCTACAATCCTTGCAATATGGATAACTGATACACCGGCTTTTATCATTTCCGTAATGAAACTGTGCCTAAATAGATGAGGAAAGACAAGTTTTTTTATTCCTGCTTTCTCAGCCCGTTTTTTAAGTATTACACCAAATGCAGAATGATCTACACGACCTGAAAACATTGTCCCAAATACATATTCTTTATTCCAGTGAGGTTGACTAATAAGCAAAGAATATACTTCATCCGATATTGGAACTAATCTATTACGTCCGTTCTTTGTCTCACGGAATAAAACCGCTTTCGGATCACCATATAAATCATTCCAGGTTAACGATAATGCTTCGCCAAGCCTGCAGCCCGTTGTAGCTATTAAGTAAATCAATGCTTTATCTCGTTTGTTTATTTCAATAAACCCTCTTACGTAATCAAGTTTAACCTCTGCCAATTTAACGATCTCTTCAGGTGTAAGAGTCTCAAACATTTTCTTTTCTTCTTTGGCAAAATAGGTATAGTCAAGCACATGGTTTGTTCCATAATACTTATCTATGATCTTGCCAAAAGAGACAAACTTGTTAAGGTACGCATTTGAAAAATTCTGAGCTTCCAGTTTTGAAATGACAATATTAAAGTTTGTTCTATTAAAGGGACTGCCGTTAAGATATCTACAGAGTACTCGAAAACGGGACTGATAAGAGCTTTTATTTTTATATGTTTTTTTAAATTTCCTATCAAATAATAAATAGTTCCAAAGATCCTCCCATTGAGTAAAATCAAGATAAATCTCTTTTTCACTTACTTGTTGGTCTGCATAAACTGGATTAGTGTGTATGTATGCTTTCATATAGTTAAGCCGGCCATTGTTTGCCTGGTCCTATTACTTCTCCGATTAAAAACCAAATTATATTTTTTAAAATATTCATAATTCTCCTTTAGGCAGGTATGGGCAGTAGGACAGTTATCGTACTGAGATGTATTGGGTAGTTGTTGCTCCCTTTACCTTCTTTCCTGCTTTTAAAAGTGCTGCTAACTTCGTTGTATCGAGAGCCAATTTTGTAGCTCCCAATTTCATTGCTGTTGCCATTTCTACACCTTTAAAAACTGGCCGTGTTACTATACTTACTGTTGATCTTCCAACTGTTAATTTTCCTTCTTCTCCTTCGTTTTCGACTCTTTCCATTAATTCTTCATTCACTCCGGCTAATACTTCTTGTGCTTCCTCTACGATCCTGAGTAATTCAGCTCTCTTATTAAGAAGTGTATTACTACTCATTCTTGTTACTGCTTTTTCGTTTATTGCTATTTGCGTGTTCATGTTTGTCAACCTCCTTCCGGACAGATATATTTAACTTAACTGTAGACAGTATAACATAGATGTACACAGGTGTCAATAGGTAATATGTATACAGATGTGCACACATACTCTAAGGTGTTGACAGATTGCTAAAACTGTGTTACTATAATTTTATTATGCCCGAAGAAATACTGCCCAATGCGGTGTATAGCACCCTCGAAGCAGCAAAATTATTGAGAATTAACCCTCAAACCGTCCAACTCTTTGTTAGAGAGGGGAAGATACGGGGTAAAAGTGTAGGGAGGAAGTATCTTATCCCTGGCAAAGCGCTGCTTGAATTCTTAGGGATCGACTCTGAAAAATAGGGTACAAATGAAGAAAATAAAAAATAAGAATGAAAAAATGGAAATAATAGAGAAATTAACAAAAGAAGAACTTAGCTGGTTACTCTACCTCTGGGAAAATCAAGATCTAGGCTATATAATTGGAAGCATAGCATCTAGAAAGAAGACAAAATTACTGTATAAACACAATCTCGTTAAACCCGATGAGGAATACGAGAGGCCTTTTAGGAGTGGTTGTCACTGGGGTCTTAATAGGCAAGCATTTACAGATGAACTACTTTTAGAAATAAATAAAAAAGTACGTTCAATTAAATCAATAAATTAATATGAGAGTTATTGCTTATTGCCGAGTCAGTACGTCCAATCAAAAAGAAGAGGGGACAATTGAGATACAAGAACGTGCTATAGCTGAATTCTGCAGCCAATATAAGCATGAGTTAGTGAAAATCTTCAAAGATGATGGAGTCTCAGGAGGGCTTGAGGACAGACCTGGCCTTGCTGAAATGTTTTCTTTTCTTGAATCTAAAGAAGGGAAAAAGACTGAAAGCGTTGTCATCTGGAAGCTAGACCGGCTGGCACGTGATCTCTATATACAAGAACACCTCATTAAAAAATTGGAACTATTAAATAAGACTCTCATCTCCACAAAAGAACCTGATCTCAATAATAATGACCCAATGAGAAAAGCCTTTAGGCAATTTATGGGGATTGTATCAGAGCTTGAGAAGTCATTTATCACCATGCGATTATCAGGTGGACGACTCAACAAGGCACGTAAAGGTAAGTATGCTGGTGGTAGCGTTGCTCTTGGATATACTGCAGTCGATAAAGAACTCATACAATCAACTGAAGAAGCTAAAACAGTTATTAATATCTTTCGCATGAAAAAGAACAATCATTTATCTATCAATGAAATAGCCAGACGACTTAACGATGAAGGACACAAAACAAAACGGGGCGGTCGTTGGTATGCGTCAACGGTTTCTTATATTTTGCACAATCCACTCTATAAAGGACAATATGAATACCGTGATATACCTACAAAACGTAACGATCTAAGGCTATTTCATGCCTAACTCTATACAAAAAATAGAAATCTTTTGTATACAGAATAGCTTTTAGGCATGATAATAAGGCTGTAAAATCTTCAAGAATCTCGTTAATATTTTCTTGCTTTCCATGCCTAACTCATGTATATTAACTATATGAGTACAAGCAAAAGAGGGTTTGCTTCCATGAGTATAGCAAAGAGAAGGCTTATTGCAGGAAAAGGAGGAACAATAGCTCACCAAAAAGGAAGAGCTCATACGTTCTCACATGAAGAGGCAGTTGAAGCAGGTCGAATAGGTGGAAAATCAAGAAAAACCACAAGAAAATAAAAATATATTAAGCCTCACTATGCTTCTTTAGCCAATTTCTATAAGTATATGCTCTCTGTTGCTCTATTCTCTTGAGAAGCGCAAGCCTTTTTTTTCTTTTTTCACTAACAATTTTACTTGAGATTTCAGGAGTCAATGGCGTTTGTGGTAATGGAAGCTTCAAATTATAGTCAGTCATTTACTGCCTATTATAGATGATACGTAAAGTACTAAATGATACCAGTCCATGATCCGCTTGATTTGAAATAAATATGTGTATTCGTACTCCCGTCAGTTCGTAAATAAAAATCTCCATTCCCACCATTTGAATCTGAGGGAGCACCTGTTCCTTGCCACACATTATTTCCTGTAGCTTGTCCGAAAGATCCTGGAGAGATCCCTCCTCCTGCACCTGCAAGAACTGTACTACTACCAACACCAAACAGAGAGCCATTCCCCGGACATCCAGAAAAGAAGAAGCTATCTGAAACATTGACACTTATCCAAGAGATATTGCCTCCGCTTTCTATTTTTGCGCCTGCTGTTGTGTGGTTCGCAAACCAACAACCGATGCAAACACCACTCCCAAAAACATCCCAACCGTATGCAATGTTAGCACTATAAAAATGAAATCCTTCTATGATAACGGGACCATTTGAAATAACATCATATAAGGCCGCTGACTCGCTCCAACCACCATGAATTGTTGCATTACCATTAGCAACCGTTGCTATATAAAAAGATGCTCCAGAATTTGATAAAGAAGTTGCAAGTGTATTGTTTGCTTGGCATCCGAAAAGATGTACAGCGTAAGATCCTGATCCTTGAGCGTTTGCCACACCGAAGCCATAGTTTGAATTAAAAAAACAGTTATAGAAATTGACTGCCTCGGAGGGTTGGTTCCAGAAGATATTGGTAAGAACTCCTCCCGTATACCCTGTTGCTCCTACTGTACCGTTGCCATAAAAAATGGTGTTTCTAAAATCATCACTATTCATGTTGCCGTCGAGTGCTACTCCTGCTGTTCCATGGAAAGAAATATCACAATTCTCTACCGTTAAAAACCATGCCATATTACCTACATAGACTCCGTAAAGCGTTGAGTTATTATTTCCCCAGATAGAAAGATCTTGGATTTTATATCGACTCGAAGCGTTACCATTTGCAGCACCATTCCCTCGAATAAGACACGTGATTCCTGTCCCACCGTCAAGAATCTTACTTGAAGAAGCATTGCCTGAGCCGAAGCCATTACTTGTATAGGTTGCCCCTGCTCCAATAAGTGCTACTCCTTCTGGCAATACAATGGCTGGTTTAACTACATAAATTGTTGTAGGGCTTCCTGCAGGAGCTATGTCAACCGTAAAAGAAACACCTGGCTTAACAGTAAGAATCTGAGGAACTCTCCCGTTGATACCTGCTCCAACGACGTAAGATCCAACGTCGGCAGCTACACATGAAGAATCAGTAAACGTTACGCCACTAACACTAACACTTGTGTCTTTTCTTGCGCTACTGCTTACCTTATATGTACCGGTTGGAAAATAAAGACTTCCTGACGTACTTGTATTAGTAAGAGCTGATAATGCTGTTTGAATAGCTGTTGTGTCATCTGTTGTCCCGTCGCCTTTAGCACCATAAGACTTAACATTATAAATATTTAATGAGTTGTTATTATTTGGCAATCCAAATCCTAGATATCTTTTGTCTAAGAAGTCTAGCTTATTGCTGTTATTAATTGAATTTGTATCTGCCATATTTTTTAGTTCTTCATTCCCTGCCCTGGCATGGTATCTAAAGACATTTTTAATAATCGAACGCTTTGAAGTGTCAAATATTGATTATGTTGCATTATAAAACGGCCTACGAGAGTATCAGCTAACTCATCTATTTTACCGTCAGTAAAGGCTGTTACGGGTAAACCCGTCAATACTGCAATAATAAATAATCTAACCATTTTGATTGCGAATTCTTCCCCTTGCTTGCTTTGCACTTCATAAATGTACTTTATGTTACTAAGAAGATCCTCTGTGGGGTTCTCAATTTGCTGTTTTTTTATTGGAATAATTCGTAAATTTTGGAATTGTGAATCATCAATCATAATCAACTACATTCCCCCTATATGAATTGGAGTAAATGAGACAGGGCTAGGAGGTGTAGTTAGTTGCTGTACGTCTTTTTGATACTGCGTCATTGTTGGGCTTGGTTCTGGAATAGCAGGGGTCGGGCTTACAGTTGGCGTACTAGTAGCGCTCGTACCGTTTGTTATTGCACTTGTTTGTGCATGTAGTATAGATGCTCCTGGGGAAGTGTAGTCAATCGTATTTCTATAGTTTGGTACAACCTGCATGAGTTTACCATAATATGCTTGTAGCGCTTTATTAAGTGCTTGCTTTGCTGCCTTGACTGTCATATCTTTAGTAACTGTCCCTTGGGGAATAACACCATCATGTTCCAATACTTTTATTGATGAGTATAAACCGGCATATGCAGGGTTTTTATCCTGGATAGATTGCTCAGGAGATAACATATTGGATAATGCTCCTGCTCCATCTTTAGGCAATGCTCCGCCTTTATCAATAAGATTGGTCACTGTCTTTATTGCGTCACCATCTCGATTGAGAAAATTATCCACCAATGTATCATTTTGCGGATGTGTTTTGTAATAATTCTCAAGGTCGGTACTCATCTGACTATTGAGAGCATTATAATTATCTGCATCTGATTTTACCTTCGCCTGCAGTTCTATATTTCTAGGATTTGCCTGTAGCGCTTGCGTATCAGCTTGAAGTGTTTGCTGTGCTTGTTTTACTTGATAGGGCATTACTCCATGCTGGAATACATCTGACGTATTGGGAATTTTTGCAGCCTGTTTCTGAGGCAATGAAGAAAAATTAGAGACATCAGGAAAAATAGCGTTTCCGTTTTGATCAACAACTGAAGCTGCATTAGGATTGCCTGCTCTTTGTCTAATTGTGTTAAGATCTGAGAATGTGGTACTTGCTCCGCTTCCAGAAGGTGCGGTTAGTGTATTAAATAAACCTGGTATTTGCTCTGCTCCTTTTATTGCCCCATAAGTCACTCCTAAGCCTTCTATAGCCTTAGCCCATGCTGGCTGATTTGTTATTATATTTCCTTTCTTTGTTCCTGTTGTCGTTCCTGTATTCCCTACCTCTTCTGCTGACCCCTCATCTTCAACAGAATCACCAAAAATCTTTTTTAAGATATCACTTGGCTTAGTACTAGTAAGAGTATTTGCTGCAGGCTCTTCTTGTTGCGTGACAGCATTTGGATTAGGGATCGTATTCCCTGGCTGAAACTCTCCTGGAGGCTGAGGACTTGAGAACTGTACGCCCTCAGGGTTTGCAAACTTTACAGAACTATCAGACTGTAACATAGGATTTATTCTCATTCCTTCTTCTTTTCCTGCATTGAATATCTTGTCTACTAGTGGATTGCCTGTCCTTGTTACATTAGCCTTAGGAGCTTGCGTAGCCCTTCCATAATTTCCTATGTCGCTTCCGTCACCAATGAAGCCGGCTTGAAGTCCTCCTCTCTGAGCTGCTCCATTTACTAAAGCTTCTTTACCCATTCCCAAGATATCCTCAATAGTTTGAGGAACTCTCTCCCCTGCTCCTGCTACTATGCCTGCTCCCAAGGACGCTGCGACTCCTGCACCGTAAGGAGAGTATGCTTGACTTGCTGTCATTGTTAAAGGATTACTTACAGGTGCTCCGGTTACATTTGCGTCTGGTGCTCCAATTGCTCCTTGAGTGAACTGATAGCCTGGAGAATTAACTGCTTTATTGCCTTGTGCGATTGCTTGCGGTGTTGGCTGTTGAGCTGATTGAACAGAAGTAGGACTTACTGAAAGATCAGGACTAGGAGCATTTTTATTTGTCATAATAGCCTTAGCTACTGCTTTATTTTGTGCGTTAGTATTTTTCTCTGGTGTACCATTTAAGATATTTGCTATTGCTTGATATCCTGCACTCACATTATTTTCTATATTCTTTCCTGCATTGCTAAAAGTATCTAGGAAAGAATTACTCCCTCCTCCAACTCCGTACATTCTTGAATGATGACCTTTTATGCCTAGTGCCTTCTCTAATCGCCCTCCTCCTGTTCCTCTCATTGACACTTCACTAGAATGAGGGTTTGCAGACGGTTGTTCAATTGATGCCGTAGAGGGCTGTATTGCATTTTGAGGGTTGTTTGCTATTGTTGCCCCACCATTCTTAGATAAAGCCTGTTTCATTGCGTCTACGGGAGAATTAACAAGTTTAATATTCGGATTTTTATCAAGAAATTCCTTTATTTCAGAATCACTAAAACCCGCCTGAGTTAGAGTATTATAATCAAGTTTACCCTTCATATCTAAATAGATAACTACTAGTAATAGCGTATGTGTTTTGAGGAAAAAAGTCAACCATTTATGCGCCTTCATTCAATGTAGACAAGCTCTTCCTACTTTGATATACTACGGGCTGTAAATATACATTTATGCAAAATCATACACATAGCTCCAATGGTTTTTTTACACTCGGGATATTAAGTCTTTTTTGGTATCTCAATGAAAATGAGCGCTGCATTCATGGCTATACAAAACGTGAAGGTTGTGAATCCTGCCGTCTGGAATGGGTAAATCAAAAAAATGCAATCTATGCCACAGGGTTATTGTATGCCTGCTTTAAAGAATTCTTCTCTTTTCTTTTCGATACATTATTCTTCCTTTTTATCTTTGGAGTACTCGGAGCGTTTGCGCTTTTTATCTTAGGAATAGTTATCGGTTTCGATGCCCCCGTACTGCTCTATGTAGGAATAATTATAACTGCAATTCTTCTGTTTTTTGTTGGAAAAGATGCGTTTAGTCGGATTAAATTTATTTACTTACGAAATAAAATCTATTTTAATAGCAATGGCAAAAGACAATTAGTACCCACCGCAAAAAATATAAGTATGTTTGCAGGGAAAAAATACGTAGGTAAATATCCAGATGTATATTATTTAAAAAGATAATTACTGTTGAGCAAGAGGAATATACTGAGCGTATTGACTTTGCAGTACATCCTCAGGCTCTCCCTTAGGACTAAGAAGCTGCAAGTTAAGATGTGGTCCTGTAACATTTCCTGACATGCCAGATAAACCAACGACCTTGTTTCCCTTGATTGTATCGCCATTTGCTACTCCGACATCTGATAAGTGAGCATAGCGAAGCATCTCGCCCGTCTGCTGATTTTGTACTAATACAAAATTCCCCCATCCTTGTCCGTCTGAATCACCAATTTTACCGTTTTGCTTTGCTCCTGTATTCGTCTGTACCACTTTCCATGTTCCAGGTGGGGTTGCTACAGGTGTCCCAACTGGTACGCCTAATCCTGTTCCTGTTGTTATCCCTCCTGAAAAAACCTCTACTCCAGGCTGACGCTCTCCTACTGTCTCTGTCACTGGTGCTGCTTTAGGAATAATGGTATTTTGAGTCACATTTGCATCCCAATTTACAGGGGCATTTTTTAAAGCTGTATTTGGATGGTCTTCAAGATATTGCGTAATCTGTGTCGGAGTATATCCTTCTTTTGACAATTCCTTAAAATCAACGGTTGCAGTTGGTTTTGATAACATATCTGTAGCTTGCTTTATTGCGTTAGTACTCACTCCTTGCTGTCGAGGATCTGTTAATTCAACAGGTTGACCCTGTTGCTGTAATGAATCTATTGCTTGTTGCTGTAATTGCTTTACTTGTTGTAATGCAGGAGTAATAAAAGGATTTTGATTAGCAACCGTTGGTACTCCTGGAATAGCTACCGTCGGGCTTGGCTGAAAACCTGTAGGCTGTTGAACTGATTGAGGATTCATATTTTTAAGCAGTAACAAACTGCGCTATACTTTTTGAAGCAATGCCACTTATAGGTTTGCGCTCATAGCCTCCACCTTTTGTTTCCTCACTCTTACGGATTTTAGATAAAGCGATAGATGTAGCTGTTGTTTCTCCTCCACCACCCCGTGCAAGAATCTGCCCCGTTGGAGACACTAAGACAAACTGCCCGGACTGATTTTGTGCAAGCTGAGGCTTATTAAAGCCTAACTGTGCTCCTTGTATTGCAGCATTATTAGCCATTTGCTGCTCTTGCAAGCCTACATTTGCATTTAGTTGCGCAATCTGCAACGCCTGAGCTAAAGATTGTTGACCCAATGACAACGACCCAAATTGGAGGGGCAATTGTGATGCAAATTGAGCATTTCCTAACTGGCCTTGTGCTATGGCCTGTGACAAGGTATTCGTATCAGCAATAGATCCTGCTCCAATGGTTTGAGCATTAGCTGCCTCTGAGCTATAAACAGGTTGAAGTGCTCCTTGTACTTGTTGCTGGTAATACTGGCTGTCTGGACTAATACCACGTCTAGCTAGAGCATCTCCTGAAGTAGCCGTCATTTGATTAATAAGAGGTTGATACTCTCCCGTCACTGTTTGGAGTAAACTCCCATACTGACCTGCTAAGTTATTTTTTTGATCTTGTAAACCAGAAATTGCTTGCTGTGATTGTTGCTGAAAATTTGCTTGTGCTTGTTGCGCTTGCTGTTGTTGCTGTAACTGGTTAGCCTGTTGTTGAAAGTACTGGTCAATCTGCTGCTCATTTCCTCCTGAATTAGAATTCATGATATCTTGAGCCTGTTGATTACTAATACCAGGTAATCCGTATTGTTGAGCTAAGCCTATGATTTGTGCTATGTTATAAGAAATTTTGATACCCTCCTTTTTAAACAAAAAAAAAGAACCTCTACAGATATTTCTGTAAAAGTTCTTATGAACTGCCCCTTGGGTCTTTAGTAAAATTTTTAGTTTCTTGTTATTTTTTCTCTAAGATTGTTTGAGCCTTGTAATATTTCCGGATTCTCTACCTCATCCAATGATTTTACTTGGATAGGGGCATTGAGAATAACCGGAGTCTTACTCATTTCTTGACTCTCTACTGATTGTAGCACTTCTATGTCACTAAGCAAAGCATACACTTCTTTGTATGGCCTATCGATTAAATATTCACATACTCTCGTAAGAAGAGACTCTGAAATTAAGAAATTTTTATTACTCATAGTAAAATCATAACAATTCAACAATGAAACTGCAAGCTGACATAAACAATAATTAGCTTCAATCTAACGATCTTCTATAATGACAGCACACACAGAATAATCATGTTCATCCAATTGTTTTTTTGCATTAGTAAAAAGATATATTTTCTCAAGATCATGTGGTTTTACTTTCTGCAAAAGATCAGTTTGTAACTCTAGTCTTATATACTCTTTGCCACTTTTGCTACTCTTGCCATTATAACCACGACCGATTGTTTTAAATTTATTCATTTACTCCCACACCTCCACCCTCTGCCCCTTTTTTTAAATTAGCTTTATACATCCTAAGTCCCGTTTTTGTCTCAACAACTGCGTTACAAAAATTCTTAAATCGTTTTACCGTCCAGGGGCTTTTTTGCGATAAAATTCCCTCAGGAAAATAAACAACCTTACACGTTTTTTTCTCTACCATAAACCCACCAAAAACACGTAAGAGATAAGAATCAAGCACATTTTCCTTCAACGACATAGACACGCAAATAGTTTTCATAATGCCTCGATCTCGCTTTCTTCAAATCTTTCATTTTTTTCAATTTCAAAAGGTAGGACTGCTGACTTTTTTGAATCTGTCTTTATTTTGGTGAGTGGATTATCAAAAACTAAATCATTATCTTTTTGAACATCTGAATCTAGATAAGCCGTAAAATTTCCTGTTCGTGACAAATAAATCTTAGCCCCAATGTAAAGATTTGATGTTATGCGGTTCTTATCAACCCAAAAAATAACCTCTCTGTTATCTGCATCTATTACCAAATCTCCCGTGTCTGAATTGGTCTTGAGTACACGATTAAGAGAAATAAACATTTCACACTTTTGAGTAATACTTTTTGACCCTAAAATATCTGTTCTTTTTATAATGCTTTTCGTAGCTGCAGCACCATTAGGTTGTGCGAATACAAAAAGCCATATATCAGGATGTTTCTTACATATTCTTTGAAATACCTTACCCCATTCTTCTGTAATTTTTTGATTAGTATCGTTGACGTTTGATCCTTCCAATTCGTGAAGGTGGTCAAAGTGAAACACTCTATATCCCTTCGCATAAAACTCTTCTAAGTCCTTCTCAAAATTTGCTGGCGTTTGATATGCTGTATCCTCCTGACCAAATGGATAAACAATAATGACGTCTTCCCTCATTAACTCTAAAGCCGGCTCTATATTTGCCCCATTGTAAAATTGGCTTTCAGTCAAATCGCTCCACTGTTGTTTTAACCTTGTCCGAACTAATGGCTCTCCCATTTCTAAACTGAATAAAACAGACTTCTTGCCATAATTAAAATAAAACTGACGAGTTAGCCATGTTGCAAAAAATCCTTTACCGCTTCCAGGGTTGGCGCAAATGACATAAAATCCTGTTGAAAAAGCAAAAATATTATCTAACGGCTTTAATCCTGTTGTTAGTTTTTCTCGCTCCTCATGAGTATCTATTTCCTCTTGTGAGAACTGAGAATACAAAATAGGCCTTGTTCTTAGTGGCGCTTCATTTGCTTTATTAAAGCTCTCTCCTTTAGCTATCTTAGGATTTCTCCGACAAAAACCTTTTTCATAATTAAATAAATATTGCAGTTCGTTTTCTCTTAATGGTGGTTGAAATGTATTATTTAATGCAATAATTTCTTCCCATGCTTTTGTATCCCACTCCGCTTCGTTATGCTTATTGAGAGTAGATAATATTGCAGATTTCATAATCCCATTACGACCACCTTCACTCGATCCAATTGCTGAAGATATATCGAAGCGCTCCCCTGCCATTTGTGAACTTTCGGGGACAATTGCTTTTAATACTTCTTGTGGTATTTCTGGCAAAGCATCAAGGATATCTTTCGTTGGTCGCTCATTAAATCGATACGCCTTACCATCAATAACACTTGGAGAAATAAGCACATAACCACCTTCAGACTTCATATCTATCGCCAGTTCTTCATTAGCGAAAGACCTATTTCCCACTTTATGCTTAAAATATCCATGACGGCCACCTCGGGGAGTTGTGGCAACAAGTGGCGTGTTAAGCTCAATTTTTGATTGTGGAAATGCTGCCTTATATTCATCAAGATCCAAGATGTCTACGCCTGAGAGCTTCCCTGCTATCAAGGCAATATTGCAGTTACCAAAAGCTAGCAACTCTTCTGGAGTCATTCGCTCCGATTGATAGCGAGTCCAATTTGTTAATGGCTTCTTGCCATTCGCAACGATAGGAATAAGTGAAAATCCTAAGCTAAAATAATATTTAATAATTTCTTGACGTGTCATTGTATCGCCCGCACCCTTCTGTATGCTTCCTCCAATGGGATACTGGAATCAATAGCCATTTCCCGAGCAGTTTTATCTATCCATTCTTCCTCCGGAGTTTTTTGACTAGCTAAAGAGGACTCATCCAATTCTTTTAAGCTTTTGATATAGGCTTCAGGGTTGTTAATCGGATTATTATTGATGAGGCTAGAGCTATCTCTATAGAGCTTCCCTTCACTAATAACCGCAGGTACTCCTAATGCTTCCAATTGCAGGCGGTAGTCCTCAAGTTGATCCTTTCTTTCTCCAATTTCTTGTTTAACAATTGGATTTTTAGAAAAAGGCAAGCTAGCTTTTTTTTCATTATTCCATTCTTGTTTATATACGTGCCGTTTCTGTGCCGTTTCGTTTCCGTTTTCTGTGCCGTTTTTGAAATTAGAAATTGTCTGATAACGGTCATAATTAAGCACGGTTACGATATAGCCCCGTGCCGTTTTCTGTGTCGCCACTTTTTGCGTTTTCTTTAAAAATTTTATTACGTTCTCAATTGTGTCAATCTTTACACCCTCAGATGCAAGGTTACAGTCTGTGAATATTAAGGAATTTTTAGTATGAAAACTGCCTCTTTTTAACTTTTCGCTGTAATCTTTATGGTTTGCTTTTCCAATGATGTATATCCACACTTTTAACCACCATGACGGTTTTTCAAGCCATAGGTCATCTGTAAACAAAGAACGAGCAATTTGAAAGCATCCTAATTGTTTGTTGTATTCAAAGTTATCTTTCATAAAATATTTTATCCTCCATACTGAGTAATGTTTGTAACAGGCTCACAAGGAATAAGAACGAAGCCTCTTGATCTTTTCGTTTCAGGATCATAACAAGCCCCACAGTCCAATTGACCGTGCTTAACAGTTCGCCATCCATTGCACACAGGGCATATCTGCGCTACATGTGTAGGTTGTACTTTTACTTTGTCTATAGTTATCGATAATTTATCAGGCATAATTTATATTTAAATATTTTTATAATTTCTCCCACAAAAAAAGTGCCCAACCTAGTTAAAAACTCTAAGAAGTTCTTAATAAGATCGGACACCTAAAGCATCCACGCCTAAAGCGATTTAATTTTTATTTAGATAACACTGTACCGTTTAGCATTTTTTCAGTAGGACTGAAATTAAAATCCCATGTAATGCTCCCCAATTGTTTGTTATTGCCAAAATGAAGTATTGTTCCTGCAGGATTGATGTTGTAAGAGTAACTTTTATCAATTTCTTTTTTTACAATAAAATGCTGATTATTTCTTTTTTCATAGAATCCTAATACCGTTCGGATAAATGGAGTCCCATTTTCATATTGTGGATTTTTACCATGATTTCTTTGTAAGCAGGAGTTATCGGAGCAATGAAGAGCTATCCTTTCCTCGGGTTTTTGAGAAAAATCAATATTTTCAAGGATTGAGCCTTGCGTGTGTGTATCTTGTTCTGTGCTTATATGCTGCATAAAAAAACGAGCTATGCGCTGGTAAGGACGGATGAGATCCCTTTGGTAAGTTTCCCTACCAACACAAAACTCGTTTTTGGATTCATCCATTTATACTCCTCTTACCAATGGAGTTAAACATTAAAGTTTGTACACATAACTTACACA
>Ga0134128_10003389_pt1 | contig 19511 bp, 7 predicted proteins | sample KB31754_FD_96462 | JGI IMG/M metagenome (GOLD analysis project Ga0134128, IMG submission 96462) | Terrestrial soil microbial communities with excess Nitrogen fertilizer from Kellogg Biological Station, Michigan, USA - KB3-175-4 | ecosystem: Environmental > Terrestrial > Soil > Unclassified ...
GCCGTGATGCCGTAGCTGCCGGCGTTGACCGCGCCCTGCGACGTGCCGCCGTAGGCAAGGCTGCCACCCAGGACACTGGACGTCTCGCCGTTGACGAAGCCGCTGTAGCTCACCCCGTTGCCGTCGGCGTAGGCCAGGCCGTCATAGGTCTTGCCGGCATCGTTCGCGGTCACCGTCAGTGCCGCCTTGTTGATCAGGCCGGTGATGCCGCCGGGCTGCACGAGGGTGTAGTTGTCCGCATCCGCGCCGCCGATGGTCATGCCGGTGCTGACGGCTTGTGTGCCCGCATTGGCCGAGGCATAGGTGCCGGTGCTGTCGTTGCTCAGCGTCACGTTGTCCGTCACGTGGCTGGCGTCGCTCAGCACGCCCTGCAATTGCGAGCCGCTCAGCGCCGCGTCGTTGGTCAGGCCGTTGTAGGTCTTGTCCGCTACCGTGGTACCGGTGACGTTCAACGTGGCCTTCGCGATCGTCAGCGAGTCGCTGCCGCCCACCAGCGTGTAGTTGCCGGCGTTGCCCGTGTTGTTGCCCAGCGCCAGCGTGCCGAGGTTGAAGCCCTGGCCACTGGTCGGGTTGCCGCCCGCCCCCGTGCCCGTGTACGGCAGACCGCCGTTCACGTTCTTGCTCGACACCACGCCCGAACCCGTCAGACTCAGCACCTCGCTGTTCACGCCGTTGACCGTGCCGTCCTTGTTGCCGAACAGGCCGGCGTCCGCATCGGTGTCCGCGTCGTACACGCGCGTGCCGCTCAGCGCGATGATGTACGGGTTGATGATGAACTGGTTGCCCGTGGCGGCCAGCGTGTAGTTGCCGGCGGCGGTGCCGCCGAGGGTCAGGCCGTCGTTGAAACCGCCGCCGTTGTCGTTGTAGGTGCCGACGTTCGCGCTCGCCACCGTGGAGCCATTGCTCGCCACGGTCAGGTTGCCCAGGTCACCGGCGTACACGTTGCTGGTCGAGACCCCCCAGCAGGTGTTGCCGGCCGCGCAGGCGGCAGGCGTGCCGTTGATCAGGGCGACGCTGCCATTCCCGTTCGCGGCCTGGGTGCCGTCGTACTGGCGCACGCCGGTCAGGGTGATGACGGCCTTGGTGATGTCGTAGGTATCGTTGCCGCCCACCAGGGTGTAGTTGTTGGCGCTGCCGCTGACGGGAACCAGCGTCAGTCCGCCAACGCCGATTTGCGTGGCGCCGGCCGGGCTATTGCCGCTGACGCCGCTTGCAGTGCCGCCGTAGTTGCCCGCATTCGCACTGCTCAGCGAACCGGTGCCAGCCAGCGTGAACTTGTCGCTGCCGACACCGCTGAACGTGGCGCTGCCCAGCGTGGCGCTGCCCGTCGTGGCGTCGCGGAGATCGCCCGTGTCGACGCTTTGGGTCCCGTCGTAACTGCGTGTGCCGCTGAAGCTGAGCACGTAGGGCGTGATGGTGATGCCTCCCGCCAGCGTGTAGTTGCCGGCCTTGGCTCCACTGTCGCCCGTCAGCGTGAGGCCGGTGATGCCGCCGCCGCTGGTGACAAACGCCACCTGCGCGGGGTTGCTGCTCGAGCCGGCCACGTTGGCGGAAGACAAGGCGCCCGTGCCGATGCCGGTGAGATCCAGCGTTTCGCCGTTGGCCCCGGTGAGCGTCACGCAGTCGGTGCCGCAATCGGCCACATTGGAGCCGTTGACCTTGGTGACCAGGTCGGCATCGGCGCTGGTGGTGCCGTCGTACACACGCGTACCGCCGAGGGTAAGCACCATCGGCGTGATCTGGAACGTGTTGCCGGTGGAGGCGATCACGTAGTTGGCGTTGCTCAAGGCCACGCCGGAGGCGTTGAACACGCCGTTGCCGGAGCCGTCGCTGTTGTATACGCCAACATCTGCGAACGCCACCGAACCGGTACCACCGCTCACCTTGACCGTGTCGCCGCCCACCACGCCGGAATCCGCATTGCCTGAAACGGCACCGACCGGATTCCAGGTGATGGCGACGCTGCTGCCGACCACCGTGCCCAGACCGTTGTACTGGCGGAAACCGCCGATGGTGACGGGCCGCTGGGTGATGGCGCCAGTCAGGCCCGAGGGCTGCACAAGCTGGTAGTTGCCGGCATCGGCGCCGGCGATGTCCGACGTGTTGATGCTGACGGCCTTGCCCGTGCCGGCGTTCTTGTTGTTGAACGTGCCGGCGATGTTGCCGTTGCCGTCGGTGACCAGGGTGAGCGCGTCGCCGCCGAGCACGTCGCCCTTCACGTTGCCATTCGTCAGCGAGGCGCCGGTTACCGTGGCGGCCGTGGTGCCGTCGTAGACCTTCTGGTTGACCGTCCCGACGTTGATGTTCAGCGGCGCCTTGGTGATGGTGTACGTATCAACGCCTCCCACCAGGGTGTAGTTGCTGGCATTGCCGCTGACCGCCTGCAGGGCCAGCGTACCAAGGGCGAAGCCGGCGCCCGTATAGGTGCCGACGTTCTTGCTCGACGCGGTGCCCCGCCCCGTCACGGTGAACTGATCGCCATTCAGACCGTTCAGCGTTCCGAACACATTGGCGTTGTCGTTGTTGGTGACGTTGCCGGAAAGGCTTGCGTAGATGTTGGCGGTGGCGTCGTACACGCGCGAGGCGCCGAGATTGAGCACCAGCGGCGTGATGACGCCCACGTTGCCGGTCACCGTTGTCGGCAGCGCGTAGTTCGACAGCGACGTGCCGCTGCCAGGCTGCCAGTCGGACGACACCAGGTTGGCGGTGACGTCGACGAAACCGTTGCCACCGCCGATGGGACTGCCGTTGCCGTCCACAGTGGCATCGGCGCCGGCGTAGGACGCCGAGTGCGTCTGGGTGATGGTGGCGCCTTCGCCGGTTACCCAGCCGGAAGTGTGGTAGCCGGCGGACGTGCCGGCGGAGGACTGGTTGTTGCCCGTGGGGATGGTGATGGAGGTTGTACCGTCGTACACCTTCTGGATGGGACCGTCGAGGGAGAGCGTGATCTGCGCCTGCCCGATGTTGGCGCTGAGGCCGCCGGGTTGCACCAGCGCGTAGTTGCCGGCCGCGCCGCCGTTCAGCGTGAAACCGCTGGCGGTCACGACTATCTGGGTGCCGTTGGGCGACAGGAAACTGCCGCCGGGGTTGGTGTTGGCATTGGGTGTGGCGAACGTGCCCGTGCCGCTGGACTGATCCAGCGAAACGTTGCCCGAATCCTGCGCCAGCAGGCCCGTGACCGACGAGCCGGTGCCGCTGGCCGAGTTGAACGTGGGCGTGCTGAAGGTGAACGTGGCCGCCGTGGTGCCGTCGTAGGTCTTGTTGTTGGCCGTCATGCCGCTGACCAGCAAGGGCCGCGGGGTGATGTTGGCCACGAGCACGGGTGTCTCGAGGGTGTAGTTGCCCGCCGAGCTGCCACCGAGGCTGAAGATGGTGGTCACTGCCTGGCCGTTGCCCGCGTTCGCGCTCGCGAACGTGCCGCCCGCGGGCGAACCGCTGGCGGTGAAGCTGCCGTTGCTGTTGGCAACAAGGGTGCCGCCCGTGCTGCTGTTGATGCCATCGGCCGTGCTGGCGGTGGAGTTGCCGATGTTCAGCGTGATGGCACTGGCGTTCTTGTCCACGTCGGCAAGACCGGCCAGCTGGCCGTTGCCGATATTGATCAAGGCGCCATTGCCGCCGTCGTAGATCTTGTCCTGCGCGTAGACTCCGTTGACGTACAGCGGTGCAGGCGTGATCTGGCCGACGTTCTGGTCGATGTCGTAGACCAGCTGGTAGTTGCTCAGCTGCGTGTTGCCGTTGGGAGCGTAGTTGTTCGACGTGAGCGTGCCTTTGACCTCGATGTTGCCGAGCACGTTGCCGTTGATGTCGCGCGACACGTTCGGCGAGCCGTAGGTGAACGACGCCGTGGGGGTGATGGTGGCGCCCTCGCCGTTGACCCAGCCGTTGTCCTGCGCGCCGCTGGTGTTGTTGTCGGCGTAACCGTAGACGGTGAAGTTGCCGTTGCTGAGCGGCAACACGGTGGTGTTGCCGTCGTACTGCTTGGTGACGCCGCTGAGCGTGATGTACAGGGTCTTCTGCTGGATGGTGCCGCTGCCGGAGGCCGTGATGGCCCAGTTCGAGTTCGCCAGCGTGTCGCCGGGGACACCGTCGTAGGTGTAGTTGCTGAGGCAGGCCGTGCCGCCACCGCCGCAGGTGAACGAGACATTTCCGCCATTCAACAAGGCGGTCAGCGGCTGCGTGCCCACGTTCTTGGTGGCGAAGGTGCCGGCGATGGGCGCGGTTACCGTGCCACCGTCGCCGTTCAGGAAACCATTGAACACGATGTTGGTTTGGCCAAGCGTGATCGTGGCAAGACCGTCGTAGATCTTGTTGACGCCGTTGATTCCTGCCGTGATCTGGCCAGCTACCCCCTTGGGCGCGATGGTGCCGAAACCGAGCGCCGTGGTCGGCAACTGGTAGTTGTTCAGCGAGCCGGTGGCGTTGGTGCCGCTTGGCGTGAACTGGAAGTTGCCGCCTGTCAACGCCGCAATCACGCCCCACGTGCCGGCATTGCTCTCGGGGTTGGATGTGGAGCCGCTGTAGTAGTCGCCCGTGAAGGGGCCGACCAGGTTGATGGTTTCGCCCGGAATCACGCCGCTCAGCGTGAAGTTGCCGGCGCCCAAGGTAGCCGCGCTGGTCGTGTCGTAGGTCTTGGTAGGGTTGCCATCGACGACTATCGACAACGGTGCCGGGGTGATGTTGCCGGTGCCGGTGACGGTGGTGTTGAAGGTGTAGTTGCCGGCCTTGGCCCCGTTGGCGAAGCTGAGGTCGGACGATTGCAGCGCCGCCGTGACGCCGTAGGTGCCGACATTGGGCGCACCGGTACCGGTGTAGGTCGCAGGCACCTGACTCACCGACACCTGCTCGCCGCCCACCGCGCCGGTGACGGTGAAATCGCCGCCGTTCAACGTGGCGTAGTCGGTTCCGTCGTAGACCTTGTCCGGAGATACGCTCGGGTTGAACGCGATGGTCAGCGTCGCCGGCGTGATGTTGGCGGCAAGCGTCACCGGGGCGCCGGATGTGCCGCCCTGCACGCTGCTGACCACGTAGTTGTTGTTGGCGCTGCCGTCGCTGTTTTCGACGGCGAGGCCGTTGACCCTTACCGCGAGGTTGTTGCCCACGTCCGACTGGCTGAAGTTGCCGACGACGTTGGTCTGGTCGAGCTTGAGGCTGTCGCCGCCCTGCGTGCCAGTGAAGGTGGCGGCGCCGAGGTTCAACTCGCCGGCGGTAGTGGCGGTGCTGCCGTCGTAGGTCTTGTTGCCCACCGTTGCGCCATAGACCTGCAACTGCGCCTTGGCGATGCTGGCGGTGAGGTTGGTGGGCAGGATCAGGTTGTAATCCGCCACCTTGGTGGCGTTGCCGCTCAGCGTGAAGCCGCTGAGCGCGACGGTTTTGCCGCTGCCGGCATTGGCATCGGCGAAGCTGCCGACGCCATTGCTGGTATCGAGCACGACGCTGTCGCCGTTGACGATGCCGTAGATGCTGGCGTTGCTGACGTCCAACGGGTCGTTGCTGCTGGCGTTGTAGGTCTTGTTCTGGGCGACCACGCCGCTCAGGTACACCGGCGCCTGCGTGATGGCGCCGGTGCCGGCGGCCGTGAGGCCGGCGAGGTTGTAGTTGGAGAGCTTGGTGCCCGAACCGGCGGCGAAGTTGGTGCTGGTGAAGATGGCGGAAATCTGCACCGGGCCGCCACCGCCGGCGGCGATGGTGCCGCCGGCGGTGTTGACGTCCACGATGGGGGTGATGCTGTTGCCGTTGATGGTGCCGTAGCCCACCTGACTGGGCTGGTTCACCGTGATGGTCTGCCCCGCCACCAGGCCGCTGACCAGGTAGTTCGACGAGTTGAGCGTGGCGGCATTGGTGCCGTCGTACACCTTGGAGAGCGAGTTCGCCCCGGCGTTGACCGAGGGGCCGACGATGCTGATGGCCAGGGTCGCCGGATTGATCGCGCCCGTACCGAGGCTGGCCGTACCGTTCACGGTATAGCCGTACACCGGGACGGCGCCGTTGAGGATGCTGTAGGCGGCACTGGACGTGGGTGCGGTTACCGTGAGGCCGGTGCCCGCATCCGACTGGTTGTAGCCGCCGGTGATGGCGGCAAGCGTGTCGCCGCTGCCGCCACCGCTCAGGGTGTAGTTGAGTTCACTGACGAGGAGGTTGCTGGTGCCGTCGTAGCTCTTGGCGGGGGTGCCGTTGGTGCCCGTATTAAAACCCGCGACGTTGATCGCGGCGGCGGTGCTGTAGAACAGGCCATTGCCGGTGGCGCCGGTGGCCGCTGCCGCACCCGCTGCGGCGTTGTATTGGATGAAGCCGGGCGTGAGGCCACCCAGCGTATTGGCCGTGGGGCTGACGCTGTAGACCGCCCAATGGCCAGCCAGCGCATTGGCGCCTGCGTTGTTGACGAAGGCATTGCCCGCTTCCAGCACCGTCTTGCCGCTTGCCCCGGTATTGGTGATGGCGGCGTTGAGGACGACGTTGTTGCTTGCGGTCAGCGTGAGCGTGGTGTTGGCGCTCCACGTCACCGCCTGGTTGACGTTGACGTTGCCGGAGGTACCGCCGCTGCCGTTGCTGCTGCTGAACGAGACATTGCCGCTGGCCAGCTGGCTTTGAAGATTGGCGGCAGTGATGTCGCCGCCACTGGCAGCGATGGTGAAGTCGGTGGGGTCGACCAGCCACGTACCGCTCTTGCCGCTGGTCGCCCTGGTGGTGATGACGGTGTCGTTGTCGGCAACGTGCGCTTGCGCAGCGGAGGTTTCGATGAAGCCGCCATTTCCTCCATCCGGCGCACTGGCGTCCAGCGTGCCGCCCACGTTCACCGTACCCGCTTCCATGCCGCCCAGCAGGGTGATGGTGCCGTCGTGATCCTGCACGGTTCGTGCCTGCACCGTGCCGGTGTTGTTGACCACGCTGGCGATCAGCGAGTTGCGTGCGCCTGCCGTCATCAGCACATTGCCGCCGTTGGCGACGATCAGCTGGCGGTTCTCGACGAGGCTGCGGACGGTGTTGGCATCCACCACCAGATGCATCAGGCGGTTGTCGGCAAAGCTCAGCGTCATCGCCGTGCCGCCACCCAGCGCCACCGTGCCCAGTTGCGCGCGGATCGTGCCCTGGTTGGAAACCGTATTGCCCAGCAGCGCCACGTAACCGCCCTGCGCGGCGGTGATGCCGCCCTGGTTGACCACGCTGCCGCGGCCGTTGCCTGCGAAGCGCACGTTGCCCGTGCCCAGCGTGCTGTCGTCGAGATCCAGCGTCGAGGCGACGATGCCGCCCACGTTCACCTGCGCGTTCTGGCCGAACAGTACGCCGTTGGGATTGATCAGCCACACCTGGCCGTTGGCGTTGAGATGGCCATAGATCTCGCTGGCGGTGTTGCCCAGGACGCGGTTGACCGCGATGGAACTGCTGCCCGGCTGCAGGAAGTCGACCGTCTGATCCGCGCCAACGTCGAAGCTCTGCCAGTTCAGCGACAGCGTCTGGCTGTTCTGCTGGATGGTGGTGACGTTGCCGGACTGGGCGATCTGGCCCGAGCCGCCCACGATCCGACCACCCGTGGGCGTGTTGCCGGCCCAGGCGAGTCCGCTCATGCCCAACGATACCGACAGCAGGCTGAGCATCAGCGGCACGCGTGCCGCCGAACGGCTGCGGCTCGTGCCGACGCCCTTGCTTTTCGCCAGTTCGGAGGCCGGCACCCAGGCGCGCAGCGTGCGGTTCCAGCAGAGTCGGTAGATGTGGTTCATGTCGAAGACGTCCAGTTCAGAAGTGAAAGGACGGCTCCAAACCCTGCCTACGGGCGCAACGCGTGCGCACGCGAAAGATCGTGATTTCGTTCCATTTGGCGCAACACGCACGCCAAACACCGCCCTGTGCCGCCAGCCTAGCGGCGCCTGTCGGCGCGCACCTTTGCCGCAGGGTACGTAGGCTTTGCTGGAATGCTCATCTGTCTATAATCGTGACGTGCCGCCCGCCTCCCCTGCGTCGGCGCCTTGGCGTCGAGCTTCAGCGCACGAGTCACGGCGGTGCTTACCGGAACTTGACGCAAATCAGGCTGCACCGGCGGGTGCGAGCATCGACAAGGAAACGGCGTGACTGCGAAGCAAGCGTTCGTGCTGGTCATTGACGACCATCCCGAAGACATCCGAAGCACCATCGAGTTGCTGCGTGCCGAAGGGATGCGCGTCAATCTGGCCACCGATGCCCGGCAGGGCTGCCAACGCGCGCAGGCGCTGCGGCCGGATCTCATCCTGCTGGACGTGCGCATGCCGGGAGCCGATGGTTTTGCCGCCTGCCGCATTTTGAAGGCGGATCCGCAAACGCAGGACATTCCCGTCATCTTCTTCAGCTCGGCGAGCGCCGACGGGGAGCGCCTGGAAGGCCTGCACAACGGCGGTGTCGATTACATCCTCAAGCCCTGCCTGCCGATGGAGGTGCTGGCGCGGGTGCGTATCCACCTGAAGTTGGCCTCTCGCGCCGCTGGGGCCGCCGCGCCGCGGGAGCCGGAAGCCCCGTTGCCGCCGGATGAGGTGACCCTGCGCACGGCCATGCGTTTCATCCAGGCGAACTTGGCGGACTTGCCCGAACTGGGCGAGATAGCAGGCAAGGCCGGCACGCACGGCAAGCGGTTGTCGGCGATTTTCCGCGAGCGGCTGGGCGTGACGGTGTTCCACTGGATCCGCGAGGAACGCCTGCGCCGCGGCCGCGAGTTGCTGGCCAATTCGCACCTGGGCATGCAGGACATCGCCGACCAGGTCGGCTTTCGCAGCGCCTGCAACTTCACGACCGCTTTCCGGGAGCGCGTGGGCATGACGCCCACGGCCTATCGGTCAAGCGTGCACGCGGGTGAGGGCGGCGCCGGCGATTGAAGCGGCCGTTAACTGCCCGACAGCTTTCCGGCGATCACCCGCAACAACTGCCGCACGCTGGCGGGCTTCAGCAGCGCCGCATCGAAATCCAGTTCGGGCCCGCATCCAGCCGGGCGGCGTGGCGGTGTGGCGGAACAGAGGATGACCGGCAGGTTGGCGTGGGTCTTTCGCAACGCCGCCAGCAGCGCCCAGCCGTCCATGCCGGCCATGTACTGGTCGGTGATTACCATGGCGGGGCATTCTTCCTCGACGATCCGCAAGGCCTCTTCGCCGCTGCCGGCCGGGAAGCTGGCGAAACCGTAGCTGTCGAGCAGGTCGCAGAGCATGTCGCGGTTCTGGGGCTGGTCGTCGACCACCACGACGACCTGGCCGCCGCCATCGAGGCTGGCGTCCATGGGGTCGTCGTCGAGGAGACCGGAACCCACCTCGGACTCGATGGCCATGTCGAAGTCCGTCGCGAAGAAGAACTCGCTGCCGCCGCTTTCCAGCCGACGCGCCTGCAGCCGGGAGCGCATGCGCCCCAGCCAGTGCGCCACGATGGACAGGCCCAGGCCCTTGCCTTCGCGGTTTTCGGCATTGCTGCCGCGGACGAACGGCTTCAGCAGCGATTCGATCTTTTCGGCCCCGATGCCGATGCCGTTGTCGCGGATGGTGAAGCGCAGGCGGATGCGCCCGGCACCGCCCTGCCCTGCGGTGACCTCGAACTCGACCTGGCCCTGGTGCGTGAATTTGGCGGCATTGCCGAGCAGGTTAAGCAGCACCTGCCGCAAGCGGCGGAAATCGGCCTTGACCAGCATCGGCAGGTTGTCGTCGAAGCGGTGGACGAACCGATTCCCACCGCGCTCCGCCATCAGCGTGGCCTGCGAAACGATCTCTGCAAGGAAGGCATGCAGGTAGCCCGGCGCTTCCGCCAGCTCGGCGCTGGCGTGCTCGTCCTGCGCGAATTCCAGCAAGTCGTCGATCAGGCCGATCTGCTGCCAGATGCTTTGCTCGATGATGCGTGGATAATCGCGCTTGGCGTCGCCGGCGCGCCACCGGTTCACGCATTCGATGACGTTGGCCAGCGGCGAGCGCAGATCGTGGCTGATCCTCGCGAGCAGGTCGTTGCGCACATGCAGCGCCAGCTTGAGCTGCGCGGTGCGCCGATCCACCGTTTGCTCGAGTTGCCGGTTTCTGGCGATCAGGGCGGCGCTGCGCCAACGCCATGCCAACGCCATGCCTGCGCCAATCAGCAGGGGCAGTGCCAGCAACGGTGCCCAAGGCGAACGCCACCATGGTGCGGTCAAGCTGAATGTCCATGTCGCCGTCGCCGACGTGGCCCCATGGTTCACGTCCACCGCTTGCACCTCGAAACGGTACGTGCCGGCGGCGGCCAACTGGTAGGCCACGGTACGCTCGCTGGTCTCTCGCCAGCCTTTGTCGATGCCCTCGAGCCGGTAACGATAGCGCACGGGGTCGCCCGTGCTGTTGCCGATCACGGCCAGATGCAAGGTGGCGACCTTGCCATGGCCGAATGGCACCACGGGGTCGGGGAGAAGGTCGCTGCCGTCGTAATCCGCCGCGATCACCCTGGCCTGCCAGGCGGGCGGAACAAGTAGCCGGACGGGATGGAGCAGATGCGACAGGCCGGTCTTCGTGGCGATCCAGACGGAGCCATCGTCGTCTGCATGGAAGGCAAGGTTGCCCGACTCGTCCAGCAGCAACCCGTCCCGGGATGTGAGGCGCGACCAGTGGGTGCCGTCGAAAACACCCACGCCCTCGGCATTGCCGGCCCACAGCCATCCGCGTTTGTCGGTTTCGAGGAAATCCAGCCGCGTGCCCACCCGGATGACATCGTTGGCCGGGTACATGAGCAACTCGTCGGACATGCTTATCTGCGACACCAGCAATTGGGCATCCAGGGTTCCAATCCACAATCTCCCGTCAGGGGTAATGGCAATGCGTTCAGGCGTGACCGGCGCGCTCTGGCGAGTGCCCGCCTTGCCCGCAAGGAACATCAAGACGTGTTCCCACTGCCCGTCGTAGCGGTAAAGGCCTGTATTGCAGGCCGCCCATATGTGACCGGCATTGTCTTCGACGGCGTCGGAGCAACTGGTTCCCAACTGGAACTGGCCGGTGTGCTTCACCACGGCACTGTCCGGATCCAGGGAGTCGACGCCGCCCTGGGTATAGATCCAGAACTCGCCTGTGCGACCAACCAGGACGCCACGGATGTAGTTCCTGAGGACGGCCACCGTGGTCGGGTGGTTGGCCCCTGGCTGCAGCCGCGTGATCCGACCGTCGAAATGAAAATCCCACACGGAGCCATCCCGTGCGATGCGTTCGATGTGCGCCTTGCCAGGCGGCAGCGAAGTCAGGGGCCAGCGCTGATCGCGCTGGTCGCCTGCGGTGGACAGCAGGCTGCTGTCGTCCGGGGTCCAGAGCGTGAGCGCGTCGATGCGATGCAGCGCCGCGTACCCGGGGTGGTTCCATCCAGGCCATGAGCTCCAGTTTTCGACGGCATTGCGCGCCGTCCAATGCAGCACGCCCCAGCCGGGATTGCCCAGCCACAGGCTGCCGTCGCTGTCGGCAAGCACGGTCGATACCGGCAGGATGGGCTGAGGCATGATGGCCTGCCGGTTGTTGTAGACCTTCCAGTCGCCGCCTTCGAGGCGCAGCAGGCCGGTCATCGTGCCAACGACGATGTTGCCACGGGCATCCTGCGCCAGCAGCCCGCCGGCTCCGGTGACCCACGTTTGCCCATCGGGCAGGTGTTGCTCGACGAAAGCCGGCGCGCCGGCCGTCCGGTGCAGCAGCGTGCGCTGGCCCTGCACCCACAGGCTGCCATCGCGCGCTGGCAGGATGTCCTGCCATGCCTCCGCGGGCACGCCTTCGCGGGTTCCATAATGGCGGGTCTGCCCTTGCCGGAACCGGCACAGTTCGTCGCCACAACTGAACCAGATGGCATCCCCTTGCACGGCCACGATACCGACCCGGTCCAGCGATGGATCTTGCGCACGCTGCTGCGGCGAGAAGAGCGGCCGCACGGTCCAGTTGTCGCCGGCCTTCCTTGCCACGACCAGCAGGTGGTGCCCGCTGACTGTCAGCAGCTCGCCATTGGCCTGCGCCGTCAGCGTCTGGCCACGGTCGGCAAGCAGCGGCCGCCCTGCGGGTTCTACGGCGGCGAAGCGGCCCTGGTGTCGCACCTGCATACCGGCCTGCGTGGCGACCCAGAGATCGCCGGCGCCGTCCTCGGCCATACCGACGACCCCGGAAGGCTTGAACCCCTGCGTGCTGTCCGTGCGCAGGAAACCCACACCATCGAACGCATACAGGCCTGCGTTCGTGCCGACCCACACCAGCCCATCGCGATCCTGATGAAGGACACGGATGTCCTGTCGATCCAGGCCAACGTCGTGGCCAAGTATGGCGATGGGCAATTCCACGGCCATTGCCATGAACGCCGCCAGCAGGCCACCCAGCAGCACCGCTGCCGATGCGATGGCGCGCCATTGCCCAAACCGCCCGGACAAGGGGAAAAGGCGTCGCATCGCTATAGTCGAACCTGCTCGAAATACACGGCCTACCCCTTCGCGCAACCGGCATGGGGAATCGAGGTTTCTCCCGTTTTCAGGCCTCCCGCCGCATGTACGGGAACAGCAGCCACCACCTTCAACTCACTAGACGAGAACGCGGCCGCGCGGCGCGCGCGGCAAGGCGCTTGCCCAGCGAACCGGGGTGATCCTGGGCGATGATCGCAAACCACATGGGCAAGGCTCCGTTGCAGGTCGGATCCGCGATTTTACCCGACTGTGCTGCCGCTCATGCGCTCCACCCCCTTGAAGCGGCCGCGGCAATGCCCAGTTTGCGTGGGGTCAACAACGACGCGACGGGGAGAGCGCTACATGTGGACGATGTTCGTGGGCGGCATTGCCGCGCTGCTGAATCAGCTGGCGGCATGGATGGACGGCAGCTACGGCCTCGCGGTGATTGCGCTCGCGCTGGCGGTGCGGCTGGTGATGCTGCCGATGACGCTGCACGCCGCCGAACAGGGCTGGCTGCGCCAGCGCAAGCTGGCGGCGCTGAAACCGCAATTGGAGCGCCTGCGCGAGCACCACGCGAAGGACCCCGCGGTGCATGCCGTCGCCATGCAGTCCCTGTACCGCGAGCACGCCATCGCCAGCGGGCTCGGCAGCGGCGTGCTCACCGCGCTGGTGCAGGCGCCGATGAGCGCGGGCATCTACGCGGCGATCCGCCAGGGCGTGGCCAGCGTGGGTTCCTTCCTGTGGATACCGAAACTGGCGCGGCCCGACCTGTGGCTGGCGCTGCTGGTGGCGGCCGTAAGCATGGCCGCGATGCTGTTCAACCCCATGATGCCCGAGCAGGTACGCACCCTGCTGCACTGGCTGCCGGTGGCGATCTCGTTCTTCATGGTGTGGCACGTGGCCGCCGGGCTGGGGCTGAACTGGCTGGGCTCGGGCAGCGTGACCGTGCTGCAGAACCTGCTGCTGCGGCGGCGCGTCCGTCGACTACCTGTCTAAAAAGCGACTCTGCCCTCCCCCCACTCTGTGGGCGATGATCGCAAACCACATGGGCAAGGCTCCGTTGCAAGGCGAGTCGGCAATTTCACCTGACTATGCCGGCAGTCATACGCTTCCTACACTTCGAACGCTGCACAGACCACGCCTCGCATTGCTTCACGCGGCACAGCTCATGGCCTTGAAAATGGGGTGCTCGGGAAAAAGTCGAGTGAAAAACTGGGGTGGATAGAACGCCCCGGCTTTCTTGCGCAAATGGGCCAACGACATCGCCTTTTCAAAGCGAGTGGTTTCGTCCAACACAAGGACGACAGCCTGCTCTGATTCGCCGTAGTAGGCAGAGAACTCCTGCTTCGTGACCCCGGTATCCTTGCCAAATCGCCGCCAAACACTTGCCGGCGTGGTCGAGAGGACCTCGCTGACCGTAGCCTTTCCAACCACCGAACCAACGGGCAGTTTGGCGTAGATCCAGACGGTTGTGCCGGCATCAACGTTCATCGCGCGCTTGCGCAGCTCGACCCGCTTGCGCCCGGACAGAATGTTTTCGGCATGACGCGGCTCCAGAGAGATCAATATGTGCTGAGCGTTAGTCACTGGAAAACCCTTCAAGAAGGATGCGGGTGAGTTGATCGGAAGTAATGGGATTGGTTGTGATGAGTTGATTGGGTTCACCACATCCCAGTTGTTGAAGTCGAGCCAAGGACACGGGCCTGCGCAGGGGGAAGATGTTGTCGATCACACTCACAGCCTTGATGTCAGCTTGACCGATCTGTCCTAGGGTTTCCGGCCGTAGGACGGATGGCTGGAGATCAGATAGCTGAAGCGCGTCTCGCCGTCTGAGATAGGACTCCACAATGCGCGCCACGGCGACGATGGCTTGCTGCCCACTGCCTTTCGAGGATTCATAAAACAGCATCAGTGCACCACGTTGCAGGTGCTTCAACGACCGTGAGTCGCAGAGGTAGTGCCTAGCTGCATACAGCGATGCCGGATGCGCCGGAAGCAGCGATATCTGGCGAGAGTGCCCTAACAGGGGTTCAGCGAAGCGTCGCTCAATGGGGCTGATGACTGCCGGTCGATCTGCAAGACAAAACAGAACCGGGGACAGCAGTGTCTCCAACAGGTCCAAAGGGATAAAGCGTCGGTTCCCATCCGGCGTATAGAGTTCGATCGTCTGGCAGGCACTCATAAATCGAGGCGGAATTTCAGGTAATTTCAGGCCACAAACGCGAACGAGCTCCGAGCGATGCGCGCCCCATGACGCACTTGTGAGCACGCTACCAGCGATCACTTTTGCCAAAGGTGAGTGGTCATGCGCCGCGCGAAATCCCAGCGAGAATGCGACTTCGCGAAGGTGGGATTGGCGCCCCGGTAGAGTCAGTGCGAGGCTACATGGACTATGACTGGCCATGTGCTTGGTGATGTGGCGAAGCAGCTCCCGTGCAACGTTAGCGGCTTCTGGATGTGCCTCGTCGGCCGCTACATGCGCCAGGAAGTTGGCGCCCTCAGTGACCATGGGCCAAGTGATATAACCGACACAGTCGTCGCCGCAGTACACAACGACTTGCTGAGTTGCCCGCCGATGACCATCGGGCGATATCCAACTACGAGCAATGGATGCGTTTGATACGCCGCATTGAACGAGCAATTCCCGAGCCTTTTTAGCGTCGTCGGTCTTTAAAGTTCGCGTTGTTAGCCTAGATTCCGAAACGGTATGAACTGACTCTCCTTCGGCATGTTGCTGGTCTTCACGTTGGAAAGCTTCAGGTGACAGAACCTGGATGCCGTAAGTTCGCCAGAGTACGTCGGCAGCATGAATCATTGCGGCCTCGCTGGTGATAAAGCCGCTGAGTTTTTGATTGATGACGATCGCGAGGTGCCGAAGGTCGGACTTGTCGTTGACAGAAAGTTGCCCGTTGCGGAACTGTGCTGGAAAGACGCACAACGCAAGGTCTGAGAATAGTGGAGAGCCTTCCTCCACCGGCTCGTCCGACACAAACTCCGGCAACGTCGCGATCAATTCCAACATCTGATCTGTACGGCCTTGCTCAGGCTGATGCCGCCGTAATTCGTTTCGTATTTCGCCGCTGATACCCAATCGACACGTTCCTTCGTTACATGCACGAAGGAGGTTGACCGCTGCTGCATGGCGCAGCCGTCGTGGCTGTAGGTCGAACAACACGTTCAGATCGATCAGATACAGTGGCGGTTCGCCCGTCACTTGCGTCTGTAACCCCAAGGGGTCTTGGCTGGCAACGCCTAAGCCGCTGGATGGAAAGAGCTGCGGTGAATCCAACTCGAATACCCGGACGGCGATGCGGCGCTTTCGTGCAGCGCTACCGAGAACCATACGCTGTTGATAGAAATTTTGTGCAGCCCAGAAAGCGTTCGCGTCCGTCAGATCTTCGGCTACCCGTGCGTAAATGGCGACGAAACCATCACGGGTAAGCGCAGCCTTGAGGGTATCTAACAACCTAGCGGCAACGCCGGTGCGCCGACTGTCGGGCGCGCAGTACATCTGTAGGATGTTGGCGCGCGGGAACTGCAAGTCAAAAAGCAAATGGCCCGCGTAGACCAGAATGCCATCGATCTCTCGAGCGGCGACATAGAGTTGTTCGCGCCTCGCAAACTCCGTGTAGACAGCGGCTGGAAAGAAGCCCAACGCCAAAGTCTGAGCGTCGGCTGCACTTCGTACATCCTGCACAAACGGCGCAACATCATTCCGCGACGTAAGGATTGAGACTACCCCTGACTTCATCTATCCACCGTCCTTTGGACATATGTACGTCGATCCCGCTACTCGCCCGTCTCCCAACGGATCGCAGCGGAATCCCAGGCAATAGTACGAACAATATCCGCTACAGCGAAGTTTTCTTTGACCGTGCTGCAGAACCTGCTGCTGCGACAACGCGTCCGTTGGCTGGTCACCTGAAACGCGAAAGGCCCGCGTGATCGCGGGCCTTTCCGTTCCGTGATATCCGGCGGTTCAGGCCTCGGGCCGCATATACGGAAACAGCAGCACGTCGCGGATCGAGGCGGAGTCGGTGAGTAGCATCACCAGGCGGTCGATTCCGATGCCGAGGCCGCCGGTGGGCGGCAGGCCCACTTCGAGCGCGCGGATGTAGTCGGCGTCGAAGTGCATGGCCTCGTCGTCGCCGGCGTCCTTGGCTTCCACCTGGGCCTTGAAGCGCGCGGCCTGGTCTTCCGGGTCGTTCAGCTCGGAGAAACCGTTCGCGAGCTCCTTGCCGTTGACGAACAGCTCGAAGCGGTCGGTGATGCCCTTGTCGCTGTCGTTCTCGCGCGCCAACGGCGACACCTCCACCGGATGCTGGGTGATGAAGGTGGGCTGGATCAGGGTGTGCTCCACCGTCTTCTCGAAGATTTCCAGCAGCAGCTTGCCCCAACCGTAGCCGTCCTTGACGTGGATGCCCAGACGCTTGGCGTGCGCGGCCATCGCCGCGCGATCGCGCAGTTCCTCGCGCTTGATTTCGGGATTGTGCTCCAGCACCGCGTCTTCCATCGTCCAGCGGCGGAAGGCCGGGCCGACGTCGATGCTCGCGCCTTCCCAAGTCAATGCGGTGGTGCCGATCACCTGCTGCGCCGTCTCGCGGATCACGTTCTCGGTGAGGTCCATGATCTCGTTGTAGGTGGCGTAGGCCTGATACAGCTCGAGCATGGTGAATTCGGGGTTGTGCCGGGTGGACACGCCCTCGTTGCGGAAGTTGCGGTTGATCTCGTAGACGCGGTCGAAGCCGCCGACCACGAGGCGCTTGAGGTACAGCTCCGGCGCGACGCGCAGGTAGAGATCCATGTCCAGCGCGTTGTGGTGGGTGATGAAGGGCTTGGCCGTGGCGCCGCCGGGGATCACGTGCATCATCGGCGTCTCCACTTCCATGAAGCGGCGCGGCGCGGCCTCCAGCCACTGGCGCATGAAGCCGATGATGCGCGAGCGCTGCTGGAACGTGCGCCGCGCTTCCTCGGTGACGATCAGGTCGACATAGCGCTGGCGGTAGCGCTGTTCCACGTCGGCCATGCCGTGGTGCTTGTCGGGCAACGGGCGCAGGCTCTTGGTGAGCAGGCGCAGCGCATCCGCCTTCACCGACAGCTCGCCGGTCTTGGTGCGCATAAGCACGCCTTCGGCACCCACGATGTCGCCCATGTCCCAGCCCTTGAACGCCTCGTAGGTCGCCTCGCCCACCGTGCCCTGGTGGATGAACAGCTGGATGCGGCCGCTCATGTCCTGGATCTGCGCGAAGCTGACCTTGCCCTGCACGCGCTTCAGCACGATGCGGCCGGCCACCTTCACGCGGCGCGCCAGCGCCTCGATGGCCTCGGCGGGAAAGGCGTCCTTGTCGGCGTACTCGGCCTGCAGGTCGCCGGTGAAGTTGCCCACCTTGAAGTCGTTGGGAAACGCGATGCCCTGCCCGCGCAGCGCTGTGAGTTTTTCGCGGCGCTCGGCGATCAGCTTGTTCTCGTCGACGACAGGCTGGGTATCGGTGGTTTCGCTCATGGGGCTTCCGGGATGATTGCTGCGTTTACGTTGTTGCCGAGATGCCTTCGCCGCTTGTAGGAGCGCACCCTGTGCGCGATGGCTTTTGCTTCGATCAAGCACCGAGGCAATCGCGCACAGGGTGCGCTCCTACAAAAAACGTTGGAGCGATCAGTCGCTTTTACCGAACACTTTCTTGGTCGCGTCCTTGGTGGCGTCCCAGCCTTCCTTCGCGCCGTGGCCGATGGCCTTGCCCGCATCCCTGGCGCCATGACCGACGGCGATGCCGGCCTTCTTCGCACCGTGGCCGATGCCGGTACCGGCCTCCTTGGCGCCGTGGCCGACCTTGGTGGCGACATGCTTGGTGGCATGGCCCACGCCGCGTGCGCCAGTGGCGACGCCGTGGCCCACGTCCTTTGCGCCCTGCTTGATGCTCTGGCCGGCGCTTTCCTGCGCGACCGCGCCGAACGCCGTCAGCGCGGCACAGGCAAACAGGATGCTGCAGATCTTCCTGGCATTCATGCTGGCTACCTCATCGGTGTTGGGAAACGGGAAAGGTCTATACAGGCGGCTTTCCGTATCGGGGCTGAAGCCGCGATACGGGTGCCTCAGGCATCGATGCGCTTGGCGCCCGCGTCCAGGCCGGACTTCAGGCTGGCCTCGATGAACTCGTCGAGGTCGCCGTCCAGCACCTTCTGCGTGTCGGAACGTTCCACGCCGGTGCGCAGATCCTTGATGCGGCTCTGGTCGAGCACGTAGTTGCGGATCTGGCTGCCCCAGCCGATGTCGGACTTGGTCGCTTCCAGCGCGTCCTTCTCGGCGTTGCGCCTCTGGATCTCGATCTCGTACAGCTTCGCCGCCAGCATCTTCATCGCGCGGTCGCGGTTGGCGTGCTGGCTGCGCTCGGTCTGGCAGGCCACCACCACGCCGCTGGGCACATGGGTGATGCGCACCGCCGACTCGGTCTTGTTGACGTGCTGGCCGCCGGCGCCGGACGAGCGGTACACGTCGGTCTTGAGGTCGGCCGGGTTGATCTCGATGTCGATGTCGTCGTCGACTTCCGGCGACACGAACACGCTGGTGAAGCTGGTGTGGCGGCGGTTGTCCGAATCGAACGGGCTCTTGCGCACGAGGCGATGCACGCCGATCTCGGTCTTCAGCCAGCCGTAGGCGTAGTCGCCCTCCACGCGGAACGTGGCGGACTTGATGCCAGCCACTTCGCCGCCGGACACTTCCAGCAATTCGGTCTTCCAGCCGCGCGATTCGGCCCAGCGCAGGTACATGCGCAGCAGCATCTCGGCCCAGTCCTGGGCCTCGGTGCCGCCGGCGCCGGCCTGGATGTCGACGAAGGCGTTGGTCGCGTCCATCTTGCCGGAGAACATGCGCTGGAACTCCAGCTTGTTCACCTGTGCCTCGAGCTTTGCCAGGTCGTCGACCACCGATTGCGCGGTGTCGTCGTCACTCGCTTCGATCGCCATGTCCAGCAGTTCCCTCGCATCGGCGAGGCCGGCGGAAAGATGGTCGATGCCGCTGACGATGGTGTCGAGCCGGGCGCGCTCGCGGCCCAACTCCTGCGCGTGCGGCGGGTTGTCCCAGATCGTGGGGCTTTCCAGCTCGCGGCTTACTTCTTCGAGGCGCTCACGCTTGGTGGCGTAGTCAAAGATACCC
>Ga0134128_10003390_pt1 | contig 19510 bp, 20 predicted proteins | sample KB31754_FD_96462 | JGI IMG/M metagenome (GOLD analysis project Ga0134128, IMG submission 96462) | Terrestrial soil microbial communities with excess Nitrogen fertilizer from Kellogg Biological Station, Michigan, USA - KB3-175-4 | ecosystem: Environmental > Terrestrial > Soil > Unclassified ...
ACGCGCATCAAGCCGGGAGTGAACGTTGGCCGCGGGAAGGATGACACCTTGTTCGCCAAGGTGAGCGGCGTGATCAAGTTTGTGGATAAAGGCACGAGCGGCCGTTACGTGAACATTGAGCCGCAGGAGATTGCCAAGGCGTAGCTCGCTGGAAGCATTGTTGCAGAGCCCCAATCAGTTTGTGATTGGGGCATTTGCCTTTTTTGGAGGTAAAAGGGGTGGGAGTAGGCGTCAAAAATTTGTTTGCTGCGTCGCGAAAGAGCTACTCTGTGCGCGACCAGGGCAGTAGAATGCTCGCGGAAACCGCAGCTCACCCGTCCATGAATCCAGATCTTCTTGCCCGCTCGCTTCAGGAGTTCCTTGCCGAATCACAGAGCGGCGTAGTCATTGAAGATGGCGAAGTTGTGTTTGATCTCGCGTCCGCGCAGTATTCAATTTCGGCCGAGCGCGGGCGCTGCCTGCTTCACTTGTGGTCGGAGGAGCGCAACGTGGTTCGCCAGGTGGTAGATGCGGAGTCGAAGAATGGCTTGCTGACTCTCAGTGTGCAGCGTTTCGGGCAGGCGCGGCCGCACAAGCTGGAGATCTGCCGCGATCGCGATCGTCGCACGCCTACGGCAAAGAACGCGGCCCGCAGCCGCTACGCGCGCACGCTGGAGCGCGTTTTACGCAGGCACTTTCCGGACTGGAAGCTGGACCGGCTGATTACGAGCATGGACCTGGAACGCAGCTTCTCGCCGGTGTACGCGCGAGGTCTGCTGCGCAAAGGGCGCAGCGCCTTCGCGGTGATGGGAGTGAATCAGCAGGAGACGCAGAGTTCCGTTGATGCGATGCTCACCTTCGGGCTGCTGTGGCTGAATGCTTGTCGCGAACGCGAGGCGGGACGCTCGCTGGTCGAGGGACTGAGGCTTTATGTTCCTGGCCGCAGCGCAACGACTTTGCAGATCCGCATGGCCCATCTGGATCATGAAGCCGCAAAGTTCGAACTGTTTGAGTTCGATGAGCGCGATGAGTCGCTGGTGCAGATTGATTCCGCCGATCACGGCAATATCCAGACGCGCCTGACGCACTGCCCTGACGGCGATCGCGTGCGCTCACGGTTTGAAGCGGCAGTGCAGCAAGTGACTGCTGCCGTGCCGGAAACGGAAGTAGTGGCGCTCTCGCCGGCAGAGTTGTCGTTTCGCCTGCATGGGCTTGAGTTTGCTCGCGCTCGCGCCGTGAACGTGCCGGGCAGCTTCCAGATTGAAGAGGAGGTCGTCTTCGGAGCAGCGGGTTTCCAGGCGCGGCTCACTGGAGAGAACAAAGATGTCTTCCTTCAGTTCGCGAACGCGCTCGGCGAAGCGCGGCGAGTTGATGGAGACAGGCGTGATCCTCTCTGGCGCATGTATCCGGAGCGGTGGCTCGAGTCTCTGGTGTTCCGCGACGTGGCGGCGATTGATTCGCGGCTGGATTCGGCGCGCGTGTATTCACAGGTGCCGGCGTTCTCCGCATCCGATCGCGCGATGATTGACATTCTTACTTGCACGCGAGATGCGCGCCTGGCGGTGGTCGAACTCAAAGCAGACGAAGATATTCACCTTCCTCTGCAGGGGTTGGACTACTGGGCGCGCGTGTGTTGGCATCACGAACGCGGCGAATTCCAGCAGTTCGGCTACTTCCCTGGTGTGCAGCTCTCGACGCAGAAGCCGCTTCTGTTGCTGGTTGCGCCGTCTTTACGAGTGCATCCGGCGGTGGATGCTGTTCTGCGCTATTTTTCTCCTGAAATCGAGTGGAGCCTGATCGGAGTGGATGAACGGTGGAGGGATGGCGTTCGTGTGATCTATCGAAAGAGAGCATATGTAATTGGAAACCCATAATATCCGGCTTGCAAGCGCCTACTTAAGATCTACAAGCTTTACAGATCAATCGTTCCTTTTTGGAACTGCGAGAGTATCAAAATGGAACTTCAAGGATAGTTATTTTAGTTGACGCAGCGGTCTGATGGCGTTTACACCACTGGCCGATATTAGGTCGCGTAGTTTCGCAATAGCCAGATCGAAGATGAGCAGCCTTTTAACTAGATACTTGCATCATTCATCATGGCTTATGTCGAAGTCGCCAGGGGCAAAGCAAAGCTCCTGGCTCCGGGGCAAACACCAGAACTCAGGGGGTTATGATGATGTTGACGAAACGTGCAGTGCACCCGCAAGCTGTTTCAGCCTCAGAGCCGGCCGATCTGGCCGCGCCTAAGCTGAATGGTGCCCGCCGTCACCAGGTGCATTTTTGGTTAACGCTCAACGACTATCAGTTCCTCCAGAGTCTTGCCAGACAAGAAGAAGAGCCGATGTCACGAATTATCCGTCGGCTTATTCGCACCCTGCGCCAACAAGCGGATGGGCGACTGTTCATCGCGGCTGCAGCCAAGCCAGCTCTGACATCGTCTTCGGATCCCAGCAGGAAATCGGCCTAACACACAACAATTCCGCCCGAGTGTGACAACCGCCCTCTAGTCCGGAGGCGTGCGATCCCATATGGATTAAAAAGCGGCGCGGCTCAAAATACTTGGTACACCTCATGTACCCACGTTGTACCGAATCCTTGCATTACCTTGCTCTCCTCAGTACAACAAATGTCATCATCCCCGATAGGGATAGCGATTGAGAGTCTGGAATGCGTTTCGAGAAGGAAATGAGGTAGCTTCAAATGGAAACGTCGTGTTGCACCACCGCTGCTGCCACCCCCCAAAAGCTGGTTCAGATCACCGGCCCCACATGTTACAAACCATCCCGCTTCAATGCCCACACCATTGCAGATGACGGTAGCCTGATCTTGTACAACAGCTTCACAGGTAACACATGCACGATTCCAGCAGCAGGAATCCCGGAAGCGAACCGTTATCTGACCCAGGCCGGAGTACAAGCTCCTCTGGGAAAAATCGGGGAATATCTGTTCAAGAAGGGGTACCTCGTTGAAGAAAGTGTTGACGAAGATGCGCGCTGGGATCTGCGCTACAGCCTTCAGCAGTTTCGGCCGGACATCCTTGAACTCATACTTCTTTCCTCGGAAGAGTGCAATTTTCGCTGCATTTATTGTTCGCAGACTTTCAGCAAGGGCACGATGACGTCCGAAGTGAGGCAGGGCGTACGCAATCTCGTGGCGAAGCGCATCCGGAAATTGCAGGCGCTGCGCATAGCCTGGTTCGGCGGAGAACCACTCTTGGGCTACGACGCGATCGCTGAGCTGGCTCCGTTTTTTCAACAGGCGGCGCGAGACTACGACGTAGCGTTTACTTCAGACATTACCAGCAATGGGTACCTTCTGACTAGGGATCGTTCGCGCGCGCTCCTCGAGTGGGGCGTTAAGGAGTTTCAAATCACCATGGACGGAACGGTGCAGGACCATGACAGCCACCGCCCGTTGAAGGAGGGCGGAAGCACTTTCCAAACGGTGTTCAACAACTTGGTGGCCTTAAAGCAGCATAAGTTCGATTACAACGTGTTCATCCGGGTTAATTTCGATAATACGAACGTACACAAGCTCACGCCGCTGGTGGAGATGATCCGTCAGCACTTCGGCGGCGATTCGCGGTTCCAGGTACGCTTTCATCCTGTGGGCAAGTGGGGCGGACCGCATGACGACGAATTGGACGTCTGCGGGACCCGCGACACCGTACAACACTTGATTCGCTTACGGGAGCAGGCGCGGAGTGCCGGTGTAAGTTCTGAGAAGGTTTCCCCCTACCTGCAACCCATGGGGAAGAACGTGTGCTTTGCCGCACGGCCTTATAGCTTTGTGGTGGGCGCCGACGGCAAACTGATGAAATGCACGGAGGTCCTGGATACTCATCCTTCCAATATTGTTGGCCAACTCGATCCCGATGGCGACCTTAACCTCGACGCGGACGCCTTCGCAAAGTGGGTAAAGCCTTACTACAAAGAAGATCACATGTGCAGCAAGTGCTTTTTCGTGCCTGTGTGCCAGGGTGTGATTTGTGTGCTGCCACGATTCTATGGTGAAGACTCCCGCTCCTGCCCCACTGAAAAGCTTGAGATCCGCAATTCCCTCCTGGAAGTGTGGCGTGAGAAGACGGCGACCGGTGAGGGCCATCACGTGCAGCTTGGAAGCGCCGCTCATATTGAGCGCCAGGGCTCCACGGGGTGAACTGTCCTTCTGTGCGCAACTGCACAAGACTACAACAATGAAAGGAGAACGACATGAAAGACAATCTCGAACTGGACATCGTCGAACTGGAAGACAGGTTTGACATGTCGGCTGACCTGTGGAGTGTTGCCATCAGCGCAGACTGCGGTAACAGCTGCGGCAACAGCTGCTGCAAACCTGCATAGCGTGATCTTCCAACAGAAAGGAGGGGCGGCCCTGCTGAAACAGCCCCTTCTTTCTATCCAATGACTCCATGAGCCAAGCGTATCGAATCAGAAACGAAGTTGAGGTTCTGGCCCCTGATTCATGCATGCCCGACCAGCCCGTTCTGGTGCAATGCCGCGGAAAGTATTTTCATCTGCGAGGGGACGCCAAGCAAATCATTCTGCTGCTGCAGAAAAGCCCGGCGACCTTGCCAATCATAGAAACAGCTTTGCGCATCGGCCAATCGCGCCCGGAGGACACACGACGCATTCCACTTGTGCTCGAAAGAATGTCTTCTTTGGGCCTGCTTGATCCGCAACCCGGCTTGGGTGAATCGGCTCCAAAGCCGGCCAAAAGCCGGGAGACGCAGCTCATGCTAACTCTGCCCTTGCTCCGTCCCCACCACCTGACCTGGTTGACGCGTCCGCTCTCTCGCATTGTTGCTCCAGGTCTGCTTGCGGCGCTTCTTCCTCTGCTCTTGCTGCTCCACATCTGGGCATGGATTACGATCCTGCATCCGGTCGTGGGCTCTCTTGGCGCTCTCAGCGCAACCGTACACAAACTGAGTCCGATGTGGTTCTGGCTGCTGGCACTCGGAAATTATGGGGGGCTCTTTCTGCATGAGCTGGGACACGCCTCGGCCTGTATCCGTTGCGGCGCAAAACACGGACCCATTGGACTCTGTCTTTATTGGATTCTGCCGGGTTTCTATACTGAGGTGAATGAAGCGTGGCGATTACCCAGCCACAAGCGTCTTGTGGTGGATTGTGGCGGGATTTTTTTCAGTTTGATCTGCGCCTCTGCTGCGCTCCTCCTGTATCTGCTCACCTCGAACACCGTTTTTGCGCTGCTCTGCGCGATTTATGACGTAACGGTTTTAATCAACCTTGTTCCGTTCATTCGGATGGATGGCTACTGGATGATAAGCGACGGATTGGGCATCCCGAATATGATGAGAGCGAACCGAGAGCTCTCGCAGTGGCTATTACTTAGGGTCGTGGGCATACCTGCCGCCAAGCCAAGGATTCTAGCGATCAGCGTCTGGCGGAAGCGAACCTATTTTCTTTACTACTTCGCCTTCCTACTCTTTACACTGAACTTTATCTGGCAAACCTGTTCCTGGTATCTGCCTCAGTTTGAGCACATTTCTGCAGCTGCGCTCGCTGCGCTGCGGGCCTCGGTGCACGACCACGCTTTGCTGGCGGGGGCCAAAAATGTTTTTAAGCTCTTCCTGGCTGCTCTTCCTGCCGTGGGACTGTTTCTCTATTTTGGCCGTGCCATTAAACGCTCTGTGGGTTGGGCCATCAACGTCCTCGCTGAACAGAGATCATGATCCAGAAAAACAAACCCGGGAATGAGAATGCATCGCAGCCACCGCGCCTCAGCGTCGTAGTTGTGCGAGCTGGAGCTCTTATTTGTGTGATCCTGGTGTTGATTATGTGGCTGAGTTACAGGCACCAGATGCAGAACAGAGGTAACCGCGGGTTGAGTTCTGACGATGCGAACGTTCCAGCCTATAGCAGGACGGCGCCAACAGGACCTTTGCCGGCCACCATTCCGGCAGGACAGTTTGATGATCCCGACGCCCGCCAGGCTTATGCTGCTGCAGCGAAGGTCAAAACGGTTCTAGCTCAACTACCCTGCTACTGCTATTGCGATCGCACTAACCGACATAAAAACCTGCTGGATTGCTTCAGAAGTTACCATGCCGCTGGTTGTCTCGTCTGTCAACGGGAAGCCAAATACGCTTATCAGCAATTCCGGAATGGGAAAACGATTGCGGAAATCCGGCAAGCGATCATTCATGGGGACTGGAAAGCCCTATCCAAATAGTCGTTGTGATCAGCGCCCAAGAGTGCTCGTAGTCACTGAACGCGAGCACGGCCAACTGCAGCAGCAAGGGATTCCGCAGACTGCCGAGGTAGATTGTGCCCTTTCTTCACCCAAAGCATTGTGATCAATGCCGTCTAAAACAAGCCCTTTGAAACTCTCTCAAAACAGGCCCTTCTGCGGCGCATCTGTAACCGGCTGCTGGATTGCGGTCAACCCGCGAGGGTTACGTTACTTCTAACCCAGAAAGCGCCATTGTCAACATCATCCGCCTGCAGCAGCATTGCCACGGCGCGGCGGATTTGAGGAGAGTGATACATGAGAAAAGAATTCTTGTTAGCGTCGATTTTGGCGCTGGGTATGGGCATTGCCCAGGCTCAGAGGCCCGAGCCCATGCAGGGCGGCACACAGCCCGCCAGGCCAGATGCAGCGCAGGCGCAATCCCCGGCTCCGAGCGGCGCAATGAACGGCAGCACCGGTGCAGTGAGTGCGCAGAACAACGCGGCTCCGCAATCGTTCACCGGATGCCTCACTCGCGCTTCGAACGGCTGGTCGCTGGCCACAGACCAGGGCAAGAACATGAACGTGAGCGGAGCAGACAATCAGCTCTCGCAATATAGCAACCAGCAGGTAAATATTCAGGGCGTCCAGGCAGAGGACGGCAGCATCGTGGTAGCCAACATCAACAAGGTCTCCGATTCGTGCAGCAACGGCGGACAGGCTGCTGCGTCAACCAGCAGCGAAAATCAGCCTTCCAGCACAACCGAGAGCACGACGCAAAGCAGCACGACGCAAAGCAGCACGATGTCGCAAACACCATCAGCTACTGACCAGTCTTCTGCTGGAGCGGCGACTGGTGAGAGCAACAATGCAGCCGGCAGCCAGAGCGCAGCACCTCCGGCCAGTCAGAGCGTGCCACCTGCTGCGGGAACCGCTGCAGCCGAGCAGAACCAAAACCAGAGCAGCACCGGTACCACCAATCCGCCTCCAGGAACTCCGGCAGTGACGAGCCAGACACCGCCGAACAATGTCGGCTCCGGCTCCACGGCAGGTCAGGCGGCAGCATCACCTAACAGCACCGCGGCCGGAACTCAGAGCAGCACGACGCAGACTCCATCGGGCCAGAGCAGCACGCAGACTCCTCCGTCGACCGCGGACCAGAGTCAGAGCAGCAACATGGCCGAATCGTCCAGCAGCACGGCGAGTTCTGCTGCAACTAATCCCGACCAGAACGCTGCCAGCAGCGCCAATCCAGCACCTGCTGAACAAACGAACCCGAGCGCGACCACTTCAAACAACGATCAGAACGCCGGCGTAGGCCAGTCCGGCGCGACCAGCAACCAGAACGCCGGCCAAGGCACGGCTGCAACCAGTGACCAGAACGCCGCTACCAACAGCACCACGGACCAGAATGGTGTACGCCACATCACTGACATGCCGGAGAACGGCCAGAAGGCTGGAAATCTGCCGCAGACGGCCTCACCACTTCCGTTGCTCGCGTTGTTGGGAGCGGGATCTTTCGGCGCCGGCCTGCTGACGCGCCGCAAGAAGTAACACCTGCCGAGTTACTTTAAACACAAATGCCCGAAGCAAAATCGCTTCGGGCATTTGTTTCGGGTTTATGCCGTAACCTTGGTGGCTGCCTTCCCTGCTTCGACGCCTTTGTGCATCGCGGCAACCATTGTGGTTTCCTGTTGCAGCAGCCATTCAGATGCAACTGCGCTTTCGCCTTCAAGCTTGATCAGCCCTTGTCCCGCGAGCTGTTTGGCGAGGTCCAGCATCTTTTCTTTCGAAAGGTTTACGTACTGGCAGTCATAAGGGTCTGCCACGCCGACAGGAGTGTTATTTCCAAGCCAGAACACGCGCCGCTTGATCAATTCGCGCACATCGTCATCCGATTGGGTGGGAAACTGAATCTTTTTTGTGATGAAGCTGTAAAAGCGGCTGGTTACGTGCACTGGTTGCAGCTTGCCCGACTTAAGAAACGCGAGCTGGCCGTTGTCGATGGTCTTGCGGATAGAATTCACCACCAGCCCTTCCGCGTGTTCTTCCGCCACAGAGCCCAGCGCATCTTTCATGGTCTGCGTCATGCCGACAGCCACTTCAGCATGCAAGCCTTCCTCGCTGCCCAGAAGGTCGACGCGCCCGTGCAGCACCAGCCAGTCAGATCCTGAAGTGGAGGGATGAAAAGGCCATTTCAACTCACTGACGATCATAGGAACGCCAGACAACGTAACGAACTGAAGTGTGCGGTTCGGCATAGACGGAAACTCGACGGATTGAGCTTGAAGAAAGATTTTAATACGAGGACGATCGTTTTGGAGCCGGCGCAGCTTAGGCAGTAGAGCGCAACGGAGGCGCAGCACCGGCGTCTCCATTGCGAAGGAGAATTGCTTACATCAGAAGTTGCTTCGCCTGAGTCGTGATGGGATGCTGCATCTCCTGTAACTCGTTCTTCACTTGATTGAGCCCGTATACGAGCCGCTCAAATTCCTGCGACATGCGCCGGAACAGCGGAGCCACCTTGGCATACTCAAAGTGCTCAAACTTTGAGACGATGTAGTAGCTCTCCTTGCCCGCTTTCACAAAATCGAGCAAGCCTTCCAGGCGGTAACGTCGCAGCCGGTGGTGATTGATGCTTTCAGGAAACATCCCGGAGAAAAACAGCGAGTAATCGCCGATATGCTTGCGCACCTGGCGCTCGCGATCAAACGACGGCGCCGGACCGTAGATGGGATCAGATTCCAGCAGCATCTCGCCGACGTCCGCAAGCGGCTGTCCATCAGCATTTCTTACCTTGTAAAGATTTTCCACTTCGCAGAATTCGGTGAGCAAAGTGGCTACGTAGGCATGAACTTCAGGCTGGCGAATGCCGATTTCTTCGTAATTCCGCTCCACTACGTGATTGAAAAACTGCTGCAGCAAACTCGATTCAGGAACCATAATGTCACCCTATGCCCATTGCTGAATCGCCGCTCGTTCCGGGACTTCAGTAGTCGTCACCGCCCGGTGCAAGCGCAGCAAAATGGGAACTGTTACTTAGTTTGAACGTAGTATGGGAAGGCTGGTTTTCTGTTTCAAGTACTTTTCTGGACATTACTGCATTTTGGCAGCAGCAAGGGAGGAGTGCTAAATGTCGACCAGGGGCGCGACTGGAGCAAGGAGAACGAGGCGGAACTGGGCCGCAGAGCGCCGATCTTATTGAGCCCGGTTAAGCCGGGGCTGTAGACTAACGCGGAATGAATCCCGACAATAATGCTGACAAGATCCCGCGCGTTATAGCGTCTTTGGAAATTGTTTTCGGGCTCCTCGTGCCTCTTTTTGCACTCGGTCCGTTTCTGGCGCTCGGGCTCCTTTTCGGCATTCTGACGATAAGCAAAGCGCCGATTACATTCGCCGTATCAGCCTGTGGTGCCTACGGCCTGATCGGAGTCGCGATCCTGCTTTCTTCCGAGAACAAAATTTCCCGCCAGCGCGCTGAAGTCGCGTCTGCGGGTGTTGTTGCGGGAACGCTCGTCGCGCTCTACTTTTTTATCGGCGTAGCTCAACAAGAGGGGTGGCATTTGGATAAACAAACGGTGTTTCTGTCGGCTGTAGTTATAGGACCGGCCCTTGTGGGCCTTCGCAGAGTAATACTGCTATGGAAAAATCCGCCATTTTGATGTGTCGCCGTCTTGTGGAGATCAGGCCAGACAAGTGGACTTCAATGCCATCGTACGAAAAGCTAAATGGCTTAATCAGAGTTCAGCGCATAACCATCTTCTGTCAACTGCGTAAGTGGCTGTCGCTAGCCGCCAAGCTGTTTCTTCACAATCTCGCTTACGGTCTTGCCTTCCACGCGCGCGCCGGTGGCTTGCAGTTTGGCCATGGAATTTTTCATTACTGTGCCCACGTCCTTCATCGTGGGCGAGCCCATCTCCGCGATGGTGGCCTTGACCACCGCAGTGATTTCTTCTTCGCCCATGGCTTTGGGCAGGTAGGCTTCAATCAGCTTGATCTCGGCGGCTTCTTTGTCCGCCAATTCCTGGCGTCCGCCTTTGGTGAACTGCTCAATGGAATCCTTGCGCTGCTTGATGAGTGTGGCCAGCACCTGCTGCGCCTCTTTATCGTCCAGAGGCGCCCGCTTGTCGATTTCTTTATTTTTGAGCGCGCTTTTCACCATACGCAGGGTTGAGAGCCGCAGCTCATCGCGGCTGCGCATTGCCTCCACCATGTCTTTCTGCACCTGTTCGCTGATTGCCATGTCTCCGCCTTAGTAGAACGAAAATTATAAGCGGGCAGATACCCCAGAGCACATTGATTCCACAGGGAGTGGGCAAGTATCATCGGAGCCAAGCCTTCTCTGGAGTCCGCATGTCGCCTCAGGCTGTCCTTTTCAACATTGCCATCATCGTGGCGATTGTGGGAATCCTCGTCTATTGGGTGCGGCGCTTCGCCGTCTTCCGCGGCTACAAAGACATCCAAACTGATGTGCTCCGTGTGGCCGATCTGCTCAAGAGCCAACCTGTGCGCGAGCGCAAAGATGTGGTGGTTGCCGGTTATCTGGGATGGCTTCCCACCATTATTCGCTTTTCCAAGCGACTGGATACTCCCGGACTGCACATGAAGATGCGGGTGCCGGCCAGCTTCAATCTCACGGTGATGCCAAAGAGCGTCGGACTCCCCGGTGAAGGCCGTGTGCTGATGCGAACGGGCAGCTCGCTGTTAGACAGGAAATTTCTCACGCGCAGCGACGACCCCGTGGATGTTCGGATGATGCTCGGGACAGCGGCGGCCGTCGAGGCTCTGGAGCAACTCTGCTGCTCCAGCCAGACCGGAGTTTCCATCCGCGATCAGACGATTGAACTCAGCGAAATGACGATCCCCTCTTTCACAGGGAACCACGTCCTGGATCATCTGCATGCCATGAATGTTCTGGCATCGCGGATCCGGGAAATGCCGGGCGCAAGCACCATCCGGCTGCAGCGGCTTCCGCCAACCGGCAGCGGATGGACCATCCGCATCGCTCTGGCAGCCGGCCTTGTGTGTCTGTTGGCGCTGCTGTTCGTGCAGCCCTATCCCCACCCGAGCGCCAGTGTCGCCGCCAATCCAACTCCGGATTGGAGCGGTGTTATGCCCGCCGATGCCGAGCGCCTGCAGCAACTCAATGGCTGGCACGTGGTCAAACCTGAGGAATACTCGCCCGCAGCAGCAGGCTTTCTCAAAAACGAAGGATTGCCGCTCTCTGCGCATGTGACTGCGGATTTCATGGGGCGCGGCGCAGCCCTCGATTCGGCCTATCTGCTGGTGAATAATGAAGGACAGCGGCGCGTGAGCATGCTGGCTGGTGGAATGGTGGCTTACGACGCAATTTTTCCGCGCATTGATGCGCTGGCGCGTATTCCCAAGGCCAGCATGGGGAAGATAAAATGGAAGACAGCCCCGCAGTTCGCTGCCGATGGCGACGCTTTACTGGTTATTGAGAATGCAAATGATCCAACCGCGAGCCTGGTGCTGTTGAGACACGGCACAGAGACATATTCGGCTCGTCCTTCAGATTTCAGCCAGATTGATCTGGCTCTCCAATAACAACCAACTTCAGCCGCAGGAAGAGACAAATGATTCGTAAAGGACGCCTTTTTACTCCCGGTCCAACCCAGCTTTTACCCACAGCCCAACTCGCCATGGCGGCTGCCACCATGCACCATCGCACGGCGGAATTTCGCGCGCTCTACAGCAAAGTTCTGGCCGACCTGAAGACTTTTGTCGGCACAAAGAATGACGTCATCATGTTTACCGCCTCCGGCACCGGTGCAATGGAAGCCGCCGTCGCCAACCTCACTTCGCCCGGCGATAAAGTGTTGGTAGTCACCGCCGGAAAGTTCGGTGAGCGTTGGGAGGGTCTGGCCAAAGCTTACGGATGCGATATCGATAGCTTGCGTGCTCCGTATGGGCACACCGTGACGCCACAGCAGGTGCGCGAGAAGCTCAAGCCCGTGCACAAGGTGCTGTACATGCAAGGTACGGAGAGTTCTACCGGCGTGCGCCATGATGTGGAAGGTATCGCTCGCGTTCTGCGCGGGTCTGACACACTGCTGGTGGTGGACGGGATCACCGGCCTCGGCACCACGCACTTTGACGTGGATGGCTGGGGCGTTGATGTGATCATTGGCGGCTCGCAGAAGTCTGTGATGATCCCTCCCGGACTTGCTTATTGCGCGGTAAGTGATCGTGCATGGCAGCGGATGGAGACGAGCAAAAATCCGCGTTATTACTTCGACCTGCGCAAAGAGAGGAAGAACGGCGCCAAGGGCGAATCGTCCTATACACCGTCGACCGCGCTGGTCGCCGCTTTAGCCGCGGCAATGGATTACGTTCGCGAGCAGGGTAATGGCGATCTGTCTGCCGGACGCGAGTTGCTCATCAACAACGCCGAAACCGCCGCGGCCATGACCCGCGCGGCCGCGAAGGTTCTGGGACTAAAGCTGTTTTCCGTGGATTCCCCGGGTGCGGCACTAACGGCCATCGCCTCGCCCGCGGGAGTTGACTCCAGTGACATTGTGAAATCGTTCCGCAACCACTTTGGCGCGGTGATCGCCAATGGTCAGGGTGAGATGAAAGGGCAGCTCTTTCGAATTGCCCATCTTGGCTACTACGACTACCTGGACACCATTGCCGCCATCGGTGCGCTCGAGCAGGTCCTGGCAGAAATCGGACAGTCGGTGGAACTCGGGTCGGGTCTGCGGGCCGCGCAGGAAGTCTATGCCGAGAGCGCACAGACAGTGGCAGTAGCACGGTAAAACTTTGGTTCACCGTGGAGACGCGGAAAGGTATAGAACCATGAAGATCGTTGTTGCCGAAAAAGTCGCCAGTAATGCTGTCCAGATTCTCAAAGACGAGCCCGGCTGGAACGTAGTCACTGCAGACCAGATCAACGGCAATCTCGCCGGCGCACTGCCGGATGCCGACGCGCTGATCGTCCGTTCCGCCGTCTTCGTCAATGCCGACGTGCTGCGGAACGCGGGGAAACTGAGGGTGATCGGCCGTGCGGGCGTAGGCGTGGACAATATCGATCTGGATGCCGCGACCAAAGCAGGCATCGCGGTGATGAACACCCCCGGCGCAAATGCCGTGGCGGTCGCAGAGCATACGCTCGCTCTCATGCTGGCCCTGGCCCGCCATATTGTGCGAGCGGATACGACTACTCGCGCAGGGAAGTGGGAAAAGAAGTCGCTCCAGGGAACAGAGCTACGCGGAAAGACGCTGGGCATCGTTGGCCTGGGGCGAATCGGCATGGAAGTGGCACGGCGCGCTCGCGCCTTCGAAATGAAACTGATCGCGCATGATCCGTTTGTGGCGGCTGCCGTGGCGCGCGAGTTGGAAATCGAGATGGCCGATCTCGACCAGGTTTATGCTGCAGCCGACTACCTGACCCTGCATCTCGGGCTTACGCCGCAGACCACAGGCATGATTAACGAGCAGGCGCTCAAAAAAATGAAGAAGGGCGTGCGCATCATCAACTGTGCCCGTGGCGAACTGGTGGACCAGGCTGCGCTGGCGAACGCGCTCTCCAGCAAGCACGTGGCTGGAGCTGCGCTTGACGTCTTCACGGAAGAGCCGCCGAAAAATTCTCCTCTCCTCACCATGGAGAACGTCATCGCCACGCCTCACATTGCCGGCTCCACCAACGAAGCGCAGGACGCCGTTGGCATACAGATTGCGAATCAGATACGCGAGTACCTGAAGCGCGGCGTAATCCAGAACGCCGTCAACATGCCGTCTGTTGACGATCAGCAGTACGCGCTGATGAAGCCTTATATTGCGCTGGCAGAGAAGCTGGGCGCGTTTCTGGCCAGCGTGGTTTCAGCCACCGGCTCGATTGAGGAAATTTCCATCCGCTATAGCGGCCGGTTGACGGAATGGAAGACTGAGCTGATCCGCAACGCTGCGATCCAGGGCATTCTGAACCAGCGCATTGCCGAGCGCGCGAACGTGGTCAACGCCGCCGCCATCGCACAGGAGCGCGGAATCCAGGTGCATGAGAGCAAAAAGGACGGGAGCGCCACAGGCGCCGCTGACGCCGTATGCGTCCAGTTAAAAACCTCCGCAGACCAGCGGCTGGTGCGCGGCGCCGTCCTGCGCGGCTCCTGGCTGCGATTGCTCGAAGTCGATGGGATTAGCATTGAGGTGCCTCTGGAAGGTGACCTGATTTACCTGCGCAATCGCGATGTTCCCGGCGTAGTTGGAAAAGTCGGCGCTACGTTGGGCAAGCACAACGTGAACATCGGCAATTTTGCCCTCGGACGCAATCAGGCCGGGGCACAGGCCATCGCGGTGGTGCAGGTGGATTCGCCAGCGCCAGATGCCGTCCTCGAGGAGCTTAGAGCTTTGAAAGAGATTGAGGAAGTCAGGGGAATCAGGCTCTAGATCGGGGATCAGGTGATCGCGCGTGATCGGGTGAGCGAACGATTGCCAGAAATGCCAGGATTGCCAAAGAATCCAAAATCGGGCCTTTGGCTCTTGGCTTTTAGCTCTTGGCCCTTAATTTTTGGGAGCGGCGAGGCTAGCCTAAGTACCTCGACTAAAGGTTGGATTTGGTTCGCGTTGATTGGCATTTCAGAGTCGAAAAGCCCATAAGCGAAGAGCCAAGGGCCAAGAGCCAAGGGCTGCTTTCGCTAATTGCCAGTTGCTTAGTTGTGTATATGCGGACTCTGCGCGTTCGGCCGGGCGCGACGGCCGGACGAGCCGTGCGCTCCCACTTTTACATTGAACGTGATCGGCACCGTTTTTGGTGGGTAGCAGGCATTGTTGTCGCAGGCCTGATACTTGAAATTACCGTGGACTGTGTAGGTCCCGGTGCCTGCATGCGGCGGCGCGATCAGCCGGCCCGTGATCACCACGTCGCCGGAGTAGACGCTCAGCTTCTCGCTGGGATCAAACGGGAAGCTCTTGAGCTGTCCGGCGGGATATTTCAGGCGCCCAATCACAAGATCATCCGGCAGCGAGAAGTGGACCACCGTGGGGATCAGCTCCGGCATGCTGGGCTTATTGGAGTTGATATGAAAGCCTGGCTTAATGCGAAACACCAGCCGCAACGGAGCCGGATGCGCCGCATTGACTGTGATGGTGCCGATCGGCTCGAAGATAACTTTTTCCGCGGGAGCAGACGGAGCCAGCGACTGTTGAGCCGACAAAGCGCCAGTCGCAAGCATCAGCACGAGCGTAAGAGGAGCAAGAAGCTTTATTTTCATTGCACTGAAGCCGTTGCCGAATTTGCATTACTCGCCAGAGACTTCTTGATGTTGTCCACGATTACTGATTCGCTGATCAGGCCAAGCTGGCGATCGATGATCTTCCCGGATCGGTCAACGAAGAACGTGGTCGGCAGCCCGTCAAGCCCGCCGTATAGGTCCGCCACTTTTTCCGTGCCCAGCAGGATGGGGTAATTGATGCCCATCTTGTGCGTGAAATCTGAGATTGCCTTTTCGCCCGCATCGTCTTCCGCCACACCTACAATCTGCAATCCATCAGGGCCGTACTTGTTCTGCAACTCCACAAACCAGGGCATCTCAATCTTGCACGGTCCGCAGTAGGTAGCCCAGAAATCCACGATCACGGCTTTGCCGCGCAGTGACGAGAGCTTCATGGTCTTGCCCTTGCCATCGAGCACCGGCAGGTCGAAATCGGGGGCCATACTGCCGATTTCCGGCCCGGACTGCGCAGGATTAGAGATCGGCGCGTTGGCGCCATTGCCGTTCGCTGGAACCTGGGCCTTGTTCTCATGAGTTGCCCGCTTGCCCAGGAACAACAAACTGGTAACCACCAGAATTATGCCGACGACGAAGAGCAGACTACGATTCACTTGAAATACCTCACAAAGTAAACCAGCGATTGAGAAATCCCAGGTAGCTGGAGAGCACGGTAAAGTGCCCGCTAAAAATCAGAACGCCGCAAATGATCAGCAGCACGCCACTGCCAATCTCCACCTTCTGCAAGTGGCGGCGGAACCTGCCATAAAACGAGAGAAAACCGTTGATTCCAATGGACGTGAGCAGGAACGGCACCGCAAGACCGAGTGAATAGACAAATAGCAGACCGACGCCTTTCTGGACCGTGTCAACACTGGCGGCCATAGTGAGAATTACCGCCAGGATGGGCCCGATGCACGGCGTCCAGCCGAAGGCAAAGGCAAAACCTGCGATAAAGGCGCTGATCGGCGAGCCACCGCCACCAGCCGAATGCATGCGCTTATCGGCATACAACGCTTTGATCTTGATAAGGCCGGTCAGGTGCAGCCCCATAATCACAATCACCGCGCCCGCCACCCAACTCAGCTCCCTCTTGTACACCTTCATGAAGTGCCCGATGCTGGTGGCCGCTGCTCCCAGGCAGACAAATACCAGGGTGAAGCCCAGGATGAACATGATGGAGTGCAACAGGACTGTATTCAACAGCTTGCGGTCTCTTGACTGCAGCTCTTCCACGCTCGCCCCGGAAATCAGGGAGACGTATCCCGGTACCAACGGCAGGACGCAGGGAGAGAGAAATGAAGCGAGGCCGGCCAGGAAGGCGGCAATGGGCAAAGGCAGTGATGACATTCCAGTTCCTAGTGTTTGATCTCTGTTATTGTAAACCGGTTACAATTTTTCTAATAGCTGAAACTCAGGCAAACTTCTTTCATTTCAACGAGCTAAACCGCGTTTCACGATGCAGGCGTCCTGCCGCGGATGACAATTGCATAACAGGTTCTCACAAGCGTATTCATATTGCCGAGCAGTCTTGACCACCTTTGAGGAGGCCTCTTGTCACGCCGAACCATTGTTGCTCTTCTACCGTTTCTGCTGTCGCTCGCATTGTCTGCTCAACAGCCACAAGCTGCAGAAAAAGCAAAAGCTCAGGAGAAAGTGATCGCTATCCATGCCGCCACGCTGATCGACGGCACGTCAGCCCAGCCGCGGCACAACGTAATGATCGTCGTGCGCGGCGACAGGATTGAAAGCGTCCGCGAGGGCGGTGTCGCGCCGGCTGGAGCTACGGTCATCAATTTTGGTCCGGATGCCACAGTATTGCCGGGTCTGATTGACACCCACACTCACATCTTTCTTCAGGGAGAGGACCCGGCGGAAGGCGGGTATGATGTTCAACTCCTGAAGCATCCGGTGGCTTTCCGCGCGGCACGAGCCACGGTTTCCGCCCGGCGCGCGCTTGAGGAAGGCTTTACCACGCTTCGTGATGTCGAAACCGAAGGCGCCGGTTACGGCGATGTGGGCATCAAAGAGGCGATCAATGCGGGATACATTCCGGGCCCGCGCATGTTCGTGGTCACCCGCGCAATTTCGGTCACCGGTGGCTACCCGCTGGAAGGTTACAACCCCGACATTGAAGTTCCTCACGGTGCGCAACTGGGAGACGGTCCGGTGGAGCTGCGCAAAATCGCTCGCGAGCAACTGGCCAACGGCGCCGATTGGATCAAGGTCTATATGAGCCACCGTTCGTGGGTGGATAAACAGGGCAAACTTGTCTCCCAGCCGACGCTCACGAAGGAAGAACTTGAAGCAATTACGGACGAAGCCCACGGCCAGCAGAAGAAGGTAGCGTGCCACGTTTACAGCGGCATCGGACTGCATCGTGCCCTGGATGGCGGATGCGATTCGATTGAGCATGGCCTGGCCCTGGACGATGCGGCCATAGCACAAATGCTCAAGCAGGGAACCTGGTATGTGCCGACCCTCGGCGTGTACTACCTGGATTGGGCTCCGGCTGACACGCCCGATGGCAAGCGCGACCGTGAACGCGCCTCCGAGCATGAAGTCTCATTCAAGAAGGCGCTCAAGGCGGGCGTGAAAATCGCCTTCGGCACCGACATGGGCGGCATCCCCTGGACCATGCCGATTGCCGATGAATTCGGCTACATGGTGAAGTTCGGCATGACTCCCATGGACGCGATCAAAGCCGCCACCTTGCGCGCCGCCGACCTGCTGGACATGCAGGGCGAGCTGGGCGTGGTTGCGCCCGGAGCGTTCGCCGACATTGTGGCCGTGTCAGGTAATCCTCTAAGCAACATCGAAGCAATGAAAAAAGTGAACTTCGTGATGAAAGACGGTAAGGTGTACGAGCAAGCAGGCAAATTCGAGTACTGAGGGTCCCCAGGGAATGGCAAAGGCAAGCGGCTCTTCTTCAACGGCGATGGCGGTGGCGCGGATCGGCGTGGGCATTATGTTTCTGTTCTTCGCCGAGTACAAGCTGGCGAGCACGGAATTTGCGCGCGAGGGCTACAGCAAATGGGTGACCGGCTTTATGCAGGAAACTGCCGTCAGCTTCTACAAGCCGTTTCTCCAGTTCACGCTGCATCATGCCATGTTTTTCGCCTACGCCGTTGCTATCATTGAGCTGCTGATCGGGCTCTCCATGGCATTGGGCTTCCGCGTGCGGCTGTTTTCGATTGTCGGCGTATTCTTCATGCTGCAGCTCGTGCTCTCTACCTGGAACCTGCCTGCGGGTACTCCGGCATGGCGCTATCTGGGCAACGAACTGGAGCACATCCCCCTGCTTCTGATGTTCATCATCTTTTATGCGCACAGCGCCGGCGAGAGCCTTGGCTTGGACGGAGGCCGAGCGTCGCGACCCAGCGCCAGGAGAGCAAGAGCCTGACGGAGATCTTGTTCCAGGGTGCCTCCGTCTAGAATTTCAGGCCCGGAGGGTTACTGAATATGGGGCCGCCTGTCACTGTCCATTTCGAGAACGCGCAGGCAATCCTGCGTGTGGAGAACATGGAGAGCAGCCTCCGGTTTTACGTGGACCAGCTCGGCTTCACGAACGCGAACTGGGGCAACGAGAATTTCACCAGCGTGAACCGAGACAGTGCCGGTCTTTATTTGTGCTGCGGAGGTCAGGGGCGAGGCGGCGCCTGGGTGTGGGTAGGTGTTGAAGACGCAGAAAAACTCCACCAGGAACTTAAGGCGCGCGGTGTCCGGATACTCATGCCGCCGACCAACTACCCGTGGGCGCTTGAATTCCATGTAGAAGATCCCGACGGCAACGTGCTGCGCTTTGGTTCGGAGCCAATCTAGAGAACCTCCGCGTCAACACTGGACTTGCCGCTTTCGGCTTGGACCCCTCAAAATAGATAGATCGCCCAGATGCAGAAGTTCACCGAACAATACGACGTCGTGGTGGTCGGCGCAGGCCATGCTGGCTGCGAGGCTGCGATGGCCGCCGCGCGCATGGGCCTCAAGACTGCCCTGTTCACCTTGAACGTGGACCTGATCGCGCAGATGTCGTGCAATCCCGCAGTGGGCGGCATTGCCAAAGGCCACCTGGTGCGCGAAGTGGACGCCCTGGGCGGAATCATGGGCGAAGT
>Ga0134128_10003391_pt1 | contig 19509 bp, 15 predicted proteins | sample KB31754_FD_96462 | JGI IMG/M metagenome (GOLD analysis project Ga0134128, IMG submission 96462) | Terrestrial soil microbial communities with excess Nitrogen fertilizer from Kellogg Biological Station, Michigan, USA - KB3-175-4 | ecosystem: Environmental > Terrestrial > Soil > Unclassified ...
CGGTCTCGACAAGACGCTGCGGGTGCAGGAATTGGCGTTGGAGAACAAGCTGCCCTACGTGCAACTCGTCGAAAGCGCCGGCGCCAACCTGTTGCGCTACCGCGTCGAGGATTTCGTCCGCGGCGGCAACATCTTTCGCAATCTCGCCCGCCTGTCGGCGGCGGGATTGCCCGTCGTCACCGTCACGCACGGCTCGTCGACCGCGGGCGGCGCCTATCAGACAGGTCTCTCCGACTACATCGTCATGGTGCGCGGCCGCACGCGGGCGTTCCTCGCAGGTCCGCCGCTGCTGAAGGCCGCAACCGGTGAGATCGCGACCGAGGAAGAGCTCGGCGGCGCCGAGATGCACACGAGCATTTCGGGTTTGGGCGACTACCTCGCCGAGGATGACCGCGACGCGCTCCGCATTGCGCGCGAGATCATGGGCAAGCTCGAATGGGACCGGCCGGGGTCGGGCAGCGCGACCTGCAAGCCGCCACGCTATGACGCCGAAGATCTGCTCGGCATCATGCCGATGGACCACAAGCGCCCGGTCGACATGCGCCAGGCGATTGCGCGCTTTGTCGACGATTCCGACTTCACCGAGTTTTCGCCGAACTACGGCCCGGCCACCGTCTGCGGCCACGCCCGCATCGAGGGCCACGCCATCGGCATCATCACCAATAACGGCCCGCTCGATGTACCCGGCGCCAACAAGGCCACGCATTTCATCCAGGCCTGCTGCCAGACCCGCACGCCACTGCTCTACATGAACAACACCACCGGCTACATGGTTGGCCGCGCCTACGAAGAGGCCGGCATGATCAAGCACGGCTCCAAGATGATCCAGGCGGTGACATCGGCGACGGTGCCGCAGATTACGCTTTATTGCGGTGCGTCGTTCGGCGCCGGCAATTATGGCATGTGCGGCCGCGGCTTCCATCCGCGCTTCTGCTTTTCCTGGCCCAACGCCAAGACCGCCGTCATGGGCGGCGAGCAGGCCGCCGAAACCATGGCGATCGTCACTGAAGCGGCGGCGATACGGCGCGGCAAGCCGGTCCAGAAGGAGAAGCTCGAGGCGATGAAGGCCGAGATCATCGGCGTGTTCGACGGCCAGATGGACGTGTTCTCGACCTCTGCGCGCGTGCTCGACGACGGCGTCATCGATCCGCGCGATACGCGAAGCGTGCTCACCGAGGTGCTGGCGATCTGCCGCGAGGCCGAGGCGCGCTATCCGCAAGCCATGCAGTTTTCGGTGGCGCGGCCATGAGCAGCGCAATGAAGCGGACGCCGTTCTTCAAGATCCTGATCGCCAATCGCGGCGAGATCGCACTGCGCATCATGCGCACCGCGCGGCGGCTCGGCTATGGCGTGGTCGCGGTCTATTCCGATGCCGACCGCGACGCGTTGCATGTGCGCGAGGCGGATCAGGCAGTGCGGATCGGCGAGGCGCTGCCCGCGCAATCCTATCTTAACATCGCGGCAATCATCGCGGCGGCGAAGACGAGCGGCGCCGGTGCCGTGCATCCCGGCTATGGCTTCCTCGCGGAGAACGAGGCGTTTGCGTCGGCTTGCCGAGAGGCAGGCCTCGTCTTTGTCGGCCCATCGCCGGAGGCGATCAAGGCGATGGGCAACAAGGCCGCCGCCAAGGAGATGATGGCGAAGGCCGGAGTGCCCATCGTGCCCGGTTATCAGGGCGCCGATCAAAGCGATGCCGTGATGCTGCGCGAAGCGGAAAAGATCGGCTTTCCCGCGATGATCAAGGCGGTGGCCGGCGGCGGCGGGCGCGGCATGCGGCTGGTCGCCGATGCGGCGAGCTTCCCCGATGCGCTGCGCAGTGCGCGCTCCGAAGCCAAAGCCGCTTTCGGCGACAGCGCAATGATCATCGAGCGCGCGATCCAGGATCCCCGCCACATCGAAATCCAGGTGTTCGGCGACCGCTATGGCAACGCCGTCCATCTCGGCGAGCGCGATTGCTCGGTGCAGCGGCGGCACCAGAAGCTGATCGAGGAGGCGCCATCTCCGGCGGTCTCGCCGAAGCTCCGCGAGAGGATGGGCGATGTCGCGGTGGCGGCGGTCAGGGCGTTGCGCTACGAGGGCGCGGGCACGCTCGAGTTCCTGCTCGATCAAAGCGGCGCGTTCTATTTCATGGAGATGAACACGCGCCTGCAAGTCGAGCATCCCGTCACCGAGGCGATCACCTCCCTCGACCTCGTTGAATGGCAGTTGCGGATCGCCGCCGGCGAGGTGCTCCCGCTGCGGCAGGAGGACGTCGCGTTCTCCGGCCATGCCATCGAGGTGCGGCTGTGCTCGGAAGATGCAGGCCACGATTTCATGCCGCAATCCGGCGTCATGGCGCACTGGCAGATGCCGGAAGACATCCGTGTCGAGCATGCGCTGCAATCAGGTTCGCAAATTCCACCGTTCTACGATTCCATGATCGCCAAGCTGATTGCCGTCGGCCGGAGCCGGGAAGAGGCACGCAGCCGGCTGATCTGCGGCCTGGAACAGACGGTTGCCTTCGGTGTGACCACGAACCAGTCGTTCCTGATGGCCTGCCTGCGGCACCCGGTCTTTGCGCGGGGAGCCGCGACCACTGGATTCATCGGCGGTCACCGCAACGAGCTCGTGATCGGCGAACACCGCGAAGAGGCTCCGATGGAAGGCGTTGCCTCGGATGCGGCGCTCGCGGCCCTGCTGCTGTTCGTCAGCCCCGCCCATGCGCGCGCATGGCGCGGCGGCCGCTCGCTGGCGGCGACCTTCGCCGTGCCGATGCGGATCGAGATCGATCGCACCGCGCGTGATCTCGAAATCCACCGCGAGCGCGAGGGCGGCTATCTCGTCAGTCTTGACGGGTGCGAGCATCGCTTCGAGATCGAAGAGCTCGGCCACGAGAGCATCCGCTTCATCGCCGCCGGCGTGATGGAAACCGTGCGCTTCCACCGCGATGGTGATCGCCTCTATTTCCTGCATCGCGGCGTCACGCACGTTGCGTGTGATCTGACGCTCGCAGCGCCCGTAGCGGCCGCGGCCGGTGGCGGCGACGGAAAAGTCCGCGCCGCCATGAACGGCCGCGTCGTCGCGGTGCTGGTGAAGCCCGGTGAGCGTGTGACGGCCGGTCAGCCGGTGATGACGCTGGAAGCCATGAAGATGCAGCATGTTCATGCCGCCGGCATCGCCGGCACGGTCGCGGCGATCGGCGTGGTCGAGGGCGAGCAGGTCACGACGGGGATGATCGTGATCGAGATCGAGGCGGTGGCAAGCCTCGCATAGGGTCAATCAAAGGTTGATACGGCGGATTCATTCGCTAGAATTGTATGGCTGCACCTATTTCCCAGAAAGCTTGTCATCATGCGCCTGCTCTATTTTGTTCCGATCCTCCTCGCCCTTGTCACCTGCGCGAACGCCCAGGCAAGCGGGTGCGCCGAGAAGCCGACGGTGGCGCCGGACATTTCCGGCAACTACGTGGACGATTATGGGGGATTGCAGGCAGTCTCAGACACCTTCTGGTACTCCGGAGGGCTCGTGTTCGAAACCTGTTCGGTCGACAACGCCGGACAAAGCCTCATTGCCTACAACAATCCACGAGACACCTCCAATCCGGGCAAGTTCAGCCGGTTCGAATGGACCAAGAATGGCAACAAGCTTTGGTACTGCCAGGTCGTCTTCGACGCGCCGACGGAGCAGGCGGCCCAATCTGCGCCTGCCGCCGACCCCACTCATCCGGCAACCGGGGGCTGCGGCAGCTTTTCCTGGAGCGAGCTCATCCGCATCTTGCCTTGAAGAGGGGAAGCGCGCAGCCGGCTATTCCGACCGGCCCGTCCCGTCATTGAGCAGGCAGGCGACCCGATGCCCGGGGCCGGCTTCCTTCAGTACCGGGCGTTCGACCTTGCAGCGGTCGATGGCGTAGCGGCAGCGGGTGTGGAAGGCGCAGCCCGAGGGCGGGTTGACCGGGCTCGGCACGTCGCCATCGACCAGCGGTCTCAGCCGTTTCATCCTGGGATCAGCGACCGGCACGGAGGCGAGCAGCGCCTGCGTATACGGATGGCGCGGATTTTTGAACAGCTCGGCCTTGTCGGCGATCTCGACGATGCGGCCGAGATACATCACCGCGACGCGGTGGCTGATATGGGCGACGACGGCGAGATCATGCGCGATGAAGAGATAGGAGAAGCCGTGCTCGCGCTGCAGGTCGATCAACAGGTTGATCACCTGGGCCTGGATCGAGACGTCCAGCGCCGAAACCGGCTCGTCGCATACGATCAGCCGCGGACCGAGCGCCAGCGCACGCGCGATGCAGATGCGCTGGCGCTGGCCGCCGGAGAACTGGTGCGGATAGTTCTTCATCTGGTCGGGCCGCAGGCCTACCTGCTGAAACAGTTTTGCGACCCGGTCCTGCTTCTCGCCGCCCGAGGCGAGGCCATGCACGCTCAGGGGCTCGCCGACGATGTCGCCCGCGCTCATGCGCGGATTGAGGGAGGCAAACGGGTCCTGGAATACGATCTGCATCGAGCGACGGACCGGCCGCAGCTTCGTTTTGCTGAGATGGGTGATGTCCTGTCCGTCGATGCGGATTTCACCCGACGTCGGCTCGACCAGCCGCAGCACGCTGCGCGCCACCGTCGATTTGCCGCAGCCGGATTCGCCGACAAGGCCCAGCGTCTCGCCGACTTGAAGGGAGAAGGACACGCCGTCGACGGCATGCACGGTGCCGACCCTTCGGCGCAGCACGCCGGCGCGCACCGGATAATACTTGATGAGGTCGTTGACCTCGAGCAGCGCGCGCGGCTCGCTCATGACCTCGCCATCGTTTCGCCGGCACGCCAGCAGGCCGCGAGATGCGGTCCGCCGAAGTCTTCCAGCGGCGGATATTCGGCATGACAGCGGTCGATCGCAAGCGCGCAGCGCGGCGCGAAGGCGCAGCCCTTGGGCAGCCTGGTCAGCGCCGGCACCGTGCCGGGAATTTCCGCGAGCCGCTCATTGCCATTGCCTTGCTGCGTCGGCACCGCCGGGATCGAGGCCATCAGCCCGCTTGTATAGGGATGCAACGGTTTTGCGAACAGGCTGTCGACGTCGGCTTCCTCGACCTTCCTGCCGGCATACATCACGATCACGCGCTGGGCGGTCTGCGCCACCACGCCGAGGTCGTGCGTGATCAGGATCAGCCCCATGCCCAGCTCCTTCTGCAGGTCGAGCATCAGCGCGAGGATTTGCGCCTGGATGGTCACATCGAGTGCGGTGGTCGGCTCATCCGCGATCAACAGCGCCGGCCGGCAGGCCAGCGCCATCGCGATCATCGCGCGCTGGCGCATGCCCCCCGAAAGCTGATGCGGATATTCCTGCGCGCGCCGTGCCGGTTCGGGGATGCGGACCAGACGCAGCATCTCCACCGCCTGCTCCCACGCCGCCTTGGCGCTCATCTTGCGATGCAGCCGCACCGCCTCGCTGATCTGGTCGCCGATCCGGATCACCGGGTTGAGCGAGGTCATCGGCTCCTGGAAGATCATGGAGATGCGATTGCCGCGAATCTCGCGCATCTTCGCTTCATCGAGACCGAGCAGGTCGGTGCCTTCGAGCATGATCTCGCCGCCGACGACACGGCCGGGCGGATCGGGCACCAGGCGCATGATCGACAGCGCGCTGACGCTCTTGCCGCAGCCGGATTCGCCGACGATCGCCAGTGTCTCGCCGCGCTTGACGTTGAAGGAGACGTCGTCGACGGCACGGAACAGGCCGGAACCGGTGAAGAACACCGTTTGCAGGCCCTTTACCTCGAGCACGTTGGCGTCGGACGCTGCTCCGCTCATCAGCTGCGTTGCCTCGGGTCGAGGACGTCGCGCAGCGCATCGCCGAACAGATTGGTGCCGAACACCGCGAGGCTGATCGCGATTCCCGGGAAGATCACGAGCCATGGCGCAGTGCGGACATACTCGGCGGCCGATTCCGACAGCATCCGTCCCCAGGACGGATACGGCTCGGGAATGCCCAGGCCCAGAAACGACAGTGCGGCTTCCGTCAGGATGGTCGAGCCGAGCTGCGCCGTCATGAGCACGATCAGCGGCGCCAGCGTGTTCGGCAGCACGTGGCGGACCGCGATCCGCGTCTCGCTCATGCCGATGGATTTGGCGGCCTCCACAAAGGGCTGCTCGCGCAGCGCCAGCGTGTTGGCGCGAATCACGCGCGCCACGATCGGGACCAGGGGAATGGAGATCGCGAAGATCACGTTCGGCAGCGAGGGGCCAAGGGCTGCGGTCATCACCAGCGCGAGCACCAGGAGCGGCAGCGCCTGCATGATGTCGGTCACGCGCTGGAACACGAGATCGACCCAGCCCGAGAGGTATCCGGAGGCAAGCCCGATCGCTACTCCGAAAATAGCGCCGAGCGTGGTCGAGCCGATTCCGACCGCGAGCGAAATGCGCGCACCGTGGATGATGCGCGCGAACATGTCGCGGCCGAAGGCGTCCGTGCCCAACCAGTGCTGGGCGCTGGGGGGCGCCAGCGCATGGGCGGAATCGACGGTCAGCGGACTGTAGGTGCAAATCAGATCGGCGAACAGCGCGGCGAACACGAACAGTGCCATGATCACAAACCCGACGGTGCCGAGAACGTGGCGCCGCGCCAGGAATTTCACGCGCCGCCACGGGCTGGTGGCATTGGCCCCGGCACGCCGCAGTTCGTTGTCGAAGTTGATGGTGACCAAAGGCGCCTCTTCAGTCGGTGTAGCGGATGCGCGGATCGAACACCGCGTAGAGCATGTCGACCGTGAAATTCGCGAGCACCACGACGACCGCGATGAGCATCACGAGGTTCTGCACGATCGGGTAGTCGCGCCAGCGGATCGCCTCGACGAGGAAGCGCGCGACGCCGGGAACGTTGAACACGGTTTCAGTGACGATCAATCCGCCGATCAGGAACGCAGCCTCGATGCCGACCACGGTGATGACCGGCAGGATCGCATTCTTCAGCGCGTGGTGGAAATTGACGGACGTTTCGGAGGCGCCCTTGGCGCGCGCGGTGCGGATGTAATCCTGCCGCAGGATCTCGAGCATCGAGGAGCGCGTGATGCGCATGGTCAGCGCCGAAGAGCGGAAGGCCACCGCGAGCGAGGGCAGGCAATAGGTCGAGAACATCTCGCCGAACGTCTTCGGGTTCGGATTGAAGATCGGGATCGTGCCGAACATCGAGACCCCCGCCATCAGGATCAGGAGGCCGAGCCAGAACGAGGGCAGCGACAAGCCGCTCAGGCTGACCACCCGCAGGACATAATCGATTTTTGTGCCTTGCTTGACGGCGCTCAGGACGCCCAGCGGAATGCCGATCGACGCGGAGAACAACAGCGCCAGCGCCGCCAGCCGCGCCGTGATCGGAATCCGCGGCAGGATCTCTTCGAGCGCGGGCTTCTCCGAGACGTAGGAATAGCCCAGGTCGCCGTGCAGCAGCCCGAAGATCCAGTGCAGATACTGCATGACCAGGGGCTGGTCGATGCCGAGCTCCCTTTCAAGGTTCACCTTGTCCGCGGGATCGACATAGCCCGCGGCGGCGAACAGGATGTCGACGATGTTGCCGGGAACGATGCGAAGCAGAAAGAAGATGACGATCGAAATCCCGATCAGGGTCACGAGCATCAGGAACAGGCGTCGCACCAGATAGGCAAACATCACTCGCCTCCGTCGAGCCTGCTAGCCGCCCGCGCACTACTTGTCCAGCCACACGTCCTCGTAGCGAAAGCCATTATAGGAGCTATTCGACATGATCGTGACCCCCTTGACATAGGGCTGCCAGCAGGTGCCGGCTCGCGCATGAAGGATGATCGGGCGCGCGACATCTTCCTGCAGCTTTTTGTCGATCTCCCAGACCAGTTTCTTGCGCTTGTTGGCGTCGGTCTCCTGCGATTGCGCATCGAACAGTTTCTCGATGTCCTTGTTGCAATAGTTGGTGTAGTTCCGCTCCGAGCCGCAGGAATAGTTCTCGTAGAAGGACTGGTCGGGATCGTCGATTGCATTGCCGGTCAGGTTGAGGCCGAGCATGTAGTCCTTGCGCGCGACTTTCGGGAACCAGTTGGCGGTCTCCACGACATCGAGCTCGCCGTCGATATAGATGCTCTTGAGCTGGTCGATCAGAATCACCGCGGGATCGCGATACTCGGCGAGATTGCGCGTCGAGACCTTGACCGCGAGATGCTTGTCCGGGCCATAGCCCGCCTTCTGCATCAGCTTGCGGGCTTCCTCGCGGTTGGCGTTCACGTCGGGGCCGTAGCCCGGAATGGTCTCCAGCATGTCCTTCGGCATGCCCCAGAGTCCCTGTGGCGGCGGCAGCATGGTGCCGCCGATATCGGCCTGGCCCTCGAACAGGATATTGACGAAAGCCTTGCGGTCGAGCGCCAGTGCCATCGCCCGGCGGATATCGATGTTGTCGAACGGCGGCGAGGTCGAATTGACGATGATGTTGGTCGAGACGTTGGTCGGCTCGACAACGCAGATCGCATTGGGCGCCTGCGACTTGATGTCCTTCAGGAGCGGTATGGTGATATGCGTCGGGAAGGTCATGTCGAACTTGCCGGCGACGAAGGCGAGGATCGCGGTCGAGCGGTTCGGGATGATGGTGTACTCGATGCCGTCGAGATAGGGCAGGCCCTTCTTCCAGTAGTCGGGATTCCTGGTCAGCTTGATCGATTCATTGGCCTTGAACTCGACGAACTTGAACGGCCCGGTCCCGATCGGATGGGTGCGCATCTCGGCCGGCGAGACGTGGCAGGGATAGATCGGCGTGTAGCCGGAGGCCAGCATCGCCAGCAGCGAAGGTTGCGGCCGCTTCAGGTCGAAGGAGACCTCGAAATCGCCGTTGGTGGTGACGTCGTTGACCTGACTGTACCAGGCCCTGCGCGGATTCTGGCGGAGCTTCTGCTGCGACTTGCCCATCAGCAGATCGAAGGTGCACTTGACGTCGGCGGATGTGAAAGGCTTGCCGTCATGCCACTTGACGCCCTGCCGCAGCTTGAACGTCAGCTTCTTGTGATCGCCGCTCCAGGACCAGCTCTCGGCCAGCTCGGGCCTGACCGTGTCAGGGCTGTTCTGCGCGATGTGCTGGTCGTAGATGACGAGATTGTTGAACACCCCCATGAACGGCACGTTGACCGAAAAAGTCGCGGCCTCGAGGATGGAAGCGTTGGCCGGGCTGTCGCGGTGATAGATGTGCAGGATGCCGCCGTGTTTTGGTTGATCGGCCGCGTGTGCGACGGATGAAGCCGCCAGCATCGACAGCGCCAAGGATAGCGCAATGGCGGCGATCGTGCGCACGCTCAACATTTCCAGCCTCCCTCGAAGTTCTTCGGCCTTGTGAGATCTTGCATGTTGTCTGGCCGTTTGGCGGGAACGATAGCTACGGGAGCATGGTGAGGCAACCAGCCAAGACATTCAGTCACATTGGCAATTTGGATGACGGCCGCGGCCGGACCCGAAAGTGCGGCGATTTTGCGTTCGCGAGATCAGGCCGCCTGCTTTTGTCTCGGCAACGACGCGAGCAATGTCCGCAAGGCCAGCACCGAGGTCGAAATCTCGCCCCGGCGCCAGACCAGCGGTGTCGTGATTTGACTTTGCGCCTTGGGGATCGGGTTGATGCGAACTTTTGCATGCGGCATGGCGCCGAGCACGGATTCCGGAACCAGCGCAATGCCCGCAGCCGCGGTCACGCAGGCCACGATGGCGTGGTAGGACGACAGATCCAGCACGCGGAAGCGCGCGAGGCTGTCGGTGCCGAGCCAGCGCAGCAGGACGCGGCGGTAGGCGCAGCCCTCCGGAAACGCGATCAGCGACGATCCCTCGACATCGCGCGGCCTCTTGATCGGCGGATGGTCCAGGCTCGAAATCAGCGTCAGGCGCTCCTGAAACACAGGAACGTGCTCGAAGGACGGTCCGCCGGGCGGCTCGGCAATGAAGGCGGCATCGAGCTTGCGTTCGGCGATAAGGCCGAGCAGCGCGTCGTTGGTGCCGGTCGAAAGCTCGAGCCGCACGTCCGGATAGCGAGCATGAAAACCGGCGAGGATCGGCGGCAGCCGGCTTGCGGTCGTGCTCTCCAGCGCGCCGAGCTTGAAGCTGCCGCGCGGCGCCGTGCCCGACACCACCTCGCGCGCTTCCCCCGAGAGCTGGATCAGCCGCTCGGCATAGCCGAGCAGGAGCTCGCCCGCCGGCGAAAGGTGCAGCCGCTGCTTGTCGCGGTGAAACAGCTTGACGCCCATCGAGGCTTCGAGCTGCTTGATGCGGGTGGTGACCGCCGACGGTACGCGATGCAGCTTGCTCGCGGCGCGGATCACTCCGCCCTCATCGACCACGCTCTTGAATACCTCGAGATCGGCAAAATTCATGGAAACCGCTCCATTCCAATATGGAGAATATCTATGACCTATAATTTCAATATCATAGAATACCAGGATTTGCTAATCCAGCCGCATGACAATGCAAAAGCCGGGGATTTCCGCCGCCACCGCCGCTTCCATCGGGCTACTCGCGCTCGCGAGTGCCATGGGCATCGGGCGGTTTTCGCTGACGCCGATCCTGCCCTTGATGCAACGGGACGCCCATCTGACACTCACGGTCGGCGGCTGGCTCGCGACTGCGAACTACATCGGCTATCTCGCCGGCGCTCTGGCGTGCATCCTGATGACCCCGCCTCCGGCATCCGCGATCCGCTGGGGCCTTGCGGGCGTCGGTCTTACCACGCTGTTGATGGGATTGTCCGAATGGCCGGCGCTGTGGCTCGCGCTACGATTCCTTGGCGGCATCGCCAGCGCCTTCGTGCTGGTGGGCACCTCGGCCTGGGCCATGCCGATCCTGCGCGATCATGGCAAGGAGGATTGGTCGGCGCACGTCTTCTCCGGCGTCGGCATCGGGATCGCGTTCGCCGGTCTATTCGGGTTTGTGGCCGGCATCGATGCCTGGAGCTCGCGCGTGACATGGATCGTGCTGGGTGCCGTCGCGGTCGTCCTCGCACTGCTGCTATGGCGGCCGCTTGCGGTCGAAACGGCCCCGCGGACCCAGGCAGGTGAACAAAGCCGTCGCGCCTTGCCGCGGCCCGCGCTCGTCGCGGCCGCCTGCTACGCCGCGTTCGGCTTCGGCTACATCATTCCCGCGACATTCCTGCCCGCGCTTGCGAGAGGCTATATCGATGATCCCGCGACGTTCGGCCTGATCTGGCCGGTCTTCGGCGCAGCCGCGGCCCTCTCCACCTTTGCCAGCGCGTTTCTGGGCCGCAGTCTCGCGCCGCGGCAATTGTGGACGCGGGCGAAGTGGGTGCTGTCGGCGGGCGTGCTGGCGCCGGCGCTTTCGGTCAACGTGCCGACGCTGTTGTTGTCGGCGATCTGCGTCGGCGGCACCTTCATGATCATCACCATGGCCGGCATCAAGGAGGCGCTGCGGCTTGGTGGCGCGCCGGCGTCGCTTGCGGTCGGCGTGATGACCGCGGCGTTCGGCGCCGGCCAGATCGCAGGACCCCTGGCGGTGAGCCTGCTCGGCCGCTCCGGCCATGCCTTTGCGTTCGCCAGCATCATCGCCGTCGCTTGTCTGGTCGCCGGCAATTGCGTGCTGTTGGCCTTCGACCGCCCGGCCGAGCGGGAGCAAGCCTGAGCCGCCCCCTGCGAACGGGGCCCTTGCACGCGAATAGCTAGGGCCCGACGAAGTCCGGGCTAAAACCGATGCCGTAGATGACGCAAAGCAGCGAAATCAGAAGCCCGGCGCCGCACAGGACGGCAATTTCCTGCAAACCTTGAAGTTCGGGAACGGAATTAAATGTGCGAACCAGTGTATGTACGATTGCGGCCATGACAACCTGCTCCTTCCGATGTTTTGGCAGTGCCGGCCGGCATTCCCGTGGGCATCCTGGAGTGCGGGGTGCACGGACGGCACTTCGAAACAAAATGATTAGTCGGCGAAGCATGCCCGAAGTTGCCCGCGGCGCCTTCAGGACACCTTATTTTTTGCTTACGAAGCTCTTGATTTTCGTTCTGCTTGGACCTTTTCGAAACGTCATTGTTGACCGTTCAAAGCGGGAGCCCTGATTTGCTTTATCTTTTTGACAACTACGTTCTGGATTCGGATCGGCGCGAGCTGCGCTGCGGCTTTGAGACGGTTGCCATCGAGCCGCAGGCCTTCGACCTCTTGGAGCACCTGATCCGTCAGCGCGAGCGCGTGGTCAGCCGGGATGAGTTGATCGAATCGATCTGGCGCGGGCGCATCGTGTCCGAATCGGCGCTGAGCACGCGCATCAATGCCGTGCGAAGCGCCATCGGCGACAGCGGAATCGGGCAGCGTCTGATCAAGACTTTGCCGCGCAAGGGGCTCCGCTTTGTTGGCGAAGTGCGGGAGGAGGAGCACAAGGCGCGTGAGGCGGCGCAAGCGAGCGCGCCGAAGGAAGACGTCTCCGGACCTGACGAGGTGCGTCAGCCTGATGGGAGCCTGCCAGCCGGGCAAACGTTCGACAGCCCTGCCGACGCGCCGTCGCCGGCGATGGTTGCACCGGCCAAGCCGCGCCGCTTTCCTGGCTTGCGCGCGAACGCCGGCGCCGTCGCAGCAATCGGCCTCGTGTGTTTTGGGGTCATGGCGTGGGGATATGCCGCTCGATCCGAGCAAACCAGGGCAAATCTCGAGACGGCAGCAAGGCTCAATCAGATCGCCAAACATGCCAACATTACGTCTCGCGAGGACTATCAAGCCGTCCGCGCGCTCGAGCAATGGGCTGTTGACCTTGATCCGCATAACGCCGAAGCGCTCACGCGTTTGACGTTTGCGATTGTGGCGGGCGTGCTCAATCATTGGTCGGATGATATGATTGGCGACCTTCACGTGGCTGACCTCTCGCTGCAGGAGGCCGTTCACATTGCGCCTGACAGGATGACCGTGCACGGCGCCCAATGCCATATCCTTCGCGCCATGCGACAGTACGAAGCCGCCATCAGAGTCTGCACGGAATCCGCCCAGAGCTTTCCGAAGTACGCGTTTCTCCACAAGGAGATCGGATATGACCGGCTCATGCTGGGTCAGCTCGATGAGGCTCTTGCCGAGTTCCGCGAAGCCGATCAAATCGCGCCCGATTCTCGGTTGCGCTGGAGCTGGACCCAGGGGATCGGCCTGATCTATCTCATGCAGGGACAGGATCAGAAGGCCATCGAGCTTTTATCGCGCGCGGCGCTCGAAGCGCCCAATGCGGGGCACCCCGTCGCCTACCTGGCCTCGGCCTACGCTTTGGTTGGCCGCGAGCAGGAGGCGCGCGACGCGCTCGATCATTACGTCAAGCTGTGGCCCAACACATCATTGAGCAACTTCGGGCCGATGGTCGGAACGGCCGCCTTCAACGCCAGGATGGAGAGAGTGCGGGCGGGATTGCGGCTGGCAGGACTCGCCGAGGGACGCGAGACGCCGGCCGAGGAAAGCTTGACCCGTGCTCAGGCCGATTCGGCGGTGCACTGAGCCGGAGTGCTCCGCCAAGAGCCGACGAATTGCCCGCGCCGGCCCTCGGTCAATGGCGCCTTGCGTCACACGATCCGCGAGGTCTTGTTGCCCCAATAGCGGTCTCGGAGCAGCCGCTTGTAGAGCTTGCCGGTCGGCAGCCGCGGCAATTCGGGCTCGAAGTCGATCGAGCGCGGCACCTTGTGGCGCGACAGCGACTGGCTGCAGAACGAGATCAGCTCGTCCGCCAGCGCCTGGCACGGCTCTACGCCCGGCATCGGCTGCACCACCGCCTTCACCTCTTCCCCGAGATCGGCATTGGGCACGCCGAACACCGCGGCGTCGGCGATCTTGGGGTGGGTGATCAGGAGGTTCTCGCATTCCTGCGGATAGATGTTCACGCCACCCGAGATGATCATGAACGTGGCGCGGTCGGTGAGATGGAGATAGCGGTCGGCATCGACATAGCCGACGTCACCGACCGTGCTCATGGTGCCGTCCGGCGAGCGCGCCTGTTTTGTCCGCTCCGGGTCGTTGAAATATTCGAATGGCGTGGCGGTCTTGAACCACACCGTGCCGGCGGTACCGACCGCGCATTCCCGCATATTTTCATCGAGGATATGCAGGTCGCCGAGCAGCACCTTGCCGACCGTGCCGCGATGCGCGAGCCATTCGGCGCTGTTGCAGGCGGTGAAGCCGAGGCCTTCGGTCGCGCCATAATATTCATGGATGATCGGCCCCCACCATTTGATCATGTCGTCCTTCACCAGCGCCGGGCAGGGCGCTGCGGCATGGATCGCGATTTCTAACGAAGACAGATCGTAGCGCTTGCGTACCTCCTCCGGCAGCTTGAGCATGCGCGAGAACATGGTCGGGACGAGCTGGGTGTGGGTGATGCCCCATGTCTCGACCAGCGAGAGATAAAATTCGGGGTCGAATTTCTCCATGATGATGGCGGTGCCGCCCATGCGGATGGTGAGATTGACAGCGGCCTGCGGCGCCGAATGATAGAGCGGCGCCGGCGAGAGATAGATCATGCCCTCGCGATATTGCCAGAGCGTCTCAAGAAAATCGAACAAGGGCAATTGCTGCGACGGCGGCTGCTCCGGCAGCGGCCGCAAGATGCCCTTCGGTCTTCCCGTTGTGCCGGACGAATAAAGCATCGCGGTGCCGATGCATTCATCCGCAATCGGCGTCGCCGGCAGGCCTTCGGTCGCGTCCTTAAGGCCCACGATGCGGCTGCTCTCGCCCGGGCCGTCGGCGACGATGCAAAGCTCGATCCCGGGGCATTCCCTGATCGCCTCGCGCGCGATGTCGAGCTTGGCGAGCGAGGTGATCAGGATGCGCGAGCGGCTGTTGGTAAGGATATAGGCGAGCTCGCCCGCGGTAAGGAAGGAATTGACGCAGGTGAAGTAGAGCCCGGAGCGTTCGCCGGCGCCACAGGATTCGACGTAGCGGCTGTTGTTCTCCATGAAGATCGAATAGTGGTCGAGCCGCTTCAAGCCGCACTTGCGAAACAGATGCGCCAGCCGATTGGAGCGCGCCTCCAGCTCCCGGTAGGTCACCGTTTCGCCGGTCGAGGCCATGATGAAGGCGGGCTGCAGCGGACGCAAACGCGTGTGCTTGCCGGTGTACATCGTCTTGCGTTCCCCTTAGGCGGCCAATTCCAGGATCTGGCGCACCTCGGCAGGCCCGTCGATCCTGCGCGGATTGCGCGGTACCCATGGCGTTGCCATTGCGGCCCTGGCGATGCTGTCGAAACTGTCCGGCGCGACCTTCACCTCGCGCAGGCTGCGCGGCATGCCGAGGCCACGGATGAACTGGTCCAGCGCCTCGCTGGCATCCTTGCCGGGCTGTCCCATCGCCTCGGCGACGAGAGCCTGGCGCTCGGCATTGGCGGATTTGTTCCAGCGCATCACCGAGGGCAGCATCACGCAGGAGGTGTAGCCGTGCGGCACGCCGTGCGCCGCGCCGAGCACATAGCCGATGCCGTGGCTTGCGCCCATCGGTATGCCCGACGTCAATGCGCCCATCGAGAGCCAGGTGCCGATCTGGCAATCCATCCGCGCGTCGAGATCGCGCGGGTTTGCCTTCACCCGTGGCAGGCCCGAGGCCAGCATGGAGAGGCCCTTGACCGCCTGCGCATCGGAATAAGGATGCGCCTCGCGCGCGCAGATGCCCTCGACGCAATGGTCTACGGCGCGGATGCCGGTGGAGAGGAACAGCCATTGCGGCGTATGCAGGGTGATCGCCGGGTCTAGGATGACGGCGCTCGGCATGACGAGCGGGTGGCGCACGCTCTCCTTCACTCTGGTTGCCATGTTGGTGACGCCGGCATTGGCGGAGAATTCGCCGCCGGCGATCGTGGTGGGCACGCTGATCTGGCGCACGCTCGGCGCCGTCATCGGCGGCGGGGCGCCTTTCGCAGCGCGGATGGCGTCGATACTCTCGACCGTGCGGATATTGTTGGCGAGACAGAGTTGCACGGCTTTCGCGCCGTCGGTGATCGAGCCGCCGCCGACAGTGACGATGAGGTCGGCCTCCGCCGCGCGGGCCTGCTCGCTCGCCGCAATCACGGCTTCGCGCGGGGTGTGCTGGGGCATGGCATCGAAGACGCCCGAGCAACGGTGGCCCAGAGCGCGTTCGATTTTCGCGATCTCGTCGGTTTCACGCCGCAGCGTGCCCGACACCATCAGGAAAGCGCGGGAGGCGCGCAGGCGGTCCATCTGTCTGGCGATCGCGTCGGCCGCCGGCTCGCCGAATACGACCTCGTCCATCGCGCCGAAAACGACACGGCCCCTATGCACGTTTGTCCTCCCGGAGACGATCTCGTTGTGTCTTTCGATAGAGACTAGCGAAGGAAATCTGCTCCGTCATGTCCAAAGGTGGAGCGTGTACGCGCAAGACGCTCCGGAATGCCAGCCGGACTCATGCCGCGTTGCGCGCATCTTCGGCTACGATTCGATCCCATCAGCTCCGGATCATGTCCTTCATGACGAGGGCGTCAGGCGGCCTTGGTGAAGTAGGACTTCTTCGATGCCGACTGCGTCTCATAGATCGAGCCCTGGCGCTTCGCCGGCGGCAGCGGCATCCGCACCGGCACCTCGGTCATGCGCGGCGTAATGACGACGTCGCCGGCGAGAATGCGACTGTTGAACTCGTCAAAATCCTTTACGCCCATCAGCGGCCAGGCGTCGCTGGCGGCGACCTCGTAGAGCAGCAGGTTGCGCGGCCGATCGGAGGTATTGGTCGCCGAGCCGTGCAGCGCGCGGACATGGTGGAACGACATGCTGCCCGCCTTGCCCATGCAGGGCGCGGCGTTCGCGATCTCCTCCGCGATGAGATCGGGATCGATCAGGCCGGCGAAGTAGCCTTCCTCGTCATGATGATTCCAGATTTCATGCGTGTGCGTGCCGGGCGTCACCAGCATCGGCCCGTTGGCGAGATCGCAATCGTCAAGCAGCACACCGATCGCGAGCACGTCGTCATTGGTGTGCGGATAAAATGCCCAATCCTGGTGCCACTCGACCGGCGAGCCATACTGGGCCGACTTCATGTTGAGCTTGGAGCCGTGCAGGCGGAGTCCCGGGCCGATCAGCCTGGTCAGGATGTCGATGACGGGCTTGCTGCGGACGATCTCGTCGAAGATCGGGTGCACCTTGTGCGGGGTCTTGATCCGGCGCACCCGCGGATTGTCTCTGGAGTGGCTCGGTTCGAGGTCGTACACGGAATTGTGCTCGGTCACCTCGGCTGCACCCGCCACGATCTCGGCTACGACCTGCCTCACCCGGCCAAGCATGGCGGCATCCAGCACCTCCGGCACCACGATCACGCCGTCCCGGCGGTAAGTTTCGAGATCCCTTTCCGAAATCATTCCGTCAGCTCCATTTTAGCTCATTTACGTCATGTTAGCGCTGTCATTAGGATTGCTAGCGCTAACACGATGCCTTCGCAAGTGGTTTGGTGTATTCAGACCCGGCGATTTTGAGTGGCGGCCATGAGTTCCTCCGATTCCGAATCCCAATCTGCCCCGACCCTGTCCGCCGTCGCGGACCTTGCCGGCGTCTCCTCGATTACGGTCAGCCGTGTGTTGCGGCTGCCTCAGAAGGTCGCGCCCGAGACCCGCGCCAGGGTCGAGGCGGCGATGCGCCAGCTCGGCTATGTGCCGAACCAGATCGCGGGCGCACTCGCGGGCGCGCGCACCAAATCGGTCGGCGTGCTGGTGCCGACCATCGCCAATTCGATTTTCGCCGACACCGTCCAGGGCCTATCGGACGAGCTGGAGCCGCTCGGCTATGCGGTGATCCTGGCGCAATCGCGCTACGATGCCGCGCGCGAGGACCGCATGCTGTCCGCGCTGCTCTCGCGCCGGCCCGAGGCCATCATCATGGTGGGATCGCCTGCGACCGAGGACGGCGCGCGGCTGCTGCGGCGCGCCGGCATTCCGATCGTGGAGACCTGGGAATTGCCGCCCGAGCCGATCGATGCGGTCGCGGGCTTTGACAATTACGCTGCGGGCGTCGCGGTGGCGCGGCATCTGCTTGCACAGGGCCGCAAGCAATTCGCCTTCATCGGCGGCGACGATCCGCGTGCGACGCGGCGCTGGAATGGATTCCGCGAAACCTTGCTCCACGCAGACGTGGCGGCCCCGCGCCGGCTGGTGCTGGAGCGCAACGCCTCCGGCAGCGTTGCGGCGCTCGCGGAACTACCCGGTGTGGACGCACTGTTTGCGGCGAACGACGCACACGCGATCGGCTTCATGTCGGGGCTACGCAAGGCCGGCCTGCTCCGCGACGGTCCGGCCGCGGCGCAGCCGGTGGCCGTGATCGGCCTCGGCGATCTGGAAATGGGTCGGCTGATGGCGCCGAGCCTCTCGACCATCCGCGTGCACGGCGACGCCATCGGCCGGACCGCGGCACGGCTGGTGCTGTCGCGCGAGGGGCCGCGGCGGGTCGATCTGGGCTTTGATCTGGTGCCGCGCGACAGCGGCTGATCAGCCGGCGATGAGGCCCGCGATCTCGGCGAGCGAAATTTTCCGCTCCGCGAAGATCAAGTCCGCTACTCTGCCTTCACGGTCGATGTCAGGCGGCTCAAGCGGATCCCGCGCGGACAGCCGATGCTCGAGGATCAGCCGCGCCAGCAGCGCGCGCCGCGCGTCGACGCCGGGCCGGCTCGCTTCCCAGGTCATCAGCACCGCGCTTGCTGCGTGATAGAGGTTGCTCGCGGCTTGCCGCGCCTGGGCTTCCAGCGCGGGCTCGGCCGCCACGCGCTCGGCGAAATCGAGCGTCCGCTCAAGTTTCTCGCGCACGCGCTCGCGGAAGCGAGCCGGGATCGGCTCCGCTTCATCGATCAATTTGGATAGCGCAGCACCGAGTGCGCGATGCGCGCCGTTCTTGCCGACGGCGCGGGTGATGATATCGAGCGCGTTGATATTGCTGGTGCCTTCCCAGAGCACGCCGAGATGCGCATCGCGTACCAGGCGCGCGTTCGCCCATTCCTCGATATAGCCGTTGCCGCCGCGCACCTCCATCGCGCCGGTTGCGACCGGAATGTTGTCGCGGCAGGCACGGAATTTCAACAGCGGCGTCAGGATGCGCAAAATGTCGGCGGCGTCGTTGTCGCCGGCGTTGGCGCGGTCCATCGCCGAGGCCGCGAACAGGAACATCGACAGCGACTGCTCGACCGGCAAAGTGATCTTGAGAAGCTGGCGGCGCAGCAGCGGATAATCGATGATGGTGTGCCCGAACGCCTTGCGGCCGCGCGCGCAGGCCATCGCCTCGTTGAGGCAGCGCCGCATCATCGCCGATGCGCGCACGCCATGCGACAGCCGCGACAGGTTGACCTGCTCCATCATCTGCTTCAAGCCGGCGTCGATGTCGCCGACGAGATAGGCGAGGGCACCGTCCAGCACGATCTCGCCGCTTGCCATCGAGCGCGTGCCGAGCTTGTCCTTCAGCCGCACGATCCGGTAGGCGTTGCGGCGGCTATCCTTCAGCCGTCGCGGCAGCGCAAACAGCGCGAGCCCCCTGGTGCCGCCGGCTGCGCCTTGCGGGCGCGCCAGCATCAGCGCGACATCGGCATCGGCATGCGAGCA
>Ga0134128_10003392_pt1 | contig 19509 bp, 16 predicted proteins | sample KB31754_FD_96462 | JGI IMG/M metagenome (GOLD analysis project Ga0134128, IMG submission 96462) | Terrestrial soil microbial communities with excess Nitrogen fertilizer from Kellogg Biological Station, Michigan, USA - KB3-175-4 | ecosystem: Environmental > Terrestrial > Soil > Unclassified ...
CGTCACGGCCAATCGACCAACACCGGTCAGACCGAACAACGACTACACCGAGAGGTAGCACCATGGCACAAGCCCCAGATCGCGAAAAGGCCCTCGAACTGGCGATGGCCCAGATCGAGAAGAGTCACGGCAAAGGTTCGGTGATGCGCCTCGGCGACGAAGTGCGCGTACCGATCTCGGTCATCCCGACCGGATCGATCGCACTAGACGTGGCTCTGGGCATCGGCGGCCTGCCCCGCGGCCGCATCGTGGAGATCTACGGCCCGGAGTCCTCGGGTAAGACCACCGTCGCACTGCACGCGGTGGCCAACGCCCAAGCCGCGGGCGGTATCGCGGCGTTCATCGACGCCGAGCACGCGCTGGATCCCGACTATGCCAGCAAGCTGGGGGTGGACACCGATTCGCTGCTGGTCAGTCAACCGGACACCGGCGAGCAGGCGCTGGAGATCGCGGACATGCTGATCCGTTCGGGCGCGCTGGACATTCTGGTCATCGACTCGGTGGCCGCACTGGTGCCGCGCGCAGAGATCGAAGGCGAGATGGGCGACAGCCATGTCGGACTACAGGCCCGGCTGATGAGTCAGGCGCTGCGGAAAATCACTGGCGCACTGAGTAATTCGGGCACAACCGCGATCTTCATCAACCAGCTTCGTGAGAAGATCGGCGTGATGTTCGGCTCGCCCGAAACCACCACGGGTGGAAAGGCGTTGAAGTTCTACTCGTCGGTGCGTCTGGATGTGCGACGGATCGAGACGCTGAAGGACGGCACCGATGCGGTCGGTAACCGCACCCGGGTCAAGGTCGTCAAGAACAAGGTGTCGCCGCCGTTCAAGCAGGCCGAGTTCGACATCCTCTATGGCCGTGGCATCAGCCGCGAAGGCTCGCTGATTGACATGGGTGTGGACCAGGGCTTCGTCCGTAAGTCCGGGTCGTGGTTCACCTACGAGGGTGAGCAGCTGGGGCAGGGCAAGGAAAACGCCCGCAACTTCCTGATGGAGAACGCCGACGTGGCCAACGAGATCGAGAAGAAGATCAAGGAAAAGCTCGGCATCGGTGCCGTGCTGACCGATGAGCCCGCCAATGTCGAGCCCCTGCCCGCTCCCGTCGACTTCTGAGCCATCTCGCGAAGAGCAGGCGCGGGCGTTGTGCCTGCGCCTGCTCACCGCGAGGGCGCGTACCCGCGCCGAGCTGGCCGGCCAGCTGACCAAGCGCGGCTACCCCGACGATGTCAGCACCCGGGTACTCGACCGGCTCACCGACGTCGGATTGCTGGACGACACCGACTTCGCCGAGCAGTGGGTGCACTCACGGCTGGCCAACGCGGGAAAAGGCAAACGCGCGTTGGCGGCTGAGCTGCACACCAAAGGCGTCGACAAAGACGTGATCACCTCGGTGCTCGGCGGCATCAATCCCGCCGCCGAGCGTGGCCGTGCCGAAGAGCTGGTTCGCAAGAAGCTGCGGCGCGAGAACCTCAGCGATGAGGCCGCCGATGCCCGGGTGACCCGCCGGCTGGTGGCAATGCTTGCCCGTCGCGGCTTCAGTCAGGGCATGGCCTTCGATGTGGTCAGCGTCGAGTTGGCCGGCGAACGGGAGCGTCGGCGCGTCTAGGTCGCCCGAACGTCGTGGAGCGCCCTCGCCGTACCATGGGCCAGTGACTTCGACGGTGGAATCGGACGCGACGCCCGCGGTGCCTTCGGTGGCGCCGGGTCCGGCGCGCCGTACCTACGAGGTCCGCACGTACGGCTGTCAGATGAACGTCCACGATTCGGAGCGCCTGGCGGGTCTGCTCGAGGCGGCCGGCTACCGGCGAGCCGGCAACGGTGACGATGCCGACGTGGTGGTGTTCAACACCTGCGCGGTGCGCGAGAACGCCGACAACAAGCTCTACGGAAACATCAGCCACCTGGCCCCGCGCAAACGGAGTAACCCCGACTTCCAGATCGCGGTCGGCGGATGCCTGGCTCAGAAGGACCGCGACGCCGTACTGGGTAAGGCGCCGTGGGTCGATGTCGTCTTCGGTACCCACAACATCGGGTCGCTGCCCACGCTGCTGGAACGAGCCCGTCACAACAGGGTTGCCCAGGTGGAAATCGCCGAGGCGCTACAGGAGTTTCCCTCGGCGTTACCTGCCGCCCGCGAATCCGCCTACGCCGCTTGGGTTTCCATCTCGGTGGGATGCAACAACAGCTGCACGTTCTGCATCGTCCCGTCGCTGCGCGGCAAGGAAGTTGACCGCAGCCCCGACGACATCCTGGCCGAGGTGCGCTCGCTGGTCGCCGACGGCGTGCTGGAAGTCACGCTGCTGGGCCAGAACGTCAACGCCTACGGGGTGTCGTTCGCCGACCCGCAACTACCGCGCAACCGCGGCGCCTTCGCCGAACTGCTGACCGAGTGCGGCCGTATCGACGGCCTGGAGCGGGTGCGGTTCACCTCGCCGCATCCGGCCGAGTTCACCGACGACGTCATCGAAGCGATGGCCCAGACGCCGAACGTCTGCCCGGCGCTGCACATGCCGCTGCAGTCCGGGTCGGACCGGATGCTGCGCGCGATGCGGCGGTCCTACCGCGCCGAGCGTTACCTCGGCATCATCGACCGGGTGCGCGCGGCCATGCCGCACGCCGCGATCACCACCGACCTGATCGTGGGGTTCCCGGGCGAAACCGAAGAGGACTTCGCCGCCACGCTCGATGTGGTCCGGCAGGCCCGCTTCGCCAACGCCTTCACCTTCCAATACTCCAAGCGGCCGGGTACCCCCGCGGCAGAACTCGACGATCAGGTGCCCAAAGCCGTTGTGCAGGAGCGCTATGACCGACTTATCGCGCTGCAGGACCAGATCGCGTTGGACGAAAACCGCAGCCAGATCGGCCGGACGGTCGAATTACTGGTCGCCACCGGAGAAGGCCGCAAGGACAGCAGCACCGCGCGGATGAGCGGCCGTGCCCGCGACGGGCGGCTGGTGCATTTCACGCCTGGGGAGCAGCTGGTGCGCCCCGGCGACATCGTCACCACGACGATCACGCGCGCCGCGCCGCACCACCTCATCGCCGACGGCGACGTCCTCAGCTACCGCCGGACTCGCGCCGGTGACGCCCACGCCGCGGGCCGGCGTCCCAGCGGGGTCGGCCTGGGCATGCCCGTAATCGGCCAACCCGCCGCCGCGGCCGAACCACTCGGGTGCGCGCGATGAGCGGGGGAGAGTTCGACGCCTTCCGCGACGACATCGAGGCGGCCGAACGTCGTATCGCCCGCGAAATCGAGCCGGGTACAAGGGCTTTGGTTGTCGCGATCCTGGTGTTCGTGCTCATCGGGTCATTCATCCTGCCGCACACCGGCGATGTGCGCGGCTGGGACGTGCTGTTCTCCACCCATGGCGCGGGTAAGGCGGCGATAGCGCTGCCGTCACGCGTATTCAGTTGGCTCGCCTTGGTTTTCGGCGTCGGTTTCTCGATGCTTGCGTTGCTGACCCGGCGCTGGGCGCTGGCCTGGGTGGCGTTGGCGGGTTCCGCGGTGGCCAGCGCCGCTGGACTGCTGGCGATCTGGTCGCGGCAGACCGTGGCATCCGGGCATCCAGGTCCCGGCGTCGGGCTGATCACGGCCTGGATTGCCATCATCTTGCTGACGTTCCATTGGGCGCGAGTGGTGTGGTCGCGCACGATCGTGCAGCTTGCCGCCGAGCAACAGCGTCGTCAATCCGCGGCGCAGACCCAAGCTCGGACGTTGCTGGACACCCTCGACGACCCGCAGCCGCCCACTCCCAACGGCAAGGCCGGCTCGAGCTAGCGCCTGCGAATCAGCGCGTCGGCCGCCGCGTCAGCCCACTGCCGCCATTGGTCGGCGTTGGCCTTGGCCTCGGCGGCTTCCTTACTGCGGCCCGCCGATTCGGCCTTCTGCGCCTGACGTTCGTACTGCTCGGCGCGCTCGCGGAACTGGTCGGCGCGGGCCTGAGCTTCCGGGTCGGGCCCGGACGGCTCGGCGGCGTCGCGCACCCTTTTCTCGACCGCGCGCAGGCGCCGCTCGAGGTCGGCCGACTTTTCCCGCGGCACCTTGCCGATGGCGTCCCACTTGTCGCCGATCGCCCGCAGCGCCGCCGAGGCCGCCTTGTGGTTGCTGGTGTCGATCTTCTCCGCCTCCGACAGCAGCGCCTCTTTAGCGGTCGCGTTCGCAATGAATTCCGCGTCCCGCTCGGCGGTCACGGCGTTGCGGGCCTTGAAGAAGGTGTCCTGCGCCCCCTTGAACCGGGCCCACAGCGCGTCGTCGACATCCCGGGCGGCGCGGCCGGCGGCCTTCCAATCGACGAGTAGCTTGCGGAATTCGGCGCTGGTGGCGCCCCAATCCGTCGAGTCGACAAGCGCTTCGGCCTTGACGCAGAGCTTCTCCTTGGCCTCGCGGGCCCCGGCCCGCTCACGGTCCAACTCCGCGAAATGTGATCCGCGCCGTCGGTTGAACGTCTCCCGCGCCGCCGAATAGCGCTTCCACAGCGCGTCATCGGTCTTGCGGTCCAACCCGCTGATCGTCTTCCATTCGTCGAGAATCGTGCGAAGTCGGTCGCCCGCGACCTTCCATTGCGTCGATGTGTTGGCCAACTCTTCGGCCTCGGCGGCCAGGGCGTCCTTGCGCGCGGTCTGGGCCGCGCGATGTTCGTCGCGACGAGTTCGGTCGGCCGCCGCGGCTTCGCTGGCGTGCTCGGCGATGCCGGCGAGGCGGGCGGCCAGCGCGTCGACATCGCCGAGGACGTTGGCGCTCGGCAACGTCTCGGCCAGCGCCGCGGCCGTTGCTTTGATCTTGCGCGCATCGCCGGTGCCGGCTGCCAGGCGCTCTTCGAGCAGCGTGATCTCGGTGCTCAAGTCGTCGAATCGCCGCCCGAAGTGGGTGAACGCGGCTTCGGTGTCGCCGGCCTGCCAGGAACCGACGACACGTTCGCCGGCCGCGCTGATCAGCCAGACCGTTCCGTCGTCGTCGACGCGACCGAACTTGTGTGGATCGCTCGCCGGCGCTGAGATAACCGGGTGAGCGAGTGGACGTGGGGTCGGCTTGGGACCTGGCCGCGGTCCGGGCCTTGGCGTGGGCCTCGGTTCCCGGGATTCACTGTGTGGCTCGTCAGGCTTCATGAACTGCCGTTACCTACCCTCCGTGCGGTTATTGACCGCACACCTGCCGCGCATAGCGGCGCCGTCGACACGAGGTACGCACTCCGTACCCCATCAGTATTGAAGCAGCTTGTTGCGCGAAGTATCCCGAGTTGGCCGCTCAGCGCCTTCGGGTCAGCTGAAATTTGGCCCTCGACGACGGGTGTGACCGGCGACCAGTCGCCGGCCGGCCTTAGTCTGGTTGACGGAAACCGGCGATGAATGGGCGGTGAACGATGTCAAAAGTGGACGTGGCGGCGCTGATCGCGTTGTGCGCCGCTCTGGCATCCGCGATCGGCGATGTGATTCGTCAGCGTTCCGCGCAGGAGGTCACCGATAAAGAGGTGGGCCACCTCGAGTTGTTCTGGTTGTCGGTGCGCGACCCGCGGTGGTGGCTAGGCGGCATGGGCGCCGTCGCCAACTACAGCCTGCAGGCGGCCGCGCTCGCATTGGGCTCGGTGCTGTTGGTGACGGCACTGCAGGTGACCTCGCTGCTGTTCGCTCTACCGATTTACGCGCGCCTGGTCCACCACCGGGTGACCCGCTGGGAGTGGGCCTGGGCGGTGTTGCTGGCCGGCTCGCTGGCGGTGGTGGTGACCGTCGGCGACCCTGCCGCCGGGGTTGCCCGCGGTTCGGTCGGCAGTTGGTTGGCGGTGGCCGCGGTGCTGGGTCCGATCCTGGTGTTGTGCGTCCTGGGCGCGCGGATCTGGGCCAGCACCACGGTTGCGCCCGTGTTGCTGGCCGTGGTGGCCGGGTCGTCGCTGGCGCTGTTCGCGGTGCTGACGAAAGGTGCGGTCGGAGCGGCGTCGGGTGGCTTCGGGGCGTTCCTGCGCGCACCCGAGTCCTATTGCCTGTTACCGGCGGCGCTGGTGGGAATGATCTTCCAGCAGTCGGCATTTCGCGCCGGCGCGCTGACCGCGTCGCTGCCGGCGGTGACTGTCACCAAGCCGGTGGTCGCCTCAGTGCTTGGTGTTCTGGTCCTCAGCGAGACGTTGAATACCAGCGGCCCAAGGGACTTGACGCTGCTTTGCGCCGCGGCGCTGGTGGTCATGGCCACCATCGCGCTGGCTCGCGGTGAAGCGGCGACCATGGCGGCCGGGACCGGGCGGGACGTCGTCGTACCTGAGAAAGCACCGTCGAATCGGTAGCGGCGACGCGCGCGACGAGCCTTTCACAGCGCACGTCAGTACCGTGGCGTGGAACGAACAGTGCGAGGGGGGTAGAGCGTGCCCAAGGCAGAGCTCGCGGGGCTGCTTGCGCTGGCGGCTGCGTACGCATCGGCGCTCGGCAATGTGGCGCGGCAACGGTCGGCCCACGAGGTCGCCGAGGGGCGCGTCGGCTACCTCGCGTTGTTTTTCATGTCGTGGCGCAATCGGGACTGGCGGTTGGGAGCCGTCGCGGCGGTCGCCAATTACGGCCTACAGGCCGCGGCGCTGAGCTTCGGTTCGGTGATCCTGGTGACGGGGTTGCAGGTAACGGCGTTGCTGTTCGCGCTGCCGCTCTATGCCCGCATGACCGGAGCTCCCGTGAGCCGGTGGGACTGGAGTTGGGCGGCGATATTGGCCACCGCGCTGGCCGTGGTTGTCACCGTGGGTAATCCGGTGGCCGGATATTCGCGGGCGCCACTGCACACCTGGTTGGTGGTGATCGCGATCGCCGGCCCGCTGGTTGCACTGTGTCTGCTCGGGGCGCGACTCTGGCCCGATGGAGCGATTGCCGCGGTGTTGCTCGCCGCGGTATCCGGTGCGTCGCTGGCGTTGTTCGCGGTGCTGGTCAAGGGGGCGGTCGACGCGGCCAGGGGCGGCATCGTCGCGGTCTTGTCCACCCCTGAGCTCTACGCCTGCATCGGGGCCGCGGTCGCCGGGATGGTATTCCAGCAGTCGGCGTATCGCGGCGGGCCCTTGAACGTGTCGATGCCGACGATGACTGTGGCCAAGCCGACGGTGGGCGCACTGCTGGGGGTGTTCGTGCTGGGGGAGACCGTGCATTCGGGCGACGAGACGGTGTTCGTCCTCGTGGTCGCGGTGGCGGTGATGGTGATTGCCACCGCGGCGCTCGCCCGCGGCGAGGCCGAGACGGTAGAAGCCCACACCGACTCGTTCGCCGCTATCGGGTCGACCCGTTAGTTTGATGGCGTGCTGAGCGCCATCTCGATCATCCCGTCAGCGCCGGTGCTGGTTCCCGAGCTGGCCGGCGCGGCCGCCGACGAGGTCGCGGAGTTGCGGGCGGCGATGGTCGCCGCGGCCGCCGCGTTGCCGCCGCGGTGGATCGTCGTCGGCGTTGCCGCCGCGGATGGTGTGGTCGGCCCCGGCGGGGTGGGCACGTTCGCGGGTTACGGCGCCGACGTCGCGGTGCGGCTGTCGCCGCAGGCCGGCGGTCCGCCGATACCGATGCCGCTGTGTGCGCTGATCGGCGGCTGGCTCAGGGCTCAGGCTCAGCCGGACGCCGTGGCGCAGGTCCGGGTTTACGCCGACGGCCACGACGCCGCGGCCGCGGTCGAGCTCGGCCGGCGGTTGCGTGGCGAGATCGACCGGTCGGGCGAGCCGACTGGGGTGCTGGTGGTGGCCGACGGCGCCAACACGCTCACCCCGGCCGCGCCCGGCGGATATCGGCCCGAGGACGCCGACGTGCAGCGCGCCTTGGATGACGCGCTGGCCTGCGGGGACCTGGCGGCGCTGACCCAGCTACCCGCGCAGGTCGTTGGACGGGTGGCATTCGGCGTGCTGGCCGGGGTCGCCGAGCCGGTGCCGCGGTCGGCCAAGGAGCTGTACCGCGCGGCGCCTTACGGGGTCGGGTACTTCGCCGGCGTCTGGCAGCCGTGAGGCCGCTGGCGATCGTCGGACCGACCGGAACCGGCAAATCGCAACTGGCACTTGAGGTTGCGGAGCGGCTCGGCGGTGAGATCGTCAACGCCGACGCGATGCAGTTTTACCGCGGCATGGACATCGGCACCGCGAAGCTTTCCGTCGCGCAACGCCGCGGCATCCCACACCACCAGCTTGACGTCCTCGACGTCACCGCCACCGCGACCGTCGCCCGTTATCAGCGCGACGCCGCCGCCGACATCGAGGCGATCGCCGCCCGCGGCAACGTTCCGATTCTGGTGGGCGGCTCGATGCTGTACATCCAATCGCTGCTCGACGACTGGTCGTTCCCGGCGACCGATCCCGCCGTGCGGGCGAAATGGGAGCAGCGGCTCGCCGAGATCGGCACCGGCGCCCTGCACGCCGAACTCGCCGATCGCGATCCGGCCGCGGCGGCGTCGATCCTGGCGACCGACGGCCGGCGCATCGTCCGCGCACTCGAGGTGGTGGAACTCACCGGCCAACCTTTCGCGGCGTCGGCGCCCGTCATCGGCACACCCCGATGGGACACGGCGATCATCGGATTGGATTGCGAGACAGAGCTTCTCGACCAGCGACTGGCTCGGCGCACCGACACGATGTTCACCGAAGGTCTGGTCGCGGAGGTGGTCGGCCTGCTCGACCTCGGCCTGCGCGACGGCGTCACAGCGTCACGAGCGCTGGGTTACGCGCAGGTCCTCGACGACCTCGACGTCGGCGGTGACGGCGCCGCGGCCCGGGTGCCGACATTCATCGGTACCCGCCGCTATGTCCGCCGGCAGCGGTCCTGGTTTCGCCGCGACCACCGGATCCACTGGCTGGATGCCGCCGCCGACGGCAACGCCGACGCCGCGGTAACGGCGTGGCGGCACGTGTCCTAGCCAGGCGCGCCGGCATGGCCGCCGTTGCCGGTCGCGCCTTGGGTGCCGCCGGCCCCCGCTGTCCCATTGGTGCCGTGCTGCACGACGGTGCCGAGGCCGTTGGTTCCAGTGCCACCCGTGCCGCCGGCGCCGCCGGCCCCACCGGCACCGCCGGTGCCGCCGGTCCCCGCTGTGCCGCCGCTGCCGATGGCGCCATTCGTGCCGTTGGTCGCGATGCCGGGCGCGCCGCCAGCCCCGCCGTCGCCACCGGTTCCGCCGATCCCGCCGTTCACACCGGCCCCGCCGGCCCCGCCGTTGCCGCCTGTCACCGCTCCGACGTTCAGCGGAATAGTCGCGTTGCCCCCGTTGCCGCCGGCGCCGCCCGCTGGGCCGACCGCACCGGTGCCGCCCGTACCGCCGGTGCCGCCGGTGCCGCCGCTCCCGCCGTTGCCCGAGATCGACCCGCCAGCCCCGCCGGCCCCGCCGGTGCCGCCGTTGCCGCCCGTGCCGCCGGTAGCGCCAACGCCAGTTGCACTACCGCCGTGGCCGCCGTTGCCGGCCGCGGCGGTGCCAACGCCCGCCACGGCCGAGGCGTTGCCTCCGTTACCGCCCGCCCCACCAGAGGCGACGTCACCGTTGCCGCCGTTACCGCCGGTCCCGCCCTGGGCTCCGGCGAGGCTTAGTGCACCGCCGCCATTTCCGCCGGTGCCGCCGTTGCCGCCGGCTTGTCCGAGCACCGTGCCGCTAGTGCCGTTACCCCCGGTGCCGGGCGGGGTGCAGAGGACGAGCGTGCAGGATTGGTTGGTGCCGGTGCCGCCGTTGGCCGCCTGGCCGGCCGACGGATTGACGCCGGTCGTTCCGGTGGTCCCGTTGCCGCCGTTACCGCCGTTGCCGCCGTTGCCGTGGGTGCCGCCGGCACCGCCGGCGCCGCCGTTACCGCCGTTGGCGCCCAAGGTTGTGGGGCTGAAGCCGTTGCCGCCGTTGCCGCCGTTGCCGACCGCGCCGGTTGGTGTGCTGCCGGAGCTGCCGGTGCCGCCTGGCGTAGATCCGGTGCCGCCGCTGCCGCCCGAGCCTGCGGTGCCGATGTTGCCGCCGTTGCCGCCGTTGCCACCGGCCCCGAGGTTGCCGCCGGAACCTGCGACACCGTTCGCTCCGGCCGCGCCGGTGCCGCCATTGCCGGGTGTACCGGCCTCGCCGCCGGTGCCGCCGTTGCCGCCGACGCCGGTGGCACCGGTGGTGTTGTTGGCGCCGAGCCCACCGGCACCGCCGTTGCCGCCGGTTCCGCCGGTTCCGCCATTGCCGCCACCACCGCCGTTACCGCCCACGCCATTGTTGACGCCCGACACACCGGTCGAGCCGACTGCGCCGGTGCCACCGATTCCGCCCGTGCCGCCTTGGCCGCCGGCTCCGCCGGTGCCCGCGACGGTGCCCGAACCGCCGGTGCCGCCGTTGCCGCCGGTGCCGCCGTTGGCACCGAGACCACCAGTCGCTCCGGGGGTGGCCCCGTTGGCGCCGGTGTAACCGATGCCACCTCGGCCGCCGACTCCGCCGTTGCCGCCGTTGCCCTGAGCGCCGCTGGCGGCCTGCCCAATGCCGCTGTGGCCGCCGACTCCGCCTAAACCTCCGCTGCCGCCGGTGCCGCCGTTGCCACCGGTGTAGCCGGTCGGGTGGGCCAGCGTGCCGTTGGCGCCGATGGCGCCGACCGCGCCGGTGCCGCCGGCTCCGCCGTTGCCGCCGTTGCCGCCGTAACCGATCAACGACGAGCCATTGCCTCCCGTCCCGCCGTTGCCGCCGAGCGCGCCCGTGTAGCCGGCACCGCCAGCGCCGCCGTTGGCGCCGTTGCCGAAAGCGCCGATGTTCGTGATGTTTTCGCCGGTACTCCCGCCGTTGCCGCCGTTACCGGCGGCCACACCGAGACCGCCTGCACCGCCGGTCCCGCCGAGGCCGCCGTTGCCCAGAATTCCGCCGCCGTCGCCGCCGTTGCCGCCGTCGGCGCCCAGCCCGCCGGCACCACCGTCGCCGCCGTTACCGATGCCTATCCCGGCATCCCCACCGTTACCACCGGCCACGCCCGCCGCGGTGCTGGTCCAGCCGGTGCCGCCGTCGCCGGCGAACAGCCCGCCGTCGCCGCCGGTCGGGTCGACCTCCGTTCCGGGGGCACCGTCGCAAATCAGGCCACAGAAGGCGGTGGGCGTGATGTCCAAGCCGTACTGCTGAAAGAATTGGGTCACTATCTGCTGACCCTCTGGGCTACTGATGAAGTACGCGTAGAGCGCATTGGCTTGCGAGTCGACGAACTGACCAACCGAACTGTTCATCCAGTATTCGAGGAACGCGTGTGCCGGCTGATAGAAGCCCTGCTGGAAGGCCTGCGCCAGTTCGGGAGTATCGGTTGTCCCGTCGCTGGTAAAGCCAAGACCGGCCAGCAGAGCGGCGAGATCGAACGTGCCCGCGGGCTCGGCGGTAGCCGCGACCGCGGCCGGGTCGGCGGCCGCCGCGAGGGATCCCAGGTCGAGGGCCGCGGTGGGTTCCGGAACCGCCGCGAGGAATCCGAGGTCGAGGGCTGGTGCGACCGCGCTGGGGTCGACGGCCGTCGCGATCGCGCCGGGGTCGAGGAGGTCCATGATCAGATCTTCGAAGTCGGCCTTGGCCAGCGGCGCAGTCGCGAACGGGCTCACGGCGGCGGCGACAAGCGCACCGGCGGTCGTGGACAGGCCGGCGGCCGCGCGACGGCGGACCTTGCGATTGCGCTTGCGAGTTTTTCGCTTCGCGTGCCGACCTGCCATCCGCCCCCTATCTACTCGCGATCGATGCGTAAACAGGCGAGTGCAGCTTCGCCAAAGCTACTCGACGTATGTTCAATACAAAACAGCTACGCGGAATTTTCCGGAAATTTTTGCCAATCTCTTGGCGGCGTCCACGCTGGTCACAGGGCCGCGCGGTTGATCTGGTAACTCAACCGATAATCACCGTCACGCCTGCACCGGTAAATTAACGCGGCCGACCTTTACGTCCTATTACCTAATGGGTTCGGGTTAACCAGCCGTGGTGCGGCCCACGTAGGCGAGTTCCCGGGGACGACTCATCGGCACGTATCCTGAGCGGGTGATCTTCGCCAAAGGCCATGGCACGCAGAACGATTTCGTCGTGCTGCGTGACCTCGACGCCGCGCTGGTGCTAGCCCCGGGCGTGGTGTCGGCGTTGTGCGATCGACGCCGCGGCCTGGGTGCGGATGGCGTACTGCGGGTCACCACCGCCGGGGCGGCGCTGGCGGCGGGCGTGTTGGAGCGGATCCCCGACGGTGTCGACGCCGGCGACTGGTACATGGACTACCGCAACGCCGACGGTTCGATCGCCCAGATGTGTGGCAACGGCGTGCGGGTGTTCGCGCACTACCTGCGGGCCAGTGGCCTGGAAACCCGCGACGAGTTCGTCGTCGGATCGTTGGCCGGCCCGCGGCCGGTCGTGATGCATCAGGTCGACGCCGCCACCGCCGATGTCCGGGTCGACATGGGCAAGGCCAATCGGCTCGGTCCCGGGCAGGCCGTTGTCGGTGGCCGGAAGTTCAACGGGCTGGCGGTCGATGTGGGCAACCCGCACCTGGCTTGTGTCGACTCCGCGTTGACAGCCGAGACGCTGGCGGAGTTGGATGTCGCGGCACCGGTGAGTTTCGATCACGGCCAATTTCCCGACGGGGTCAACGTCGAGATTCTCACCGCCCCGGACGACGGCGCGGTGAGCATGCGGGTGCACGAGCGGGGTGTGGGCGAAACCCGTTCCTGCGGAACGGGAACCGTCGCCGCTGCGGTTGCCGCCCTGTCGCATGGCGGCGCCACTACCGGCACCCTGACGGTGCGGGTGCCCGGCGGCGACGTCGTCGTCACCATCACCGAGGCCACCAGCTACCTACGCGGGCCGTCGGTGTTGGTGGCCCACGGCGAACTCAGCGAGGAATGGTGGGAGAGCGCTCTCCGTTAAATCGGATGCGTGCCGTCGCCTCGACGGGCACCATGTGACATTGCCTATGACATATCCAGATTTTCCTGACATCCCGAGCACGGGGGACCTCGCGCTTGACGACCGCGCGGCGCTACGCCGTGTTGCCGGGCTGTCGACCGAACTCACCGACATCTCCGAGGTCGAGTATCGCCAGCTCCGCCTGGAGCGGGTGGTGCTGGTCGGCGTGTGGACCGACGGCAGTGCCGCCGATGCCGACGCCAGCCTCGCCGAGTTGGCTGCGCTGGCCGAGACCGCGGGCTCGCAGGTGCTCGACGGCATGGTCCAGCGGCGCAGCAAGCCGGACCCCTCGACCTACATCGGCTCGGGTAAGGCCGCGGAGTTGCGCGACGTGGTATCGGCGACCGGTGCCGACACCGTCATTTGCGACGGTGAGTTGTCTCCGGCTCAGCTGACCGCGTTGGAGAAAGCGGTCAAGGTCAAGGTCGTCGACCGCACCGCGCTGATCCTGGATATCTTCGCCCAGCACGCCACCAGCCGGGAAGGCAAGGCACAGGTGTCGCTGGCGCAGATGGAGTACATGCTGCCGCGCCTGCGGGGTTGGGGTGAGTCGATGTCGCGGCAGGCCGGTGGTCGAGCCGGCGGCAGTGGCGGTGGGGTAGGACTGCGTGGCCCCGGTGAAACGAAGATCGAGACAGATCGCCGGCGCATCCGTGAGCGAATGTCCAAGCTGCGCCGCGACATACGCGACATGAAGAAGATCCGCGACACCCAGCGCAGCCGCCGGGTAGACAGCGACCTGCCTTCAATCGCGATCGTCGGTTATACCAACGCCGGCAAGTCCAGTCTGCTGAATGCGCTGACCGGCGCCGGGGTGCTGGTGCAGGACGCGCTGTTCGCCACCCTCGAACCCACCACGCGCCGTGGACAATTCGACGACGGCCGGGCGTTCGTCATCAGTGACACGGTCGGTTTCGTGCGGCACTTGCCGACGCAATTGGTGGAGGCGTTCCGCTCGACGCTGGAGGAAGTCGTCGACGCCGACCTGCTGGTGCACGTCGTCGACGGCTCGGACCTCAACCCGCTGGCGCAGATCAGCGCGGTGCGTCAGGTGATTTCCGACGTGATTGCCGATCACCATGGCGATGCCGCGTCAGAGTTGTTAGTGGTCAACAAGATTGATGCCGCCAGCGATCTGGCGCTGGCTAAGTTGCGCCGTGCGCTGCCCGGCGCGGTATTCGTTTCAGCGGCGACGGGCGACGGCGTCGCCGCGCTGCGACAGCGGATGGCTGAGCTGGCCGCCCCGAGCGACACCGCCGTCGACGTGGTAATCCCTTACGACCGCGGTGATCTGGTGTCGCGTGTGCACGCCGATGGCCGGGTTCAGCAGACCGAGCACACCGGCGACGGGACGCGGATCAAGGCGCGGGTGCCGGTGGCGTTGGCCGCGAGCCTGCGGCAGTTCTCGGTGAGCTGACAAACCTTCCCGGCTGAACAGAAAGCGCCGGAGCCCCCGCTCCGGCGCTTCTGCTCCCCCGAGTGTTAGAGCAGACCTCCGCCGAGCAGTGCGGTGATGTCGGTGATCACCTGGCTGAAGTCGGTGGTGAGGTTGGTGCCCAGGTCGCTGAAGCTGTTGCTCAGGTCGGTGAGCAGCGTGCCGATCTCGCCGAGGGCGCTGGTGTCACCCGCGAGCGAGGTGAGGTAGCCCTCGAAATCACTTGCGGCGAGGGCGTAATCGGCGTTGGCGATGCTCGTCAGATCCGTGTCGAAGGCCGACGTGCCCAGGGCGCTCGTGAGATCTGAAAGGGTCACGCCGGCGCTGGCGGGGATCGGCACGAAATCGGCATTGAACACGCTGAGCAGCTCGGTCTGCGAGGCGGTCGCAGTGACGCCCAACGCCTGGTTCAGCTGATCTTCGCCGACGAGTCCATTCAGGAACAGCGCCTCGAAGCCTCGGCTCTCCGCGCCGTTGAAGGCCCCGCTGAAGATGGGGTTGGCGCCGGTGGCGTCAAGCAGCTTGGTGGCCTCGGTGGCGCCGAACGCCGTGACCAAGTCGTTGTACAGCGTTGCTTCTGCCCCGTTCGGCCCCAGGACATCGCCCCAGAACGCGTTGTCCAAGGTGCCCTCGTCGCCCAGCAGCGTCGTGAAGGCGTCCACCAGCGCGACGTCGTGGTGCTGGGTCGGTACGCCTAGTGCCTGCGTGGAGCCGTGGTAGGGCAGTGACCCGAAGAGTCCTGCCGCGGTCAGCGCACCTGCGGCGATGATCGTTCGTCTGGTTGCAGATTTCATGATTTCCCTTCCCCTGAACTGATGTGGGCTGTCGGTGTGATTGCCACCGGAGTCGTCGCGAGCACCAATGCGCCACCGCAGGCCTTCTATGAACCCCGTGCTGCTGTGCCGACCGGCCATAGACCCGTTCTCCCCATAAGGACACCTGAGAGCTCTCAGGTGGATTTAAGGTACCGCTTAAGATTTATGCGAGTAAAGAGAATTGTCGGGAAACTTTTAGACTTTTTTCAATAACCTATTGATGCTGGCTGAAGGTTTTTTTAGCGGGCTCGAGACCCCTCTCGAGGGTGGCTTTTCCGAATGTCGGAAAGCTCAGCGCCTTTTCAGAAATCAATATCCGGTTTATCAGACTAATACGCCAATTCGTAGACGTCCTCGGCAGTGGCTGCCAGTAGCCGGCGCGCCAGTTGAGTGTTCAGCTCGTCGAGGTGCGCTTCGTCGGCGGGATCGCGGTCAGGCTTAGCGGTCAGCTCGAAGAATTCGTCGGTGATGAAGCCGGGTCGCATCAGCAGCGTCGTGGTGCGGCCATTGACGGTGACCTGAAAAGCAAAGCCCTGCAAGACGCGCCCCCGATCCGGTCGCACCAGGCCAGGATCAATGCTGTACCGCCCATCGGTTACTGCGCGGGTGACGGCCTCGAGCCCATCGCGGATCCCCGGTTCGTCGAACGCGGCGCGAATAACGATCGATCGACGTTGCGGCGGGTGATTGGGCGACAGGGCGGCGAATGCCCGCTGCAGCACCTTGAGCGCGCTCGCCACGCCGGCCCGAGAAAACGGCCCGGCATAACACAGCATGTCGGTGTAGGAGAACTCGAGCAGCTGCCCGAGCTCCTGCACCAGGATCGTCTCGTCCATCCTGCTGACTGTAAGCCGGGATCGGCACCCTGACCGACCAACCATCTGGTTGGTATATCTTGAGCGGCAGTGTTCCCAACCTGCCGGAGGTCATCTCATGGGTAGCGCCGTCAAATACCAGCGCACGCTGTTCGAGCCCGAGCACGATCTGTTCCGCGAGTCGTACCGGTCATTCCTCGAACGCCACGTCGCGCCGTATCACGACGAATGGGAAAAGGCGAAGATCGTCGACCGCGGCGTCTGGCTGGAGGCCGGCAAGCAGGGCTTTCTGGGGATGTCGATCCCCGAGGAGTACGGCGGCGGCGGCAACTCCGACTTCCGCTACAACACGATCATCACCGAGGAAACCACCTACGGCCGCTACAGCGGCATCGGGTTCGGCCTGCACAACGACATCGTGGCGCCCTACCTGCTGAGCCTGGCCAACGAGGAACAGAAGCAGCGCTGGCTGCCGAAGTTCTGCACCGGCGAAATGATCACCGCGATCGCGATGACCGAACCGGGCACCGGCAGCGACTTGCAGGGCATCAAGACCCGCGCGGTGAAAAAGGGCGATCACTACGTTCTCAACGGTTCAAAGACGTTCATCACCAACGGTATTAACTCCGACCTGGTTATCGTCGTCGCTCAGACCGATCCCGACAAAGGCGCACAAGGCTTTTCGCTGCTGGCCGTCGAGCGCGGCATGAAGGGATTTGAGCGCGGCCGGCACTTGGACAAGATCGGCCTGGATGCGCAGGACACCGCCGAGCTCTCCTTCACCGACGTCGAGGTGCCTGTCGAGAATCTGCTCGGCAACGAAGGCCAGGGCTTCATCTACCTGATGCAAAACCTTCCGCAAGAGCGGATTTCGATCGCCATCATGGCCGCCGCCGCGATGGAGCAGGTATTGGAGCAGACGCTGCAATACACCAAGGAGCGCAAGGCTTTTGGTAAGCCGATCGGCAGTTTCCAGAACAGCCGATTCCTGCTCGCCGAATTGGCTACCGAGGCCACCGTGGTGCGGGTCATGGTTGACGAGTTCATCGCCCTGCACCTCGAGGAGAAACTCACCGTCGAGCAGGCTGCGATGGCTAAGTGGTACGCGACCGAGAAGCAGGTATACCTGATCGACCGCTGCCTGCAGCTGCACGGCGGTTACGGCTACATGCGTGAATATCCCGTCGCGCGTGCGTATCTCGATGCTCGGGTGCAGACCATCTACGGTGGCACCACTGAGATCATGAAGGAAATCATCGGCCGCAGCCTCGGCGTCTAGCCGCGAGCAGTCTTCAGCGTCGATTCGTCGGCCAACATGACTGCGACGTGCACCATGATATCGGGGGACCGTAATCTAAATGCCGAACGAGCAGAATGAGGCACAAACCGGCCCTGCGGAGCGCAATTCGGCATCGATGAGATGACCATCTCGTAGGGTCTGGCTATGACTTCCCACGCGTCGTCGCCCTCAGCAGAGTTGTGGCGGCCCGCAGGGCGGTTGACATTGGGCCCGGAGTTCGGACTGGGTGGCCGCGGGGAGGGCGGGATGACAAGGCAGCGAAGACGATCGGGCCTCTTCATGCGCTCAGCGCGTGGCCTGGTCGCGCTGACGGCGGGACTCACATTCATAGCGCTGCAGATGCCCGTGGCGAACGCGTCTCCCATCGGCGATGCTGACAATGCCATCACCGCGGCGTGGAAAGAGGCCGGCGGTGACACCTCGGACCTGGGTGCCAAGCAGGGCGATTGCTATGTCGCCGGTCAAGGGTTTGCTCAGGACTTCGTGCACGGCAAGATGTTTTTCACGCCTGCGACCGGCCCCAGGTCGATGATGGGTGCCATCCTCGAGAAGTACGAGGCTCTCGGCGGCCCAGTGGCGTCCGACCTGGGTTTTCCGACCGCCAACGAGGTGCGCGGCCTGGCCGGTCCCGACAGCCGGGTCAGCACCTTCTCGGCCAGCGACAAGCCGCTGATCTACTGGACCGCCGACCACGGCGCATTCGTCGTGCGCGGTGCGATCAACGCCGCGTGGGACAAGCTGGGCAGTTCCGGCGGCGCGCTGGGCGTTCCGATTGGTGACGAGACCTACGACGGCGAGCTCGCGACCCAGGCGTTCAGCGGCGGCAAGGTGTCCTGGAACCGGCTGACCAAGGCTTTCAGCACCGTGCCGCCCAACTTGGCCGACCAGCTCGCGGGGCTGCAGGTGCCCGTCGACCCGACGGCGGAGATCAACACGGCCTGGCGAGCGGCCGGCGGCGCCCCCGGACCGCTGGGCGCCAAGCAGGGCGATCAATATCCGATCGGCAGCGACGGGCTGGCCCAGAACTTCACCGGCGGCAAGATCTTCTTCAGCGCCGCCACCGGCGCCAACGCCGTCGAGACGGACATCTTGACCAAGTACGAGGCGCTGGGCGGGCCAGCCAAAAGCGACCTCGGATTCCCAATCTCCAACGAGGCCGACGCTGGCCTCAAACCGGCCAGCAAGATCAGCGCATTTTCTGCCGACGACAAGCCGGTGATCTTCTGGACGTCTGATCACGGCGCCTACGTGGTGCGCGGGGCGATCAAAGCCGCATGGGACAAACTCCTGGGGCCGACCGGCAAGCTCGGTGCACCGGTCGGCGATCAGACGGTCGCCCAGGACGTGGTCACGCAGAAATTCACCGGCGGCCAGATCGCCTGGAACAAGACCAAGAACACCTTCACCACGGAGCCGGCAAACCTGGCGTTGGCGTTGTCGGGTCTGGAGATACCGGGACAGAAGACACCGGCACGTTCGGCGTCGCCCAACGCCGCCACGAGCTGGCTGGCCGGGCATTGGTGGTGGTTGCTGGCCGGCGCCGGCGCGCTGCTGCTGATCGTGCTTCTGGCACTGCTGACGCGGTGGGTGGGTCGGCGTCGCGCCGCCAAACGAGACGGTGAAGGCGGCGACCTCGGCGGTTCGGATGACTCCGGGTACGAGCCCACCACCGAAGCGGTTTCCCAATGGTCGCCAGCGGCCGATTCAGACCTGGCGTCGGCACGCTTGGCCGAGGACTATCGGCCTCCGCGTCCACGGACCGTGCGCCTGCCCAGTCAGCCGTCCAGCGCGTGGATGCCGCCGGATCATCAGAGCTTGGTCGACGAGCTGCTCGGGGACGAAACAGACTCTCGCGAAGAGGTTTCCGAGTTCGACCACGACGCGGGTTTCACCCGCGACGCCGAACTCGACCACAACGCCGAACTTGACCACGACGCCGACGAGCACTTCAACGAGCATCCCGACGACGTCGACACGGATCCGACCGGGATTCCGGTCGCGGCGGAGGCCCGAGCCGGACGGCACGCGGCAGCGGACGCCGACGACGACGACCAAGTGACGGCAGCGGTGCCGATGCCGCGAATTGCGCCCGGACAGTTGGCAATTCATCTTCCGATGGATGATCCGTACCAGGTGCCGGATGGCTACCCTGTCAAGGCCAACGCCAGCTCCGGCCTCTACTACATGCCCGATAGTGGCCTGTACGAAGACACCCAGGCCGAAATCTGGTTCGCCACTGAAGAGATCGCCAAGGCGAACGGGTTCCACAAGGCCGCCGGCTAGCCCGCCGGCCCGGCC
>Ga0134128_10003394_pt1 | contig 19493 bp, 17 predicted proteins | sample KB31754_FD_96462 | JGI IMG/M metagenome (GOLD analysis project Ga0134128, IMG submission 96462) | Terrestrial soil microbial communities with excess Nitrogen fertilizer from Kellogg Biological Station, Michigan, USA - KB3-175-4 | ecosystem: Environmental > Terrestrial > Soil > Unclassified ...
CTGACGGTCGGCCCGGCCGGGCAGCCCGACATCGGCATCGTGCTCATGGCGATCCCCGGCCCGCCGGTGATGGACGAGGCGACCGCGGACGACGTGCGTGCGTTGGTGGGCAAGGGCTTTGCCGGAACGGTTTTCCTGACCACCGAGGACTGCCAGGCCGAATACGAAAGGCTCAGCGCGCGCGGTGTGGAGTTCGTCGAGAAGCCGGAGCAGCAGCCTTACGGCATCGACTGCGCTTTCCGCGACCCGTCCGGCAACCACATCCGGCTGACCCAGGTCACCATGCCGGGCGTGTGAGGGGCGTCGTACTGAAAGACCCTGTGTCGAAACACCGGGAACGGCGGGGGATTCGGCGGCGGACCGTTGACGACGGTCCACCGCTGCTTTAACTTCACCGGCGGGCGACCGGTCCGGCCGTCCACCGCCTGCCGGGTATGAGGGTGTCCGGCACGCAGCAGCCGCATTCCAGTTCTGATTTGGATGGCCGTCATGCGTGTATCAGCCCTCGCCCGTTTCAGCCTGGCCGGCGCCGCGGCCACCGCCCTCGGCGGGCTAGTCTCGGTGGCCGCCGCTCAGCCGGCGCACGCCGCCGTCACGATCACCGTCGCCAAGAGCGGCGGGCAGTACTCCAGCGTGCAGGCCGCGGTGAACGCCGTGCCCAACAACTCTTCGACCGCTTACATCATCTCCATCGGCGCCGGGACCTACTCGGAGACGGTGAACGTCCCGGCCTCGAAGCTGCATCTGACCCTGCTCGGCGCCACCGGCCACGCCGCCGACGTCGTGATTCAGGCCTCGAATTACGCGGGCGAGACCAACCCGGCGACCGGCTCGGCCTACGGGACGCTCGGCTCGGCGACGGTGACCGTGAAGGCGAACAACTTCACCGCCGAGTACATCACTTTCGCCAACAACTTCAACAAGAACAACCACCCCGGCGTCAGCGGCACGCAGGCCGTCGCGCTGGCCATGCAGGGCGACCGGCAGGTGTACAAGTACGACAAGTTCTGGGGCCATCAGGACACGCTGTTGTCCTGGAGCAATACGCCGAGCACTGATATCCGGCAGTACGTCTACGGCTCGACTGTGGACGGCGACGTGGACTTCATCTTCGGCAACGGCACGCTCGTGATCGATCGCAGCACCATCAACGTGGAGAACGATGGCATCTACAGCAGCGGCGCGCTCACCGCGCCCGCGACGTACACCAGCCAGGCGTACGGAATCCTGATCACCGGCTGCACGGTCGCCTCCTCGCTCGCCGCGAACACCGTCTACCTCGGGCGGGCATGGGTGCCGTACAGCGGCGCGGTGCCCCAGGCGGTGATCCGCAACACCGTGCTGCCGGCCGCGATCCTCGGTTCGGGCTCGTGGACCGGCATCTCCGGCGCCACCTGGACCGCCGGCCGGTACTACGAATATGCCAATTCCGGTCCGGGCGCGAAGGTCAATTCGAGCCGTCCACAACTGAGCAGCAGCGCGGCCACCAACTACACGGCAGCCAAGTACCTCGCAGGTGGCGACGGCTGGAACCCGGTCGTCTGACCAGCGCGCGGAGTGAAAGCGGCCTGATTCGCGTCGTGGTGGCGGCATCCGGGCACGGGGCCTACCGTGGGCCTCATGCCCGGCTCAGTGCAACTTGGCCCGTCTGACGGCCGCATCATCCTGCGCACGTACCGCGAGGGGCTGGCCGCCCAAGTCGGCCATGACCTCGTCCTGGAGTTCGCCGACTGGTCGGCGACGGCGACGCCGCCCGGCGTGGAAGGCGGCCCCGCGATCGAAGCGCGCATCGACTTGACCTCGCTGCGTGTCCTGGAAGGGACCGGGGGCGTCAAACCGCTATCGGACAAGGACCGCGGCGACATCGCCGGCAACGCGCGTAAATCGCTCGGCACCGAGCGGCACCCGCACGCGGTCTACCGCTCCACCGGGTTCACTCCGGGCGGCGATGGCGGAACGTTCGACGGCACGCTGAGCCTGCACGGCGTGGATCGGCCGCTGCGCCTCACCCTCACCCGAATGGAGCAGGGCGGGTATCGGGCTCGGGCGACGGTGACGCAGACCGCACACGGCATCAAGCCCTACTCGGCCTTCTTCGGAACGCTCAAGCTGCGCGACGCGGTCGAGGCCGAGATTGAAATCACCCGCGACCTCGACGGTCCGTCAGCCGGCTGACTCGCGACGCTCCGCAGCACGCTGCGATCGAAATGCCCACCGCGGCGGGGTCGCGGGCTACGATGCGGACTGATGATTTCGCCGGACAGCGCGGCGGACGCAGCCGGGGAGTGGCATGAGCAAGGAGCAGCAGGCCTTCGACCTCGGGGTGGTCGAGGAGTTCCGGGCGAACGCGGGCGTGGTCGGCGGCGGGCTCGAGGGTGTGCCGATCCTCGTCCTGCACCACACCGGGGCCAGGTCCGGCGCGCAGTACCTGGCGCCGCTGGCCTACATTCCGGACGGCCCGAACTGGGTCATCGTCGCGGCGAACGGCGGCAAGCCCAATCACCCTGGCTGGTACCACAATCTGCGGGCCAATCCCGAGACCGTGATCGAGGTCGACGGCGGTACCCGCCGCGTCAGGGCTCGCATCGCGGCTGGCGCGGAGCGTGAAAAGCTGAACGAGCGGTTTCTGCGCGAGTCAAAGTATTACAGCGGCTACGCTCAGCGAACGGACCGCGCGATTCCGGTAATCGTCCTCGAACTACTGGACTAGGGTTCTAGAACCATCGCCGGTCCGCTAAGCAACGGCGACTAGTCGATCCCCGGTGCGCTACGTTCTCCGCCTGGATGTTTGTCAGGCTGCGGCTGCGTCGCGGCTTACGTCGTGGCGATGAGGAAGTCCTCCCCGCTCGACATCCGCAGACCGTCGGTCCGGTCGGCGAAATACCGCTCGTTGAGCTGCGCTCCCGAGACGTGCTCGGCCTCTGCGAAGCCGGCCTGGCGCGCCATATCCAGCATCTCGGCCGGTGCGAAGAAGCTGATGAACGGTGTCCCGGATGCGCTCGCGCCGTTGAGGGCGGCCTCACGCGCGGGCCGGTCCTGCGCATCGACCAATTCCTGCGGCAGCTGGAACGTCATCGCCAACGTCGAGCCGGGCGCGAGGGCGGCGAGGCTGCGTAGTGCCGCCATATTCGCCTCCTTGCTCAAGTACATGCTCACGCCGGTAGACGCGACCACAGCCGGACGCTGCGCGTCGAAGCCGGCCGCCGAGACCTTCTGCCACCAAGACTCGCCGGCTTCGAAGTCGACCGGCACGAAGCGCAGTTCACCGGAAGTGCCGTGACCCGTTTCGGCCAGGCGGCGACGCTTCCACTCCTGTGCGCCGGGCTTATCGACCTCGAAGACCCGGAGTCTCGCGGCGGATTCCGGCCGGCGCTGAGCATAGGTGTCCAGGCCGGCACCGAGGATGACGTATTGCTCGACACCCCACTCGGCCGCCGCGGTAACCAGGTCCTCGACGAAGCGAGCGCGCGCGACGATGGCCGCCCGGTGACTGCTGGTCTGCTTCGGGTCCATGTCGGGACGCTGCCGCCAATCCGCGTCAGGAGCGGCGAGTTCCAGGCCGATCGGATCGCACAGCACGTGCGGCGGCGCGTCGACCTCCAGGTGCAGCGCTCGCCACAGCGCGACGCGGACCGCGGTGCTGTCGGGTGTCGCTCTAGTAGCCACGGTTGTCACTGCTCTCACAGCCCCAGGCTTTTACTGCTTGGGCGGTGCCTGTAGGTTCCACAGCCGCCCATCCGGATCGCGAACGGTCATCTCCCGCGTTCCGTAGTGGGTGTCCGCGAATTCGCTGACCACCTCGACGCCGGGGCCGGGCTTGAACGCGTCGGCGTCCGTCACCTTCAAGACGATCTGCAGCGAAGGCTCGCGGTCCTCCGGGACCTCGACGATGAAAACGGACGGGCCGCTGCCGTTGCGCAGCTGCCCGGAGTTGTGATCGGTCGCGAACTCCAGCTCGAAGCCGAGCGACTGGAAGAACTTCGCGCTCTTGCCCCAGTTGTGCGTCTCTAGGATGACAGCGTCAATTCCCTCGGTCGCCATGCCAGTTCCCCTTTCGGTCGATCGCCTCATGCGAAGAGTCGCGGGCGTCACCGAGATAAGCCCGCAGCGCCTCGGCGACGAGCGCCGAAAGCGACAGCTCCGCCTCGATAGCGCGGTGCTTGACCTGCTTGATCAGCCCGATCGGCAGGTACACGTTGAACTGCTTGACCTCTTCGTCGCCCTTCGCGCTGCTGGTTATTTCACTGCTACCCACACGAGCATGCTAGCAAGCTACTTGGCTATCTGGCTACTGCACGTCCAAAGATTTGTCGCTTTAAGACCGAGTGCCCTCCTTCGACGACACTTGTCCGTGTCGTCGAAGAAGGGCACTGACCGCCGAAGCAGCTGGCCGGCCTATTGGCTAGCCGTGGTAAGCCGTAATGATCGTCTGATCGATGGCACTACCGCCGGCATCCGAAGCCTGGACTCTCAGCGAGACCGCCTGTCCAGCCGCGACGTGCGGCAATGTCGCCGCATACCGTCCGCCGCCGAGCGCGTGGACCGGCGCCGCGGCCCACGTCGTGCCGCCGTCAGTGGACGTCCACAGTCGCAACTCCTTGACAGCTGCCGATCCGGACCCTGCGACGCGCGAAGCGGTCAGGATCGCAGTATCGCCGTCCGGGTGGTTGTCCAGTCCGAGCGGCAGGTTGTAGTTGATCGTCAGTAGCGGCAGCCTGACCAGGCTCGGCCCGACCGGCCCCGACGAACGGAACGTCCACGTCGTGCTCGTCCGCACGCAGACCGGGATCGCCGCCGTGGACTCGTCGTACACCAGCCGGTACGTGCCCGTCCCGACCGGCACGGCGAAGTCGCCGATCGAGTTGTTCACCGCGCCGAGCAGGCTGTCGCCGTGGTAGAGCCGCATCGTCTGGCTTGTCGCCCCGATGCCTTGCAGGCAGTCGTAGCCGTCCGGCAGATCCTGGAGATCGACCAGCTCGACGTGGATGTCGGCCCGGGAGCGGGTCGAGGGCTGCGGCGCGCAGAAGCTCGTCGAGAGGGCCGTGGCCGAGTACGGTCCCGGGCGGAAGACCTGCTTTGCCCAGTCCGCGGCGCTCTTGCTGCCGGGGGCGTAGTGCGTGAAGCCCGGGATCTCGGTCACCCACGCGAAGGTGTTCTTCTGACCGTCCAGGGTGATCGGCGGCGCCGCCTCCTGGTTCCAACCGATGCCCGGCTCGGTCGAGAGGTAATCGGTGCGCGTCGATCCGCCCGGCACCGTGCTGAGGAACTGAAGCGCGAGGAATCCGCTGTCCGTTAGGCCATAACGCGATTCACCGTACGGCGTGGTGTCGCCGTCGACACCGTAGAAGCGTTCGTCGACTGTTGCCAGTCGCGCCTGGACCGCCGGCGTCACGGTGTACGCCAACGTATCTGGGATTCGGTCGCCGAGGTTGTGGAAGAGGTCGTACACATACCGGGACGGGCTCGCCGGGTCAATCAGCCGGAAGCCGCTGGAGACCCTGAAGGTGCCGGTGCGGGCCGCGTCGGTGGGCTGAACGAACAGCGCGGTCTGCGTGCTCGGATTGAACGAGTAGATGCCTGTCCCGAACAGCTGGCCACCGATGCCGCGCTCGGTAAACACATCGGCGCCGTCGTACTCGGTGGCCCGACCGGATACGGACGCTGAAACAGGCGCAGCCTTTGCGGCGTCGAGTGTGACTGCCGTGTCGCCGCCGACGAGCACGTCCGGTTGGCCGACCAGCGCGGAACGGATCTGGTTCAGATCCGTCGCATCGTCGACATTGCCGCTCACCCAGTAGTCGCCGTCTGGGACCTGAATGGTCGCGGAACCAGTGCTGAGATCGACAAAGGTTGAGAACAGCGTCGAGTCTTCGGCGTTCGTCACGTTCGCGTAGGCGGAGAAACCGCCCGATGCGGTACCGGGCAACGCAGTGGCGGTGAGCGTGAGATTGTGCCTCGGCGCGTTGACGTCAAGGCTGACCGGGATGTGCAGCGTCCGGCCGCCATCGCGGATCGTGACGCGACCCTCGTAGAGGCCCGGGTGATCGGTGACGAGGGCGGGATTTACGGAGACGGTCACCGGTGCCTTGCCCTGCGCGGCGACGTGCACGGTGTTCGCCGAGACCTTGATCGCCCCAGCGGGCGCGGGAACGCCGGCGCGGTTGGTGAGCGAAGCCGAGACGTGCAAGGTCTCAGGGTGCTTAGTGACGTCGGTGAGCGTGAGGGTGTCGGCAACGGGAGCAGTAGCGTCGTTCGGAATGCTGCCGAGGTCGGCGACGGCCTGGTCGGTCGTGGCGGTCGCCCCGATGGCGGCGGCGATATCCAGCCTTCCGCCGCCGAGTTCATACTCGTCACCGCCGCTCGCGGCGTGCGCGGTGGCCACCAGAGTCGCCTTCACCTGCGCCGGGCTCCAGCCGGGATGCAGTTGGTAGAGGATCGCGGCGGCGCCGGCAACCTGGGGCGTGGCCATCGACGTACCGGATTCGATCACGTAGTGCGCGTCCACGATGGCGCCCAGCGCGGTACCCGCCGCGCGCGCTCCGGCGATGTTCACGCCCGGCGCGACGATCTCGGGCTTGATGGTGTAGTCGCCGAGGCGCGGCCCGCGGCTGGAGAAGGGCGCGAGCGCGTCTTTCCCGTCCACCGCGCCGACCGTGAGCGCGTCATCCGCCGCGCCCGGCGTGCCGACTGTCTGCTGCGCGGAACCCGTGTTTCCGGCCGCGATGACGAACAGCACCCCGTCGCTGGCAGTGAGCTGATTCACGGCGAGCGACATCGCGTCGGTGCCGTCCGAAGGCTCGAACGAGCCGAGGCTCATGCTGACGACCTGAGCCCGGGTCGCAGCCCACTGCATGCCCGCGATGATGTCGGATTCCTGGCCCGAGCCGTCGTCGCCGAGCACCTTGCCGATCACCAGTTTGGCACCGTAGGCCACACCGCGCCGCCGGCCATGGGAGGCCGCGCCGCTGCCCGCGATCTGCGTGGCCACGAAGGTGCCGTGGCCGAAGTGGTCCGTGGCGTCCGCGGTGGCGGTGAAGTTCTGCTCGGCGATGACGCGACCCGCCAGGTCGGGGAAGGTGTCGTCGATCCCTGTGTCGAGTACCGCGACGGTGGTTCCCGTTCCGGTGTCACCGCGCGACCAGGCGGCCGGGGCCCCGATCTGGGTCAGGTTGTGGTCGAGTGGGCCGGAGGATCCGGTGTTGGCGTCGACTGTGCGGGTTGGGACGGCGCTGGTCCGGATGGTGCGGTCCAGCCAGATATAGCCGAGGTTCCCGCTCACCGCCGGAGTCAGCCGGCCCGCGTGCCGTGACGCGGCCGCGATCGACGCGAGCTTGGCTCCGAGCCGGGCCGCGCTCCCCTTCGGTTCAACGACCCCTTCCGCACCGATGCTCGACAGAGTGCTGCGATGCTGGAGCGGCACGACGAGGTTCTGCGCCGCGGCGTGGCCGCTCACCCCGGACGTACCGCGCACGATCAGCGGCAATCCGGTGCGGTGCGCGTCGTCGTCGCCGTCCTTGATGAGCGTGGTGACGTCGAAGAGTGTCGGATCCAGCACCTTCCCGATCAGCGGAGCGACGTCATGCGGCAGGACCCTGATGTGCCCGGCGGAGTCGACGTAGTCGCTGAAGATGACGCCGGTTCGTCCCGCCCCCGGCTTGATGGTGACCAGCGGAGGGCCGCCAGCGAGTGTGCGGACACCGATGACATCGCCGGTCACCAGCGTCACGGTCCACGATTTACCCGCCGGCAGCACGCTGGTGCCGCCCTTCGCCGGCGCCGCCTCGGCGGCCCGCTGCGAAGCGGCCACCGCGGCGAAAGCCACGACGCCCGCCACTGAGAACACGCCCGCTTTTCGCAGGATGCTCAATTGTTTCCCCTCTCCCCGATCCCGTTGTGCGGAATTCCGCAGTCGTAGAGACGCCCAACGGCGCCAGGAGGATGCGACGCGTTCGAGGCGCGGCTTGTTCGCGCAGTTCGTGCCAGCCCCACCTTCGATCGTCGTGGTGCCGCCGTGGCCAGGGCATAGCCGCGCCGACCACGATGAAGAGGTCCAGACCGCTTTGTCGTCATCGGGGGATCAGCAATGCGTGCTTCCATAGCCGCCACGTGCGTGGCCTTACTCACTATCGCGATCGGTTCCGGTGCCAGCGTCGCTGCCGCTGCCACGTCCACAGCCTCAGGTGCAAGCGGCACCACAGGTGCCTTGAAGCTTCCGGCGCCGACCGGCGCTTTCCAGGTCGGGGTCGTGAATCTGCACCTGATCGACCGGTCCCGGCCGGAACACTGGGATCCGCCAAAGCCCTATCGAGAGCTGATGGTCAGCGTCGTCTATCCGGCACGCGACGCCCAGCGCTACCCGCTCGCGCATCAGATGACGCCCGGCGTCGCAGCAGGCTTCAACACGGTGGCCGGCCCCGGAAACTACGGCGTGCCGCCGAACACCGCTGATTGGTCAGCGGCGCTCACGCACGAGCACGAGGGTGCGCCGGTCGCGGGCGGACGGCGTCCCGTCGTGCTGTACTCCCCCGGCGCGGTCGACCTGCGTTCTTGGGGCACCGACCTGGTCGACCAGCTCGCCAGCGAGGGATACGTCGTAGTGACCGTCGACCCGACATACGAGGCGGCCGCGGTCGAGTTCCCCGGCGACCGCGTCATCGACAGCAACATCCTGACCTGGTATGAGCAGGCTCAGCAGGACGGCACGATGCCGCAGTTCCTGCGGGCGCTGGAGGAGAGCAGGGTCGGCGATACCGAATTCGTGCTCGGCCAGCTCGCCGCGCTCGCCGCAGGTCACAACCCGGACGCCGAGCAACAGCCACTTCCCGCGGGCCTGAGCGGTGCCATCGACCTGCGGCGAGTCGGCATGTTCGGTCAATCAGCCGGAGGCTTCACCGCGCTGGAGGCGATGTATCAGGACCCGCGCATCGCGGCGGGCATCGACATGGACGGAACGCTTGAGTACACGCAGAATCCGGACGGCACTTACCTATCCCCGGTCGCTCAGCACGGATTGAATCGGCCCTTCCTGCTGCTGGGCAGCGCGGGCCCCGACGGCTCCAATCACGTGACCGAACCCTCCTGGGCCGCGCTGTGGCGGCACAGCACCGGCTGGCACCAGGACGTGACGCTTCCCGGAACCCGCCACGGGTCCTACACCGACGCCGAAGCGCTCATTCCTCAGCTCGCTGACAAGCTGCCGGCCGACACGGTGACCACCGACATCGGGTGCGCGAACCCCGCGCTCACCATCGCCACAGAGCGTGCACTGATCAGTGCCTTCTTCCACCGGTGGCTGTAAGCGGCAGGTCTTCGACAGGTACGCCGCCCGCGGTCAGGCCGAGCAGCGTGAGGCTGACGCTGCTTGGCCCGGCCGGCGTCGTGCCGTCGCGCAGGACCGCGAGAGCCAGAGTGTTGCGACCACGAGACCGCAGGATCCCGTTCGGCAGCACGAAGGTGTGCTGCGGACCGACATCGTTGATGTACTGGCCGAGGTTCCAGCCGTTGAGGAAGATCTGCACTCGGTAGGCGCGCGCCGGATCGTCGGTCAGCGTCAGCCCGATTGAGGCATCGGCTCCCCGCGGTATAGCCAGGTTGAACGTTGTACGCAGCCAGCCGACGCCCTGGCTGGTGTCCGCGCTCGGCAAGCTCATCCGCTGCCACGCGCCGTCGCCGAAAGTGGGCAGATGCCAGCCGGAACGCTCGCCGTAGAGACCGCCGTTGTTCAGCGGCCCGCGCAACGGGTCGGATGCCGCGGTGTCAGCTCCCTGAATGCGCCAGGTGACGGATGGGGCCGGGGTCTCACCGGTGAACGTTACGGCGGTGAGCCCGCGCGCCGCCTTGTGCGCGTCGTTGGAGCCGCCGTCCTCGCTGTGCGCCATCGGCCGCACGAGCACCGCGAGCACATGCGGACCCGAACCGCTGAGCGCCGCGGGAACGGCGAAAGTCGCGGTAGCTGTCCACGTGCTCTGCGAATCCTGCGCTTTAGTAGGTACCGGCTGTCGGTGCGTGCCGAGCGGTACGCCGTCGAGCCAGGCCATCAGCATGCCTTGGGTGCCTGATGAGTAAGAGAGGCTGACGCTTTGCGCTCCGGCCTGCGCATTGTAAGAGCCCCGATACCAGACGTCGCCGTAGTGGAAGCCATAGTCGTCCGCGAACAGCACGGGCTGTCCGGCTGGCACCGGCGTGGTGCTGAACGAGGTGGTCTTGTTGGCGAGGGCCCAGGCCGAATCGTCGAAGCCTGGCGCCGACTCGGGATTTTCGGGTGCGTAGCGCCAGTTCGTGAGGGCGGGCAAGGTGACCTGTGCTGGCGCGGGCAGTTGTATGGAAGCTGACAGGCTGCCGGAGACCGTGTGACCGGTGGGTATGGCGGACCCGTTCCAGAGGAGCCTGCGGATACCGGTCGGCGCCCATACTTCCAGGTCGCTCGCGGCCGTCGTGTCTCCGTTCAAGGCGGCGACCGGCCCCATCACGAACGCGTTGCGCAACAAGGCCGGGCCGCGCACGAGGACCGGTCCGGCGAAACTGTCGTGCTTCCAGAACGTCGCGGACTCCTCGTCGTCCGCGAGGAGCAGCAGCAGCGGCGCGGAGCCGTCCGACGGCGCGATCAGTACCCTGATCAGCCCGGAGAGCTGAGCGTTCACGCGCAATGCGCCTGCGGTGCTGTCGTACGAGGATGTGGCCGACCCGGAAAGCACGGAGACGGTCGGCGCGGCGGCGAAGGCGAGCGAGAGCTCGACCGGGTCGCCGGTGCGACCGACGAGCAAAGCGACGTCGCGGGCGCCGATGGTGGCGGCGTACATCGGCTGGGCCGTCGTGTATCGCAGCGTTCGCCGTCCGACCGCGATGCCGGTAGCAACGACCTTCATGTCCTTGCCGGTTAGCCGAATCCCGGCGCCCGAGGCCGGAACAGTGACCTGACTGCCGCTCACTGAGACCGGTACGGTGATCGACTGGTCAGACGCGGTGTCGTTGCGTAGGAAGTAGAAGTGCGCGCCGGTGGTCGGGTTCGTGAGGTGGTACGTCTTGATCGCAGTACTGGAAGCCGTGACGTCCGCGGCACGGTCCAGCTCGGCGAGATCGGGCACCGATTCGAGCATCAGCCCGATCTGCTTCATCGGCACCAGCTTCGAGGTCTGATTGCGCGCCTCGTCGACCGCCGCGCCATAGTCGTACGAGGTGTACACGACTGGCGCGGGCAACCAGCCCCACGAGGTGCCACCGAAGGTCATGTACACGTTCTGCAGCTTGATTCCGTTAGCCAGGTTCGTCAGGTAGAACCGCCGCTCGTACACCGCGTCCCGGGACGCCCGCGCCCCTGCGTAACCCTGTCCGGCGAACTCGGCTCCGCCCCACGGGTCGAACCAGCCACCGCCGAACTCGGCCTCGAATCCGGGCGTGTCCGGACTCGCGGTAGAACCACCCTTCGCCCCGCCCGGCCCGAAGTAGCCCCAGTCCGGCGGAGTGCTGCTCGGGGAGGGATAGCCGTCGAAGGCGTACAGGTAACGCCCTGATTCGCCGTTGGTGCTGAAGCTGCCCGGTATCCAATCGCCGTTGCGGCCCTTGTCGTTGTGGAACAACGGGACCGTGATCCCGTCCGCGCGCACCTTCGCGTACAGATGCGCCAAGTAGGCCGCGCCGACGCCGTCACCGAGATGGGAGGAGTACTCGTTTTCCAACTGGTAGAGCAGGACCGTGCCGCCGCCGTCCGTGTACTGATGCTTCGAGACGATGGCGTTGACGGCGGTCAGCCACTCGTCGGCATAGCTGAGATAGGTGCTGTTGTTCGTGCGCGCGGTACCCGTCGTCGCGGTCAGCCAGCCGGGGAATCCGCCGGCGTCAACCTCGGCGTTGATGTAGGGACCGGGCCGTACGGTCACGAAGATCCCCACCTGCGCGGCCACCGCCAGGAAACGCCCCAGATTCCGCACGCCGGTGAAGTCGTACTGGCCGGGCGCGCAGCTGTGGTAGCTCCAGTTCACGTAGATGCTGACCGCGTTGTAGCCGTTGGAGCGCATCTTCTGCAGCACATCAGTCCACAGCGAGGGACTCGGCAGCCGGAACGGGTGGAACTCCCCCGACCACAGCACAAGCCTGCGATCGTCGAGGAGCAACGAGTACTTGTCGAACGTCACCGTGTGCGGCACGTGGCGGCGGCCTGGCTCGGGAGCGACGGTCGCCGCCTGCGCGGGGAGCGCGAGGGCGGCGGCCGCGCCCGCGGTCAGGGCGGTGAATGTGCGCCGATTCAGGGTCATGCCGCACTCCAGGTCCTCGCGAACGGGTCGCGGTTCATAGAAGCGGCATTTTGAACTGCGGTCAATAATGTCGGGTTCTTTGGTGATGTGCGATCGAGTCTGCGTCGCGGACTTCAGGACTCAACACAACTCCACGCGACACCACGAAGCAGCGCGAGGCGCAGCGTTGCGTACACACGCCGCCGCCGAGCGCCCTGTGCGGCGCTCGGCGGCGAGATTGTGGCGCTGTGCTCCGGGTGACGAAGACGACGAAACTCAGTGACCGAAGACATGCGGCCGGTGGTGGCGCCGCGTCGTGGTGGTCGCGGTCGTGTCGCCGCCGGCGAGGTCAGCACTCGTCGCGTCCGTCTCGGCCGCGGCACCCTCGTGCTCTTCCAGCCGGGCCGCCATCGCGTCACGGTCCGCCATCGCCGCGCGGGCCTCGCGGCGCTCGGCGCGCCGAGCCACCCTGCGCCGACGGGCCATGGCAGCGCCGCCGAACATCAGGAACAGGCTGAAGCAGAAGATCAGCGCCAGCGCCAGGCCGGCGATGAAGATCTCCAGGCTGTTGAACGTCCCGAGGGTGTTGCCGAACATCGTCACGGTGTAATCCGGGCCGCCGCCCGTGTTGTAGGCGATCAGCAGCCCGGTAAAGGCGCCGGTCGCGCATAGCAGCAAGAGTCCAAGTAGCAGCATTACCCTCACCTCACAGTACTGGTTGATTACGGATAACCGGGCTACACCGGTCGAAACAAGTCAGGGGTCACCGCTACGCTCAGTGACCACTATGCTTTGATCATGACCACGCTCGTCCAGACGCCGGCCGGTGACGCCCGGCTGACCTGCATCGGCGCTCAGGGTCCACGGCGGGCCAAGCTCGTGCTCGGCCATGGCGCGGGCGGTGGGATCGAGGCCGCCGACCTTCAGGCGCTGGCCGCCGCGCTTCCAGCACACGGAGTCGAGGTCGTCCTGGTCGAACAGCCTTGGCGAGTCGCCGGCAAGCGGATCGCGGCCGCGCCTAAGACCCTCGACGCCGCCTGGCACGCGGTTCTTGAGCACCTGCACAAACGCCAGGACGCTTCCGGCACCGCTCCCCTCATCGTCGGCGGGCGCAGCGCGGGGGCACGCCTCGCCTGCCGAACCGGGGCCGCGACTGGAGCCGCCGCCGTCCTCGCGCTCGCCTTTCCGCTCCACCCGCCCGGCAAGCCGGAGAAGACGCGCGCCGACGAACTGACCGGTTCCGGTCTGCCGACCCTGATCATCCAGGGCGCGACCGATCCGTTCGGCAGCGCCGCCGAATTCCCGCCGCTGCCCGGCACCCACCGCCTCGTCGCGCTGCCCGCGGGCAACCACGAGTTCGCAGTGCGCAAGGATCAGGCACCGGTGCTCGATACGATCGTCGATGCGGTTGCTGAGTGGATCAGTACCTTGTTTTGAGTTGAAATCAGGGCTGGAACAGCACCTTGACCGCGCCGTCCTGCTTCTTCTGGAACATCTCGTACGCCTGCGGCGCCTCGCTCAACGGCAGGTGATGCGTCGCGAACGAGTCGACGCCGAGCGGGTCGTCGTCAGTTAGCAGCGGCAGGATCTGCTCGACCCAGCGCCGCACGTTCGCCTGACCCATGCGCAGCTGGATCTGCTTGTCGAACATGGTCAGCAGCGGCAGCGGGTCGGTCATGCCGCCATACACCCCGGACAGCGAGACCGTGCCGCCGCGGCGCACCACGTCGATCGCCAGCAGCAGCGCGTCCAGCCTGTCGACGCCGACGTGCTGCATCATCGCCGCCGCGAGCCGGTCCGGGAGCAGCGAGGTGGCCTGCTGGGCGAGCTTGGCGATCGGCGCGCCGTGCGCCTCCATGCCGACCGCGTCGATGACGGCGTCGGGGCCGCGGCCGTCGGTCAGCTCGCGGATCACGTCGGGCAGTTCCTTGCCGTGCTCGGCGAGGTTCAGCACGTGGGTGCCACGGGCGGCGGCGCGCTCGAGCCGCTCGGGCACCAGGTCGACCCCGATCACCTGACCCGCCCCGCGGTGCGCGGCAATGCGCGCGCACATGTCCCCGATCGGGCCGAGTCCGAGCACGACAACGCTGCCGCCCTGCGGTACCGCCGCGTACTCGACGGCCTGCCACGCGGTTGGCAGCACGTCGGACAGGAAGACGAAGCGGTCGTCCGGTGGCCCCTCCGGCACCTTGATCGGCAAGGTGTTGCCGAAGGGCACCCGGAGCAGTTCCGCCTGTCCGCCGGGAATCTGTCCGTAGAGCCTGGTGTAGCCGAAGAGCGAGGCGCCGGTGCCATATTCGTGCACTTGCGTGGTCTCGCACTGCGACTGCAAGCCTTGCGCGCACATGAAGCAGGTGCCGCACGAGACGTTGAACGGCACGACGACCCGATCGCCGGGCTTAACGCCGGTGACCTGCCCGCCGACCTCGCGCACGATCCCCATCGGCTCGTGCCCGAGTATGTCGCCCTGGCTCAGGAACGGGCCGAGCACCTCATAGAGGTGCAGGTCGGAACCGCACAGCCCGCTCGAGGTGATCTGCACGATCACGTCGGTCGGCTCCTCGATCTCCGGATCGGGCACGGTCTCGACGCGCACGTCCCGACGGCCGTGCCAGGTCAACGCCTTCATCGCTCCTCCTCGCCGCTGTGGGCCCGGTGCGCCGCTTTTGAGGTGCACTGTCGGCCCGCGCCTGTCGGCGCGTGCCCCCGCGGCGCGCATCGAAACGAACGGCGTGCATCGGAAGGAGAGCGTCCGTCAAAAAACGAGACACCTCCCGCGGCCGGTAAGTGCGGTACCGGCCGCGGGAGGCTGTGTTGGTGCCGGGGCGACGGCCATTAAGGCGAGGGTTCGCCGCCCCGGCCGGTTCAGCTGGGCCCAGGGCGATTACTCCTGGTACTACTGGGCCCGTCGATCGATCACTGCGTCCACTGCTGGTTGCTGCCGCCGTTGCAGGACCACAGCTCGACCGGAGTGTTGTTGGCGGTCGCCGCGCCGGTCACGTCGAGGCAGAGCCCTGACTGCACGCCGGTGATGGTGCCGTTCGAGTTGAACTGCCACTGCTGGTTCGCCTGGCCGTTGCAGGGCCAGATGATCACCTTCGTGCCGTTCGACGTGCCCTGGCCGTTGGCGTCCAGGCAGTCCGTCGTGCCGTTGTTCGTGACGGTGATGGTGCCCGAGGAGGTGTGGGTCCAGTTCTGCGGGGCCAGGCCGTTGCAGGTGTAGATCTGCTGCTGGGTGCCCGCGGTCGTGGTGCCGTTCGGGTCGTCAAGGCACTTGCCCGCGCCGACCGCGTGAATCGGTCCGGTGGTGCCTCCGCCACTGCCGCCGCCGGTGCCGTATCCGGCCGCGACGATGTTCGCCTGCACCGAGTTCTCGGTGGCGTCCGAGGGGTATCCGCTGGTCATGACGCCCTCATAGAAGGTGCCTGCGGAACCCTTGCTGTTGTCGCCGCCGATGCCGAGGATGATCGCGCCCTCCTTGTGCATCGGGTTGTAGCCGGAGACGTTCGGCCGCGCGCCGCTGTAGAAGGTGGACAGGCCGCCGGACTGCGAGTTGCCGCCGCGGATCGACCACAGGTTCGCGGTGCCCTTGATGATCGCGGTGGTGTAGCGGTAGTTGACCGTCGGATCGTTGCCGTTGTAACCGGCGTTCACCCCGGAGTACAGGCCGTTCTCCATGTCGGCCATGATCCACGGACCGTTGCCGGTGCCGTAGCCCCAGACCTTGATGTTGCCGAAGTAGATGGCCTCCATGTGGCCGTTGCCGGTGTCGTTGTTGCTCGTCTCGGCGTTGCCGTAGTCGAAGCAGCAGCCGCCGTTGTAGTGGGTGCCGTCGAAGATCGCGTATTCACCCTCGGCCTGATCACCGGTCGCGATTCCGCTGGTGTTGTCGTCGCGGTAGCCGGTGCCGGCCGCCACGTAGACGCCGTACGCCTTACTGCCGTTGAGGGTGGTGGGTGCGGCGGTGGCGTTGGCGAGGTTGTCCGGGCCGCCGGCCGCGCCGCCCGCAGGGGCCTGCGTCAGGTTGTTGCCGTGTCCGGACTGGTCGTAAATGACGGTGATTACACAGGTGGTGCCGGAGCAGAAGGAGTCCTGCGCCGCGGCGTTGGCCACCCCGCCCGCACTGACCGGGCTGATGTTGAGCGTGGCGTTGTCCGAGGATCGGCGCACCTGGTACAGCGAGCCGCTGTAGGACCCGTACAACGCCCTGGTCGTGCTGTGCGCGGCCACGCAAGGCGTGCCACCTGCGGAGTAGATGTCACACGGGCCCTGCGACGCAGCCTGCGCCGAGCCCGTCGTCATCGCGAAACCGATCATGCCGCCGGCGATGACCGCGACTGCGGCCCCGAACCGAGCGAGCCGCGCGGGCCGCGGCACCCGCCATTCGCGATTCGTCATGACGCGCTGCCGTTCATGTCGTCTCCCAGCTCTTCGTTGAGCGTGACCCATAAATTGTTAGCGCTAACATTTCGGACCGATTCAGCGCCTTGGCGTTGAAGCGTGGTCCGAGAGGTTTCGGAATGCAGACGTTGCCTCACGCCGGAAGTCGTGTCAAGAGTTCCGCAGCCGCCGAGCGGCCCGGCGCGGCCGGTTTTGCGGAAACTTTCCATCGCAGCCGCCTGTTACGGCTCGGCGGCGCACTGCCCCTGAGCCGCACCGATGCTGTTCAGCAAGCAGATGAATGCGCTCAGTGTCCATGCGGGCACATTCCGTGTCAGCGTCCTCATCCGATGCCGTTGCGGCCAGGCAATCGGTTGCGCAGACTTCGGCCTGTCGTCGCGCTCGATGACCGCGTCATACGTCGCGGTCGAGCCGAAGGTTCCCATGCACCGGGAAACCCATTTCCGATCCACCTGCGGCGGTAAGCGGCGACCGCACCTGTTAGCGCTAACACAGGAGGTTTCGATGCTTTCTCTTCGGAGGCGCGCGGCGGTGGCGGTCGCCGCGGCCGCCGGACTCGTCACCGCCGGCGGAACTCTCGCCGCCGTCACGGCGCAGGCGGCCACGACCGGTTGTTCGGTGTCTTATACGGTCAGCTCGCAGTGGCCCGGCGGCTTCGGCGCGAACGTCACCATCACCAACCTGGGCAGCCCGATCAGCAGCTGGACGCTGACCTGGTCGTTCGGGGCCGGGCAGACCATCACCCAACTCTGGAACGGCAGCTACACCCAGTCCGGCGGGAGCGTGACGGTCAACAACGTCTCGTACAACGGCTCCATCGGCGCCGGCGGCAACACCAGCTTCGGCTTCAACGGAGCGTGGAACGGCTCGAACCCAACGCCGACCACGTTCACGCTCAACGGGACGACCTGCACCGGAACCACCGGCGGCGGCGGAACACCCACGCCGACACCGAGCAACACTTCCTCTCCCTCGGCTTCCGCGTCCCCGTCGTCCTCGCCCACGCCTCCCGCCGGCCAGGGACCGTGTGACATCTACGCGGCCGGCGGCACTCCGTGTGTCGCAGCGCACTCCACCACCCGAGCGCTTTACGCGGCGTACACCGGCTCGCTGTATCAGGTGCGGCGTTCCTCCGACAACAGCACGCGCAACATCGGTGTGGTCGGCGGATACGCCGACGCCGCCTCACAGGACTCGTTCTGTGCCGGAACCACCTGCCTGATCACAGTCATCTACGACCAGTCCGGGCATAACAACAACCTGACGCAAGCCCCTGCGGGCGGCGCGGCGGGCGGCCCGGACAACCTCGCCAACGCCACCGGCGCCCCGACGACCCTCAATGGGCACAAGGGTTACGGCGTCTACATTCCGCCAGGCACCGGCTACCGCGACAACTCGGCAACCGGCACCGCGACCGGCGACGGCGCGGAAGGCGAGTACGCGGTCTTCGACGGCACGCACTACAACGGCGGCTGCTGCTTCGACTACGGCAACGCGGAGAAGGACAGCAACGACGATGGCAACGGCACGATGGAAGCGATCTACTTTGGCAACATCACGGTCTGGGGTTACGGCACCGGAAACGGCCCCTGGATCATGGCGGATCTGGAGAACGGCCTGTTCTCCGGCATCAACGCCGGTTTCAACAGCAACGACCCGACGATCAACGACCGGTACCTGACCGCGATGGTCGACGGCGGACCGAACCACTGGTCCATCAAGGGCGGCAACGCGCAGTCCGGCGGCATGTCCACGTTCTACGACGGTGCACGACCGAATGTCTCGGGTTACAACCCCATGCACAAGCAGGGCGCCATCATCCTGGGCACCGGCGGCGACAACAGCGACAGCGCTCAGGGCACCTTCTACGAGGGCGTCATGACCAGTGGCTACCCCTCGGCCTCCACCGAGGCATCCGTGCAAGCGAACATCGTCGCGGCGGGATACGGTCACTGAGCACGTAGATAAGAGTTTTTATAACGAACCAGCCGGTCCGGTGCCGCACCGTCGTAGGGCGACGATGCGGCACCGGACTCAGCCCGGCACACGTACGAACACGGTGAAAAGCGCCGCGCGCGGGCGGCGAAGATCGCTGCCAGAATGGGGCCATGGATGCCGACGCGCTCAAAGCCGCCTGCCTGGCGCTGACCGGGGCGGTCGAGACCTTCCCGTTCAACCTGGAGACCTCCGTGTTCAAGGTGGGAGGCAAGGTGTTCGCGCTCAGCGTCCTGGACGCGGACCCGCTGTCGGTGAGCCTGAAGTGCGAACCCGAGCTCGCCGAGCGGCTGCGCGCGCAGCATCCGGCGATCACCGCCGGCTATCACCTGAACAAGCGGCATTGGAACACGGTGCTGCTGGACGGCTCAGTGGCCGATGCGATGGTCCGGGACATGATCGAGGACTCGTACGACCTGGTCGTCTCCTCGCTGACCCGTGAGCAGCGCCGCACGCTCGGCCAGGTCTAGTCCCTCTGCCCCTCTCACCTGCGGCGGTCTACGGTAGGGCCATGTCAACGCCCGCGCCCGCCACAGCCGCAGAACGGCTGCTCGCGGTGCTGGCCGCGTTCGACCGGTCGGCTCCCGCGCTCTCGCTCACCGAGATCAGCCGCCGGGCCGGCCTGACCCTGCCCACCGCGCACCGCCTGGTCGGCCTGCTCACGACCTGGGGCGCGCTGGAGCGGGACGCCTCGGGGGCGTACCACATCGGCCTGCGGCTTTGGGAGCTCGGCGCGCTGTCCCCGCGCGGCCTGGCGCTGCGCGAGGCGGCGATGCCGTTCCTGGAGGACCTGTACGAGGCCACACACGAGAACGTGCAGCTAGCGGTGCGTGACGGGATGGAAGTGGTGTACATCGAGCGGATCTC
>Ga0134128_10003398_pt1 | contig 19480 bp, 17 predicted proteins | sample KB31754_FD_96462 | JGI IMG/M metagenome (GOLD analysis project Ga0134128, IMG submission 96462) | Terrestrial soil microbial communities with excess Nitrogen fertilizer from Kellogg Biological Station, Michigan, USA - KB3-175-4 | ecosystem: Environmental > Terrestrial > Soil > Unclassified ...
CGTTCCGCACCATGAGACGTGCGATCGGGACCATCATGTGCCGCGCTGCAGCAAGCAGGTTGGCCTTTAAATCCATGATGCTCCTTTTGCCATAACTTGGCAATTACACAACATATTCATGTTCGGCATGTCATTAACGTGATGTTCTCACCGAAATGAAAGCTTGACTTTCCTCCGGAGACCGAGGCCGCACAGTGGCGATGGCAAGAGCATTGCGACCCTTCGTCGGGGTCGCGACGTTTCGGTCAACGCCGAGTGAGCCGCGAATCCCCACGCCAGGCGCCCATGAGCGCTCGCTCCGGCGTCGATTCGACGTACCTGCGTCGTGTGGCGCGGCCGCAACGAGTCGCTCGCCTCCTGCGCCGAGGGGGCCTGAGAGTTGTCTCCCGACGGGCCCAGGGCTCGGAATCCCTTCCGCGGAAACTCCGCTCCGCCCTCGGACCCTTCCCGGGTCAGATGTGGGCTCAGATTGCTGAGTCCCTCAGGTCCTCTCGCCGGGATCGAAGAGCCGGCGATGCTCGAGGATCGCATAGCGGTCGGTCATGCCGGCCACGTAGTCGGCCACCGCGCGGGCACGCCCCGCTCGGCCGCGTTGCGCCTCGGCCCGAAGTGCCGCGTCGCGGTGCTCCTCGGGCATCAGCGCCACATTCGCGAATAACGCCTCGAACAGCTCGCCGATCACGCGCCCTGCCTTCGAGGTCATCCGCAGTACGCGATGATGCCGATAGACCCGATCGCGCAGAAACGCCTTGAGCTCCTGATGCTCCTCCACGACCGCATCGCTCAATCCGGCGAGCGGTTTCGACCGCGCACGCACATCGTCGATCGAGCGGGGGGAGGCCTCTTCGATCCGCTTGCCCGTGCAGCGGATCAGATCGAGCGCGACATGGTTGATCATGCGCCGGATCGTCTCGTGGATGAGCTTGCGCTCCGGGAGCGCGGGGTACTGTTTGCGAACGGCGGCGTGCTCCCGCGAGAACAGACGCACCTCGCAGAGGCTTGCCACATCGATCAGGCCGGCCCGGAGTCCATCGTCGACGTCGTGATTGTTGTAGGCGATCTCATCGGACAGATTCGCGATCTGCGCTTCGAGGCTCGGCTGCTGACGACGGATGAAACGCTCGCCCACATCCCCGAGCTCGCGCGCATTGCGGAGCGAGCAGTGCTTGAGGATGCCCTCGCGGCACTCGAAGGTGAGGTTGAGCCCGTGGAAATCCGGGTAGCGGTCCTCGAGCTCATCGACCACCCGCAGCGATTGCAGGTTGTGCTCGAAGCCTCCGTAGGGACGCATGCACGCGTTGAGCGCATCCTGGCCTGCATGACCGAAGGGTGTGTGCCCGAGATCGTGCGCGAGGCTGATCGCCTCGGTGAGCGTCTCGCTGAGCCCGAGGGCGTGCGCGACCGAGCGGGCGATCTGCGCGACCTCGATGGAGTGCGTGATGCGCGTGCGGTAGAGGTCGCCTTCGTGGTTGACGAACACCTGCGTCTTGTAGACCAGGCGCCGGAACGCATTGGAATGAATGATGCGGTCGCGGTCGCGCTGGTACTCCCCACGCAAATCCGGTTTCGGCTCCGGGTAGCGCCGGCCGCGCGAGTGCCGCTCACTCGCAGCATAGGGCGCGAGAGCCTCGTCGGTTGCCGCGGAATCGTTCATCGCCTCGCGTCGCTCCCCCGCCCGCCGCCGCACTCTCGCGAGCCTCATCCGCAATGGGCTTCGAGCGTCGTCCGCAAATCGGCGTCCGGGTAATCCCCCGTCACGTAGGCATCGCCGATCCCACGGAGGAGCACCAGACGGATGCGGCCTGCCTTGACCTTCTTGTCGATTCGCATGTGCTCGAGGGCGCTCGCAGCGCGCACCTCGCGTGCCGCGGTCGGAAGGCCGGTCCGTTCGAGCAGCACTCGCACACGCTCGACCTGCTCCGCCTGCAGCGTGCCGCGCGCCCTCGACATGGCCGCCGCCATCGCAAGTCCGGCGCCGACCGCTTCCCCATGGAGCCAGCTCGAGTACCCCGTCGCAGCCTCGATCGCATGGCCGAAGGTGTGTCCGAGATTGAGCAGCGCTCGCTCTCCCTGCTCGCGCTCGTCGCGGCCCACGATCTCGGCCTTGATCTCGCACGAGCGGCGGATCGCCTGCGCGAGCGCGCCGGGCTCACGCGCGAGCAGCCGATCCATGCTCGCCTCGAGCCAGGCAAAGAATTCGGCATCGCGGATGAGGCCGTATTTGATGATCTCCGCAAGGCCTGCCCTGTGCTCCCGCTCCGGAAGCGTTGCGAGCGTTGCGGTATCCGCGACGACTGCGACGGGCTGATGGAACGCGCCGATGAGATTCTTCCCACCGGGATGGTTGACGCCGGTCTTGCCGCCGACGGAGGAGTCGACCTGCGCGAGCAGGGTCGTCGGGACCTGGACGTAGGCGACTCCGCGCTGATAGCACGCCGCCGCAAATCCGGCAGTGTCGCCGACGACTCCGCCGCCCAGTGCAACGATCGTCGCGTCGCGCCCGAAGCGATTGGCGACGAGCACATCGAGCAGGCGCGATACCGTCGCGAGCGTTTTGTGCGATTCGCCATCCGGTAGGACCGCCTGCACGAGGCGTCGATCGGACAGGCTCTGCTCGAGCGCGCGCGCATAGAGCGGGCCGACGGTCGTATCGCTCACGAGGAGCAGATCGCGACCGGGCACGTGCTGCCCAAGGAGCGCCGAGTCCTGCAAGAGTCCGGCGCCGATCAGGATCGGATAGCTGCGTTCGGCGAGCTCTACGGTGAGCGTTTCCACTACGGGCGAGTATACCCGCTGCCCGCAGAGCCCCGAGCCTCAGGCGGCCTCAGGCGGCCTCAGGCGCGAGGCGCTGAGGTGCTAGGACGTCAGGTGCTCTCTCCGCCCTGCCGGAAACGAAAGCCGTAGCGCTCGCGCAGGTGGCTCGCCATGCGCCGGCTGACCGGCAGCGGCTCGGCGCAGCCGCGCAAGCGCACGAGCCAGCCTCCGTCGGGGGCTCGCTCGATCGAGTCGAGGTGGTGCGTGCTGACGAGCGCATTGCGATGGATGCGCACGAACCGATCGCCGTGCTCCTCCTCGAGCGCCCGCAACGAGTCCTCGATCAGGTCCTCCCCGCGCGCATGCCGCACCGTCGTGTACTTCTGATCGGCAATGAAGCAGTAGATCTCCTCGAGCGGGATCAGCCGCACCCCGTCGCGATGTCGTGCGGCGATGCGCGTGAGCGGCCCGCCTCCCGGCTCTGCCAGGCCATGCAGCCGGGCACGCGTGAGCCGCTCGGCGCGCGCGAGCGCGGCGCTCAGCTTCTCCTTGCGCACGGGCTTCAACAGATATCCAATCGCCTGTGCGTCGAATGCGCTCAGCGCGTACTCATCGAAAGCGGTGGTGAAAATGACCGCGGGGGGCGTGGCGAGGGAGGCGAGATGGTGCGCCGCCTCGACCCCGTCCATGCCGGGCATGCGCACATCGAGTAGTACGACCGCGGGCTGCTGCTCGGCCGCGAGCTGCAACGCCTCGACTCCCGTCGCGGCCTCACCCGCCACCTCTACGCCGCCGACCTCGGCGAGGAGCGTGCGCAGCCTCTCCCTCGCGGGCTGTTCGTCATCGACGATGAGCACCCGCACCGTCATGCACTGAGCCTCGCGGCCGACTCGACGTGCGGGAATCGCAGCGTGACGATGTACTCGTCGTCGAAGCGGCCCGCTTTGACGAGCGCGCGGCCGCCGTAGAAGAGCGCAAGCCGCTCGCGGATGTTGGCGAGCGCGAGACGGTTGCCTTCGCGGGCCGGCTCGAGATCGGCCGCCGGATTACGCACCACGATCGTGATCTGCCCGCCGGTGAGCTCCCCGCTCACCGTGATCGTGCCGCCCTCCGGGCGCGGCTCGATCCCGTGATAGATCGCATTCTCGAGCAGCGGTTGCAGTGTCAGGCTCGGCACGAGGGCTCGCGGGGGGAGCTCCTCGATGCGCCAGTGGACTTCGAGCCGCGAGCCGAGCCGCAGTTGCTCCATTCTTTGATAGGTGCGCGCGATCTCGAGCTCCTCCTCGAGCAGGATCGTCTCGCGCCTCTCGTTGAGCGAAGCGCGGAACAGGTCTGCGAGGTCCTGTACGGCCTGCTCGGCGCACTGCGGGTCGGAGCGCGTGAGTGCCGCGATCGTGTTCATGCTGTTGAACAGGAAATGCGGACGGATGCGCGCCTGCAGCGCATGCACGCGCGCGCGGGCTTGCATCTCGACGTTGCGCCGCCACTCGTGCGAGACATAGTAGTAACGCAGAGCAAGCGAGGTGACGACGAGCGCGATCAGTACGTTGCGAAGGAGAAACGCGTCCTCCGGACCGGGGAAGAGCGCCGCAATGCCCGTTGCCTGCATGAGGCGGCTGCGGCCGGCGAGCACTGCCGCCTCGGAGACGGCGGCCACCACGGCGCACACCGCAAGGACGACGACCGCCGAGCCTCGCGCGGCCGTGAAGCGCTCGAGGCGCGGCCTGAGCGCACACAGGAGCGATGCGCCGAGGAGTCCCACCCACAGCAGGAACGTCGAGGTGCGTGCGAGGTCCGTCCAGAAGCCGACAGCCGCATCCGTGCGTGCGAGAGCGAGCAGAATCGCCGTCAGCTCGACGATCACCACGACGCCGAGTGCGGCGCGCGGAGAGCAGAGGTCGGGCAGGTAAAATGCGCGCGCCGTCATGGTGGTCGTGCCGAGGACGAGCGGCTCACAGGGGCATGGGAAAGCCCGTACGAAACAGTCGAATTATGCCGGCGCGGGCCGCGGTGGACCCTTGATGTGCGTCACACTGGCCCTCATCGCCCGGTGGAGGCTCCCTTGAGCTCCCGGAATATCTCCTCCGCGACGCTCTGAACCTTTCTGCCGTCCGTCGAGACGGTCGAATCGGCGATGCTGTGGTAGAGGGCGGCGCGATCGTTCATCAGTTGCTCGAGCTTCGCCTCCGGATCGACGTTCGCGAGCAGCGGCCGGTGCTTCGCGTGGCGGACCCGCTGGACCTGCTGCTCGACGGAGGTCTGGAGGTACACCACGAACCCGCGCTCTGCGAGCCGGCGCCTGTTCTCGGTGTGCAGCACCGCGCCCCCACCCGTCGCGAGCACGATCGGCTCGAGGCCGGTCAGCTCGTCGATGATCTCCCGCTCCCGCTCGCGGAACCCGGGCTCCCCCTCGCGCTCGAAAATGTACGGGATATCGACTCCCGTTCGACGCTCGATCTCCGCATCGCTGTCGTAGAACGGCGCATCGAGCAGGCGCGCGAGCAGCCGTCCCACGGCGGATTTGCCCGAGCCCATCGGGCCGATCAGAAAGACATTGCGCTTGCCAAGCATGGCGTCGGTCCTGAGAGCGACGCCGCCAATATATCGCCTCGGCCCCCCGGGTGACCGGTCAGTGCGATCCCCAGCAAGTCTGGGTGGTGTCCGTACCGCCGGAGTTCAGGGCCGACTGCTTTCCGTTGCTCTCGAGGGTGAACGACACGCAGGAGGTGTCGTAAGCCTGCGTGGTGCCCGCGACGGGAACGGCCGTGATGGCAAACGAGGGGTCATTGCCGGCCGGGTCCGGCACGGCAATCGTGATGGTGTAGTAACCCTGAGAAGAATTCGAAGTGGCTCCCGAGGCCGCCGGACACGGGGCGTTCCCACCCGTGTAGGCGAAATTCTGGGAGTAGCATCGCTGCAGCATCTGCGCATCGAGCAGCAGCGCTTGCGTCGCATCCGTTCGGTTCGAGCTGCGCACGTACGAGGTATAGGAGGGAATGGCGATCGCGGCCAGAATGCCTACGACCGCCATCGCCACCAGCAGCTCGATCAGCGTGATGCCGGCGGCCCGCGAAGCGGGGAGTTTGAGAGCCATTCGGTTCGACCTCAGTTGCCCTGATGGGGCGCAATGCCAATCACCTGCGAGCCCGCCGCCGTCGGGGGCCCATCGAGCGTCACGTCGACCTGCTCGCCCGGCTGCACCTGCGATATCGCGGAGGCCGCCGGGCTGCCCGGTGCCACCTGATAGGTGCGCCCGTCGATCGTGACCGAATTCCCACCCGGGACGGCCGTGACCTGACCCGTCACCATGATGCTGATGACCCGGGCGGCGAGCGCCGGGCCGGCGGCGAGCAGCAAACAGGCAGCCGCGGCCGGAACGAGATATCGCAAGCGCATGCTCATAGCCTTACCTCTCACGGCCTTACCTTTTACGCTCATTGCCGCACCTCGAACCAGCCGATGCGGCGGTTGCCCGTAGCACTCGTGGAGACACCCGCGATCGAGCTGTTGGATTCCGCGATCTGCAGCACTCGAATCGAGGCCGACGAAATAATCGTCGGCTGCGAGCCGTACACGGCCCCGATCGACATGCCGGTGGGGTTCGCGGCCGAAGCGGTCTGGTCGTTCGAGTTGATGGAGCCGTCGTTGTTCACATCGAGCTGGGGCAGCGCAAACGATCCGCCCGTGCCGTCATTGAACAAGTACAGCCATGCGTTGCCGCCTCCGGTGCAGGAGCTCACGTTCGGCTGATAGGTGACCGTCACGACTCCGCCGCCTCCTGCGACCTCCGGATCGGTCACGAAGCGCTCGCCCGGTGAGAGGCTGAGATCGACGTACCAACCGCGATCGACGGGGATGTTGACCGGGTTGCCCGCGGGGATCGGATTGCCCATGGCATCCATGCCCGGTGTGATCAAGCGCACGGAGACCGCCCCGATCGTCGCCGATTCCAGAACCTGCTGGACGAGATTGCTGCGTGTCGGCACACCTGCGAAACCGAGCGGGCTCGGCGATCCCCTCGGTGGATCGAATATGCCGTAAAGCGTCTGCACCCCGGTCGTTGCGAGATCGTTCACGGAGAGCAGCTGACCGGTCCCGACGAACACGAGGTCGCCGACGACTCGCGGGTAATGCGGGTTGAGCGCGACACCCGGAGCCGTCGTGATCGGCTGCATCGCCCCACTAGAGTCCCGGGCCTGGAATATGAGCGTGACGACCCAGTTAGCGGGGTTCGCGTCGCTGATATCGATGCGCCAGACGTTGCCCTGCAGGTCTCCCGCGTAGGCGACATCGGCCGGCAACGATTGCAGTCCGTAGCTGTTCACGACCGTTACGCTCGAAAGCCCGTTGGCAACGCTACCGCTGCAAGCGGAGGCGACCGCGGCGCAAAGATCGATCTTGGTGACGAGGCTGCCCGTCCGCGCATCGAGCGCGTACAGGTAGGGCTTCTCGTTCGTGCTGTCGTATCCGTTACCGAAGAAGACCATCCAGCCGTCCGCCGTATCGCCGATCGCAGGCTCGCTGAACGTGTACCCCATGTCGGCGTCCGTGAACTCCCATTGCACCGCCGATGCAAGCTGCGACTCGGTGGTGATCTGATCGTCGTTCGTCACGTCGAGCGCATAGATGCTCTTGCCTCCCGCGCCTTCGCCGCCGACGAGCAGCGTGTGCCAAGTGTTGTCGTTGCTGAACTGCACGTCGGCTGCCCTTGGGGAGCCGTTCACGTAGAACAAGTGCTGCTCGTTGTAGTAGGGATTCGCGAGGTTGACGAGATTCGCGTAGACACCGCTCGGGATGTACGCGAAGCGCTCCGCGCCGGTCGTCGCATCGAACGCATGGAGCATTCCATCGTTCGCTCCGATGTAGATGATCGGCGCACGATCCTTGTGGTTGGCCTTGAACGTCTGATAGCTGGCCACCTGCGAGAAGCCCTCGGGCGCCCCCACGTAAAGCGGCGCGCTGCTGACGATGTCGCCGAGAATGTGCGCGCGGTTACGGAACGCACCGCCGTTGCGCTTCTCTTTCGACGTGTCCCCTCGAAGGAAATTGAGCACATCCTGGCCGTTCATGTCTCCCGAGAATGTGGACAGCTCGGTCCCGAGGGTCGTCGAGCTCGAGATTCCATCGGGTGCGAGGCCCGGATTCCACTCGAACGGAGTTCCCGCTTTTGCGACCGGATCCCAGGTGCCGATGACCCGAGTGCTCGCAGCCTTCGCATCGAGCAGGCCCTGTGCGGACCACGCAGGCGAGCCCATGTTCACCTGACCGGTCGAGATGTCGACCGGATAGGCCGTGAGATTGCCCGTCCAGTCCTGATAGGTATCGGACGTATTGAACTGCGCGAGATAGGCGTACGCGCCATTGTGAAGGCCGGTCGAGTTGACGGCCGTCGAGGCGACCGACTGCGTGGCTGCGAGGATCTGCGCGAGGATCACCTGCATGTCCTGGTTCAGCTGCTGGGCGCTCGTCGCAGGGAAATACGCGCTCGTGCCGCCTGCAACCGCCATCGCGGTCAAAGTGGCCGCGGCGAGCGGGTTGGACGCCGGGTCCACACCGGCGCCGACGCCGATCACGTACGTCTTGACTCCGGCAGCCTGCAAGCTCGACAGGGTGTTGAGCGTATCGATCAGCGCCTGATCGTTGGTGTTGCTGAGCGTCAACGAGCCGTCCGCATTGAACGCGGCCGTGCTCGTCGGCGTCACGCCGTACCCGGTTGCCGAGGCGGTCCCGAGCGGCGGCCACATCTTACCCGCGAGGTCCATGGTCGGCAGACCGTCGGTCACGAGCACGACGTAGCGCGTCGCGGTGCACCCGTTGGATGAGGGCGGATTCTTGGCCGTGTAGTAGTCGCCCGCGGCTTGCAGAAGCCCGGCGATCGGGGACTGAAGGCCGACCGCTTTGATCTCACTCGTCGCCGTGCTGTTCGTTTCCGGTGCGAGGTAGTTCGGTACGTTTGTGCCCGTCGAGCTGCACGTGCCGCCGCTGAAGCAGGCGATCGCCGAGTTGATCGAGGCTTGCGTCGGGACCTGCCCGGCCGTGGTCATCGGCACGAGCGCCGGCCAGCTCGTCACGGAGGCGGGTTTCGCGCTCTGGCTCGACGCGTAGTAGCCGAAGCCGCGCTCGACCTGCATGACCTCGTTCGAATAGGGGACGAAGCCTGCGTTCGTCGGGGTCTCGCAGATTCCGCCGATGCTGGGAACGCTCTTGTTGTAGCACTCCGACACCTGGTTGTTGTTGTACTGGCTGAGTGAGAACGTAAACGGGCTCGAAGGATTCGGAGCCCCGGAGCCGGAGCTGCTGTAATCCACGAAGACCGGCGGAAAGCCGTTCGCGTAGAGCACGTCGTTGATGCTCGGGTCATCGCTCGAGGAGCCGATCAGCATGTACTGATTGGTGTTGAACGTGGCGCCGTAGCGTCCCGCAAGCGAGGTACAGTCCGTGTCGACGGGGTTTGCGGCATCGAGTGTGACGCCGAAGCAGGGATTCTTGACGTAACGGCTGCCCGCGGGAGGGAGGTTCGTGAAGCTGAACCCTGTCCCGCTCGGGCTCATGTAATAGACCCATGTCGCGTACTTTCCGAGGCCGGAGACCTGATAGTCGATGAGGCCGAAGTCCGCGACCGGCAGGAAGGTCTGCAGAATCGAGGCGATGCCCGCCTTCGCGACGTTGAGTCGGCTGTTCGAATTATCGTACTCGACGCCCGCCGTAGTGACGGTGTACGGCGCGGAGTTGCCCGCCGTCGTACCCGACACCGGAGCGGTGAAGCCTGCCGGCACGGTGTAATTGACCGGCGAGCTGCTCGCCTGCAGAGCCGAAAGATTGGCCGCGAGGCCGCCGCTTCCCGTCACGATCGCGCCGCTCAGATCCCCGTCTACCGACTGCGAGTTCGCCAGCGCGAAGAGCACCTGCGGATGTGCGGGAATCGCAACGGTGAGCGGGACCTGTGAGATGGGGATTGCGGCGGGGACCGCCGCGAACGCGGTACCGCTCATGATTGCCGCTCCCGCGGAGAGAGCGATCGCGGCAACCGCGCGCCGTACTCTCGAATGTCTCGTTGGGCTCAACATAGGAGTGACTCTTTGCGGATCGATCCGCTCAATTCGCTGAAGGGTGATACCGGATGCTCTGCACGACGGCGTTGGAAGCTGCATCCGCACCGCCGGCGAGGGATGTGCTTCTGAGCGAGCTGATTTGGACCGGGTAGCCGGCGCTCACCAGGGCATCCCCCGGTAGGGCGATCGTCGGCAGATCCTCGATCGCCTTGTAGGCTGAGCCGACGTGCACGCTGCCGAGTGCCGGACCGTCGTAGGCGATCGCGCCTGCTCCGGTGAACGCCGGGGCGTCCGAGGTCGCATCGGCCATGCTGGAGTAGCTCCCCGAGGTGGCCTCCTGCCAGAGTGTCGCCGAGCCGTTACTGCCGTCCCACGGGAAGGTCGAGTAGTCGCCGTTGTCGAACTGCTCCTCGGAATCGCGTATGACGGCCTCGCCGCTCTGCAGCGCGAGCTGATGGCTGTCGTCGTTGAGTGCCATGCGCTCCTCGACGGTCTGCATCTGCGCGGCGGTCACACCGATCAGCGTCAGGACGAGAAGCAGGATCAGCGAGACGAAGAGCGCGGCGCCGCGCTGGCGGCGAAAGGGCGTTGGCGCGTTTCTGCACATCATGGCGCGGTGCTCACTCCATCTGATTGCGGACGGCCACGGTGAACTCGAAAACCCGCCGTTGCCGGTTGTCATTCGCGAGGTGCACTTGGGTGCCGAGCAGCGTGTATTGCTGAGTCACGGGCGGTCCGGTCCCCGAGCCGGGGGGACTTGCGGCCAGCAGCGCGATCTCGACGCTCACGACCTGCCGGAAATCCGCCACCTGGTCGGCGGTGACGTACTGGGTAGGCGAGACCGAGGTGGCCGAGCGGACGCCGTACAGCACCTGCATGTTCTCGATGTCCGGAACGACTTCTTCGTCCGTGAAGGCCCCGGGCGATGAAGCGCCCGGTGCGTTGAGGGCGAGCCGCTTGAGCGCGTAATCGCCGTCGGAGCCCTTGCCGATGTAGTAGACGTTGGTCGTCAGCGGCATGACGAGCGAGCCGCCCGCGAACGGTCGGATGATGTTCGCGCCGGCGATATTGCCGGGGACATCCGCGCCGTTCGTCGACACGGTGACGTTGACCGCGCCGGGGCCGCCTGCCGGCGCGTTGCCGACCTGAAACACGACCGCGTTTGCGCAGTCGGATACCGCTGCGATCTGACCCGCCGCGAGCCCTCCCTGCCCGTTGACGGTGAAACTGGTCGCGCCGGGCGACACCGTGCCGATCAGGTAGGCCGGGGTCTTCGCCAGGCTCTCCCGCACGACCAGCACGTCGCTTCCCTGCACCTGCGTCGGAGCCGGCGAGAGGCTGCCGTTCGTGAACGTCGCATCGAGCGCCGGCGTCCAATCCGCATCCGTCTCATCGACGACCGGAGCTGCTGGGATGACGATAGTATCGAGCGGTGTCGTGCCCATCGCCTCGTATCCGGCGATTCCGTATCGGAAGTCGTACCCGAGTGTCCCCGCGGCGTTGTTCAGCTCATCGATCTGGACACGGGAATCCGCCGCAGTCATGGTCTGCCAGAAATAGACCGTATCCGCGCACGCGATGTATCCCGCGTTGCGCACATCCTGCTGGAGCAGATTGACGGCGGTCCGCCCGCCGTCGCCGACCGCGGCGACGCCCGCTGTCGATTGATACGCGGTGCGCGAGCCGACGAAGACGGCGATCGCACCCGCCGTGACGACGAGTGCGAGCGTGATCGCCACCATCAGCTCGACGAGCGAGAAGCCTCCCGCGCGCTTCACAGAATGCTCTCCAGCGTCACGGTCGCCATCTTGTTCGCCACGAGGGCGCCCGCGAAGGATTGCTGGGCGACCCAGTCGTCCCATTGCACGGTGATGGTTGCCGTCGTGCGCGTTTGTCCGTCGGCCCCGACTGCCGCGGCCGTCGTGATGCTGCCGTCGCCCTCGGGTAGGTGCTTCGAGAGGGTCGACTTCCAGTTCTGGATGTTCGAGACGACGAGCTGGCTCGCATCGCACGAGGCACTCACGCAGTCCTGCGCGCCCGCATAAGCACCGGTCGGCACGTCATAGGCGCCCGAGGTCGCCTGGTCGCGATTCGCGCGCATCGCATCGAGCATGGTGTACGCCAGGGCCGTCGCCTGGCTGCGAAACAGCGCGCTGTCGTTGCCGCGCGATGAGACCATCACGAGCTTGCCGATGCCGAGCAGTCCGATGCTGAGCACGACGAGCGCGACGAGCACCTCGAGCAGCGTGAATCCACGCCGCCGATTGCGCTGTGCGCGCAACACGCGGCGCGCGTGCCGTGCAGGGCGAGTCTGCGGTGCGTGTTTCCGTGATTGCATTGGGATCTCTTTGATCAGGGGCATGCGAGCGCCGCGCCCGCGAGGTTCTTGCCGACCGTTCCCGAGGAGGCCACGCGCCCCGAGAAAGCGCCGACCTCCGTGTAGCGCGCGTAGCTCGCCCCGCGCGTATCGCAAAACGTGAATTGCAAGGCGACCGCGATCGAGGTGGCGAGCCCGGTCGCATCGAACGTAAGCTTCTTCACGCCATTGGCTTCTGTGAGCCTATTGCCGGTCGCGAGCGCCGAGACGACTTGAAGCGGCTGCGCGGCGCCTGCGGCCTGGACGATCCACCCATCGTTCCACTCCGCAAGCCCGCTGCACGTCGTACCGTTGCTCGAGGCGCACACATCGATGCTCGTGTCCTGTTTGATCGCTTCGCTTCGCGCGAGATGCAGGCTCATCACGAGCTGATCCTGTTCGGTGAGCAGCCGGTCGCTTTGCAGGAACGAGCGAAATGACGGCACCGCGATCGCCATTAGGATTCCCGCGACGGCCATCGTCACGATGAGTTCGAGCAGTGTGAAGCCCGCGAGCGCGACACGGCCGCGGGCTGCGCTTTGGGCTCGAGACTTCGATTGGTATTGCGGATCGCGAAAACTCATGGGCGCAGTCTCGGGTTTCAAGGCATTGGGATTTGTGACGCGCTGCTCATTCGGCGGGACACCGAAGCTGCGGTCCGACGGCCGGCTCGCCACGACGCATGAGCGGTGAGTCGCGCGGCGTCGCAGCGTCGCGACATCAAACAGCTTATGTTGAGCCGAGCAGAGTCGCGCACTCGTGCGTCGAATCCAGGCGCGGCCCGGGCCGCCGCAGCTCGCGGCGGCCCGATTTCCGCTCGAATCAATTGATCTGCACGGGGATGCTGAGGAGCGAGAGCGTCTTGGTCCCCGCGGAGACGACCTGCACGTTGATATTTGCAAACGAGCCGGTCTTCACGGCGGTGAGATTCACGTTGTAGAGCTGACCGCTGCCGTCCGTGGAGCACCCGACCGTATAGCTGCTCGTTGCCTGACTCACCGTCATGTTGCTGGTGTTGTCCGAGGTGATCGAGATGGTCGAGCCGGCCGACACGGGATTGCCGTTGAGATCGACGACCTGCAGAGTGATCGAGCCGCTCATCTTCGTGCCGTTCGCCGTCGCCCAGGTGAGCGACGGCGATGACTGGCTGCCGCTGTTCGACAGCACCGGCGAGGTCCCGAACAGAAGAATGTCGGCGCCACCGGTCGACATGATGATGAGGTGTGATACCCCGATCGCCCACGTGGTCGTCGAGCAGCTCGCGCCGGCGCCATTTCCCGTGCAGGTGATGCCCTTGAAGCTTCCGTCCGGCGCATCCCGCAAGCCGTTGTGATTGAAGTCGAGGAAGTACTCGCCGGACTGATAGACGCCGTCCTCGTTGTCGTCGCGGAACGGCTCGCCGAGATCGACGAATGGCTCGCCCGAATCCCAGAAGCCGTTCCCGTTCGTGTCGGTGAACGACTCCTCCCCGATAGCGGTGGCAAGGACGCTCGCGCGTCCCGGGGCAAGGACGGGCGGATTGCTCGCCGGCGTGGGCCGCGGATTCGCGCTCGTCCACGTCACCTCGCAGGTGCCGTCGCCCGGCGTGCTGAGAGGCGTGGTGCAGGTCCCGTCGATGTGGCCGCCGTTCGTCGTGAAGGCGACTGAGGTCCCATCCGGCACCGGGTTGTTGTAGCGGTCTGCAAGCTGGACGGTCACGGGGACGGTAACCAGATCGAGACCGTAGGCCTCGACGTTCGGGCAGGCAGGCGGATTGGAGACACCGCCGGCGCCGTATTTCGCCGGTCCCACCGCGATCGAGAAGGCGTTCGATGCCGGCAGACCCGTTGTCACGGTGAGCTGGCTCGACTGGGTGCTGAGCGCGGGCGATGCGGTGCTCGCGGTGATGCGCACGACCGTGTGGACCGTGCCGGAGCTCACGACCGTTTGCACGGTGCCATCCGCGGCCGACACTGCGCTCGCCGGTGCGAGGCTCAGACCGCCGACGTTGGTGTTGAGCGAGAAGCTGACGGTCGCATTGGGCACGGGACCGCCGGTCGAGTCGAGCACCTTGAAGACGACGGTGGAGGTCTCACCGAGACCGGTGCCCTTCAGGCCGATGGTCGTCGGCTTGGCGGAGACGAATTGGATCGAGCCGACCGAAGCCTGCGCGACGGAGACCGTAGCGTCCGCCGTGAGATTCTGCGAGCCGACCGTCGCGGTCGCCGTGATCGTGTCGGAGCCGCTGCAGCCCTTTGCCGTGTAGGTCGCAGAGGCGATACCGGAGGTCGTCGAGACCTGTCCCGGCCCCGGGCTCGCGCCGCCGCCCGTCGCCGTGACCGTCGCGAGGCCCGAGGCGACGCAGGGCGAGTTGAAGGTGATGGTCACGGCTTGGCCCGTGTAGAGCGTGCCGTTCTGATCGACGATGGAGACCTGAAGTCCGGTGCTCGCGCCCGCGGACAGGCTCGTGGAACCGATCGCGATCGCGTTGGCCTGGAAGCTCCCGCCACTGCCGTTGCCCAGCTGGTAAGTCGATCCGGAGGTCGCCGCGACGACTTTGACCTGCACCGTCGCAGACTGCCCCCCCGCCGTTGCAGTCACCGTGATCGTACGCAGCGTCGGATCACCCGCCGTGGAGAGCGTCGCGGTGGCGGAGCCGCTCGCGTCGGTCGTGCCCTTTGCGACGGCGACGCCGCCAGAGCTCGCCGTGAACGCGACGGGCACACCCTGCAGCAGGACGTTGTTTGAGTCGCGCACCAGCGCCGTGATGTTCGCCGACTGGGAGCCGTCGTTTGCGATGGACGGCGTATCGCTGACCGCGGCGATACCGGCGACGGCCGCGGCGCTGCTGCTCGAGCCGCCCGAGCTGCTCGAACCGGAGCCGCCCGTGCCGCTGCTCGAGCCGGTGCCCACGAACGATTTGTCGTCGCTACCTCCGCAGGCGGCGAGCGCCAGTGCGAGCGCGGAGACCGCGAAAATCGAGGCAATCTTATGCATGACCCACCCTGAAATGCGATTCGTACCGCGCCAGCCCTGCCCCGCCGGCGGTCAGTAAACGTTGACCCCTTCGTGCACGATCTTCGGCGTCACGAAGATCAACAGCTCGTCTTTGTTGTTGGTGCTCGTCGTCTCCTTGAACAGGTTCCCGAGGACGGGAATGTCGCCGAGCCACGGCACTTTGGTCACATCCTCGCGGTGCTCGGTCTGCAGAATGCCGCCGAGCACCACGGTCTGACCGTCGTTCACGATCACCTGGTTGGTGATCTCCTGCGTGTCGATCGAAGGCACGTTCACGCCGCCCGAGGCGACGACGACCTGGCCGACGGTGTCCTTCTTCACATCGAGGTCGAGAATGATGCGATTGTCCGGTGTGATCTGCGGCGTCACCTCGAGCGACAGCACGGCCTTCTTGAAGGCGATCGTCGTCGCGCCGCTCGAGGCGGACTGCTGATATGGGATCTCGGTGCCCTGCTCGATGGTCGCCTTCTTCTGATTCGCCGTGATCACGCGCGGCGCGGAGACCACGTCCGCACGCGTCTCCGCCTGTGCCGCGGAGAGCTCGAGATCGAGGAGGTAGTCGGCGCCGAGAATGCCGAGTGCGATGCTGCCGGCGGCATCCGGTGTCGGCAGATTCACGTTGTAGCGCTCCGGTGCCGCCGCGCCGGTCGGAACATTGACGGGGAACGGGCCCTTGCCGCCTGCGATGTTGTTGAGCGCGGAGGACACGATCGTATCCGCCCCCGCGGCGGTACCCGATGTCGTCACGATGCCGTTCGCGCCGTTGCGGTTGATGCCCGTGTACCCGAGCCGCGCTCCGAGCTCACGCTTGAAATCGTCGGTGACGATCACCAGCCGCGCCTCGATCAGCACCTGCCGCACCGGGATGTCGAGCGTTGCGACGAGCCGCCGGATGTCGGTGATGCGCTCCGGGGTGTCCTGCACGAGCAAGGTGTTCGTGCGGTCATCGACGGACACCGTGCCGCGCGTGGAAAGCAGCGAGCCGCTCTGGGACTTGATGAGGGCCGCGAGGTCCGCCGCCTTCGCGTAGTTCACCTGCAGGAATTCCGAGCGCAGCGGCTCGAGCTCCTGTACGTCCTTGGTCGCGGCGAGCTCCGCCTTCTCGCGCGCGGCGAGCTCCTCGGCCGGGGCCACGATGATCACGTTGCCTTCCTGGCGCTTACCGAGACCCTTGGTCTGCAGGAGGATATCGAGCGCCTGATCCCAGGGCACGTTCTGCAGGCGCAGCGTGACATCGCCCTTGACCGAATCGCTCACCACGATGTTCTGGCCGCTCGTCTCGGCGAGCAGCTGCAGCACGGACCGGGTGCTCACGTCCTGGAAGTTGAGCGTGAGATGCTCGCCGGTGTACTTGCGCTTCTGCGCCTCGGAGGCGGCCGTCTTGCGCTGCGGCTGCACCTCGACGACGTACTGATCGTCGGACTGATAGGCGAGCTGGTCGTAGTCGCCCTTCGCGTTGATCACGATCTCGGTGTTGTCGCCCGAGTGGGTGACGTCGAACCCGCTGACCGGCGTGCCGAAGTCGGTCGCATCGTAGCGCCGCATCAGCGAGGCGGGCACTTCGGTACCCGCGAAATCCACCACGATCTGGTTGCCGACCTGACGCAAGTTGATCGCCGTGTGCGGGTCGGTGAGTCTCACGATGACGCGCCCGGCGCCATCGGAGCTGCGGCGGAAATCGATACTGCTGATCGCTCGCGGCCCGGCGGGCGCGCTTGCGGCGGCCCCCTGCGTCGCGGGTGCCGCATCGGCTGCGGCAGCGCCGCCGCCGGCGGGGGACTGCGCCGCTGTGCTTGCGACGGCCGCCGCTGCGGCCGCGCCCGCGGGGCTCTGCCCGACGGTGACCACGATGTCGTTCCCGGCCACCTGCATGGTGTAGGGCATCATGCGATCGAGATCGAGCACGAGCCGGGCACGATCCTTCGCCTCGACGGCGACCACCTCGTCGACGCCGCCGGAATTCACATCGATGCGGCGCGAGGGGAGTGCGAGGTCCGTATTCGGCAAGTCGATCGAGATGCGCGCCGGATTGTCGATCGTGAACGACAGCGGCTGCGGCGCAGGCGCCGCGAGGTGCAGCGTCAGCTGCACCTGCTGCCCCGCAAGCGGGCGCACGTCGATCGATTTGAGACTGTTCGTCTCGGCCGCACTGAGCGGAGCGGCGGCCGCGCCGATGATGAGCGCCGCAGCCGCGAGGGCGAGCGTGCGCGCAGGGCGGGTCGACGGGTTATGGCGTTTCATGGGTCGGGGGACTCCCTTAAGGCCGTTCCGCTAGTTGTTGAGTGCGATCGCGGCGGGGCGCTCGATATAGCCGCCCGCGCCGTCGGGAACGATCTCGCGTATATAAATCTTCGAGGGCGTGATCTCGGTGATCCGGCCGTCGCTCTGCCCGAGGTAGTTGCCGGGCAGCACGCGATTGACCAGGCCGTCGCGCGTCTGGATCAGCCCGTAGGTCTTGCCGCCGAATTTCAGCGTGCCGACCATCTTCAGCGTATCGAGCGGGAACTGCTCGAGGAACTCGCGATTGCGCTTGTTGTCCGGGTGCAGCGTCGAGCCGCTGCCGCTCGGCGCGCTCGGAACGAACGGGGAGCGCAGATTCGATGCCGAATAGATGAAGGCCTGGTAGGGCTTCACCTCAGGCAACGGCTCGACGCGTCCGCCGCCCTCGTGCTTGACCTCGGTGATGAAGCTCTGCAAGTCGTCGTCCGCGCTCGAGCAGGCACCGAGCAGCAGGGAGGCCAGGCAGGCGAGCCCTGCAAGCAACGCACATGGCTTCTTCATTGAGTGGACCACCCCGTTCATGGCAACCGCGCCTCAGTGGCGCCGCGGACCCCGCGCCTTCTTCTCCTCCTTGCGTTCCGCCGCCATCTCATCCTCATCGAGATAGCGGTACGTCTTCGCGGTCACATCGAGGCTCAGGTTGTCGTATCCGTCCTTGGAGAGCGGCTTGATGTCGATGTCATGCAGCGTGACGATCCGCGGCAAAGCGGCGATCCCGCTCACGAACTGGCCGAACTGGTGGAAGGTCCCGGTGAAGCGCAGCTTGAAGGACTGCTCGGCATAGAAGTCCTTCTTCACCTCCGGACCCTGCTGAAAGAGCTTCTGCTGCAGGCCGGCCGCGAGCCCGGTCTGGGAGATGTCGACGAGCAGATTCGGCACTTCCGTCTTGCCCGGGAGCTGCCGCAGCAGCGCGCCGAAGGAGCGCTCGATGTCCTGCAGCTGCTGCTTGTAGACCTGCAGGTTCACCGCCTTCGAGTGCTTGGTCCTGAACTCCTGGCGCAGCTTCTGCTCGTCCTGTTGAAAGCGATCGAGCTCCGGGCGCTCGTCCTGCCAGACGAACATGTACGTGAGGAACACCGTGAGCACCACGAGCCAGACCCCGACGGCTCCGGCGCGCACGGCGAGCGGCCAGCGCCCCGGATCGCGCGGGTCGAGCGAGCGCAGCTCCTCGATGAAAGCGTTCACCGCGTGTCCTCCCGGCGCGCGACGCGCCTCAGCGGGCCGGTGGGCTTGCCGGGATCATCGATGCTGCCTGCGTGGCTCACCTGTTCCGCATCGAGAACGAAGCTCGAGCCGAGGCCGTCGCCCTTCTTCGACTCGACCACCTCGAGCGCCGGATTCTTGAGCCACTCGGAGGAGTCGATGTTGCGCATGAAAGAGGAGACGCGCGTGCTCGACTGCGCGATGCCCTCGAATTTGATGTGCATGCCCGATTCTTTGATGCTAGTGAGATACACCCCGTCCGGAAGCGTGCGCACGATCGTGTCGAACAGGTGCACGATCTCGGGGCGCGAGCGCTGCAGCTTCTCGATGATGTCCATGCGCGCGATGAAGCGCTGCTTGTCGTTCTCGAGGCTGTTGATCTCCTCGATCTCCTTGTCGAGGATCTTGATCTGCGCGCGCAGCACGTTGTTGCGCCGCTGCTGTGCGCTCACCATCGAGTCCATGGTGAGGTAGGCGACGAACGTGAGCGCCACGGCTGCGAGCGTCGCCGCACCGAGCGCGAGTGTGAAATGGAGCTTGCGCTCGCGCCGCTCGGCTTCGCGCCAGGGAAGTAGGTTTATGCGCGGCATGTCAGTCGAAGCTCCGTAGCGCGAGCCCACAGGCCGTGAGGAGCGCCGTGGCGTCGCGCTGGACCGCCTGCGCCTTGGCTCGCGAGGAGAGCCGCATCTGCCCGAGCGGGTCGCCACGCTCGGCGGCGATCCCGACGCGACTCGAGATCACATCTGCGACGCCCGGGATGTTCGCGCAGCCGCCGCAGACGAGAATCTTCTCCGGCTGCTCGCGCCCTGAGCCCGAGGCGAGGTAGAACTGCAGCGAG
>Ga0134128_10003399_pt1 | contig 19477 bp, 15 predicted proteins | sample KB31754_FD_96462 | JGI IMG/M metagenome (GOLD analysis project Ga0134128, IMG submission 96462) | Terrestrial soil microbial communities with excess Nitrogen fertilizer from Kellogg Biological Station, Michigan, USA - KB3-175-4 | ecosystem: Environmental > Terrestrial > Soil > Unclassified ...
GCGGCCGCCCGGTCGAGGCGCCGTACTCCTGTCCGCTCTCGCGAAGCCGCTCCCCCATCTCGCCGTGCAGTTCCGTCGGCAGAGGCCCCTCGCCGACGCGCGTCGTGTAGGCCTTCGCGACGCCCACGACGCGGTCGATCGCGCGCGGGCCGACGCCGAGGCCTGTCAACACGCCGCCGGTCGTGCCGTTCGACGACGTCACGTACGGATACGTCCCATGATCGATGTCGAGCAGCGTGCCCTGGGCGCCCTCGTACATGATCGATTTGCCGGCCGTCATCGCGCCGTGCAGGTAGAGCGACGCGTCGGTGACGAGCGGCTTCAGCCGCGTCCACACCGATCGCAGGTCCGAGACGACGGCCTCCCACTTGAGGTCGGCGTCGCCGACGAGATGATTGCGCGCCTCGACGTTGTGTCGCACGGCGGCGACGAGCGGGCCGTCCGGCGACTGATCGGCGAGATCGCCGACGCGGATGCCGCGCCGGCCGATCTTGTCTTCGTAGGCGGGCCCGATGCCGCGCGAGGTCGTGCCGATCCGCCGATCGCCCCGGCGGGCCTCGGAGAGCAGCTCCAAGTCGCGGTGATACGAGAGGATCAGGTGCGCCTTGTCGCTGACGAGCAGGCGGCCGTCGACGCTGACGCCCAGCTTCGTGAGCTCGTCGATCTCGGCAAACAGCGCGTGCGGATCGACGACGACGCCGTTGCCGATGACGCAGGTCACGCCGGGGTGCAGGATGCCGGACGGCACGAGATGCAGGACGAACTTCCGGCCGCGGACGTAGACCGTATGCCCCGCGTTGTGGCCGCCCTGATACCGCGCGACGATCGAAAACTGCGGCGTGAGCAGATCGACGATCTTGCCTTTGCCTTCATCGCCCCACTGGGCGCCAAGCACGCACAGATTCATGCGGCTAGAATGATACCCGCAATCGCGCCGCCCGCCGGCCCGCGGTCGCGCATCCGATGATCGCTCTCGACGGCCAGTCCCTGACGCTCGACCAGATCGACCGCATCGCGCACACGCGCGAACCGATCGCGATCGCCGAGTCGGCGCGCGCGCACGTCGCCGCCGCGCGCGCCGTCGTCGACCGCCACGCCGCCGGCGCCGCGCCGGTCTACGGCATCAACACCGGCTTCGGCGCGCTGGCCGAGGTCGCGATTCCCGCACATCAACTGGCCGCGCTGCAGCTGAATCTGCTCCGCAGCCACGCAGCGGGGGTTGGCGAGCCGCTCACGGCGCCCGTGGTGCGCGCGCTCATCGCGCTGCGCGCGAACGTGCTGGCGAAGGGCTACTCGGGGATCCGGCCCGAGACGCTCGACGCGCTCATCGCGCTCGCCAACGCGGGCGTGCACCCGCGGGTGCCCGCCCGCGGGTCCGTCGGCGCGAGCGGCGACCTCGCGCCGCTCGCGCATCTCGCGCTCGTCCTCGTCGGCGAGGGCGAGGCCGAGGTCGGCGGCGAGCGCCTGGCCGGAGCCGAGGCGCTCGCGCGCGCCGGGCTCGCGCCGGTGACGCTCGGCGCCAAAGAGGGCCTCGCGCTCATCAACGGCACGCAGGCGAGCACGGCGGCGCTCGCGCTGGCCGTGCTCGCGGCGACGCGTCTCAGCCGCGCCGCCGACATCGCGGCCGCGATGTCGGTCGACGCGCTGCGGGGGTCCGTGCATCCGTTCGAGGCGCGGCTGCACGCGGTCCGGCCCGTCCCGGGCCAGGCCGCGTCGGCGGACAACCTCGCGCGCCTGTCGAGCGGGAGCGCCATCAATCACTCGCACGAGCGCTGCGGCAAGGTGCAGGACGCCTATGCGCTTCGCTGCGCGCCGCAGGTCCACGGATCGGCGCGCGAAGCGATCGCCTTCGCGCGCCGGCTCGTGGACATCGAAGCCAACTCCGCCACCGACAACCCCATGGTGTTCGCCGACACGAACGAGATCGTGTCGGGCGGCAACTTCCATGGCGCGCCCATCGCGCTCGCCGCCGACACACTCGCGATTGGCGTCACGCAGCTCACGACGATCAGCGAGCGCCGCACCGATCGCCTGATGACGCCGGCCGAAAGCGGCCTCCCCGCGTTCCTCGTGCGCGAGTCGGGCCTCAACTCCGGCCTGATGATGGCGCACGTCACGGCCGCGGCGCTGACGGCCGAAATCAAGACGCTCGCGCATCCCGCCGCGGTCGACACGATTCCGACGTCGGCCGGCCGAGAAGATCACGTCAGCATGAGCATGGGCGCGGCGCTGAAAGCCCTGCGCCTCGTCGAACTGGCCACGCGCGTGGTCGCGACCGAACTGCTCGCCGCTTCGCAGGGCATCGACCTGCTGGCGCCCCTCACCACGTCGCCGCCGCTTGCCGGCGTGCATCGCGCGATTCGCGCCGGCGTCGCCTTCATCGAGCACGACCGCTCGCCCGCCCCCGACATCGAAACAATCGCCGGGCTCATCGCCTCGGGCGCGCTCGAGCGCGCGAGCGGACTCGAACTCCGTTAGCCGCAGCCGTCAGGCTCCGCGTCTTGAAACACGGAGGGCGCAGCCATCAACATCCGGGTCTCGAAACACGGAGGGCATGGAGGGCTCGGAGACATTCCGTTTTCTCGCCTCTGGGAACGGGCCGCGGATCGATCCGAGGTCTCCCCTGAGCGGAGTACTCGTCCTAACTCCAAGCCCTCCCCGCCCTTCGTGTTTCCAGACGCCGATTGCGCCCTTGCGCAAGGCGTCACTGTCTGGGCGTCGGCGCGGCGATCGCTCCTCGGCTCGCGAGCTCGCCGACCGTCACGCAGATCGCGGCGCCGACCAGCACGTACCACGTCCACGCGAGGGGCGTGAAAAGGCGAATGGCGATCATCACGGCCAGCGACGCGCCGACGCCCGTCAGCACGCCGCGGCCGGTCGCGCGGCGCGAGAAGCGGCCGAGCACGAACGCGCCGAGCATCGGCCCATAAACGATGGATGCAATCGTGAGCCCGGTGGTGAAGACCGGTCCCCACCCGCGCGCCAGCATCGCAAGACCGATCAGCACCACGCCCCAGGCCGCGGTCGCCATCCGCGAGATCCTCAGCAGGCGCGCGTCGTCCGTCGCGCCGATGGCGGGCCGGTAGAAGTCGACGACCGTGCTCGAGGCCAGTGCGTTCAGCGACGCGCTGAGATTGGACATCGCCGCCGCGAAGATGGCGGCGATGACGAGGCCCGACACGCCGTGCGGCAGCTCCCGGACGATGAACGCCGGAAAGATCTCGTCGTTGGTCGCGATGGGCGGGACCGGGTGATGCTGGTAGAACGCGAAGAGCATCAGCCCCACGAGCAGGAACAGCGCGAACTCGGCGAAGACGATCACGCCGCTGGCCACGAGCGCCCGGCGGCCGTCGGCGACGTTCCGGCACGCGAGCACCCGCTGCACGAGCAGCTGGTCCGCGCCGTGCGACGCCATCGACAGGCAGGTGCCGCCCGCCAGCCCCGCCCAGAACGTGTACGGCAGGCGCGGATCGAACGAAAACGAGAGTATCTGGAGCTTGCCGGCACGGCCCGCCGCGTCGATCACCGTCGTCCAGCCGCCCGGGGTAAGGTGCCACAGCTCGACCACCGCCGCGATCGACCCCGCGATGTAGATCGCGAACTGGACGACGTCGGTCCAGATGACGGCCGCGAGGCCGCCTTCGAACGTGTAGATCAAGGTGAGCGTGCCGACGCCGAGGATCGACCACAACCAGAGGTGCGGCAGGCCCGGCAGGGCCACCGACAGCACCGACGACAACACCAGCGAGGCCGCGAACACACGCACGCCCTCGGCCAGCGGGCGCATGACGAGGAACAGCGACGCGACGGCGTGCTTCACACGCGCACCGAAGCGCCGCGCGAGCACGTCGTAGGCCGTCAGGACCTGCCCCTCGAAGAACAGGGGCACGAACAGCCACGCGAGCAGCACGCGGGCGACGACGTAGCCGAGGGCGACCTGCAGATACGTCAGGCTGCCGCCGTCTTCCGGGTGCGCGAAGCGCCCGAACGCGATCGCCGGCACGCCGATGAGCGTCAGCGTGCTCGTCTCGGCGGCGACGATCGACAAGCCGATGATCCACCACGACGTCGTGCGCGCGCCGACGAAGTAATCGGCGATCGATCGGTGCGCGCGGCCCGCGCCGAGGCCGAACGCCGTCACTCCGGCGAGGTACGCGACGAGCACGACGGCGTCAACGCCGGAGAATCCCATGCGTGGCTCGGCCGAGCATGATAATCCGGACGTCGAATCCTCTTCGTCCCGCGTTGTCAATGGTTGACACGCTGGATCGCGTTCTTTAGAGTGGCCCCTTCCGCATGAGCGTGACCTCGCGGGCCATCCGATCTCCTCGCGGCACGACACTCACCTGCAAGGGCTGGCCGCAGGAAGCCGCGCTGCGCATGCTCATGAACAATCTCGACCCGGACGTCGCCGAGCGGCCCGACGATCTCGTCGTCTACGGCGGGTCGGGCAAGGCGGCGCGCAACTGGGACGCGTTCGACGCGATCGTGCGATCGCTGCGCGGCCTCGAGCACGACGAGACCCTCGTCGTGCAGTCCGGCAAGCCCGTCGCGGTCTTCCGGACGCATCCCTGGGCGCCGCGCGTGCTCATCGCCAACGCTTTGCTCGTGCCCGCGTGGGCCAACTGGAAGACATTTCGCGACCTCGAGGACCGCGGCCTCACGATGTACGGCCAGATGACGGCCGGATCGTGGATCTACATCGGCAGCCAGGGCATCCTGCAGGGCACCTACGAGACGCTGGCGGCCGTCGCACGGCGGCACTTCGGCGGGTCGCTGCGCGGGCGGCTCACGGTGACGGCCGGCCTCGGCGGCATGGGCGGCGCCCAGCCGCTCGCGGTGACGATGAACGACGGCGTCGCGCTCGTGGCGGAGGTCGATCCGACGCGGATCGCGCGGCGGCTCGACACGCGCTACCTCGACGAGCGTGCCGGCTCGATTGACGACGCCATCGCGCGGGCGCAGGCGCTCGCCGCCCGGGGCGAGGCGCGCTCCATCGGCGTCGAAGCCAACGCCTACGATCTCCTCTCGGCCCTCGTGGCTCGGGGCGTCACGCCGGACGTCGTCACCGATCAGACATCGGCCCACGACGCCCTCGTCGGCTACGTGCCGCACGGGCTGTCCCTGTCCGAGGCCCGGCAGCTGCGCGAGCGGGACCCCGACGGATACGTCGCACGGTCGATCGCGGCGATGGGCGACCATGTCCGCGCGATGCTCGAACTGCAGGCGCGCGGCGCCGTGACGTTCGACTACGGCAACAACCTGCGCGGGCAGGCGCAGCAGGCGGGCGTCGAGCACGCGTTCAACATTCCGGGCTTCGTCCCCGAGTACGTGCGCCCGCTTTTCTGCGAAGGCAAGGGACCGTTTCGCTGGGCCGCGCTGTCGGGCGATCCGGCCGACATCCACGCCACCGACGAGCTTGCGCTCGAGATGTTCGCGCATGACGAGGCGCTCGTCCGCTGGATCCGCCTCGCCCGCGAGCGCGTCGCGTTCCAGGGCCTGCCCGCGCGCATCTTCTGGCTCGGCTACGGAGAGCGCGCCGCGTTCGGCAAGGCGATGAACGACCTCGTCCGCCGCGGCCGCGTCACGGCGCCCATCGTCATCGGCCGCGACCATCTCGACGCGGGATCGGTCGCGTCGCCCAACCGCGAGACCGAAGGCATGCGCGACGGCAGCGACGCGATCGCCGACTGGCCCGTGCTGAACGCGCTTCTCAACACCTCGTCGGGCGCGACCTGGGTGTCGGTGCACCACGGCGGCGGCGTCGGCATCGGCTACTCGCTCCACGCCGGCATGGTCGTCGTCGCCGACGGCACGCGCGAGGCGGAGGAGAAACTCGACCGCGTGCTGACGTGCGATCCGGGGATGGGCATCGCGCGACACGCCGACGCCGGATATCCCGACGCGATCGCCGCGGCCGAACGTCACGGCCTGCAGATTCCCATGCTCGGCCGTTCGAGCCCGGTGCACTCATGATCGTCGAGCGCCCGTCCCTCGAACGCCGCGTCCTGGCGTCGCTCGACGCCGGACGGATTCCCGTGATTCTCGGCCCCTGCGCGTCGGGCCGCACGTCGCTCCTGCTGCGGGTGGCGCATCAGATCGGCGCCGAGCGCGCGCAGTATCTCGACTTCGCCGCCGCCGCGACGACGCCGGAGCGATGCCTCCTCGCGGTTCGCGGCGCGTCGCCGCTCCTCGCCCGCGCGTCGGCGCACGAGCCGGCGCTCGACTCGCCGCGCAAGGCCTTCGACGCGCTGACGACGCTCCTCGACGAGACGAGCGCCCCGGACGGCGGCGCCGTGACGTTCCTCATCGACGAAGCGCTCGACGTGCGCACGTTCGAGAATTTTCCGGGTCTCAGGCACGTGCAGCGGGAGGTCGTCGACCGGCTCGCGGCCAGCACGAACCGCTTCGTCCTGGCGTCGCGGTTCACGGCGAGGACACACCGGCTGCTCCGCGACGCGCCGGCGCGCTTCGAGGTCATCCACATCCCGCCGCTCGAGGCCGTGGAGATCCAGGCGATGGCGCGGCTCTTCAACGGCTCGCGCCTCGCCGAATCGAGCGCCGTCGCCGGCCCGGTCGCCGCGCTGACCGGGGGGCGCGCCGGCTACGCCGCGCTCGTCGTCGAAATGCTCTCGGCCATGGGACCGGCGATCGATCCGGTCGCGGCGCTCGCCGCCCTGATGGCGCCGACCGGGCGCATGGTCGCGCGGTGCCGCGAAAGCTACGAGCTGCGCCTCCAGCGCGCGCGCGGCTACGGCGCGCTCAAGGCCATCCTCGGCATCCTCGCGGACCAGGAGCCGATCAACCTGACAGAGATCGCGCACCAGCTGCACCGCACGCCCGGCTCGACCAAGGACTATCTGTCGTGGCTCGAGGACGTCGACCTCGTGACGTCGACGCGCAAGCGCTACTCGACCGAGGATCCGCTGCTGCGCCTTTACATCCGGCTCTACGGCCGGCCGGTGCCGCCGACCGACGCCAACGTCGTGGACGAGGTGCGCGCGTACGCGAAGGCGCGTCTGATGAAGCCCGCGGACACGCCAGCCGAGCCGGCGAGCGTCCCGCCGCCGATGCCCGCCGAAACCCCTGCGCTCGCAGCCGTCGAGAGACCGACCGAGCCGCGCAGCGGGATTATTGAGATTGACTGAGGATTGAGGTTTAAGTCTTAAGCCTTAAGTCTTAAGGCCTCGCCTTGAGCCTTCGGTCGCGAAGACTCAGTGCGGGCCCTAGTCTCGCGTGCGTTTCAGAACTCGCGGTTGGCGGGTCCTGCCGCCGAACAGCCCCACCCGGTGCTCGCCGAAGCGCGCCGGTCACGGGGGGCGGCTCCGCGCCGGGCGGGGCGGCCCCGTTCGGCGTCACCCGCGCGCGCGCGAGTTCTGCAACGGGTCCTCAAGGCTTGAGACTTAAGGCTTAAGCCTTCTTGAGCTTCCCCAGCGCCGCGCGCGCGGCCTGCTGCTCCGCATCCTTCTTCGATCGCCCTTCGGCGCGGCCCTCGACGACGCCGCCGACGAGCACTTCGATGTCGAAGCGCTTCCGATGATCGGGGCCTTCGGCTGACGCGAGGCGGTAGGACGGGAGGCCCTTCCCGTTGGCCTGCAGCCATTCCTGGAGCGCGGATTTCCAGTCGTCGGTGAACGCGGCCTCCGCGGCCCGGTCGCCGGCCGTCTCGATGAGCGGCCCGAAGCGCGAGACGATGAAGGCGCGCGCGGCGTCGATGCCGGCGTCCAGATAGATGGCGGCGATGACGGCCTCGAAGCTGTCGGCGAGAATCGCGTGCTTGCGACGGCCGCCGGTCTTTTCCTCGCCGCGACCGAGCAGGACGAACTGGCCGAGGTCGATCTGCTCGGCGAGGCGCGTGAGCGAGGCCGCCGAGACGATCGACGCCTTGACCTTGGACTTGTAGCCCTCGTCGTGCGTCGGGAAGCGATGGAAGAGCATGTCAGCGATGACGAACCCGAGGACCGCGTCGCCGAGGAACTCGAGCGACTCGTTGTCGATCACGCCGCCCGAGGCGTCCTCGTGCGCGCGCGATCGATGCGTCAGCGCGTGCTCGAGGAGCCCGATGTCCTGGAACTTGTGGCCGGTCCGCTCCTCGAGCGGGCCCAGCGTTTCGCTGATGCGGCGGATCTCGGAGGCGGCGGCCTCGTCCAGGTGACTCGCGATGAGGTCGCGCGCCATGCCGGCCGCGCCGCCCGGCACCGAGACCCGGAACTGCGCCTGACCGACCTGCAGGCTCGCCGGCGAGAGCGTGGACGAGACGGTCGCTTCCACGCCGTGCGCGTCCAGCAGCCCGCGCACCACCTCCGCCTCGATCGACACCCCCGTGCGGAATACCTCGACCGGCGCGTCGTTGTGGCGGTCGCGCGATCCCGGCGGCCGGCTCACGCCGCGGCCACCTTGACGATCACCATCGTCATGTCGTCGTGCTGATCGGCGGGGCCGACGAACCGCCGGACGTCAGCGAGCACCGCGTCCCGAAGCGCGTGCGCGTCGTGGCTCGCGTGGCACACGACCGACGACGCCAGCGCGGCGTCCCCATACAGGTCCCCGCCCGGATTCATCGCCTCGGTCATGCCGTCGGTATACAGGACGATCACGTCGCCGGGATGGACCGGCTGGGTCTGCTCTTCGAGGAGTTCCTCGAAGCGCTCGCTCGCGCCCGGCAGACGCAGTCCCAGCACCATCCCTTCGGGGGCGATGACGTGGGGGCCGGCGGATCCGACGACGAGGAGCGGCGTGTGGCCGGCGCGGGCGCACGTCAGCGTCCCGGCCTCGAGATCGATGATCGCATACGTCATGGTCACGAAGCTGCGATTGTCGAGGTGTGCCGCCAGGAGCCGATTGGCCTCGATGAGGAGCTGTCGAGGCGACCGTTCGGCCCTCGTGAGGGACAGCATGAGCCCCTTGACCTCGGCCATGTAGAGCGCCGCCGAGGTGCCCTTGCCCGACACGTCAGCCATGAGGACGCCCAGCTGCCGGGGGCCGAGCTGGAAGAAGTCGTAGTAGTCCCCGCCCACCTCGCGCGCCGGGACGCAGACGGCGGCGACGTCGAGGCCGGCGACGGCCGGGGCCTCGACGGGCAGGAGGGACTGCTGGATGTCACGCGCGATGCGCAGCTCGTCGTCCAGCCGCTGCTTCTGGCGCTGCACGTGCAGCAGGTGCTCGATGCTCGCGCCCATGCGATTGAACGAATCGGCCAGGTCGCCGAGCTGGTCGCGCGTCCGAATCGGGATGCGATGGGCGAAATCGCCCTGCTGCACGTGCTCGGTGCCGGCGAACAGGTCGTGGACGGCCGACGTGATCTGCCGCGTGAAGAACACGCCGACGATGAGCGCCGACGCCTGAATGACGAGAAACAGCACGGCAATGGCGAGCAGGACGCCGACGAAGCTGACCCACGGGTTCGGCCCGGATCCGAGGCCGTTTTCCCCGGCCTGCGCGGCCGCCAGGCGCCCGTAGAGGTCCGAGACGGGCGCGTCGAGGTGAATGAAGGCCCGCCAGGGCGCGCGCGACGTCCAGTCGTCGAACGGCACGAGGGCGACGGTGCTGCGGAACGCGGCGCCCACGGGCCCCGCGCGCCCGGAATCGTCGGCGGGGTGCGCGCTGACGGGGCCGACGGTGATCGCGCCGATCTGCATCCCCGTGCGCGCCCGGATGTCGGCGATCACCTTCTGGTCGACGGGCAGGTCCACGACCACGTAGGCGCGGCCGTTCGCGGCCGGCACCGCCGCGCGGACGATCAGCAGATCGGTCCCGCCCGGTCCGGCGCCCCGGGCGACGACGAGGCCGCGGTAGTCGCGGGCGATGGTGACCCAGGGCGGCACGACGCCCGGCACGGGGGCATAGCGCCAGGGGCCGGCCGCGACGATCGGCGGCCCGTCGCTCTCGGCGGGGACCACGGCCATCGAGATGTCGGGGAACTGAAACACACGCCGCCCGTATTCGCGGTTGAGCGCGAGGCTGGCCGCCTGCGGCGCGGCGCCGATCTCCTGCGCGACGATTTCGGCCGAGCGATGGGCGGCGTCCTCGATCGCCGCGACGCCCTGGTGGAAGACATAGGCGGAGACGTAGGTGTAGAGCACGACGCTGCTGAACAGCATGAAGGCCGCGACGAGCGTGACTGGCACGAAGCCGAGCAGCAGATAGGAGACGAAGAGCTTGCGCCGCACGCGCCAGAGCAGGCGATGGCGGTGCTGCCGCAGCAGCATGACCGCCATCGTGACGATCGACGCGAGGAACGCGATCGACAGGACCTTGCGGAAGTCCTCGATGATCTCGGGCAGCGCCACGAACTCGCGGATGGCGAGCAACACCACGAGCGGGATCGAGGACAGGACGAACAGTTTGCCCGGCAGCGTGCGAAGGAGGGGGAACCGCAAATTGAAAACCGGATGATAACAGACTATCGTTAGCCGCCGAGGTCACATGAAGCTCGATTCCCACGCTCATTTCGACACGATCTGCGTGCACGCCGGGCAGGCGCCGGATCCGTCGACGGGCGCCATCACCACGCCGATCTTCCAGACCTCGACCTACGTGCAGGAGGGGCTCGGGCAGCACAAGGGCTACGAGTACGCGCGGACGCAGAACCCGACGCGGTCGGCGCTCGAGGCGAACCTCGCGGCCATCGAAGGCGGCGTTGCCGCGATCGCGTACGCCTCCGGCATGTCGGCGATTAACGCCGTCGCCGCGCGGCTCTCGTCGGGCGATCACGTGATCGTCACCGACAACACCTACGGCGGCACCTTCCGGCTCTTCGACAAGGTCTTCACGCGCTACGGCGTGGCGTTCAGCTTCGTCGACACCTCGGATCCCGAGCTGGTCGCGCGCGCCTTCACGAAGCAGACGAAGCTGCTGTTCGTCGAGACGCCGACCAATCCCGTGTTGCGGCTCACCGACATCGCCGCGATGGCGTCGCTCGCGCACGGCCACGGCGCGAAGCTCGTCGTCGACAACACGTTCGCCAGTCCGTGCCTGCAGCGGCCGCTCGCGCTCGGGGCCGACATCGTCGTCCACAGCACGACGAAGTATCTGAACGGCCACAGCGACTCGGTCGGCGGGGTCGTGGTGGTGGCGCACGACGAGGACGCGGAGTGGTTCCGGTTCATTCAGAACGCGGCCGGCGCCATCCTCAGCCCATTCGACTCGTGGCTGGTGCTGCGCGGCACGAAGACGCTGCCGCTGCGCATGGCGAAGCACACCGCCAACGGGCTGGCGCTGGCGACGTTTCTCGAAGGGCACCCGAAGGTCACGCGTGTGATCTACCCGGGCCTGGCGAGCCACCCGCAGCGCGCGCTGGCCGAGCGGCAGATGCCGCACGGGGCCGGCGGGATGTTGTCGTTCGAGGTCGCGTCATTTGACGTGGCGCGCGACGTCCTCGGCCGCTTCCGGCTCATCGCGCTCGCCGAGAGCCTCGGCAGCGTCGAGACGCTGGTCTGTCACCCCGCGTCGATGACGCACGCGTCGGTGCCGCCCGAACGCCGCCGCGCCATCGGACTCTCGGACAGCCTGATCCGGATTTCGACCGGCATCGAGGATGCGCGCGACCTCGAAGCAGACCTCGATCAGGCGCTCGGCGGCCGCGCCGCCCGCGCGACCCAGTCCAGATAAGACGGATTGCCGTCGTCGACCGGCAGGACCAGGAACTCCGGCACGTCGTACGGGTGGCGTTCGCGGAGCGCCGTCCACAGCGCGCCGACCTGCGCGCGGGTGGTCTTGAACACGACCTGCTGCTCCCGGTCGTGCTGGAGCACACCCTCCCAGCTGTAGATGGACTCGATGGCCGGCAGGACCGCCACGCAGGCGGCCAGCCCGTCCATCACGAGGGCTTCGGCGAGCGAGCGTGTGTCGAAATCGACGGGCAGCGTGGTCAACGCGATGACGCAGTCGGTCATGGCTTCATTTTCTTCTTGTACCGAAGACGAAAACCTGTTACAACCTTACGTCGATGTCGGATGCCCCGGAAACCGTCTCGGACGTCCCTGCGAGGACGAACCGGCGGTTGCCCAAGACCCGTCAGGAAATCCAGAACCGCCGCCGCCGGCTGCTGACCTACGTCGTCGTGATCTCCTCGGCCGTCCTGATGGTGAATGCGCTCGTCGGCGAGACCGGGTACCTCGCCAAGCTGCGCGCCCATCGTGACACGGCGGCCTTGAAGGCCGAGCTCGACGCGTTACACGCCGAGAATCTCCGCCTGGCCGATCTGGCGAACCGCCTCAAACACGATCCGAACGCGATTGAAGAGGCGGCCCGCCGCGACCTCAATCTCATCAAACCCGGCGAGGTGATGGTGATCGTGCACGACCCCTCGTCGCCGGCCCCGGCCATCCGCTGAACGCGTCGCGACGGCTTCGTCCCTGAATGCGGCACCTGATCGAACTGCTCCTCCACAGCGACCGGCAGCTGCTGGAGTTCGTTCGCGTCTACGGCGCGTGGGTCTACGCGCTGCTCTTCGGCATCGTCTTCGCCGAGACCGGCTTCGTCGTCACGCCGTTTCTGCCAGGCGACTCGCTGCTCTTCGCGGCCGGCACGCTCTGCGCCGCGGGGGTGATCAGCACGCCGATCACCTTCGTGCTGCTGGTCGCCGCGGCGTTCACGGGCAACACCGTCAACTACAGCGCGGGACGGATGATCGGGCCGCGCGTGTTCAACGCGACGGATCGCAGCGGTTGGGTGCACCGCGTCCTCAACCACGACCACCTGACGCGCGGCCACGCGTTTTTCGAGTCCTACGGCGGCAAGGCCATCATCCTCGGCCGGTTCGTGCCCATCGTCCGCACGTTCGTGCCGTTCGTCGCCGGTGCGGCGGCGATGCCGTCGCCGGTGTTCCTGATCTACAACTTCACGGGCGCCGCCGCGTGGGTCTGTGTCTGCCTCGGCGCGGGGCTCACGTTCGGCGGGTTCCCCGTCATCAAAGAACACTTTTCGCTGATCACGCTCGGCATCGTCGTGGTGTCGCTCCTCCCCATGATCGTCGAGTTGATTCGTCACAATGTCCGGCGCGCGGACTAGAGAGATCGGCCGGCCGGAGCCGATAATAGGTGTCTCAACCAGGGAGTGAGGTGCTCATGACTGGCTCAATTCGATCGCTCGGCACGACCGTGATGCTCGCCGGCCTGACGGCGGTGCTCGCCGCCCAGGCCCCGAAGATGAACGTCAAGATGGGACTCTGGGAAATGACGTCGACCATGACCATGAGCGGCGATATGCCCGGCATGGACATGAGCAAGATGACGCCGGAGCAGCAGGAACGCGCCAAGGCCGCGATGGCGTCGATGGCCAACAAGCCGATGACCAACACATCGAAGTCGTGTCTCACGAAAGAGAAATTCGAGAACGGCCAGATGATGTCGAGGGACAACTGCAAACAGACGCTCGTCACCAACAGCGCGAGCGCCTACGACGTCAAGGTCGCGTGCACCGAGGCGAACAACACGGTCACGAATGGCACGATGCACTTCGAGGCGCCGACGCCGGAAACGGTGAGCGGCAAGGTCAACATGCAGGCGACGACACAGGGCAGGACGATGACCGTGGCCGGCACCATCACGGGCAAGTGGCTCGGCGCCGACTGCGGGAACATCAAGTAGGCGCGCGACAGTCGAAGGCGGTTCCGGGAATCCGATTCCCGGAATCGCGTTCGAGGCCACTCCGATTACCGAGGGCGCACGCTGAGGAAGATCGACCCCTGAAGCGACGCCCGGCCGCCGTAGACGCCTGACAGCGTGTCCGGCACCACGCCGATCCCCGCGCTGCCGCCAAGCCCCCACTTCATGCCCGCGGCCTGTCGAATCCATCGCGTGTAGCCGAGCTCGATCTTCGAGACTGTCACGGCCTCGTCGGCCGCGAGCGGCGCCGCCAGCTCCTCCGGCGTCTTGCCCATGAGCTCGACGCGGGCAAATACGTCGTCCTTTGCAGTCACCTCGGCCGTCGTTTCGGCCAGGAACGCTTTCGACGCACGTCCGGCCTCGACGTTGCGCCCCCATGCCACGGTCGTGGCCCAGAGGCGGCCGTCGACGATGTGGTGATAAGTCCCCGACGCGGTCGCTCGCATGACGCTCTGCCTCGGACCGCCGGCGGAGGCCTCGGCGTCCTGAAGATGGCCGGCCGACACCTGAAACGCCCAGCGGGACGACGGCACCCACCAGAGGCGCCCCGAGTACGAATTCAGCGCTGCCAGGTCGATGCCGTACCGGCGGTCATCGGGCTCGCGCCCATTGAAGACCGACCCTTCGGCCTTCCACACGCGGCCGTACAGCCCAGCGGTGACGACGCCGAAGCTGACGTGCGTCGAGTCGAGCCAGTGATGGGAGATCGGCGCCATCGGGCTGCCGTCGGCGGAGGGCCGATGCGGAAACGCCGTCGGCCCGAGTGCAGGCTCGCCTGCCGGTCCGCCGTAGATCTCGAATGCCAGCCGGTCGTTGACGGCGCGCCGATAGTCGGCGGCGACCTCCATGAAGAGATCGTGCGGGTGCTGCGCATCATGGAGCGGCTCGCCCCTGCAGAGCTCGCCCGTCTGGAGCAGGTCCGGATAGCCGCAGCGGCCGACCGTCAGCGGCTCGAGGCTGGTCATGCCGTGCACCGTCAGCACGCCGCCGGCCGCCGATCGCGCGGCCGAAACCATGAACCAGTTTTCACTTCCGATCTCATGATCGCCACGCGGGCCGTTCGAGTCCGTCGCGGTGAGGAAGGCGGCGCCGTGCCACATCAACGACCACGCGCCGGCCGTGCGCATGGCGCCGCTCATCTGCGAGTCGTCCGGCAGCCACGAGGTACCGGATCCGTTTCGCGAATCGCTCACGCCGAGCGGCGCCTGCGGCCCCATCGGCATGGGCATCTGCATCGACGCGTGGTCCTGAGCAGCAGCGGCGCGCGCGGTCAACAGGACGACGACGGAGAGCGGCACGACGGTCCGGTTCGCGCGCATGCGAAGCGTGGCCATCGGGCGACGCAGCATGGGCAACTTGAGTATAAGTCGCGCACGATTCGACACGGCGATGGAGTCTCCACGGCGCACAGGCTGGGCAGTCCGCCGCCCAGTTCTGGACATCGGCATGCTCTCCGTTCTCGACCGGGCAGCGGCCCTGGTCTTGCACCAAGTGACGGCGGATTGAAGTCCTCCGGGTGCGGCGCACCCGGAACAGCTCATGAGGAGGAGCTGCGCCATGACACGAACACTCACCCGTTCGTTCGGCATCCTGTTCGCGGCGGCCCTGATGACATCGGTTCAGGTGATGACGATCCGCGCGCAGACGAACGACACGGAGCTTCGAGACCACGTGGCATATCGCATCGAGACGAATCCGGCGGTCAAGAAGTACGACATCGACGTCAAGGTCGATCGGCACGACGTGACGCTCACTGGCACGGTCGCCACCGACGCCCAGAAAGCCGAGGCCGGCCGCCTGGCCCGGGTCCCTGGCGTCAACCACGTCGACAACGAGCTGACCGTCGATCGCCGGGTCGACAACACGCTCACCGACCGGGCCCGTCGCGGCATGCGCCGCACGGGTGAAGCGCTCGACGACGGCTGGATCACGACAAAGGTGAAGTGGTTCCTCACGGGCGACTCGCTGCTCAAAGGGAGCGACATCAGCGTCGAGACGGACAACCGCGTCGTCGTGCTCTCAGGCACGGTCAGGACCGAGGCGGCGCGTCAGCGTGCGATGGCGCTGGCCAACGACACCGACGGCGTCACGAAGGTGGTCGACCACCTTCGCGTCGGGCGCTAGCTTCTGATCGTCTTCCGCGGTCGCCCGCCACCGGCGCGGGCGGCCCGCGGACGGCCTGGTCCGCATCATTTCCCTCGCGTCAGCGCCGCGCCGATCCGCACTCCGAACTGCGGGTGGTCGCGCGTGCCCTCGATCCGAATGGGAATGACCGCGCCGGCGCCATCACGGCGGAACAGCCAGTCGAACGGCTTGATGAAGAGCGACTTGAAACCGCCCACGACGTTCGACAGCGATGCCTGCGTGCGCAGCTGGCCCTCGAGGGCCATGGCGCTGTCCCGAAGTTCGTAGGTGCCCTGGAGCCTGACGGTCGCGCCAGGCACCTCGAACGCCAGCGACGAAAAACTGATCCGGTTCGCGCCGAGATGCAGGCGGCCGTTCACGTTGGTGGCGACGCGGCTCATCGGCAGATCGGCGTCCTGGCCCCGTCCCCGCCAGCTCAACGTCTCGATCTTCCGTTCGACTTCCCCGTCGGTGAACCGCGCCGTCGTGAGCGCGAACGCGGCGTCGATGACCAGCCGATCGTGGACCGGCGTCGGGCCGGCCGGCAGACGAATGGTCGACGTGAGGCTGACGTCGCCCGTGAACGGCGGCCTGGCGGTGTCCATGACGAGCGCGAGGACGTCCTCGATGTGTCCGTGAGCCACCGCGGCGGTGAGAGAGATGTCGAACCCCCTCGGTCCCGGGAGGTTCACGATGTCGCCCGTCACGTGAACCGTCGTGTCAAACAGCGTCGCGTCGACCGACTCGAGGCGGGTCGTCCCGTTCGATCCATTCACGACGGCCGAGAACCGGGTTGCAAGCGGCACGGCCTTCCCGCCCATGTCGAGGTTGAAGTTCGGCGCGTCCGTCTGCCCGTCGACGCGGAGACTGCCAAGCGTGCCGCCGTACGTGCCGTCGGACGTGAGCAGACCGCCGATGCCGGCGATCGTGTCGAGGTCGGCGTGTCGAAACCGGTAGGTCCCCTGGAGCGGAAGATCCGAGGGCGACGACTTCCACGGCCCGACGGATCCTTCCGAGTGCACCTCGCCTTCCGGAATCGGGTTGGACAAATCGGCGCGGAACGGAATCGGCCGGCCGAAGCCGAGGTCGCGCATCTCCAGGCTGTGAATGTGGAACACCAGGGGCTGGTGCGCCGGATCGCGGTGCAGCACAGTCAAGACGGCGTTTTCGGCGACGAAGTCATCGATGACGATGTCCGACCGCCCGGCGGTCGACTTCAGCATCGCGCGGGCGGGCCGATCCTCGGAGCTCGAGGGCGGGATCGTGATGCGCAGCCCCTCGACGTGCACGGCGTCCACGTGGCCGCGCAGGATCTCCGAGGCCAGGCGGAACGGGTTCGCCTCGACGCTGAGGCGATCGATCGCGACGAAGGGAGGCACGTCGCCGCGCCCCGGGATTCGCAGCGCGACATCGGTCGCGTTGAGCGACGCGTGCGGACGGAAGCGCACCGACAGGCCGCCGATCGTCGTGTCGAGGTGCAGTTCCAGCCCGACGGCGCGCGCGACGCGCGACCGAATGGACGATGGACGGGAGCGGATGACGACGGCGACGACAATCGCGACCGACAGCGCCGCGATCAGCGTGCACGCGATGCCAAAGAGCACGCGGCCGCCGACGCGGCGGATCATCGCCGGGCCGGTGTGCTGCAGGTGTCGCGGACGGAGGTCAGCTTCTTCACCACAAGCTCGGGATCGCGCGCCTGAGCGGCGCCCGCGGCGATGGTGCCCGTGACCTCGACGGTATGTCCGACCTGCGCCGGAACGTCGATGTCCTTGGGGAAGGTCAGGCGGAAGATCCGGGTGCCTGGAGCGTCCTCTGCCAGCCGGTACAGCGCCGCGCGAGACGCCGCATCGCGTTCGACGCAGCCGCGGACGGTGACGTCGGTCGCCTGGTTCACGCCGCCGGACCAGGCCATGACGCGGACACCGGCCCCAACCGACACCGCGGCCCAGAGCACGGCGGCCATCAGGCTCACGACGGGCCACGGACCGCGACGGGAGACACGAGTCGCCATGCGCACCCGATGTGCATAAACAGTGCCGAAGGGCCGGCCCACGCCGGAATTCGACGTCGGCGCCATCCGCCTGTCAGATCCGGCCTGCGCCGGCCCGGCTGCCGAATGTGAGTCAGCGGCTGCCATTAGTAGCGGAAGACAAACAGCAGGTCCACGCCGCCGGCTTCGGCCCGCTCGAGGGCGTGCGTTTCGAGCGCGCCCTGCGCGAACGACGTGACCAGCCGCAGGAAGTGCGTGAACCGGTACTCGAACGAGACGGCGCTGTTTCCGCCGCCCACCTCGTGCTTCAGCCCGACGTAGACTCGCGAGCCAATCGTGCTGCCGAGCGAGACCACGGGCAGCTGCTCGTTCTCGCTCGGCGCCAGAATCTCGAACGTATCCAGATCGAGCGCTCGCGCCACCGAATCGGCGAGCGGCGTCGTGACGGTCCCCGCCGCCATGGCCGCCGCACGGTCGGCGAGCGCCGTCCGATCGCTCTGCCCCAGATCGCCGACGGACTGACCGAACACGATGAGCGACAGAATCTCGGCCTGATCGAGCGGCGGGACGCTCGACAGCGAGATCTGCGGCCGCTTGGCGGAGCCTCTGACGTTGACCGTCGCGCTGACGCCGTTGACGTCGCGGTCGGCCGAGAGGCTGAGCGCCGGGTTGCCGGGATCGTCGCCGCGGAACTGCACCGCGCTGCCGCGCGTGATGTCGAATCGACGCCCCTGGAAACTGTAGGTGCCCCGCACGATCTCGACGTCCCCAACGACGGAGAGCTCACCCCCGGCGGGCTTGAGGATGGCGACCCGCCCCCCGGCCATCACGTTCATGTCGCCGAGCCCGATGCTGCCGGCGCCGGCGCGAAGGTTCCGGCCCAGCATCACCAGGTTGTCGGGCATCGTGACGGTGAGGTTGACGTCCAAGCGATCGGACAGTCCCTTCGGTTTCGGCGGAGCCTGCGGCGCCGGCGCGGCGGCGGTCTCCGCGTTCGCCCCGGGCTCGCCCCCTGCCGGCGGTTCCTCGCCGCCCAGGCTGCCGGGCGTCAGGCTGTACGCGTTCTTCGTCGTCTTCGCGAGGATCTTGTCGACCTGGAGCCGGCCGCTGTCGATTGCGATGGTTCCCGTCACCTTCGGCGCCGAGAAATCTCCGGACACCTCAACGCTGGCGTTCACCTGCAGCGTGCCGAGCTCGTTGTGCAGGACGTGGATGCCTTCCGTCGTCACCTTGATGTCGAAGGCGCGGGTGGCGTTGCCGAACACGTCGACACCGCCCGTCGCCGACAGCAGATGCCCGTCGTCGTCATGGAGCTGGAGGGCATCGATGGCGAGATGGTTCTGCTGGAAGCGCAGACCGGCGGTGACGTCTCGATAGGCGACGCCCGATCCCAGGAGGGTGAAGGCGCCGGACGCGACCGTGACCGTGCCGTCGACCACCGGCGCGCGCGGCGAGCCCGTGACGTGCAGATCCACCGCGCCCGTTCCCGAGATCTGCGAGAGGCTGGTCGTGAAGAGCTGCGCGATGCTCAGGTCGATGGGCGGGCTCGTGATCGCGATGTCCATCGGCTGCGGCGACGTGACGGCGCCGACGCCGAACGGGATGTGCCCCACGGCCTTGAGCGCGTTGGCGCCCGACTGCACGAGCGTGGCGTCGATCTTGAGATCGTGCGCGGCGAGCGTCGCGGTCGCGTCGAACGACTGGAACGGCGTCGTCTCGACCATGCCGCCGGCGACGGTCACGCGGCCGTCGA
>Ga0134128_10003400_pt1 | contig 19469 bp, 28 predicted proteins | sample KB31754_FD_96462 | JGI IMG/M metagenome (GOLD analysis project Ga0134128, IMG submission 96462) | Terrestrial soil microbial communities with excess Nitrogen fertilizer from Kellogg Biological Station, Michigan, USA - KB3-175-4 | ecosystem: Environmental > Terrestrial > Soil > Unclassified ...
GGGTTGGACGGCGGTTGGAGGTCGTTGACCTAGAAGCTCGCCGCCTTTGGGATGAATGTCGTAGGTTAGACGATATTCTCAGTCCCAGGCACTTCTCTGATTTTAATCCACCGGGGTCTACCTTGACCACCACTGATTCTCCGTGTACCACGCGACAGCCTCAGCCAGACCAACATCAAGACTCATCTTCGGTTCCCAGCCAAGACCCCTAAGCTTCTCACACACCAAGGCGTATCTCCTGTCGTGCCCTGGTCTAATGTCGTGGTCAGGCACGAAACGAATCTGATCCTCCGGTTTCTTACAGAATCGGAGGATTTTTTTCGCCAAAGTCAAGTTCGTCAATTCCTGACTACCCGCCACATGGAAGACTTCTCCAGGCGGCAAATCCTCTTTCTCCAGAAGTGTTAAGATCCCCGTTACATGATCGTCAACCCACAACCACTGGCGACTATGTAGACCATCGCCGTAGATGGGCAACGCCTCGTCATTGTTTGCAGACTTCACAAAGACCGGCAAAGCCTTTTGTGGGTGTTGCCAAGGTCCATAGTTGTTCTCCGTGCGCGTGACGGTGGTGTGTAGTTTGTAGGTGTGGGCGTAGCTGATAGCCAAAGCATCTGCCCCAGCTTTGGATGCAGAGTAGGGATTGGTAGGGTTGAGCTTGGATTCTTCAGTGTAAGCGCCCTTGAGGATAGCCCCATACACCTCGTCAGTTGATACCTGAATGTATCTTTTTACTTTGTTGCGGCGAGCATCCTCCAACAACTTGTAGGTGCCAAGGACGTTTGATTCAATAAATGGCAAGGCATCTCGAATGCTGTGATCGACAAAAGTCTTGGCAGCAAAGTGGACAACCCAATCGACGTGTTCACAGATATCAGAAAGATCGCCGAGAAGATCGCCGTTGATGATTTGTAGACGACCAGTCTTTTCAGCGGTCTGAACATATTGATAGTGCATCAGCCGCTGCATGTTCCGTTGATTACTGTTTCTGACCAGGGCGCGGACGGTGACGTTCTTCTCAAAATGCTCCAGAACATAACGAACGAACGCCGAACCGATGAAGCCAGAAGCTCCGGTGACTAGGATTTTCATTTATCTTCTCCTTCGGATTTGGGCAACATCTTAATGGAGTTCCCAGCCGAAAAAAACAACTTGCTCCTAAATATCGGTATGATAACCTTTAGTTTCAAGGAGTGGCTTGACACTCAACACTGGTTGATAATTGAGCATGTAATCCAACGTGACAAGGAAGGACATCCACTCGAATTGGACATCTACTTCCCAAATGGAGAAATCAATCCTCCCGTTTGCCGCAGGACGGGCATCGTCTTTCGCGGGAAGGGTTTGATTTGTTTCGATTTCGACCAGACCTTGACAACTGCCTGGTTCGGCTCGCACGACCCTCGCGACAAGGGTAGTCATAGCACTGCAAATCCAAATCCCCACATGCTTACAAAGATGGAGGAGCATAAAAAGGCGGGGAACAAAGTTGCTATCGTTACGGCGCGTGGTGAGCAAGAAGACCAGTTGACGGGTGATAAGAAGCATGTCAAGGGTCTGCAACCAACTCTTACTCCCGATCCAAGCAATCGTTATAGTGGCGTGCTTGGTACTAAACCATCTCTTCATCGCAGTTTCCACCGTAACATCTTAGCGAACCCAGCTTGGCGAGCCATTCCACAGACCACTACCCCGGAGATGGTATTCCACCTGGGGGCGGTGAGTTTGCACACCAAGGGCGAGGAGAAGGGACCATTTATTGCAGCAAAAATGGCTGAATTCCACCATAGCTGGGGTATTCTTTACGATGACGGTGACTTTAACATTAGAAGCGCTAATGCTCAGCAAAAAAATGGTATCGCTCTTGCTGGAATTCCGGTAAAACGTGCTTATGAGCGCGGAGGCGAACCTCCCGCTGGCATTAAGGTCGGTCTTTCCGCAAGCGGTATGTAATGATTATCACCCCTTCGGATACTTACTTTATCCACGGATTACCAAACTGGTCTAAAGACTTCTCCGTGGACCTCATCTACCCAGAGATTAGTGTTTCTTTGCAAAGGGACGGTTACACGTTCCCGTTGCGACCTTTGGGTTTCATTTTACACATCCAAAAGGGCGGTATCATCGCCGCCTTCGCCAAAGATATCTCCAGCAAGATCGAGCGCGGAAGAAAAGTCTTGTCTACTTTCAGCAGGGCAACTCGCAAGTATTCAGAGGATGAGTTAGATCAACTTATTGCTGATACACCACAAGGTAAACACAACGAATTGTGGGTAGACAGTGGCAAAGCCGAAATCGTCGCTGCTTACACCATTGGTGGTTCCAAGTCTTTTGAAAAGGCGGTAAGGAAACAGGGATTAGATGTTCGTAAGATGCCCACTACTATACAACATGATTAGAGGATGTTTCAACACAATTACAGCGAAGCTGGACGAGTGGCACAGTCAGGATCTTCGCTTTTTCCCTTTTGCTCCAGATGAGTTTATCAACTCTCTCAAGTTTAACCTAGGGAAACTAGCCCATGCCAACTACCAAATTTGGCATTATGAAGACATAGCGAAGGTTGGTAAAGACGATGCAGAAGTCTTGAAAGCTTACAAGATGACCGTCGTCTTCAATCGCCAAAGGAATCAGGCGACCGAAGCTATCGAGCAGCACTTCTTCAGCCTTCAAAAGGATGTGGGAGAGATATGTAGTGAGACGATGGGCATGATCTTTGACAGACTCAGTATTCTCTACCTTAAGAAATTACACGCCAGGGACATAGACCCTCAGAAGGTTTCGCTTCTTGAGGTTCAAATTGAGGGGCTTCTTGAAGCCGCCGATAATCTTTATAAGGGCATCTGCGAAGGCACAAAGCGATCTTTGATATTCTCGCATCTCAAAATCTATTCAGGTTAAACTACTTCCCAAGGTTGATCCCTTAATTCATTTAGGAAGACATAGAGTTCTTCGCCACTCAGATATTTCAGTGGATTATCCCTGTAATCCCAAAAAGGTTTCGAGATGTAACCCACAACTGCCCTAGGTTTTTTCCTGTTCACTTCGGTGTAGGTGCAAATAAAGGGACCACTGCCCTTACCAACTATAGCCTCGCAGCCGTTACTAATAAACGATAGATCAACCAAGTTTTTTGATCCGCAGTTGATGACGTTGGGCAGATCGACTTTTGGGTCATAGCTGCAATAGAAGTTGAACTCAGGATACCTTTTCCCAAGGTCTTCCATGTTAAAGTGGTAGTTACAGTGTCCTGAGCGGATTGGTCCGTTCTCTACGAAGATACCCCGTCCTTTTGTCTTAATCTTACACGGATATTCAAAATCAACCATCGGCACCTCCTTGTGCGACAAGGTGACGCCGATCCTGTAGTTGTCTGAGTATCGGTTCCATGTCTTTACTATAGTTGACCAGTTGTGGTAGCCCTGCACGTCAATATCAGGAAAAGTTCCACACCAAGTATTCAAACACAGATAGTCTTTGGGGCACAATGCAGAGAGGCATGGCGATCTGGGTGCATCTTCGTTCCACTCGGCAATGATATGGAGTACAGGTAAATCTCCGACAAGGTAATGACGATTCTTGTATGAGCCAACTGCAATGTCTAGATCGTAGTTTAGCAGTGCTTTGATTAGACAACGATTTGTCAACACGTCGCCATTGTGCCAGTTGTTGAACAGGTACACTTTCTTCATCGAAGCATCCCTCTTAGCCTATCAACGTATTCAGCCATCTCTTGTCCGTTTATATGCCCACGCTTCTGTGAAATTCTTTCAATTCTCCTACTGATCTCATCTACTTCGGCTGTATTATTGTGGCGACAGTAGTGAAGCACCTTTACATCCTTGACGCAATCCAGAATCCTTGGCTTTGGCAAGTTCCTGTAGATGTGGTATAAGGCAATATCGGCTCCCCAGGAGTTGATCTGCCAAGGCATGACACCATTCAACGCTTCAACGGACTCCCTGGTCTGAATAGGACAACAACACCCCTTGGAATCAAGACAATTCCAGTTGGAGGGGCTGTGTGTACTGTCATCTACCATGACATAACACACGCGGTCGCCATTTGAGCCACAGAAGTCCTCGATCTTCTTTTTTAAGAGGGCATCCCAATGATCTGTTGTCATCTCATAATCGTCGTTCAACATCCAGATGTATTTGCCAAGCGAGCATTGAGCGCCGTAGTTGTTGTAGTCGCGGATCATCATCTCACTTCGCCACACCGTCAGTATCTTGACGTTCATTTGGTGATAAAGAACAAAGTCACTGAAACTACGAATGCCAATATCATCATGATCGACAATGACTATTGCTTCGTTGTTGCCTTTTCTTTGGGCTTTGTTGAAAAATGACAGAAGGCACCCTTGCAGCTTTGATATTCTATCTCGCGTAGGTATGATCAAGCTGAAATCGATATCCAAACCCTCAGTTATTCTCATCTATTCTCCTCAACACATAGTCCGCCGCATAAGCGTTTTTGGGACCAATGTTCTCTGCCTTGCTGTCTGCGACGGCGACATTGGTGTAAAGGAGACTGGTTGAACCAATTTTGCTCCACTCTTCCATCGTGATGTAGTTTTTGTGTCGCTCGGTATCTATTTCAGCATCTGTTTCGCAACGGTCGTGGGGAATAAAGCGAAAATCAATAGAGAGACGCAGGTTCGGTGACTTTTTGATCGTTCTGTGGAGAAGGAACGGATCTGTGAAGTAGGCGTAGCCGCCCCTGAGAGACGCTTTGTATCGCCTGGATTCAGCCTCCAAACAAGAACCATCCAGATAATCGTTCAGTGGCTTGCAGAACTCAGTGTGGAATCTCTTAGGAGGCTCGTAAAACTCGATCCCGTTGTTGTGTACATCGCCCAAAGCCGTCAGGAACACCATAACAGTGTTGGTGAATTCCCCAGCCCAGATGTCGCTGTGGAGTTTGCTGGAGGCTCTTGGGCGTTGATCAACCTGGGGTGATGAAATGCCGTTGATAACTCTGACGTTGACCGGCGCGTGGATGGCTTTGACGTGCTTGCCCAAACCAAAGTGGTCAAAGATGTTGAAAACAGTCTTGTGCAACTGATTATAGGCGAGAAAGGTGTCTTTCTTCGGTAACAACAACCCATTCGGTGTCATGTTGGGTAGCTTCAATATATCTTCCTTGTACATCGTCAAGATGCAGGCATAGGAAGTATATTCGGCACCCGGCTTAGCCGCACGAAGAGATGCCATTAGGTAATTGATGCAATCTTCCTGAAGTGCCCAATAAAGGTTAATCGGTATCGCGACCTCATGGAGCAGAGGAAGATTAACGGTACGCTCGGTGTTGGCGAGGATTTTCTCAAGACGACCCGCTCTGTCTGGAAAACTTGTTTGATTCATATTGCTATCTATCTGGTGAAAGAAAAGTTCCTGACGCACCTATAAATAGAGTAAGGAGGAAACTATGAACAGTAACACCATTTTCGCGTCTTTGTTGACTCTCGTCTTGGGTGTCGCCATTGGGTTGAGTATCGGTTATTCTTGGGGATACCGTGATGGCAAGGCTGTTAACAGCCTCCAGATCGGTCCTGACTTCCGCTTGGAGTGGAAGAGTAATCCTCAACAAAAGTGACTTTTTTTCGAGGCGGGATTTGATTTCCCGCCTCGACTGCTATATACTTGTGATAACTGATTGCTAACTGTTGCAACAACGGCAAACTACCTTTAACTTTCGTAACTACTAACCAAACTGAGGTACAACAATGGCTACTACAAAGACTAAGCGCAAGCAGATCGAGACGACCGAAGCTCAAGCAATTCTGGAGTCGGTCAAGGACATCAAAATCGGCGATGTCGTCACTCAAGTAAACAACCTACAAATCAGCGTTCAGAAGACTCTTGCAGACCTATGTTCGACCGTCACTTCTAAAGTGAAGCAGGTTGAAGAAGTCGATACCGCTATCGACCTGAAGAATCAGCGTCTCAAGGAGCTTTTCGGCATCGAGCAGGAAGCACTCTCTCTGGAAGATATGCGTTCTCAGCGTGATCAGGAGAGACTCGATTGGGATCAAGAGCGTCAGCTTCGCCACAAGAGATGGGAAGAAGAGGAGCAGGAACACGCCAAGACACGCAACCGCCTGGAAGATAACTGGAAGTATGAGTTTGACCAGAAGAAGAAGCGCGTTCATGAAGAGTTTGAGGCTGAGGTGGCTCGCGCCAAGAGAAATGAGCAGATTCGCCATGAGGCTCTGGAGCGTAGCTGGGTTGAGCGTGAGAATGTTTTGAAGTCCAAGGAGCAGGAGTTCAAGGTTCTCCAGGTACAGGTAGCCAACATCGACGCGAAGTTGGAAGAGGCTACTAAGCAAGCCGAGGCTCGCACGGCAGCATCGATGTCCGCCAAGTTCGGTCATGAGATCGCTCTGTTGAAGAAGGATGCTGAAGCAGATAAGAAGGTCGCCGAGATGAGAACTTCTGCTCTTACCAACCAGATCGCGGGCTTGGAGAATCAGATCGAGGATCTTCAAACTCAGTTGCAGGCTGCACGCCAAGATGCCAAGGAAGTCGCCAGCGAAGCCCTCAAGAGTGCCTCTAGTAGGCAGTTGGCAGACACCTTGCAGAGGGTTGTCACCGAGACTCAGCAGTCTACGGGCAAGGCAAAGTAACGCTATCTATCACGTCAACAAAAAACCCGTGGTTTTGCCACGGGTTTTTTGTTTCATAGGAGAGAAATCCTTTTCTTCCTCTGCTGGGCAATCTCGCCCTCCATTTCTTTACGATGCAGGTAAGGCATTTCATCTTCCGAAGCCGCAGCAATGCCATTCCTGCCATGACCCGATTCTTTAGCATAATCCTCAAATGATTTTCTGACCTTGTTGACTTCTCTCTCCTTATCCTTGTGGATAATAGATGCCAGCCTCCTTTGAGCGCCTGGACCGCCTGGAATACTGTTCTTGCTGCCTCCCTGACGAAGATGTCTTCTACCTCGCGCAAGCCAGTTCTTGTCCCTCTTGGACCGCTTATCCATTGCCATGTGGACCCACTCTTCGTTCTCAGGTGCTTGGAGGTGTGGATCTTCCGGCTGAACAGTAAAGCCACTTGCGTCCCAGAGGGCATCCCCTTTGGCTCTTAAACCAACCACAACTCCCTTCTCGTCAAGGAAGCGTAGGTCGTGCCTATCGCCGTCGATCACCTTAATCTTATGACCTTGCCCATTTCTTGTTACCCATACCTTCGGCAGCGGCTGACCACGGTAGCAGTTGAAGACAATGGCGACATTGCCGCCTTTTTCCAGAATCTCATCTGCGTGCATCCTTGATTCCGCCTTTTCCGACAAGCTGTAGGTCAGGTGATAGTTAGGAGGGAATTTACCATTGAGGTAGTTCAACATACGACGATAGCCCTTGGTGTAATCGTAGAAGATGACATCGGGGAATTGTTTCATCAGGGTCGGCTTGACTGTCGCCCCATTTACGTCCTTTACCTCATACTGGCTTCCTTCAAAGGGTATGTCACTGGTTCCATTTAGACGGACAGCTAAATGCTTGCCATCCTCCTCAGCTTTCTCTTTTGCCTTCTCAATCTCCTCACCTAGCCTGCTCATGAAGCTGTCGGCGTCGTGGGCGAGCCAGAAGGTTCTTCTAAGACGACCCCCGATTTTTCCGCCAAGGCGACTTGGGTCGCCAGCAACGTGAAGACACACACTTGCACAGCCGGGGGTATGCCATGCGCAGCATTTGAAACCAGATTCATTAGCGGGAGATAGGTGCATAATGGCATTATGGAAGGATCTACCCGTCTTTGGATGGGTCAGTTTAACGCCATACCTTTTTTCTTTTTCTTCAACATCGGTTTTAGGATTCATTTCACCCGGCGTTAGCAACTGAACACCAGCCCAAGGCTTCGCCGCCTCCAGCAGCATCTCGGAATCTTCTCCATAGAGGCACTGATTGAACATATACCAGTGCTGCTGGTCGGATTGGACCGACTCCAGCAATTCGTTGATAAAGAACCACTTCGCAAAGTTCATACCTTATCTATGCAGTGAAACACTATTATACCGCATGGGACTAGAGCAAGAGAGAATCAAGAATCCGATGATGGAGTTCTACCGCCACGTTTACCATTACAGCAAGCGGTGGAATGGCAAGGAGTCGCTGGCGGGTAAGCATGTGATTGTTTACTGTGAACAGGGCTATGGTGATGTTATCCAGTTCTTACGCTACCTCAAGCCTCTTAAGGCGGAAGGCTGCGAGGTGACGGTAGCGGCACCAGAGGCAATCCATCCTCTACTGAAGGGCATAGAAGGTGTAGATAACATCTTTGACAAACAGTGTTCTGTGTTGCCCAAACATGACCTTCACATCCTAAGTCTTAGTTTGCCATTCTTACTTGGATTAACGGAAATCCCGTCTGAGGCGTACATTAAGTGCGACGAGACGGCGGATCTTGAGGAGTATGACAAGGGAGTTAAGATAGGGATTGCCTGGGAGGGAAGTCCAGAACACCCTAAGAACCTTGATAGATGTTGTATGCTCAAGAGCTTTCAGATTTTGTTAGAGGAAGGCGTGAGCCTGTTTATGCTACAGAACAAGGTCTATCTTCCTCAGCTTGTGGAGGGGGTTGATTTTCCACTCTACAGCATTCCTATTAAGAACTTCGGTGACACGGCGTCTTTAATCAACGCCGTGGATTTCGTAGTCACGGTGGACACCTCGATTCTACATCTAGCTGGTGCAATGGGTAAGAGAACCTATGGTCTTCTTGGGACCGATCCTGACCCGCGTTGGAAGGTTGGGAAGTGGTATGACAGCGTGACCTTGCTTGAAGGCGAATGGGACTTCATGCTTTACATCATTAGATCCTGTAGGAACAAAGATGCGTAGACAATGCTTTGCGGCGATCTTTTTCTTCTTTTATATCGTCGCCTCCTGCCGTGCAGAATACTGGCTTTACGCCGCCTCGGCGCAAGATGCAACCAACTCCGCAAGCCACTCCCATACCTTTGCCACGTTCATTAAAACCGACGACCGAACTGGCAAAGAGGTGGATAGGCAAACTATCAGTTGGATGCCCAGGAGCATGAATATCAAGGTTTTAAGAAAAATCCCTGAGCCTGGCATTAACTTGACTATCCCACAGACGCTGAAGTGGGCTAAGTCAGTCGGCGACACAGTGACAATCTACGGTCCCTATCGCATCAGCGAAGACCTCTATAACCGAGCGAAGAAGAAGGTGGAGGATCTAAACAGCGGCAAGGTCAAGTACATCATTCGTGACCGTGGGCGTAGACCAGTCGCTTGCAATTGTATCCATGCCATTGCCGATCTTTACGCCGAGAACGGTTTGCTGCTTACTGGCACTACCAGAGGTGATTTAGCTACCAAATTGGTGATTCAACATCTAAGACCTTTCATTCGCAGGTGATCATGTATTTCATCGAGAACGCAAAAGATATTCGTGGCGTAATCCAGATTGGTGCCAACACAGGTCAAGAATGCCACCAGTGGAGAAATTCGGGTATCAAAAATCAAATCTACTTTGAACCTGTGCCTGAAGCCTTTGAACAGTTGGAGAAGAATTCTCCTCACCAAGGTTTCAATGTCCACTGTTACAGACTGGCTGTAAGCGACAAATCAGGAGAACTGTCTTTTTACCTGGGAAGAGAGCATGGCAATAGCTCTTTCTACGACCTCGACCCTAATAGACCTGCGGCACACAGTCATAACATCCACAGCCACAGAATCAACGTCCCTACCGTAACCTTAGATCAGTTCTTTTCAGAACACAAAGAAGTGGACTTAAATGACTATAACCTTCTTTATCTCGACACTCAGGGGAGTGAGTTAGACATCATGAAGGGTGCAATAGAAACACTGAAGAAAATCGATTTCATTGCTACAGAGGTTAGTTACGAAATCATCTACCAGTCACCCCTATTTGAGGAGGTGAACTCTTACATCACTGCTCATGGCTTCAAACTACTGAGCAACAAACCTAGCCCATTCAATCCCAACCAGGGAGACGCCTACTACGGTAAGCTTTAAGGAGAACCAATATGCAGGCGAATCAACAACTAGATATGGACTTCAGCCTCATCATCCCAACCAGAGACAGGTTGGATAGGTTGAAAAATTGTCTTCTTTCGTTCTTCAACAAGGCTACCAGAAAACATCACAACGAAGCTGTCCTTATTGCCGACCACGATGATAAGTCAATTCGGGATTTCAGTGATTTCATCATTGGAAATGAACTAAATGTGAGGATCATTTTGGTTTGGCGCAGCACGATGATGATCCGCGACTACAACAACTACGGTGCGCAGTGTTCTTTGGGTAGGTATGTGTGGACACTCAATGATGATTATCAAATGGTTACGGACAATTGGGACTCTATCTTAAAGAAGAGAATTGAGGACTTCTGTCGCCGCAATAAGGACCGAATTGCTTATGTCATGGTTGACGACAACACTCACACGTTTTGGAACCTCCATGAACAGCAAGGATGTACCTGTCCCATTATGACAAGGGAAACGGTGGAAGCCATGAATGCCGCAATGCCGTGGCAAATCAACTCATGGGGTGCAGATGTTGCTCTTTATGGCATATTTAAGAGTCTCGTAAAACCCCGCATAGTAGATGCCATTGCCGATGTTAAAGTCCTTCACCTCAACCGTCACAACAACTCACATAAAGTGGATGAGATTAACGAGAGGGTTGAAGAGGTATCGAAAGGAGGGGTCATGGTGCTAAAAACCGAGGAGTCAATGGCTTATGTTAATGCCTTGAACAGAGCAATGCTAAAGTGACTCCTCCCCATGTCTTTGAGCATGAAGCACTATCTCCATCAATCGGGAAGCCCGTTTGCTGGGTTGCTTGGTTAAAAAACCAGCACCTTTGCCCAGATGATAAGGCGGCTGGAGATCAAGTTCCAAATACTGACTGGCAGTGGGATCGATGATCCAGTTCCCTTTGGTGAGCCACCAATGGGTACATCTTTTTCCATCCTCTACATAGACCGCACAGTAACTCTTTAGTCCATTGGACTTACCGCCAAGGAGATGAAATGCTGCTTCTGCTGCAATGTAACAAAAGCCGGTGGCATGAGGCGCTCCTTGGTTTGCCTTACGCCAGTCGTTCCTTAACAACTTCTTTGCTTCCCTCGTACTGTAGGCGTACTGGAAAGCATCAAGCAGATCCATAGGCACCTAATGTTTGATACGTTTGTTCAAGCACACATACACGCATTTAGGTGGAAGGTATCCGTCCATCAGCACTGGCGTGAATTTCCAGCCTCTATACGAGGATATGCCGCAATTGATGTACGCCGGAAACTTCCACTCAAAATCTTTCTTGAAGACTAATACCTTGCCTTGGAACACAGAAACAAACTTGCCAAGAAGTTCAATCCTAACCCACTTCCCTTCATGGTGAAGCCACCAACCACCCCTAAGTGTATACCAAAAGTCACGCAGCCATTTTAGCATTGGTCATCCTTTCGATTATCTCCCAGAGCTTCCCTTCTTCCACCTTCTTGCTAAAGGGGCAAACCCTCTCTGCGTCTTTCTTGCGGATGACCTTGGCGAACTTCTTCTTGTAATCTGTTCTGCGTAGGAGTGTGATACATTCTCCCTCGTTGACAACCCGGTGGAAGATATCGTGGTCGATCCAATACTTGCTACCTGGATAGTATGTCTGACGACTCGCCAATTTGACACCACAAGGAATACCAGCCGATTCGCACTTTACATCAGGGTTACAACTTTCCTCCTCCATGATGTGTGTGTTCTCGTTGGATAGAACTTCATATACCTCCTGAGCAAAGATACCTTTTAGCACCATTGAGGTGAAATCATAGCGGTGGTTGTGGACATCTTCTTCGGGTACTATGGGTGGAAGTTCAGGTGTATAGAAGTGCAGTCGGTATTCCTTGTTGAGTTTCAGTTGGATGAAACCAAGACCGAAGTAGTGAACAAGCTCGCTGTTGTCCCTCAGCCAGTCCACCTTCATCGGGAAAACGGTATCGATGTCAAGCATTTATGACCTCCTTGTATGCATATTCCCTGGTTTTGCTAGGAAAATCAAGCCTATATACACCAACCCTCTCAGAAAAATCAGTTGAAAAATTATACTGAATTTTGAAGATGTGTTGCATAGATGTATGCATGGTTACAATACCTTTCAACACTATTCCTGTTTACGGTGAGGATGGAAAGCCGCTTGATGACACCGGCAAGCGCGTAGTCGTTAACTCCATTGGAGGGGCTTTGAAGAATGTAAAGGGGGTCGTCGTATACGGACCCCATGTCTACTGGTACAAGGCGATGTGTAAAAAGAAGGCGAAGAACCCAAAAGGGTACATTCTGGTGCCAGCGAACTTCAAAACACAACCCTCTTGGTGCGTGAAGTTGAATGGATATCTCCTTGATATCACATTCGTGGCAAGTGAATTGACGTTTGTTGAAGAGGAATGAAAGTAAAAACCCAGGTATTCTTACCTGGGTTTTTACTTAACGTCTTGAGAGTCAACGGTTATGGTCTGTTCATTACTGGAATATCGGGTGTTGTTGCCAATGACGCGGGTATGTTGCAGTGTAGGAGTTACACCAACACCACCATATGCTCCAAATTGCCCATCCATCTCGCGATTACTGACCGGGGCAGAGTTGGGTGGTTTGGTGGTCTGGATGACTTTTAAGCCACTACAGGTGAGAACCTGTCTTGGAAAAGTTCGAGTAGGCTGTGGCGGCACACTCACGCCGCCACACTCAGCACACCCCTGCTGCTCAGGCTTGAAGTGCTGAGTGTACTCCGGGTCTTGAGGCACATAGTTGGGGCTGACTATAAAAGGCATCCCCCAACCCTGTCCTGCTACGAAACCCATCAATCTTCCTTCTTCTTGTGCTTTTTCTTGTGGTGCTTCTTCTCGTTATCGCGATGAATATCACCATGCCTGAAGCGCTGTGCTAGTTTCCACTGCGGGCTGCCCTCTGGACAGTCGTAATTTGGAGAGCCTTTGGTGCAGCGACCTGGGTGCTTCACCGCACCCTGAATCCAGTTCTTTTCATCAAGAACCCAAGTGCCGTTCACCGTCTCTAGGTATTCTTTGAAGGTTTTCATGTAAGTATATAGCAACCAACTTCTTATTTAGGGCATGGCGGCAAATGATTGCTGTTTGTTGGGCTGTGGAGGCGTAACTACAGTTGTTGAAGTGGAGATTCTGGTGTTATTACCCACCACAGTTACCTTGGCAGGAGGAGGCGCAGTGGAAGCCGGGCTGGGATAAATTTGAGGCTTTGCATTACAATAAGGTATCCATCCGCAACCATATCCAGGCATAATAGACCTCCTTGACTATATACCCTTGTATGATCACGTTCCGTGAATGGCTTAAACTGAGAGAAGCTTTACAAATGACCGCCAAGGTCAAAGTGAAGAAGCGGTTGCCTGATAGAACCGCTGTGCCTCCACCCGCACCTATAGCGCCGATGATATCTCGTAGCGTAATACCGGGCGGAAGTTCATCAATCGTGTCTTAGTCGTTAACGAGCGCTTTGAAGACGCTAAGGGGCTGCTCTTTGGGATGGGTGATGAGTCGCTCCATGTAGTGCTTGCCCTTGCCTGTGGTAAGCTTCTCCCACATAGCTCTGCGGAGATACAAAGGGTGCTTCTTAAAGAAATCGCGTAGAAGAGTCACCAATTCGGTCATTGCCTTTTGGCGGCTACTGTTATCACGGTTACTTGAAGCCTCGCCGATCTCAGTCGGCTCACCTTCGGTGTCAAAAGCAAGCTTCAAACCGCCCTCTTCTTCCTCAGTCTCCTGGTCTGTTTTGATCTCGAAGATGGCATCAGAGCCATCACCGTCCCACTCAAATTTCTTACCGCCCTTGGCGTCTGGGTCCACCACGATATTGAAGGTATGACCCGTGTTGCCGACTGATTTGATGTACTTCAGCAACTCTTCCAGGGTATCGTCTAGGTCGCGACAAACTACAGTGATGGTCTTGGTATGCTCATCCCGCTTCCACTCGTTGAGCCATTTCAGAAAGCTTTTCATCATATCATATATATCACCATGAACACATTCATTGAGTGGCTAATGTTGGAGATGCCAATTAAGTTGAATTTGGTTGGCGATTGGGGGGATGCCAGAAAAAAAGCGAAGTCAGGCGGTGCGACAGACACACAGGGCAGTAGACTAACTATCAATCCAAGGGGCGAAGATAGCTTTACAAGTCGGATGCGTAGACGAGGGATAGGCTCAAAACTGCCCTCTATCAATAAGTCAGTGAAAGGCATCCATCGCTATCCTTCAAGTACCATTCTCCAACTTACCAGTGATGCTGGTCGTGAGAAAATCATCAGGAAGTTCAAAAATGTCCCCGAAGGTTTTGTTGCCAACTTTGTTATTGATCCAAGAACCTCCGACTCAAGGCTTAGACTAACAGATAAAGGATTGGTTGATGAAAAGTGGTTGAGGGACAAGGGTTTTACCGAGCAGGAGTTGCCAGTATACCCCGACAAGATTAACTTGGTCTTCATGAGAAACGATGGTGGAGACACCATAGACATGACTGCCTGGACAATTGCTCATCGTTTTGGTCACATGCTTGGATATGGAGATCAAGGTTCAGATGGTAGCTACCAGCAACAAATGAGAGCAGAGCTTAACAAGTTAAATAGCGAATTCAATAGGCATGTCATTCATGTGTTAAAGAGTTGTTATGGCGTAGAAGATGCCAATGACTCTAGTGTGGAATATCTTTATCTTGTCAACAGTATTATGAGTATGAAGTCGGCGCGTGACATGAGGATTGCAAATAGCTCTGATGTGGCACCCGAATTATTGTCTCAGTACATCTTCAAGCGTACACTCTTCTTCCGAGATTTACCACCATACGTCATATCTCATAATCCTCAGAAGTATTATCAGGAGGAAGATCCAGAACACTTTATCAACAAGAAAAACAAATGCAGTGCATCTCACTACCTGAATGACTTTGCCAAGAAAGAATTAAATCCTTGGTTACAAAGGATTTTAGATGACGCTATCGGCAAAGTATTCGTAATGTGATTGATTCTCACTCAAGCGGATCTACGCCACACTTCTTCCAGTGTTCAATATACTTCTGCACATGCTTCTTGGCATCGAAAGGCACGCCGCGAAGGTTAGCAGCAAGAGCCTCTAGGATTGTTCCGCTAATGTCGTCTGCATGGGCGATGCCCAAGTTGTTCTTGAACCATTGGACAAGGACGGTATCTCTTTGCCAGAGCGACCAGTTGTTTCTCAGGTACATACCGAGTCCAAAATGGAGTCCAGCAGTGTCCCTTAGCTGCTCCCTCTCTTCGGAGTTCTGAATTGCCTCTTTAAGCATCTTGACGGCATCATCAAGGTTTGAGGGCACCTTATCAAGATTTAGTTTCATAGGTCACGTCCTTTTCTTCTGTGCGACAATTGAAACCTAGAATTGGGGCAATGCCGATGTTCTCTTCATAATCATCCCTGATCTTACAGCCGCCGCTTAAAATTTCTTCCGCATCCTTCAAGGCGATTATAACATCCCCTCTTCCAAAGAACTCTTCATCTATGAACGACTTGTGCCTCTCGGTGATTACTATGAGTTTATCTTGCACTGCTACTCTGATTCTGCTCCTCATAGGCAGCAAACCGGGTCTTACTTCCTCAAGTTCTAAGAGTGGCTCGACAGCATCCTCTTTATAGGACTCGATCACCTTCTTGAGTTCGCTAGGCTTCAGCGAACAAGATGTTCCACCATACTCGTTGGTATCATCGTGATTTTTTTGGGTGATTAAGATCATTCCATTATTACACCAATAGCCTTCGGTTTTCTTGGTTTCGTCAGACTTTTCAAAACTAATAAAGCTGATTGTCATTGTACCTCCCGAAGTAAAGTAGTAGGCGCAACAAAAAACCCCAGAATGACTCCTGGGGTTCTTTGAGACACGGGAGTTACACCACCATGTCGATATAGTGCTGAATGAACTTCAGCGTGTTGACTGCAAAAGGATAGTTCGCGAGCTTTTCCTCCAGGTACGCGAAAGCCGCATCCACATCCTGTTGAACAACATCCGGCTGAGGAGCCGGTGGCACTGGCGGGGTTGGAGGAACGGGAGGAACGGGAGGAACGGGAGGAACGGGAGGAGTTGGAGGAACGGGTGGTGTTGGTGGGGCGATATTGCCACCGATAGAATCGAAGTCTGCAACCAACTGCGACCAATCCAAACCATTTGGTGCCTTCTGGGAAGCCCTGCTGATGGCGTCCTGGGAGACGACAACATACAACTCGCCACCGTCCTTGGGACTGACAACCTGCTGGATAGCACCGTCTGTGAGGGTTCCAACCATGCCCCAGGTGGCAATCTGAATGCCCTGGTCGTTATGACCAACGCCTACAACGGCATGACCGTTGTTTGGATCAGGCGTACCTGGACCCCAGGTGAAACCTGGCTGTGGATTGTTAAGCCATGCATCGGGCAACTCCATGCCGAAGAACAAGTTTTCAAACAGCCACATTGCCGCTTTGTACTCGTTCGGATCTTCTGGGTTAACAGACAACCAACCGGCGATCTGGTGGGAGCCATCTGGCGCACCATGCTGCATCCAGTAGTTCAAAGCCGTCTGCTCATCGCAACCATTGTCGGTGCTGGAGTTGCCTGGAACATAGCCGCCAATTGCACTGTAGAGAGCGGTGATTTGATCATTGGTGTAGATGAAAGGATTACCGCCATTGGCATTTCCGGTCAAGACACCTACGATGTGGGCGATAGCTGCGATAACACAGTCGCCAAGCTGATCATTGAGGTACACCTGAGACAAAGACGCCTGAGCCGCTGTGGTGTAGTCAGAAGAGGCTGGAGCCTGCGGCAAGGACTTCAGCAAGTAGTTGCTCAGTTTCAACCTTGGGCACTTTGCAACTGGTCTTTTACGACCAAGCTTCGCGGTTACACCGAGGTGTGGTAGATAAACGGATTTCATTGGTTCTCCTTTGTTGGAGGTTTCTCTCTGGGTATATATCCCCCAAAAACCAATAAAAACCCTAATTATGAAGCCTTTTCTGCATCCACCACCGAGATAGAGATCATCTTGTAACTGTCGTCGATTACCAGCACGCCATCCTCGTTGACCTTGCCATTACCAACACCATAAGGTCTTAGTGCTATCTTGGCATCGCCCTTCAGGAGTTTCTCTAACTCCTTTCCACAGGGCGTCTGAATGGTTTCAATCTCTGCCACCATCTTGTTATCTTCCATAGCGAGATCCGTGACTATGTGAGATGCCTCAGCAAAATGGATCATTGAGTCGCCTGGATAGCCCATCTGACCAATCAAGCCGCGATTCTTTATCACGTCCTGAAACTTGGCAACGATCTCTTCCAAGAGATGCTTGGGGTAGATGCGATTGTTCTTGTTGGGAACATCAGCAACCAATACTTCGCCTCTGAAATTCATGACTTACTCCTTAACCGTTTTTACTCCCAACCGGATCTTTAAGTTGACGATTACCTCTCCATCTTTGACCTCGATGGCATCGAGAATTTGAGATAGTTTTTCTGTGTCAATGTTCTCTAGAAGAGATATTGCGTTCTTGCACGCATCGAATATGTCGTGTGCTTCCATCTGTCACCTCCACCGTAAGATAGCGCGACAATAAAAAACCCTTCTAGACCGAAGCCTAGAAGGGTCGCATGAATGGCGAACGGGTCGCCATGCCAATACATCGTTATTTATGCATCCTGCAACTGCTTTTTGAAGTGGTTCCTGAACATTTCCGCCGCCTTCTTTCCAATCGCTTTCCTTACATTTGGAGTGTCAACGAACTCACCAGAACCCTCGCGAACTACGTCTTCGATCATGGCGTTGATGACCAACGGGGTTTGTTTGATGTCCCAAGGCTGAGGAATCTTGTCCAGAACATGCTCCAGCCTCATCGCTGTCACCCACTCGTCAGCAATGGCACTGGCTTCCTCCAGTACCTTCATCTTCTCAGGGTCGATCTCGCGGGAGGTCTTGGTTTCCTTGAAATCATCCCCCTTATGCTTCACAATCAAACGCTCGTCGTTGTTCTTGCGAAGCTCGATCAGAGGACGAAGCACCACACCCTCACGCTTCTTACCAAGACCAACACCATTCCTGATTGCTTGCACGGAATCGGCATCTCTCTCAGCGTTAACGGCTTCGACGGTAGCCGGGATCTTGACGTAGTGGACAAACTCCAACCCCAAGCCAGTTGCGAAATCATGTGCCTGGGGCACACTGAGCCAGACATCGCGAATCTTGACATCAAATACCACGAACTTCAGTTCTTTGCCATAGGTGCCGGACATGGCTTGCATCTTGCCGCCATAGGCTTCACCATAGATGGTGACATCTTGATCACCCATCTTTTCATTCAGTATTCGCTCCAACTCTTGACGGTCGAAGATGGCTTCAAAAGCAGTAGCAGATGCACCGCCCGAAGAGAAGGTGAGTTTCCTGTTTCTCCACGAAAGATGTGCGCTGGTGCCGTGGATCTTTTCGAGCGCATAGCATTCTTTGAAAAGAAGAATGTCCTGCTGGCGGTACAGGTTTTCTATATGAAGGTAGCCTATGGTACACCTCCGTACTTTTTGAGGTAATTGTCGATGTTAGTTAAAGATAGGTTGTTCTTCTCTATGAAGCCGATACAGATGTTGTAACTACTACATAGCAAAGTCCGCAATCGTTCTGGGGTTTTACCACAAATAGCGCACTTGCTGTTTGGCTCAGCAAGCATCTGTTGGTATTCTTCATAGGTTATTCCAAACCTCTTCAGCAGATGATTATTCTTCATCCTCGACTTATTGTCAAGGTAGTTCTGTCGCCTCTTCTGTTTGAAACCTTCAGCAAGTGACATCAAACAAAAAGGACCGCCGAAGTCGGCGGTCCTCTGTCGTGGTCAGATCCCCTAATGGGGTTAGGTCATCTAACGATTAGCCCTAAGTCATTAGACTAACTTAGGGCTAATCGTTTCTACGATTAGATGACGAAGTTGAAGATGCTTAGGCGGGCGTAGAACTTTGCCCCTTCACGCAGCAGCTTCTTGCCATAGCGTGTTAGGATTCCCTTACGCGGGCAGAAGGATTCTGGGTCCAAAACGACCGGCGTCTGGGTAAGCGGAACGTAAGGGCAGTAGAAATAACCCGAATCCATGTAACTGTCGCCCTTATAACCAAGCAGGATCTGCGAGGTTGGGAACAGTGGGTCTTTGTACAGCCTCCAGCGAGCGTTGACAGTACCGACGTACTGAATACCAAGGCTGCTGGTGAATGTCTCACTTGGGGTTGGGGCGAAACCAGCGGTTGCCGTCTCAAAGATAGACGCAACTTCTGGGCTGGTGACAAGCCAGTTGCAACCACCACGCAGAGTCTTGCGGTGAACGACGTTGGAGATTTCAACGATCTTCACATACAGAGACTCGTACTTCTCCTTGATGGTGTCACCAAGGCTGGTGTTGAAGTCCCATGCGGAA
>Ga0134128_10003402_pt1 | contig 19461 bp, 14 predicted proteins | sample KB31754_FD_96462 | JGI IMG/M metagenome (GOLD analysis project Ga0134128, IMG submission 96462) | Terrestrial soil microbial communities with excess Nitrogen fertilizer from Kellogg Biological Station, Michigan, USA - KB3-175-4 | ecosystem: Environmental > Terrestrial > Soil > Unclassified ...
GCCGCATGGCGAAAGCCCATCGCATACGCCTCGCGTTCGAGCGCACGGAACGCATCGGGATGCACGTAGCGCTCGACCGGCAGGTGGCTCTTCGACGGCTGCAGGTACTGGCCGATCGTCAGCATGTCGATGTCGTGCGCGCGCATGTCGCGCATCGTCGCGACGATCTCGTCGTCGGTCTCGCCGAGGCCGACCATCAGGCCGGACTTCGTCGGGATCGCCGGATGGCGCCGCTTGAACTCGTGCAGCAGCTTGAGCGAGTGCGCGTAATCGGCGCCGGGGCGCGCCTTGCGGTAGAGCCGCGGCACCGTTTCGAGATTGTGGTTCATCACATCGGGGGGAGCCTCGGCAAGGACGTCGAGCGCGCGCTCGAGGCGACCGCGGAAATCCGGCACCAGCACCTCGATCCGCGTGCGCGGCGACTGCTCGCGCACGGCGCGGATGCATGCGACGAAGTGGCCCGCGCCGCCGTCGCGCAAATCGTCACGGTCGACGCTCGTGATGACCACGTAAGAGAGCTTCAGCGCAGCAATCGTCTTCGCGAGGTTCGCAGGCTCCTCGGCGTCGAGCGGCATCGGCCGCCCGTGACCGACATCGCAGAACGGGCAGCGCCGCGTGCAGAGGTCGCCCATGATCATGAACGTCGCCGTGCCCTTGCCGAAACACTCGCCGATGTTCGGGCACGACGCTTCCTCGCAGACCGTGTGCAGCCGATGCTCGCGCAGGATGCTCTTGATCTCGTGGAAGCGCGGCGACGATCCGACGCGAACGCGGATCCAGTCGGGCTTCCTCAGCGTCTCGGCAGGGACCACCTTGACCGGAATTCGATCGGTCTTGCCGCCGCCCTTGTGCTTGATGCCGGCCGCGTTGGCCGGCGCCAAAGCAGACGGCACGCGCTCCGGTGTCCGGGTCGCAGCGCTATCGTCGATCGCAGTCATGTCGTCGTTTCCGCTCGCGCGCTTCGCTCCATCGCGTCGACGAGGATCGGAGCGAGCTCTTCGCCCGCCGCCGCGACACTACGCACCACGCCGAACGCGGCGAGCTCGGTCACCCGGAGGCCTGGATAGCCGCAGGGATCGATGTCGGAGAACGGAGCGAGATCCATGTCGACGTTGACCGCGACGCCGTGATAGCTGCAGCCGTTGCGCACGCGCAAGCCGAGCGACGCGATCTTGGCCTCGAAACCGTCGCGTCGAACGTAGATGCCAGGGGCGGCCACCTTGCCCCAAGCCTCGACGCCGAGGCCAGCGAGCCATGTTATCACCGCGCTCTCGATACGCCTCACCATGTCGCGGACGCCGAGGCGACGGCGCCTGAGGTCGAGCAGCAGGTAGGCGACGAGTTGACCGGGACCGTGAAAGGTCACCTGGCCACCGCGGTCGCTCTTTACGACCGCGATCCCGTTGGCGCGTAGCAAGTGCTCACTCCTTCCGGCGAGCCCGAGCGTATAGACGGGTGGATGCTCGGTGAGCCAGATCTCGTCGATGCTCGCCGAGCTTCGCGCAAGCGTGTACTCCTGCATCGCGCGCCAGGTCGGCTCGTAAGGCGTCGGCCCGAGGCGCCTGATCGCGATCGTCATCGCCGGCGCGCCCCGGTACCCGAAGCGTGCGCACGCAGTTGCGCCCAGCCGGCGGTGTCGAACTCGAACTCCTGCGGCCGGATCACCCCGGTGCGCTGCCAGACGACGCGGTCGGACGTCACCGACAGGAGCCACGTCTGCTGGTCGAGGGGCGCCGGGCGGGCGAAGGCCGCTGGAGCGAGCACGGCGGCGCAGCCGCCGTGAAGCGGATCGCGCACGGATTCGTAGCGGATCGCCGCGACCTCGGCACTGCGCGCCGTGCGCGCGAAGCACTGGCACGCGTGGTAATCGTCGGAGTGTGTCCACAGTACGCGGCCGGTATCGAATGGCTTTACCCTCAGGTCGACGACGCGCGCGGCGATCTGTGCGCGGAACACCGTTTGCGGCTTCGTCGGCATCGAAGCGAGCGCCGGAGTGTCGCGAAGATGCCGCCAGCGCCAGTAACCGAGCTCGGCGCAGGCCGTGCGCACGACATCGGCGCCGTAGAAGACGCCCGGGTCATTCGGGCCCCTGAAGCGCGAGCCTCCCGACGGCGGCGGATAGCGAAACGGCGTGAAGAGCAGCCAGTGCAGCCGCTTCGCCGCGGCGGGAACCGGCGGCTTCGATTCCTCGAGCAGGCGCTCGAGGACGTGCTGCTCATCCACGCTGTCGGTCAGTGCCATCGTCGCCGCGACGTGTTGCGCCTCGACCGCCCGCCACAGGTCGAAGCGGGCGGTGATCGCCTCAGACGCGACCGCGCGCGCTGTCCAGGTACTCGACGACACGGACGAGACCCTGGATCGAGCCGAGCAGCTCGCCGGGCGCCGCACCGAGCGCAACGTTGTCGCTCGCGAGCCACGCGCGGGCAGCGTCGCCATGGCCCCAGAGGGCGTCGAGCGAGCGAAAAAGCCGCACGAAGAGGAGCGCCAGCTCCCACTCCTTCGCGCGATCGCGCGACAGCAGATACCTGCCCGAGAAGAGGCGCGACGCCGTCGCGTCCGAAATGCCCAGCAGACGCCCGAGCGCGCGCTGCGACAGTCCGAGGAGCTGCGCGGCACGCACCGTCGCTCGGCTGAGCACCGCGGATTCGTCGGTGGCGGCTGCCGTGACCGGGGCTTCCATTCGCTCATTCTACAGCAAATATCCAGTGCTGATTTTTCTGCAGCACGATCGGCCCGTCGCCGCGTGTTCCCCCGGGCGCGACGCGGAGGCCGGAGCGCCGGCCGCGAGCGATCGAGCCGATGAAGTCTTCGGCGACCGCGGACGCGTCAGAGGACCATCGCCACCATCGGATGCGCAACGAGCTCGATATAGAGCGCGTCGAGCTGCTCACGCGAGGTCGCTTCGATCGTTGCGGTCAGCGACAGGTAGTTGCCTGCGGACGAGCTTCGCATCTCGAGCGTCGCGCCGTCGAAGTCGGGGACGTGGCGCCTGACGATGTCGAGGATCGCCTGCGCGAAGCCGTCACGGGTGCGGCCCATGATCTTGATCGGGAAGCTGCACGGAAACTCGAGCAGGCTCACCTGCGCCGCGACCGGAGCCGGCGCGTTCGGATTCACGTTCCCGCACCCGTCGTCGACGCCCCCTCGGCCTTCGCAGCGATGCCGCCGGCCGTGCGCGTCGTGCCGGGAGCAGCCGCATCGGCCGCCGCGGCGCCCGCCGTTCGGCGCGGACCGTACATGTATTCGCGCGTGAGCGGGTGCGGCAGCCTGCCGTCCGCATAGGGCTTGCCCGCCAGCACCTGCCACAGCGAAAGCCAGCCGCGATCGAACGCGTGGGCCGATCCCGCGAGATAGATGCGCCAGATGCGGTAGCGCTCCTCGCCGACCTCGGCGCGCGCCGCGTCGGAATGGGCTTCGAGGCGCTCGACCCAATGCCACAGCGTCTTCGCGTAATGCTCGCGCAGCGCCTCGGCGTCGACCGCCTCGAGCCCCTGCGCGGCCGCACCTTCGATCACCGTCGAGATGTGCGCGAGCTGTCCGCCCGGGAACACGTATTCCTCGACGAAGTCGCCGATGCCGCTGCCAAGTGCGGCGGCGCCGAGCTGATTGTGCGTGATGCCGTGGTTCAACACGATGCCGCCGGGGACGAGGATGCGCGCAATCTTGCCGAAGTAGCGGTCGAAATTTCGCGGGCCGACGTGTTCGAACATGCCGACGCTCGCGATCTTGTCCCACGCCTCGGTGTCGGGCAGGTCGAGGTAATCGCGAAGCTCGACCTTCACCCGTCCGGCGAGGCCCTGCGCCTCGATCTCGCGACAGACGTGGTCGTACTGGTTCTGCGACAGCGTGATGCCGGTCGCGGTCACCCCGTAGTTCTTCGCCGCCCACAGGATGAGCGCACCCCAACCGCAGCCGATGTCGAGGAAGCGCTCGCCGGGCGAGAGCCTCAGTTTGCGGCAGATGTGGTCGATCTTCTGCGCCTGCGCGTCGGCGAGTGAATCGTCGGTGCTGCGGAAATAGGCGCACGAATAGACCATCCGCGGATCGAGCCACATCCGGTAGAACGCATTGGAGACGTCGTAGTGGTGCTGGATATTGGCCTTGTTGCTGCGGTGGCGATGAAACCACGCGAGCGCCTTGCCGCGCGCACCTTCGCCGCCATGCGCGATCGAGCCCACCATCGTCTCGGCGATGCCGAGGATGCGCTTCGCGCTGCCGGTGAAATCGATGTCGCCGCGCACGTAGGTGCGCGCGAGGCGCCCCATTGCCGGCGAGGCGAGCGCGCGCAGGCCGGCGAAGTTCCGCACGATGACGTCGACCTCCGCCCCCGGCGAGAGCTCGATTCGCGAGCCGTTCGGGAGCACCACCGCGACCGGCAGGCCGCGACCCTGATAGCGTCTTTCGATGATCCGTTCGAGGGAACCGGCCATGGCTGTGCGCACGCGACGATGACGCCCAAGTTTAGCAAGACCGCGGCTTTGACACCCGCAAGGCCCTGCCCCTACCATCGGCGCCGTACCGGGTGCGCAGCCGGACGACCGCACCATTCGATGACCACCGACGCGCCCGCCGCGGAAGAGCTGCCACCGATCGACGAGCGGCGGCTGCGCGACGCGCTCGCGGAATTCGCGACCGGCGTCGCGATCGTCTGCACCCGCGGTGAGCACGGGCGCTACGTCGGCTTCACCGCGAATTCGTTCAACGCGGTCTCGCTCGAGCCTCCTCTCGTCACGTGGAGCCTCTCGCTGCGCTCGGCGAGCCTGGCCGCGTTCGAGCGTGCTGCCTGGTACTCGATCAACGTGCTCGCGGCCGACCAGGCGCCGCTCGCCCGCCACTTCTCACGGCCGCACGCAGACCGGTTCGACGGCGTCCCGCATCGGCCCGGGCAATTCGGTGCGCCGCTGATCGACGGCTGCGTTGCCTGGCTCGAGTGTCGGCATCACGCGCGGTACCCCGCCGGCGACCACGTGCTGTTCATCGGCGAAGTCGTCCGCGTCGATCGCGCGCACGGCCGCGGCCTTGTGTTCCACCACCGCCGTTACGGGACTACGGTGCTGTTTTGATGGGACCAGGTCTCGGACCTGACCCCTCAGTGCGGCTTCCTGCGCTGGAACGCCTCCCAGACTCGGCGGAACACCGGGCCGGGCTTCCCGCCGCCGAAGGGCTTGTCGTCGACGCGCGTGACCGCGAGCACCTCCTTCGACGACGACGACAGCCACATCTCGTCGGCGCCGAGCGCCTCGGCGTGCGAAACCGGTCGCACGTCGACCGGCAATCCGACGTCGCCGGCGATCTCGAGTGTGGCGTCGTAGGTAATGCCGGGGAGGATCAGGTTGTCCTTCGGCGGAGCGACGATCGCATCGGCGTGGACGATCAGCACGTTCGACGCCGACGCCTCGGTCAGGTGCCCGTCGCGGAACATCACCGTCTCGACGACGCCGCGATCGGCGGCAAGCTGGCGCATCAGTACGTTGCCGACGAGCGATGTCGTCTTGAGGTCACAGCGCAGCCACCGGTTGTCCTGCGCGGTGACGACCGCGACGCCGCGCTCGACCTGCTCGGCGGTCGGTACGACGAGCGGGTTGCTCATCATGAACACCGTCGGCGAGACTCCCTGCGGGAAGGCGTGATCGCGTTTTGCGACGCCGCGTGTCAACTGCAGGTACACGGCCTGGTCGGCGAACGGCTGGCGCGACACGAGCGCTCCGACAAGCCGCTCCCACTCGGCGATGGAGTGCGGATTGGCGAGCCGGATTCCGTCGAGGCTGTGCTGCAGCCGCGTCAGGTGCTGCGCCATGCGGAACGGCTGGCGCGCGTAGACCGGAATCACTTCGTAGACGCCGTCGCCGAAGATGAAACCGCGGTCGAGCACCGGGATCTTCGCCTCGCCGAGCGCGACGAATTCACCGTTCAGGAAGGCGATCCGGTCAGCTTCGATCATCGGTGGTCTCCCATCAGCGGTGACTGAACCACAGGCGCACGGTATCCACCGCGCGCCCGAAGATGCTCGCGATCGGCACGGCCTGCAGCGCGATCAGCGGAAAGCTCGCGATCTTCTGGCCTTCGAGCGCGACGTCGACGGTGCCGACCTGCTGCGACGCGAGCACCGGGGCGATCAGCGGCTGCGTCGAATGCATCGTCAGCTGCAGCTCGGAGGCCTTGCCCTTCGGCAGCGTCACGTAACGGTTGGCGAGAAAGCCGGCGCTCACTTCGCGCTCGGTGCCCTTCCACACGCGCAAGCTCGCCACCGGCTTGCCCGATTGATAGAGCGCGACGGTATCGAAGGCCTGGAAGCCCCAGTTGAGCAGCTTCTGGCTCTCGGCCGTGCGCCCGGCATCCGACTCGGCGCCGAGTACGACCGAGACGAGTCGGCGCTCGCCGCGCTTCGCCGACGCCACGAGGCAGAAGCCGGCGTCGTCGGTGTGGCCGGTCTTCACGCCGTCGACGTAGGGATCGCTCCACAGCAGGCGATTGCGGTTCGACTGCGTGATGTTGTTGTAGCGGTACTCCTTGATCGCGAACATCGGGTAGTACTCGGGGAAGTCGCGGATCAGCGCCACGGTGAGCCGCGCGAGGTCGTTCGCCGTCGAGTAGTGGTCGGGGCTCGGCAGGCCGTTGACGTCGGCGTAGTGCGTCGACGCGAGGCCGAGCTTCGCCGCTTCGTCGTTCATCCGCTGGACGAACACCGCCGTGCTGCCGGCGACGAGCTCGGCGAGGGCCACCGTCGCATCGTTGCCCGATTGCACGATGACGCCGTGAAGGAGCTCGTCGACGGTCACCGGCTTGCGCGGCTCGATGAACATCCGCGAGCCGCCGGTGCGCCACGCGTTCTCCGACACCGGCGCTTCCTGCGCGAGCGTGATCGACTTCGCGCGCAGCGCCTGGAACACGAGGTAGGCGGTCATCAGCTTGGTGAGCGACGCCGGCGCGCGCCTCGTGTCGGCGTTCGACGATGCGATGATCGTGCCCGACAGCGTGTCGACCAGCGTCCACGCAGCGGCGTCGATGCCGGGCGGAGTCGGCGCGCCGGTAACCTGCGGCAGCGGCGTCAAGAGCGGCGGCACGACATCGGGAAGCGCAGCGGTCGCGTCCGACGACTTCGCCGCGCCGGCGAGCGGATTGGGCAGGGCCGATGTTGCCGCCGGGCTCGTGACGCTCCGGGGAGTGGGCGCAGCAGTTGGTGCGGAAGCCGGACCCGCGGCAGCGAATGCCGCGGGAGAGATCACGGGCGCGCTCATCGCGACGGAGAGCGCGCAGACAGACAGAAACGAACGCATCGACATCCCGCAAAAGGCTTCGATTATACCGACACGCCGCCGCAAAAAGCGGTTCCGCTATGCCGGCACGCAACTGCAGAAGAGGTTCCGGTCGCCGTAGACGTTGTCGACGCGCGCGACCGGGCACCAGTACTTGTGCGCAGCGATACCGGGAAGCGGGAAGGCCGCCTGCTCGCGCGTGTACTTGTGCGGCCAGTCGGCGGCGGCGATCGCCGCGGCGGTGTGCGGCGCGTGTTTCAGCGGATTGTCGTCGCGATCTGCGCGCCCTTCCTCGATCGCGCGGATCTCGCCGCGGATCGCAACCATCGCGTCGACGAAGCGGTCGAGCTCCTCCTTCGATTCGCTCTCGGTCGGCTCGACCATCAGCGTGCCCGGCACCGGGAAGCTCATCGTCGGCGCGTGAAAACCATAATCGATCAGGCGCTTCGCGACGTCCTCGACCTCGATACCCGCCGACACCTTGAGTGGACGCAGGTCGATGATGCATTCATGCGCGACGAGTCCCCTCTTCCCCGTGTAGAGCACCGGATAGTGCGGCGCGAGCCGCTTCGCGACGTAGTTCGCCGCGAGGATTGCGCTCGCGGTCGCGGCGGTGAGTCCCTCGGCGCCCATCATCGCGATGTACATCCACGAGATCGGCAGGATCGACGCCGAGCCCTGCGGTGCGGCGCTCACCTGGGCGCCGTGCGGGTGGCCCGGCAGGAATGGCGCGAGGTGCGCGCGGCACGCGACGGGCCCGACTCCGGGGCCGCCGCCGCCGTGCGGGATGCAGAAGGTCTTGTGCAGGTTGAGGTGGGAGACGTCGGCGCCGAACTTCCCCGGCGCGGCGAGCCCGACGAGCGCATTCAGGTTCGCGCCGTCGACGTACACCTGCCCTCCATGCTTGTGCACGATCTCGCACAGTCGCACGATCCCCCCCTCGAACACGCCGTGCGTCGACGGGTAGGTCACCATGATCGCGGCAAGCTCGTTTCGATGCGCCGATGCCTTGGCGTCGAGGTCGGCGAGGTCGACATTGCCGTCGCGGTCGCAGTCGACGACGACGACGCGCATCCCCGCGAGGTGGGCCGAAGCGGGATTGGTTCCGTGCGCCGACGCGGGGATCAGGCAGACGTCGCGATTGGCGTCACCGCGGCTCGCGTGCCACGCGCGAATCATCAGGAGCCCCGCGTATTCCCCCTGCGAGCCGGCATTGGGCTGCAGCGACACCGCGTCGTAGCCGGTGACCGCGCAGAGCATCCGCTCGAGGTCGGCGGCGAGCTCGGCGTAGCCGCGCGACTGGTCCTCCGGCGCGAAAGGGTGCAGCGCGCCGAACCCGGGCCAGGTCACCGGCAGCATCTCCGAAGTCGCATTGAGCTTCATCGTGCACGAGCCGAGCGGGATCATCGTGCGGTCGAGCGCAAGATCGCGGTCGGCGAGGCTGCGCAGGTAGCGCAGCATCTCGGTCTCCGAGCGGTGGCTCGCGAAGACCGGGTGGGTGAGAAACGGTGAGCGCCTGACGAGTGCGGTTGGAAGCCCGGGCGCCGCCACCGCATCGAGCGTGTCGATCTCCGCCGCGGTTGCGTCGCTTCGCCCGTCGGAGGTCGCCTGCGTACCATCGATCGCCTGCGCGCCGTCGAACGCGCGCCACAGCGCGATGACGTCGTCGCGCGTCGTTGTCTCGTCGAGCGAGATTCCGATCGCGTCGGGCGCAACGTCGCGCAGGTTGTAGCCGGCGGCGCGCGCGCGCGCATGAATCGCACCGGTCGCGGTGCCGGTCGCGAGCGTCAGCGTGTCGAATGCGTGCACGTTGCGCGTGCGGAAGCCGCGGCGTTCGAGCCCCGCGCGCAGGATCGCGGTCAGCCGCTCGACGCGGCGCGCGATGCGCGTGAGGCCTTCCGCGCCATGATAGACCGCGTACATCGCCGCCATCACCCCGAGCAGCACCTGCGCCGTGCAGATGTTCGACGTCGCCTTCTCGCGCCGGATGTGCTGCTCGCGCGTCTGCAGCGCGAGCCGGTAGGCGGGCCGCCCGGAAGCGTCGACCGAGACGCCGACGAGCCTCCCCGGCAGCGAGCGCTTGCAGGCATCGCGCGTCGCGAGAAATGCCGCGTGCGGACCGCCACCGCCCATCGGCACGCCGAAGCGCTGCGACGAGCCGACGACGACGTCGGCGCCCCACTCGCCGGGAGGAGCGAGCAGCGTCAGCGCGAGCAGGTCGGCGGCCACGGCGACGAGCGTCCCGCGTGCATGCGCAGCATCGACCTGCGCGCGATGGTCGGCGACTTCGCCGTCGCCGCCGGGGTACTGCAGCAGCGCGCCGAACGCTCCGGCTTCGGCGGCCGCGGACGCCGGCCCCGTCACCACCTCGATGCCGAGCGGCGCTGCGCGCGTGCGCAAGACCGCGAGCGTCTGCGCGAATACGTCCTCGGCGACGAAGAAGCGCATGCCGGGTGCGTTCGAAACGCGGCGCAGGAGCGTCATCGCCTCCGCGGCTGCGGTCGCTTCGTCGAGCATCGACGCGTTGGCGACCTCCATCCCGGTCAGGTCGCAGACCATCGTCTGGAACACGAGGAGTGCTTCGAGCCGCCCCTGCGAGATCTCGGGCTGATACGGCGTGTACGCCGTATACCAGCCGGGATTCTCGAGTACGTTGCGCAGGATCACCGCCGGCGTGTGCGTGCCGTAGTACCCCTGGCCGATCAGCGACTTCATCACCCGGTTCTTCGCCGCGATCGCGGCGAGCCGCGCAAGCGCTTCGGCCTCGGAAAGCGGCGCCGCAAGAGGCAAGGCGCCGGCAAGCCGGATCTCCGCTGGCACCGCGGCGTCGATCAGCGCCTCGCGCGAGGCATAACCGAGTTCGCGCAGCATCTCGGTCTGCGCGAGCGAATCGGTGCCGATGTGTCGGCGCAGGAACCCGACGTGATCCTCGAGCGCGGCGAGCGACGAGTCGCGGATCATGCTTCGGCGATCAGCTTCGAATAGGCCGCGGCGTCGAGGAGCCCCGCGACCGCTGCCGCATCGTCGGGCCGAAGGCGGAAGAGCCACGCCGCGTAGGCGTCCTCGTTCACCGCTTCGGGCTTCGCGGTGAGCGTGTCGTTCGACGCGACGATCTCGCCGGCGAGCGGCGAATAGACGTCGCTTGCCGCCTTCACCGACTCGACGACGGCGCATGCCTCGTTCAGCGCGACCTTGCGACCCGGCTTCGGCAACTCGACATAGACGAGATCGCCGAGCGCCGCTTGCGCGTGGTCGGTGATACCGATGGTGACCGTGCCGTCGGACTCGGGCCTGATCCATTCGTGGCTGTCGACATACCTGCGATCGTTCGGAACGTTCATCGAGAGGGCTCCCGGTTACGAAACCAGCGCCACGCCGTGGCGCACGAAGGGCGGCTTCACCACGCGCGCCGCGAGGCGCTTGCCGCGAACCTCGACTTCCACCATCGTCCCGGCGGCGACCTCCGCCGGGACGCGGGCGAGCGCGATCGAGCGCTCGAGGGTCGGCGCCCAGGTGCCGCTCGTCACTTCGCCGGCGCCCGAATCGGTGTACACACACTGATGCGCACGCAAGACTCCCCCTTCGTCGCAAAGCAGGAGACCTGCGAGGCGTTGCAAAGGCTTCGCCGCGGCGAGCGCAGCCTTGCCGGAGAAGTCGCGCGGGCTCGCGAGATCGACGGTCCATCCGAGCCCGGATTCGAGCGGCGACACGCGCTCGTCCATGTCCTGGCCGTAGAGGTTCATGCCAGCTTCGAGGCGCAGCGTGTCGCGCGCGCCGAGCCCGCAGCGCGTCACCCCTTGATCGGCGAGCGCGCTCCAAAGCGCCTCGGCATGCACGGCCGGGACGGTGATCTCGAAACCGTCCTCGCCGGTATAGCCGGTGCGCGCGACGAAGAGCTCGCCGAAGTCCGCCGACGTCATCGTGGCAGCGGTGAACGGCGCGAGCGGCGCGGTGACGGCTTCGCTGCCGGCGATCGCCCCCCAGGTCTTCGCGCGCGCCTGCGGGCCCTGCACGGCGATCATCGCGAGGTCGTCGCGCGGCTGGAGCGACACCTGCGGCGCACGCTCGCGCACGAGCCCCGACAGCCACGCGAGGTCCTTGTCGGTGGTGGCGGCGTTCACGACCAGCCTGAACCAGTCCTCGCGCATGAAGTATGCGATCAGGTCGTCGAGCACGCCCCCATCGCCGCGAAGCAGGCACGAATAGAGCGCCCTGCCCGGAGTCTTGAGCTTGTCGACGTTGTTGGCGAGGGCGTAGCGCAGAAGATCGCGCGGCGTGGAAGGCTCCCCGCGGACATCGACCGCGCGCATGTGCGAGACGTCGAACATGCCGGCGTCGCGCCGCACCGCATGGTGCTCGTCGATCTGCGAGCCGTAGGAGACCGGCATTTGCCAGCCGCCGAAATCGACCATGCGCGCGCCCGCTGCGCGGTGCAGGCGATTGAGGACGGTGGCTTTCGACATTGCCGTTCTCCCGGTAGAAACGAAGACGGGGCGGCGCGGATTGCTCCGCGTCGCCCCGTCTGTCCTTTTACCTGAGAGATTGCGGCCGCCGATCGATCAAGCGGCCGTTGCCCCTTCGGTGGGCCGCGGCGCTCGCCGCGACCGCTCTCCAGATCGTTTGCTGCGCTGCGTGCGGTCCTGGTGCCTGAGCGATTTCGGGGTTACGCCTTCGGCGGCACCGGCACGCTGCCCGGCGCGCTCTCCTGCACGCAGGCAGCAGCCTATCACACGATCGTCGCGCTTACTTCAGCGCCAGGATCAGCTCGACCATCTTCTTGATATCGGCGTCGGAAACACGCGGCGAGTTCGGCGGCATCGGAATCGGACCCCAGACTCCGGAGCCGCCCTTCTTTACCTTCTCGACCAGCATCTCGACCGCCCTGGGATTGCCGCGGTACTTGGCCGCAACATCCTTGTACGACGGCCCGACGATCTTCTTGTCTTCGGAGTGGCATGCGTTGCAGCCTTCCTTCTTCATCATGTCCTCGAGCTGGTCGGCAGCGGCGGCCGAAGCCACAGCGAGTGCCGAGAAGCCCAAAACGATGGCCGCTCCGCGGATCGGGAAGCGGAACTGCGAGCGGGTCGTGGCGCGACGGGCGCCATCAGTGCGGGTGTTCATGAAGACTCCATTGTGATTGGGCGCGACTGTCCCGGGAGCAGCAGCCCCCGAATCGAAATGGTACCCGATGTCGCAACCGCGCTAGGCTGCGGCGAGCGATTCCTCGATGGCGGCGAGCGTCGTCACCGGAGGACGGCAGACGAAACCGTGGCAGAGCCACGCCGCGGCGCCTTCGATTGCTGCGGCGCTCACGCCGGCGAGTCGCGCCGGAGGCTCGCGGTCACCGAGATCGACGATCATCAGCTCGGGCCGGTAGCTGCGCTCGAGGGAGCGCTGCCACGCGCGGGTCAGCGCCGGCTCGCCGCGCAGGATCAAGGTCGACGGCGGATGGAGGAGCCGCTCGAGCGCGACGAGAAGGCTCGACTGGCCGCCTGGCGATTGCGCGAGGCCCGGCGCGAACGCTCGCACCGTGCGTTCCGCGACATCCTGGTAGCGCGGCTCGGCGGTGAGGTGCGCGAGCGCGATCAGCGCCTGCGCCGCGATGCCGTTGCCGGAAGGGGTGGCGTTGTCATGCGCGGGCTTCGTGCGGTGGAACAAGCGCTCGTGGTCGTGGCTCGTGAACCAGAAGCCGCCCTGCTCGCGATCTTCGAAGCGGTCGACGAGCGCATCGGCGACGGCGAGCGCGAGCGCCAGGTCGCCCGCGCGAAAGCGCGCCTGCATCACCTCGACGAGTGCCGCGAGCAGGAACGCGTAGTCGTCGAGGTAGGCGTTGAGCGCGACGTCGCCATCGAGGCGCGTCGCGAGGAGCCGCCCATCGGACCATGCCGTCTCGACCAGCCGGTCGAGCGCGGCGATCGCGAGGTCCGCCCACGCGGGTTCGTCCTGCGCGCGCGAGGCTCGGGCCAGCGCGCCGATCGCGAGCGCGTTCCACGCGGTGAGGATCTTGTCGTCGCGCGCCGGCCGCACGCGCGTCGAGCGCAGCGCGAAGAGCGAGGCGCGCGCGCCCGCGATGCGCGTCTGCACGTCGGGGAGTGTCGTGCGAAGCCGCGTCGCGACGTCGGCGACCGGCACCACGACGCGCGGCAGCCACGCGCGGTCCTCGAAATTGGGTGGGCCGTCGAAACCATAATAGGGGGCCGCGGCCTCCCACTCGGTGCCCGACATCGCTGCGCGCGCGTCGTCGCGGCCGAACACGTAGAAGCGCCCTTCCTCGCCCTCGCTGTCGGCGTCGAGGCTCGAATGGAACGCGCCGTCGACGGCGCGGAGCTCGCGCACGAGGAAGCCGACGATGTCGCGCGCGACGGCACCGAGGCCGGAATCCGGCAGCGCGCGCGCGGCATCCGCGTAGAGCGCGAGGAGCGCCGCGTTGTCGTAGAGCATCTTCTCGAAGTGCGGGATCGACCACTCGGCATCGACGCTGTAGCGGCAGAAGCCGCCGCCGAGCTGATCGGCGATGCCGCCTGCGGCCATGCGCCCGAGCGTCGTCGCGACGATCTCGCGTGCGCGCTCGCTTCGCTTCGTCGCGGCGGCGCGCTGACAGAATTCGAGCTCGGCCGCGTGCGGAAACTTCGGCGCGCCTCCGAAGCCGCCGTGCACACGATCGAAGCTTCGCTCGAGCTCTCCCAGCGCTGCGTCCGGCGCACCGGCGGGGAGTGCGACGGCGCCCTGCGCAGCCGCTTCGAGCGACGCGAGCGCATCGGCGAGCGCATCGCCCTGGCTCGCGATCTCGTCGCCGTGCTCGCGGAACGCGGCAGCGACCTTCGGCAGCAGCTCGCGAAAGCCGGAGATCCCGTAGCGCGATTCCTTCGGGAAATAGGTGCCGATGAAGAACGGAAGGCCGTCCGGGGTCATGAAGACGGTGAGCGGCCAGCCGCCCGATCGGCGCGTCATCAGCGCGTGCGCAGTCTGGCAGATCTGGTCGAGGTCGGGACGCTCCTCGCGGTCGACCTTGATGTTGACGAACAGCGCGTTCATCAACGCCGCGACCTCCGGATCCTCGAAGGACTCATGCGCCATCACGTGGCACCAGTGGCAGGCCGAGTAGCCGATCGAGAGCAGGATCGGCCTGTTCTCGCGCTTCGCGAGCGCCAGCGCCTCGTCGTCCCAGGGGCGCCAGTCCACCGGGTTGCCTGCGTGCTGGCGCAGGTAGGGGCTCGTGGCCTTCGCGAGTCGGTTGGTCATCGTACCCGCGAGCTTACGTCGATCGGGTCGGGACCGTCGACCCGGGGTGCGACGTCGGGCGGGCGGTCAGCGCGTGTCGACCGCCTCGAACGCGACCCGCTCGAAATCCGCACCGCGCTGGAGGATGCTCAGCAGCCGGTACGCGCGGTCGCTTCCCGATTCGCCGAGGTGCAGCACGCGATTCGGCGCGAACGCGCGCGGGAGCACGACGAGTGACGCCGGCTCCTCGGGAGACTCGTCGAGCAGCACCGCCGGAGTCGGCGGATCCTCGGTCCCGTCCTGATGGCGCTGGCGCAGCACGAGCGTCTTCGGATCGCCCGGCCACATGCGCACGGTCAGCGTGAGCTCGCGCTCGCCTTCGTCGGCAACGCGAGCGACCCAGCCGAGACGCGCGCGGCCATCCTCGCGCGCGACGACGAGCTGATCGAGGAACCAGCGATAGCTGCTGCCGCCGGCGTGGCGCACGCGCGCCTCGTGCCACGCGAGCGCGCCGTACCACTTCTCCCACGGCCAGCTTCGCTCAGCCTCCTCGCGGCGGCGGTCGAAGTCGCTGATGCCGCCGACGCTGTGCAGATACTGCGCTGGGTGATCGTTGTCGCGCCCGAGCGGGTCCTGACGCGCGAACGCGTGGCCACACAGGCGAAAATAGGCCGCCTGTGGACCACCGGACGCGAGCTCGACCGCGCGCGACTTCGTACGCTGCGCGTCGCGGGGCACGCTCGACCATTGCGCATCGAGGTGGGCGAGAAGTGCCGCGGCGTCGGAGCTCGAGACGTCGCTGCCGAGCTGCAGCGACTCGGGCGTCGCGCCCTGCGCGATCCGCTTGATCCTGCCGCGTACGCTCGACGCGAGCTTCGCCGGATATCCGTAGCGCAGCGATGACCGTGGCTGGGCAGGCGACGCCGGCGCGACGAACGCTCCCGATTCTCCTTCGAGATCGACGATCACCCGCGACCCTTCGGTGTCGCGCTGCTGCGCATAGGGGAAGAGCTTGCGCGCCCACAGTCCGAGCCAGCGATCGGTAAGCTCGATCTCCCGCACCGACATCGCATACGGGTCGGCGAGCGCCAGGAGCAGCGCGTGGCTGTACATCGAGAAGCAGCAGAGGCCCGCCGCGTCCGGGACCAGCGGATCGGACACCGCCACAGTCGTGCATTCGAGCATTTCGGCGAGTCGGTAGTACGCGTGCAGCTCCTGCCACAACGACGCGGGCGTCTTCCTCCGCGCGAGTCCGTGGACGGCGATCAGCTGTTTGCCCACGTAGAGCGCGCGCTGCAGGAGCTTCGCCTTGACTCCCTGCAGCTCGGTTTCGCCCTCGAGCAGCGGCTTCAGGCATGCCGAGTAATGCACCCAGAGTGCCTGCCACAGCGCGATCGCCTGATCGGCCGCCTCGCGCTCGCCTTCACCGGCGGGCTGCGGGCGCCCGGCGAAACGCCGCGCGAGCTCGGTGTGCAGATGCGCGATCGGATCGCGTGCGAGCTCGGCGATCGTCGCCCGCTCGCGCGCCGGCAGGCTGGCGGTCGCGAGCGCGGAAAGCTGGCCGAGCAGCAGCGAATGCGCCTGTCCGACACTCGAGAGCGGAAGCTCCTTCATCCACCGCGCCGCCGCCGCGCTGTCCTTCCAGGCGAGCGCGGGCGCCGCAGCGTCTTCGGGAAGCGCGTGCTCAGGTGGGGCGACGATTTCGACTGACTCGGGCATCTCCGTCTCCAGAAACCGTCCGATACCTGCGCTCACTCGTGGAAACCGCCATCAGCCGCGAATGACACAGGTTTCATGCTTATAGCATATCGGGAATCGGCCTGCGGGTCCGCGGGCGGCGCGATCCGACCGGCGGCTCTCGCACCGTGGCGAACGGGAAACGCCGGTGCGAATAATCGGCGCCGCACGGCGCCATTTGTCGGCTGCGCAGCGCGCGTCCGGCCGCCACACTGGCGCCATGGAACTCACAGCGCAACATGACGCAACCCCGATGGCAACGACCCGCTTTCCTCCGCCCGCGGCGGCCGGTTTCCGAGCGGCCCGGCTCATCGCCTGTCTCGCGGTCGCCGCGGAGTCTTTTTGGAGACAACGACCGGAGGGTCGGGCCGCCCTTGCGTGGGCCGCAGTCGCCGTGGCGTTCTCGCTCGCCCTCTACTTCGTTCCGGCGCCGATGCCGCCGGCGATGCCGGCGATGGTGCAGATGGCGACCAACGGAGATGTCAGGGCGCCTTTCGGGCGCAGTACGCACGCGCAACAACGGGGTCCCGGCGCGACGGCAGGCGCTCCGGAGCGCCGCGCTGGCAGTCCGGCCGGCCCGTCAGACCAGCACGCGCTCGATGCCGCCGCGGTTGACCCGCGCCACGTAGTCGGCCATCCAGCTCTCGCCAAGTAAGCGGCGCGCGATCTCGACGACGATATAGTCGGCATCGGTGCCGGCGTCGGCGTCGAAGCGCTTCAGACCCTGCAGGCACGACGGACACGACGTCAGCACTTTCACGTTCCCCGCGAAACCATCGGCGCGCAGCGCCTCCGCGCCGCGGCGCATCTCCTCCTCCTTGCGGAAGCGGACCTGCGTCGAGATGTCGGGGCGCGAAGTGGCGAGCGTGCCCGACTCGCCGCAGCAGCGGTCGTTCAACGGTACGTCGGTGCCCATCAGGCCGCTCACCACAGCGAGCGGCTTGTAGGCCTTGATCGGCGTGTGACACGGATCGTGATACATGTAGCGCACGCCCGTTACGCCTTCGAGGTGAACGCCTTTCTCGAGCAGGTATTCGTGGATGTCGAGCAGGCGGCAGCCCGGGAAGATTCTCCCGAACTCGTACTTCTCCAGCTGGTCGAGGCAGGTGCCGCAGGAGACGATCACCGTCCTGATGTCGAGGTAGTTCAACGTGTTGGCGACACGGTGGAACAGCACGCGGTTGTCGGTGACGATCCGCCCGCCCTTGTCGTGGTTGCCGGCCGCCGTCTGCGGGTAGCCGCAGCACAGGTAGCCGGGCGGCATCACGCACTGCGCGCCGACGTGATAGAGCATCGCCTGCGTCGCGAGACCGACCTGCGAGAACAGTCGCTCGGATCCGCAGCCGGGAAAATAGAACACCGCGTCCGAATCGTCGGTGACTTTCGCAGGATCGCGGATGATCGGGATCACCGACGGGTCCTCGATGTCGAGGAGCGCGCGGGAGGTCCGCTTGGGAAGGCCCGACGGCATCGGCTTGTTGACGAAGTGGATCACCTGCGTGCGGACCGGCGTCGTCCCGGTCGTCGACGCGGGGTGCGCGGTCTGCGCGCGCGTCAGGCCGGTTCGACTGAGGATCGCATGGCCGAGGCGCTGCGCACGGTAGCCCCATTCGATCATCAGCTTGCGCACGACCCTGATCGTCGCCGGATCGGTCGCGGTGAGAAAGAACATCGCCGCCGCCGTCATCGGATGGAGCTTCCTTCGCCCCTCCTCGCGCAGCAGGTTGCGCATCGCGATCGACACGTCGCCGAAATCGATGTCGACCGGGCACGGATTGAAGCACTTGTGGCAGACAGTGCAGTGGTCGGCGACGTCGCCGAACTCGTCGAAATGGCGCAGCGAGACGCCGCGCCGCGTCTGCTCCTCGTAGAGAAACGCCTCGGTCAAGAGCGACGTCGCGAGAATCTTGTTGCGCGGACTGTAGAGGAGGTTCGCGCGCGGCGAGTGCGTCGCGCACGGCGCCTTGCACTTGCCGCAGCGCAGGCAATTGCGGATCGAGTCGGCGATGCCGCCGATCGCGCTTTGCTCGAGGATCAGGCTCTCGTGGCCGATCAATGCGAACGACGGCGTGTAGGCGTTGCCGAGGTCGGCGGGGAGCGCCGGATCGCGCAGGAGCTTGCCGCGATTGAAGCGGCCGTTCGGATCCACGCGGCGCTTGTACTCGGCGAACGGCGCGAGCTCGTCGTCGGTGAGGAACTCCAGCTTGGTGATTCCGATGCCGTGCTCGCCCGAGATGACGCCGCCGAGGCTCCGCGCCAGCGCCATCACCTGCGCGACTGCGGCGCTCGCCTCGCGCAGCATCGCGTAGTCGTCCGAGTTGACCGGCAGGTTCGTGTGCACATTGCCGTCGCCGGCGTGCATGTGCAGCGCGATGAACACGCGACTGCGCAGCACCTCGGCATGGATCGCGTTGACACGCTCCAGCACCGGCGCGAAGCTGCGCCCGGCGAAGATCGCCTCGAGGGGCGACCTCAGCTCGGCCTTCCACGACACCACGTCGGCGTGGCGCTGGAGCGCCGGAAACGTCTCGTCGAGCCGGTCCAGCAGATCCTGCCAGCGGTGGCGCACGTCGGCGACGAGCGTGCGCGCGTCGGCGAGCGCGTCGGCGAGCTCGTCGGCGGACGGACGCGCCTCGCTCCCCGGACGCCACAGGTGCTCCGCGTCGGGAGCCGCGAGGAACGCTGCGAGCCGGTCGGCGAGCTTCAGCTTGTTGCCGATCGACATCGCGATGTTGAGTCGCTCGACGCCATCGGTGTAGTCGCCGAGGCGGTCGAGCGGGATCACGACGTCCTCGTTGATCTTGAAGGCGTTCGTGTGCTTCGCAATCGCCGCCGTGCGCGCGCGGTCGAGCCAGAACTTCCTGCGTGCGTCGGCAGAGACGGCGACGAAGCCCTCGCCACCGCGCGCGTTCGCGAGCCGCACGACCTCGGAGGCCGCCTTCGCGACCGCGTCGTCCGATTCGCCGACGATGTCGCCGATCAGCACCATCTTCGGCAGACCGTGGCGCCGCGCCTTCGTCGCGTAGCCGACCGCCTTCACGTAGCGGTGATCGAGATGCTCGAGGCCCGCGAGCAGGACGCGCGCGTCGCCGGTGCGCTCGCCCAATGCATCGAGGTGGCGCTTGACCTCGACGATCGCCGGAGTCGACTCGCGCGCCTCGCCGAAGAATTCGAGGCAGACGGTGCGGATCGCCGGAGGCATCCGGTGCAGCACGAAGCGCGCGCTGACGATGATGCCGTCGCAGCC
>Ga0134128_10003403_pt1 | contig 19461 bp, 10 predicted proteins | sample KB31754_FD_96462 | JGI IMG/M metagenome (GOLD analysis project Ga0134128, IMG submission 96462) | Terrestrial soil microbial communities with excess Nitrogen fertilizer from Kellogg Biological Station, Michigan, USA - KB3-175-4 | ecosystem: Environmental > Terrestrial > Soil > Unclassified ...
CCAGCTTCACGTAGAACTGCAGCTCGCCGTCGGTTCCCCACCCCGTGCTCACACCTCTCGCCCAGACTCGCAACTCCTTGTAGCTCAGGAAGTTCTTCTGACCTTCGGGGAACCTGTAGTACGCCTCGGCGCGGTCGAAAGTATTCAGGCCACCGGCGATAATACGGAGCGAGTGCTCGTTGATCGGAACGCGTGACGAGGTGACCGGTGTTGCCTTGAGATCCGGCAGATTGGTCACACCGGGTGGCGAGTCGTAATTCACGCCTCCGGACACGCCGCGGTCCTGGGTACCGACCGTGCCGACGGTGACAAAGCCGAGGTCGGGTTGCTCGCCTGCGATACCGCGAATGGCCGCCTCATTGCGCTTGAGCCATGGTGCACCGGTAAGACGGAGCTGATCAAGTGCCACCTGGCTGAACGCGGTGTCGGGAACGCCGGCGCCCGAGATCATTGTGATGCGCAACGCACGAGCGCGACTCAGCAACGGCGAGTTCAGCGTATCATCCGGCGCGCGAAATGGAACGCGCACGAAGACCCAGCACACCTGCGTGCGCGGTACGGTCTCGCCGCGGGCAGTCGGCCGCTCCATGCACTTTCCCACGCGATTGAACTTCCTCTCGTCGGAAAGGTCCACCACGAAGCGTCTTATCTGTTCCTGCTCGCGCTGCGTGCTGTTGAGGTTGAGCACGTTATCGCCATCGAGATCTTCCTCGTCCAGCCGCCCGTTTCCGACCGTGCAATCGGTGCGCGTATCTCCAACCTGGTAGAGCGCGCCGTACTGGTTTCGGCAGATCGCGAATTTGGGGACGATCCGGGGCGTCGGCAGCTGCCCGGGGATCGTGTCGGCGATGACGACCGCGCTGTCCGCGACGTCCCCGGGCAATCCCGTATCGTTCGCGTTCGCGTTGAACGCACGGGAGAACGGGTCGCGCTCGCTGTCGAGCTTGTCGAACCCAGCGAGGCGACGGCCCGACATCAGCGTGTCGCGCAATATCGCGTTGACCGCGTGGATGCGAATCGTGTCAGGTTGAAATACTACAGAGTTCTCCGAGATTTCGCCCACGTCGAAAACGAGTGTCGGGTTGCGAGATCGACCAGTCGCGGAGGTATCCACGAGCGCCCAGAACTCGACGTTCTCCGTTCGCGATACATCAGCGCCTGATGGACTGAGCGACGTCCGGATGGAGCGCCATCGGCGACCCATCGGCATCACGCCGGTGCTCCAGTGCGCATTGCTGTTCTGGTCATCACGCAGTCCCCGCGACAACGGATACATCGTGAGCCATAGTATCTGTTCCGGTGCGGCGACGCCGACACCGGAGAACGCGACCTCAGGATCAATCTTGTCGATCGTGAACTGAATCTGCTTGCCGAGCGAGTCGCGGATGTTGGTCTGGAATGCGAGCTGTGTCGCGTGACTGATGTCAAGCAGATTGGCGCCGTACCTGGCGAGTACGTTGTGCGCGACCGCTGGCTGGCTGCTATAATACCAGTACTGGTCTCCCAGCAGAACGTCGAGGCCGCCCGCTTCCTCGAACGATTCGAGGTACGCCTGCTGTCCCGCGCTTGGCTGCGGCTTGCTTGCCGCGAACTCAGCCGCGAGTGAAACGTGGGACGGGACGTCGGTGTGGCCGTACGGCAATTTCGACACGAGTTTCGTCAGCGGATCAGCGTCGAAGTTCATCGTGGCATTGATCCCTCCGATGAGCATCGACTGCGGCTCGAGACCAAGCGTCGGCCGCGTGTACGTGCTCTTCTGCGACTGCGACAGCGCGAGAACGTTGATCTGTCCGTTGGCGAGAGGAATCTCCAGCGACGAGCCGAATATCGATGTAGGAGTTTCAACGAAAAGCGGGTTCTCCTCGAACTGCACAGTCACCTGACGTGGCCGCGGAAACAGCGTGTCCGGCCGCGCGAAATTCACCCGGCCAAGGTCGTAATCGACGGAGTAATCGCTGCCGCGCGCGAGCAGAACATTGTCCACCAGAATGCGCTCGGAATTGGGACGTACCTGCACGGCACCGAGCGACAGCGTTCCATTGGTCCCATTGCCCTGTGCCTGATAGCGGAGCCTTATGTGATACACGGCACCCGGCCGTTGCGACGATATGAGATAGTCCGCGGGCGTTGTGTAGACTGTGTCGTTGTGCGGATTGCCGGCACCGGCCATGCCGTTACTCGCGAACGGGCGCACCGACGGAAATACCAGAAACTGGTCGCGGATGGTCGATGTGCCGAATGCACCGACGCCGAGTGCGAAGTTAGGATCGGTTGGCTTGGGCCATAGCCGGTTCTCCACATCGAATGTCGAGCTGTTGGTTGGCTGGGCCAACCCGAACAGCTGCAGGTACGTGGCAGCACCACCCGTCACGGGCTTTTCCTGATCTGTCGCATTGCCCGTGACGACCTTCACGCTCACGCTCTGACGCACCACGTCGCTGCCGCCGAGGCGATACACTGACCGGATCTCGTGACGGAAAGCCGCATCGGTTGGCTGGACGTTCGGATCCCACAGCAGGTTCGCGAACTGATCATGCGTCGTCGAGAATTCGAGATCGGGAGTCCCGCCCGTGGTGACGTGTGTCGTCAGGACGCCGCCGATCCGCACGCGATAAGCAACGACAAGCCGCTCGTTGTTGAGCGACAGAGGGCGCACGAGTGCGATCCAGAGACGCGACGGATCGGAGTAATAGTCGACGCCCTCGCGCAACAGCTCGTACACCTGTCCTTTCTGCGAGCGCGGATCGCCGAGGATGCGAAACTGCGGGCCGTTCGGATTGGGTGGCTGGCCGCCGATCAGCAACCGGTATACATAGATGGCTGCCGGCCGCAGCGTATCGGGGAGCGCGGCGGCGAGCCGTGTCATCTGCTGCCGATTCAGGATGTCGATGTTGGGATATCCGGCGAACAACCTGGGATCGACGGTAAAGAAGAAACGGCGTGGCTCAAACTGGTAATCTTCAACCGTGCGATCGACAGCCTGCAGCACGTGATCGCCGACGGTAAAGACTCGGTCTCGCACGACGTTTCCCTTCTGTTGCGCAACGATGCTGCGAAGCTTGATTCCCTCACCGAGGTTGGCGACCGCCTGGACGCCGTAGTTGCCGCTCGGGATCGCGGCAGTGATGAAGCGTGAAGGCGGCGGCTGGAATGTGACATTGCCGACCTCGAGCTTCTGGATGAACTCGTTCGGCTTGCCCTCGAATGCGATGGAGATCGTGTTGGACGCGTCGAACTCACGCTGCGAGTCGTAATCGACGTTGACGTGTACTCGCTCGGCCACGACGCCCGCCGATCTGAGAGCGTATTGGAAGTCGAGCGTAGGCTCGTAGGCGGAGCGGCAGGTATTCGCGGCGAGAAAGTAGCTGACGCCCTGGCAACGGTTGGTTTCATCCTTCTCGTTGCGGAACTCGAGCCTTGAATCGACCTGGATTCCAAGATCGGCGTAGTCGCCAAACAACTGTTCATTCCTGACCGGCTCACGCGGCTTGCGCTGCTGGGCGTCCTCGGCGGAAAGCGGCTGCGGAAGGCTGGTCGCGAAATTCTGTGCCGCGACCTGGCCCCAGACGGATTCCAGTATCGAACGACTGTTCAACTGGAAGGCCGTTGCGCGGGCGGCCTGGATCTGGGCTTCTGCTTCACGGTAGAGCGCTGCGTCGGTGCGGGTCTGGACGGTGGGGAGCTGGAGCGGCAGGGTGTCCTTTCCGATGCGCACCCGCAGGCGTGATGGCGTGTGCACCGTAGTGTCCTTTACTTGTGCGCTGAGCGGGGGCGCGAGCGTACCGGCGAGCAGAATCGCAAGCATGGTCGCGGTTGCGATGGCGCCAGCGAAGGACGGGGCCGAGGCGCGGGGCGCATCATGCTTCCGCCGCGGTCCCCGTGAGCCAGGGGACGCGTACTCTCGCCGGCGCGCTCCCGAAGGGCGCCCGGGGGAGACCCACCCTGTAAATTTCACCCCGTGAAGATACTCTCCAGATACGTTCTCAAGGAGCACCTGGGACCCCTCACATTCGCACTTACAGCTCTCACGTCGCTCCTGCTGCTCAACTACATCGCCAAGCAGTTCGGGAACCTGGTCGGAAAGGGGATCCCATGGAGCGCAGTAGCGGAGTTCTTTCTTCTCTCCATTCCATTCACGGTTGCCCTGACACTGCCGATGGCGGTGCTGGTGGCGACCCTGCACGCGTTCAGCCGTCTTGCGGCTGAGAACGAGATAACCGCGCTCAAGGCGAGCGGCGTCAGCCTCAAGAGGCTGATGACGCCGGTGTTGATCGCGGCGGCCGGCGTGACGGTGTTCATGATCGTCTTCAACGATCAGATTCTGCCCCGGACGAATCATCAGCTCGCAGTATTGCAGTCCGACATCGCACAGAAGAAGCCGACCTTCGCGCTGCGCGAGCAGGTGATCAACGAGGTGAGTCCGGGAAAGTTGTTTCTGCGCGCGAACCATCTGGACGAAGCGTCGAACCTCATGCGCGACGTGACAATCTACGATCTGAGCGACGCAACGCGGCGCCGAACGATCTACGCCGACAGCGGCAACATGGCTCTCGCGAAGAATCAGAGCGATCTGTTGCTGACTCTATACCACGGCTCGATGCAGGATGTGCCGGTGCAGAACCCGGCCCAGCTGCAACGGCTCTTTTTCAACGTCGATCTTGTTACGGTGAAAGGGGTTGCGAACCAGTTCCAGAAGTCCACGGACGCGCAGAACAAGGGCAATCGCGAGATGTCGGTGTGCGAGATGCAGCACGAGGTGCGTAAGTTGCGCGGCGAGTACATGGAAGCGCGCAAGGACTTTCTGGCAGGGATGAAGGAAGCGCGCGAGAACAAGGTGAAGGTCGGCGCCGACATGTACGCGACGGATACACGGGTGCCGTCGAACATATCCCTTGGTGCCGCGTATTGCTGGATGCTGAAGGAACTTCGCGTTCCGACGCTGTCGGCGCAGAGCGCGCCCCAGAGACAACCCGCGGGGCAGAAAACTCTTCCGGGCTCGCCGCGGCCGGTGACGCCGGCGGGCGTTGCGACTAAGCCCCAAAAAGCTTCCGTACCACCGGTAGTCCCGCCCGTAATCCCACCTGTAAACCAAGCTATAAACCAAGCTGTAAACCAAGCCGCCAAGCCAGCCGTACAGCCGGCGCCGGCGCCGGCGCCGGCGCGGATCTACACCACGCCACCGCCAAGCGCCGGGCTGGCGACGACGCCGAGCACGATTGCGGTGGCGAAGGTGCGACTCGCGGACGCGCAAACTGCAATCGATGGGTACGAGATAGAGATCCACAAGAAATTCGCGCTCGCCGTAGCGTGCTTTGTGTTCGTCATGCTGGGCGCGCCAATCGCGCTTCGTTTCCCCCGCGGTGGAGTCGGGCTCACACTCGGCGTGAGTCTGTTTGTATTCGCGCTGTACTACATTGGACTCACAGCCGGTGCCGCGGCCGCGTCGCAGGGGTTGCTGCCACCGGTGATAGCGATGTGGGCCGCCAACGTGATCTTCGCGGCTGTGGCGATTGCGCTGCTGTGGCGCATGGGTAAGGAAGGCGCCACGGCACGGGGAGGCGACATGCGGGAGATGCTCAGCAACGCACGGGGCTGGGTGAAGCAACGGATGCGCATGGCGCGTCTGATTCGCGAGCGCCGGACGGAGGGATGAGACTGAGCCACATGATCAAGCCGCTGGACCGATACGTGTTCAGCGAGTTCTGGCGCATTTTCGTGACGACCGCGCTCGGCTTCCCGGTGTTGGTGATAATCATCGATATCACGGACAACCTCAACACGTATCTCCAGCGCAGTCTGCCGAAGTCGCAGATTGCGCTGAGCTATCTGTACTGGCTGCCGGATTCGATGTTCATGATTCTACCGGCAGCGGTATTGTTCGCGACGGTGTTCTCGATCGGTTCGCTCACGCGATACTCGGAGATCACGGCGGCCAAAGCGTCGGGCATTTCGTTTTACAGATTCATCGCTCCGATTTTCGTAGGCGCATTGTTCGCGGTTGGCCTCGGCCTCGTGCTGGGCGAGGTCGCGCCGCACACCAACAAGCGACGGCTCGAGCTGCTCGAGACTCAGAGGTTCTCAGCGAGCACCGACCGTTATAATTTCGCATATGCGTCCACGGGCGGACGGGTGTACAAGATCAGCGCGCTGTATCTTGCCACCAGGAAGGCGGATGGCGTCGAGGTCGAGAGGAGGGGTAGTGGATCGGACTATCCGTCCTACATTGCGACTTCGACAGGAGCTTCGTACACGCCGCGTGGCTGGGTACTGGGTCGCGGCACCATGCACATCATCACCGGGAATTCCACGAACATCACTTTTTCCTTCGATTCATTGTACGACAAGCAATTCAGCGAGAAGCCCGAGGAGCTCACCGCATCGCCCAAGGCGCCGGCGGAGATGGACTACGCGGAGCTGGGGCGATTCATTCATGCGATGGAGCGCTCGGGCACTGATGTGAACGAGCTACGTGTAGAGCGAATGCTCAAGATCGCGATTCCGGTTACGAGTCTCGTGATCCTGCTTTTCGGCGCGCCGCTTGCAACGAGCACTCAGCGAGGCGGAGCCGCCTACGGCGTTGGCGTCAGCCTCGCCACCACAATCATATTCCTGATGTTGATCCAGTTGACGAAAGCTGTTGGTGGAAAAGGTCTTCTACCCCCCGAGCTCGCGGCGTGGCTGCCGAGCATACTGTTCGGCGTGATCGGGCTCGCGCTTTTCATGCGCGTGCGCACCTGAGTGCGATTTCTCGACAAGGCCAGCGGGCCGTTCTCGCGGATCGGCGAGCGTGGATATTTCGCGGCCGACATCGTACGTGCGTTGCCGGACTGGCGAACTTACGGTGTCGAGACCGTGCGCCAGATGCGAAACATTGGCGTGGACTCGGTGCCACTCACGATCATCGTCGCGGCGTTCATCGGCGCAGTTACGGCATTCCAGACTCGTTATCAGCTTTTCGGTGGCGTCCAGCTGTCGGTGGTCGGCCTGATTTCGAGACAATCGGTGATTCTCGAGCTTGGGCCGTTGCTCACGGCGCTGGTGTTGACCGGCAGGGTTGGTGCGCGGATCACAGCGGAGCTGGGTACGATGCGCGTAACCGAGCAGATCGATGCTCTGGAGACGCTGGCGTACGATCCGATCGCCTATCTCGTGGTACCGCGTGTGATCGCCGCGATAATCATGCTACCGATTCTCACCGTCTTCGCGGACGCAGTCGGTGTCGGGATGGCATTTCTCACATCGATAGTCGCGACGGATATTCTGCCGTCTGACTTCATGGCGGGACTGCAGCTGGCGTTCGCACCGTTCCAGATTGTCTATTCGCTGATCAAGGCGACGGTATTCGGCGCCGCGATATCGTTTTTCTGCTCCTACGAAGGCTACAACGCAAACGCGGGCGCCGAGGGCGTTGGACGAAGCACCGCTACCGCGGTTGTCATCACGTCCGTAGCCATATTGGTACTCGATGCCGTTACCGCGCTGCTCCTGGCGCCATACCTTCAGGCCTGATCCGGCTGACAATATGAAAAAGACTCGTGACGACATTCTGGTCGGTGTAGTGATTGTGGTTGGGCTGGTGATCGCAATCGTCGGATCGCTGTGGCTCGCGCGCGGTGGTCTGTCAAAGGGCTATCCCCTCTATGCGAGATTCGCGTGGGGAGCGGGGCTCAAGACTGGCGCGCCGGTGTGGGTGAGTGGCGCGGCCGTGGGCTACGTGTCGGACGTGCAGTTTCGGCCCGACGGCACGTTGCTGACCCAACTGCGAATCACCAGCGATCAGCCGATTCCGAAATCGAGTCCGGCTACTGTCGTGCCGAATGGAATATTCGGTGATGTCGCGGTGAACTTCACACCGAAGCATTCAACGGCGCGATACATAGATGGTGACACGGTCGTCAGCGGAGCCGCCGTCGCGGGTCTCGCGCAACTGACGGCAAAGGCCGACTCGATTACGACCTCGGTCGCTTCGCTAACGAGCGCAATGAACAAGGAGCTCGTGGCTGGCGGCGGTCTTGCCGATCTGGGCGCAACGCTCGCTGGAACCAACAAGCTCATCGCTCAACTGAGCGCGATCGCGGCGACGCAGTCGACCCAGTTGACCGAAACGATGACGTCGCTCCGGCACGCGACGTCGGCTGTTGATTCAGCGAAGATCGATTCGACGCTCTCGAACCTCAGGACTGCGAGCGGCAACATGAGCTCGTTGACGACCTCGCTGGATTCGACTGGACGCGCCCTGAGCCAGATCGTAGCGAAGGTCGACAGCGGCAGTGGTTCAGCGGCGAAGCTGATCAACGATCCCGCGCTCTACAACGACATGCATTCGCTGCTGGGGCGGATGGACAGCCTGGTAGCTGACATCAAGAAGAACCCGAAGCGATACATCAATGTGAAGGTGTTCTAGAACGGGTGTAGTAGGATAAACGCAAAGTGGCGGCACGGTCGAAACCGTGCCGCCACTTTGCGTTGTGGCCTAAAGGCGCTTAGAAGTTGTAGCGGAGCGACAGCTGCATACGGTAGTTCGATGACGCGTTCTGCGCACTGTATGGCCGCAGCGTCGAGTCGAACGTGTACACGCCCTGGGTCGAATTGACCCCATTGACTGTCGTGCCGAGCTTGTTGCCCGTCTGCGTCATGAGCACCGTTGCGCTGCAGATGCTGCCGCAGGTTGCGCCCTGGTCAGAGAAGAACTGACGGCCCCACTTCGGGTTGATCAAGTTGCCGAAGTTGAGCACGTCCAGGCGGAGTGAAACGTTCTGCGTGTGGAAAGCCTGGAGCGACTGCGTGAGGCTCACGTCGACCTCGTTGGACCAGGGATTACGGCAGAGATTGCGGGACAGCATCTTGCCGCGATTTTCACGAAGGCACGGGACGCTGTTGATGAACTTGTCCAAAGCGGCCTGCTGCGACGCGACGGAAGCCGCCTTTGTCGCGTCGTTGTAACCCGTGAAGAGGATCTCGTTGGGGTCACGAACGTCCTTGGGGACGTAAACGAGATCGTTCTGCGAGTTTCCGTCGCCGTTGAGGTCGCCGGAACCGCTTCCGCCGCCCGCGCCATACACGTAGTCATACGGCGCACCGGAGTTGCCCTGATACACGACGGTAAGGTCGGTAAGGGTCTTCGCATGGTACGTACCGGTGGCAATGATACGATGCGGCATGTCGTTCTTGCTGCGCGTGAGGCTGAAGTCGTTGAGATTGCCGGTCACGTCGCGAGCGTAGCGGTAGTTGGAGCCTGCCGTGCTGCTCGTGATCGACGCGACATCGCGCGACTGGCTGTACGTGTAGGACAGTGATCCGTCAAACACGGTGGAGAACGTCTTCTGAAGTGTACCCGTGATGCTATAGGTATAGTTGCCGGAGGAATTGCCGAGGTCCAGGACCTGAGTGCGCGAGCCGTGCGTGACAGGCGTCCAGCCGGTAGCAGTCGGATTTCCGTAGAGTACACGACCATGCGAATCCGTGCCCTGCGGTCCCGCCAGTGCGAGATTGGTGTAGAAGGCGTCGTTGATCGATTTGGTGTACAGGCCTTCGATGGTGCTGATCATGCCATTCGCAAAACGGTGATCATACGCCGCCGAAATCTTCTGGTATTGCGGGAACTTGAAGTTCGGATCGATCGTGTTGATGCTAGAACCAAACGCCAGCGTTCCGCCCGGCTTGGTTCCCGAGGGGAGGCAGGCCGTCGGCGGGTTTGCGATGTTGGCGCTGTTGAATGCAGGTGGAATAAACGACGTGGTGCTCGACGTCGAGCCGTTGCAATTGAGCGCGGGATAACCACTGAGGCCCGAGTTGCCGAATGCGTTCGACAGATACACGAACGGAGGCGGACCGGTGAAGTATCCAATGCCACCGCGCAACTGATTACGCTGGTCACCCGTCACGTCCCAGTTGAAGGCGAGTCGTGGCGAAAACTGGCCCTTGGACGGTACGGTGGCGGTGTTGCGACCGTAGTCGGCAAGCACGCTTGGGTTTGACGGCGGTGTCTGGTCGAAGTGCGGCTGATCCCACCGCACGCCGAACGTTAGCGCGAGTTTGTCAGTCGTCTGCCAGACGTCCTGCAGATAGTACGCGAACATGTTGGCCTCGAATGTCGCGATACCGGCCGCCGGATCGGACGGCGACGGCGCGCTCACGGCGTAGGCCGAAGCCTTCCCACTCTGGAAATCAGTAAGGCTGTTGAACGTCCACGACCCGCGCGAGTTCTGGCCGAACAGGTTGTAGGGGCGGTAGAACTGATCCTTGGTTCCGACGGTGAACCGATGAGCGCCAACAGGAACAGTGAAGTTTTCAGTCACCTCGAATGTACGCTGATTGAGCACGTTGCCCTGAGACGACGCTTCGGTCCCGGCAACGAGCGACACTGTACCTGTGCCACCATCGGTGCGAGGGACGTTCCTGACCGTCACCTGCGGGAAGAGTGCTGGCACAGTGCGGAAGTCAGCCGTCTTGGTGTAGTTCAGCAGCAGCTCGTTGAACATGCCGTTCGAGAAGTTGCTGAGAAACTCGGCTACCGAGCTGTTTGTCTTGCTGGTGAACTGATATGCATTCGAAGTGAGGCCGAAATTCGGGGACGTGGAAGTGGCGGCGCCACGGCCGAAGCTGGTGTTGTTCGCGAACGAGTAGTTATGGCGCAGTACCAGACGGGTTGCGAACGGGAGATAGATGTCGACCCGTCCAAACACGTTGGTTGCCGGATTCTGCTTGGTTACCTGGCCACCTGAGCCGCCGTTGGCGAACCCGTAGCTGCTGGACAGGGTGCTGTTGAAGTTGTCGATCGTTGCCTGATTGACCGGCGCGTCCGGAGAGCCGATGTACGGGCCCGCGGCAGGCTGGCTCGTCTTGCGCCACTCGGAGTTGAAGTAGAAGAAGGCGTGGTTTTTCACGATCGGACCGCCGACCGCGAAGCCGTAGTTCTTTTCGCTGTAATCGGGCAGGTAGAACTGCTGCCGCGTCATGTTCTGACTGCGGTTGTAGCCGTAGGCGGATCCGTGAAATTCGTTCGTGCCGCTCTTTGTGACGGCATTGATGAGCGCGCCACCAAAATTGCCCTGGCGTACGTCGTAGGGAGCCAGCAGAACCTGATACTCCTTGACGGCATCGAGCGGTATCGCCTTGGCGTTGGCCTGGCTCCCGGGCTGACCCGTAGCTCCAAGACCGAACAGATCGCCGGCCGCGGCTCCATCGATCTGGATCGCGTTCTGGCGGATGTTGACGCCACCGCCCGATGAGTAGCTGGTCGTGTTGGAAACCTGCGGCACGATCCCGACAAAGTCGGTGAAGTTGTGCGACAGCGTGGGGAGACTGGAGAGCTGCTCACCCGAAATCACCGTGCCGGTTCCCGTCTTGGTGGGTGAGATGACGGACCCTAGCGACCCTTCGATCTTGACGCCGGTGAGCACCGCCGCCTGGCTGGCCAGCTGGAAGTCAACGCGCGTCGACTGGCTGAGCGTGACGAGGATGCCGGTCCGTGTCATTGGCGTGAATCCAATGCGCCGTACGGAGACCGTGTACGGGCCGCCAACTTCGAGACCTTGCGCGCTATACCGCCCAGCGTCACGCGCCGTGGCGTTGACGGTTACGCCGGTTTGAGTGTTGGTGATCTGTATCTGTGCGGACTGAACAGGTGCGCCGGTCTGATCGGTCACCGTCCCGCTGATAGAGCCTGATGTAACGTTCTGTGCATTGGCTGTTCGTGTGTTTCCCAGTAAACACACCGTCGCCAGTCCCAACGTCGTAATCAAACGACCTTTGAGCATGCAACCTCTCGGATTAAGGAAGCATACATTTTACGGTCAGCGGTCACTTTGGGGCAGTGGGAATTTTGCAACGTCCTTGCAACGCTTTTACTGAACGGCCGTTCGGTTGATGAATGGGTAGAAGATGAGGCCGGAGAAGATGACCGCGAAGATGGCGAGGGTGGGTATTCTGGCCACGGGGTCAGCGAGCGCACTACCGAGAAGGTAGAGAATGGCGAGGACGAAAACGATGGGCGCAACCGGGAACCAGCGGGCGCGCACCGCCGGCTTGTAACCGGCCTTGCCCTTTCGGAGTGGGAAGATCGCTGCCACGCCGAGCGCGTAGAACGGGATAATCGCGGTCACAAATGTGTCCGCCAATTGTTCGAACGTTCGTAACATCACAAAAATGATACCGAGCGCTGTTGCGAGAAGTATCGCGGCGCCGGGCGTCTGGAAGCGAGGCTGAACCTTGCCGAGCCGCCGGAACAGGAGTCCGTCGTTCGCCATCGCGAACAGGATGCGCGGTCCGGTCAGCATCGAGCTGGCAAGCGTGCCGAGCGCGGAGAGCATCACGATGACACCGACCGCGGCAACGCCGGGCTGGCCGAGCAGGCGTTGGGCAACGTCGGCCGCTACCAGCTGGGAGTGGCGCATCTCGTCGATGGAGAGGACCGACAGGTAGGCGATGTTCGCGAGCAGGTACAGCGCGATCACCGCGAGGGTACCGTAGATCAGCACCTTCGGGAGATTGCGCTCCGGATCCTTGACCTCGCCGCCGACGAAGCTGACGTCGGCCCAACCGTCATACACCCAGAGGACCGACGTGAGAGCGAGCGCGAACGGCACGAAGCCGAAGCTGCCCGTGGGCGCGACGGGAGTGAAATGACCGCCCGTGTGGGGCAAGGCAGCGAGCGCAACGATCTCGATTCCAAGCAGGCCGGCGCACTTTAGGATCGTGAGCGTATTCTGGACGAGCGTCCCCCATTTGACACCCACGTAGTTGAGGATGCCCATGACGCCGATCGATATTGCCGCGACGTAGTGGACCCACTGACTGTACGGAGCGGTGAGGGGGTCGTGCCCCGCAGATCGGAGCATGTATTCCGCGAATGTGGTCGAGATGGCGCCGAGCGCTGCTGCACGAATGACGACGAGCTCGGCCCATCCAAAGAGGAAGGCGGGAATACGGCCCCACCCTTCCCTTATATAGACGTAAACGCCGCCGGTTTCCGGATAGGCGCTCGCGATCTCGGCCAGCGTGAGCGCACCGCACAGGGCGACGAGGCCACCGAACACCCAGAGCGACAGCATTGGGAGCGGCCCCGGCAGGCGATCGGCGATGCCTGCGGGTGAGCGAAAAATTCCGGATCCTACAGTGGATCCGACAAGAACTGCGACGGCGCTCCAGAGGCCGATTCGGCGCGGCAGTGCGGAAGGCATCAACAACGGTACTGCAACGGACGTGGGATGGCGAGTAGCTTTACACTCTGAAATGGAGCTACATCGAGCCCTGTTCTGGGCCTGCCTCGTCATTACCGTCATCGCCGAGCTGCTGATTCTGCGGTCGGCGTTTTTCCCACCAACGGACATGGTACCGGCTGACAACATGCCGAGATCGCCTCGCGTCGTCGAGATGATCTGGGGCGTGTTGCCGGCGGTTGTGCTGGCCGTTGTTTTCTGGATGGCGTGGAGGGCGATGTGAGTATCCCGGAGCCTCGTCGTACCAGGGGCAGGCACGGGGGCAGGCACGGCTCAGAGCTCGGCGACGGGACAGAGCATCGTCGGGGCAGGCACGGGGGCCTGCCCTTACTGCGCAGGTTGGCGTATCTGGCTACGGGGTTGGCGTTTGCGCAGATCGTCTTCGGGGCGATTGTGCGTATCACCGGATCCGGGATGGGGTGCGGCGACCACTGGCCTACGTGCCAGGGTTACCTGTTCCCGCCGCTCGAGCGTCCCGATCTGATCGTCGAGGTGACGCATCGCTACATCGCGGCGACGGTAACTGTCGCGATCATCCTGCTACTCGTCACTGCGATCATGCGCCGCGCCAAGCGTGGTGTCGGCGGACGTGGCGGAGTGTTGCGATCGGCGATGCTGGCGACGGGGCTCGTCCTCGTCGCGGCCGTGTTCGGCGGAATAACGGTCAAGCTGTCGCTCAATCCCTACGTAATCGTCACGCATCTCGCGATCGCGATGACGCTGCTCGCTGTGCTTTCCGTCGCCGTGCTGCGCGCTGGCGGCTGGGGATTCGACGGGACGGAAGTCGCGTCGCCACGAACGTATCGCGCAGCGCGAGCGGGAGTGATCCTTGCCTTTGTCGTTTTGGTGATGGGTGCGCTCACCGCGAATGTGCCCGGCGCCAACGCATCGTGCCAGGGCTTTCCGTGGTGCACCAGTGTGGCCGTGACGGGAGTCCCGCTGTACATCCAGGTGACGCATCGAGTGCTTGCGTTCCTGTTGTTCTTCCACATGATCGGTGTCGCCATTTCGGCGCAGCGCCGGCGTGAATCGAGTCAGGTGCGCGTGGCGGCGTGGCTGGCGCTCGGCGCGATCGTGCTACAGATAGTAGTCGCCGCGGGAATGGTCGAGATGCATCTTCCGCCGGTGTGGCGCTCGCTGCACCAGGCGATGGGCACTCTCGTGTGGCTGTCGATCTTCACGCTTGCTGCGCTGGCGCGGTACTCGCTCGCTGAACACCGCGGCGAAGACGCGACACTTCAGGCCGCAGTGGCGGCGGCGTGAACACCGGCCACGAAATGAACTCCGACGGTTCAGTCTCCGTGACGCGTGAGCGCGGCCATTCGCTTGCGTCCGATCTCCTCGCGCTCACCAAGCCGCGGATCATCTCGCTGCTTCTCGTTACGACCGTGGCCGCGATGTACGTTGCGGGCACGCCAAGCGCGTGGCTCGTGCTGACGGTGTTGCTGGGCGGATATCTGATGGCTGGCGGGGCACATGCCGTCAACATGTACCTCGACCGCGATATCGACGCGCACATGCCGCGCACCAAGCTGCGGCCCATTCCAAGTGGACGGATGGCACCGCGCGCTGTTCTCGCATTCGGAATCCTGCTTGCGACGACGGCGACGGTCCTGCTCGCGCGATACGCGAACGTGCTCACCGCTGCGCTCGCGCTGCTCGGTTTTTATGGCTACGTATTTCTCTACACGCACTGGCTCAAGCGGAGGACGCCGCAGAACATCGTGATTGGCGGCGCGGCGGGTGCAATTCCGCCACTGGTGGGTTACGCCGCGGTAACGGGCAGGCTGGATCTCACGGCGTGGACGCTGTTCCTCATCATATTCTACTGGACGCCGCCACATTTCTGGGCGCTGGCATTGCTCAAGAAGCGCGATTACGGCGCGGCTGGGGTGCCGATGGCGCCGCTGATCTGGGGCGAGAAGCACACCAAGGATCAGATGCTCTGGTACCTGGGCATCATGGTCGCGCTCTCGGTGCTGCCTTTCTGCACGGGTGCATTCGGGGTGTTCTATCTCGTGTCGGCGTTGGCGGTGGCGGCACCGCTCGCATACGGAGTCGTCAAGGTCCGGTGGGGCCGGGACGGTGACGCGACGGCAACCGAGCGATTCGTCTTCATGTATTCGCTGCTGTACCTCGCGCTGTTGTATGCCGCGATGGTTGTGGACCTGCACGTGTTCAGGTAGTGTCAGCGACAACCGTTGACATCGGCGCGCCGAAAGGCGATGCGAAAAAGGACCGTAAGCCGATATCGCCGACGGCGCTTGCGCGACTCTTTCCGCGCGTAAAGCCTTACGCCGGACAGCTGGTTGTCGCACTGGTGTGCCTGCTCGCGGCGAGCGCGGCCGGTCTCGCGTTTCCCGCGATTGTTGCGGTGTTGCTCGACACCGCTTTCCAGCACGGCAACGCGACCTTTCTCAACGAGATAGCGGCCGGACTGCTGCTGCTGTTCGCGGTGCAGGCATCGCTGAACATGGTGCAGGTTTATCTGTTGACATCGACCGCCGAGCGGGTGATTGCGAAGCTGCGCACCGATCTGTTCGCGCACATGGTGCATCTCTCGCCGGGATTCTTCACTGACCGGCGGACAGGCGAGCTGACCAGCAGGCTATCCTCGGACACGAGTGTTCTGCAGACCGTTCTGAGCACGAATCTGTCCGAGTTCACCAGACAGTCGATCTTTCTGATCGGCGCGCTGGTGATGCTCACCGTCAAGCAGCCCGCACTCACGGGGACGACGCTCGCTGTCGTCCCGCTGGTCGTCGGTGCGGCCTTCGTGTTTGGACGAATGTTGCGTCGCGCGAGCACGGGTGTGCAGGACCGGATCGCGGAAGCGACTGGTACGGCGGAGGAGGCGTTCTCGCAGATCCGCATGGTGCAGAGCTTTACAGCCGAGAGCGAGGAGACGCGAAAGTACGACAAGCACCTGTTCGACGTGGTGCGCGCAGCGGTTGATCGCGCCAAGATTCGCGGTGTGTTCTTTGGCGCGCTGACGTTCTTCGGATTCAGCGGAGTGGTCGTTGTTCTCTGGGAAGGCGGACGACTGGTGCTTGCGGGTCAGCTCACTGCCGGTGCACTCGTGTCGTTTCTGTTGTACGCGATGTATGTCGCCGGCGCGGTGGCGTCGCTTGCATCACTGTTCGGCGCGTATCAGGAGGCGGCTGGCGCCGCACACCGCATCTTCGAGCTGATGGACATGACGCCGACCGTGCTCGACCCGATTGCCGCTGTCCCGTTGCCGCGACCGCGAAGGGGCGATGTCGCGCTCGAGCACGTTCATTTCAAATATCAGCCGGAACTGCCCGCGGCACTGCACGACGTATCGCTGCACATCGGTCCCGGCGAAATTGTTGCGTTGGTGGGACCAAGTGGCGCCGGCAAGACGACCGTTGCGTCGCTGTTGCCGCGCTTCTGGGACGTAACGGGCGGGCGCATAACGTTCGACGGGATCGACATCCGCGATCTCTCGCTCAGGGATCTGCGTGAATCGATCGGCGTGGTTCCACAGGAGCCGACGTTGTTCAGCGGCACCATTCGGGACAACATCGCGTATGCTCTCGCGGGAAATTCCGTCGCTGTACCCGACTCGGCGATCGAATCAGCCGCGCGTGCGGCCAACGCGCACGAGTTCATCGTGCGGCTGCCGCAGGCGTACGATACGGCGGTTGGCGAGCGAGGAGTGAAGCTTTCGGGCGGCCAGAGGCAACGCCTTGCAATCGCCCGCGTATTCCTCAAGGACCCCGCGCTGGTCATTCTTGATGAGGCGACCTCGAGCCTCGACTCCGAGAGCGAGCGGCTCGTGGAGGAGGCGATGGAAGAGCTGCTGCGTGGACGGTCCACACTGATCATCGCGCACAGGTTGTCGACCGTTCTGCGCGCGGATCGCGTCGTTGTGCTGGAGCATGGACACGTCGTGGAGACCGGCAGTCATGCGGATCTGCTCGACGCTGAGGGAATGTACGCAAAGCTGTACCGCGGCCAGTTTCGTGCCGGTGACCGCGTAGCACTCGAAAGCATGTAGCGATCGCGACGTGAGTCCGACAGTCGCTACCGCATGATCGAATCGTAGCTGTACGTCCACTCACGGAGGTTTCGTTGTTTCGACAGAGCTCGTCCCCGCAGTCGCAATCCCATCACGTATCGGTGCTCATCGCGCTTCCGGCGTTTTTGTGCACACTTGCAGCAACCGCTCCCGCACAAGCGCAGAACGGTCCCGCAGCGGCGCAGCCCGGAGCACGACAGCTTCGGCAATTCACCAGTGTAGCGATCTCACCGGACGGACAGCACCTGGCGTGGATCGGTCCGGATTCACCCGGTGGTGCCGGAATCGCAGTGGAGATTGCGGGGAACGGCGGCAGGGCCGCGCCCACGTCAGTCGCGCTACCGGACGCTGACCGTGGAAGCATGTCGGATCTCGCATGGTCGGCCGACAGCAGGCAGTTCCTGATACGCGCGACGGCGAACCACGGTACGCCTGCGCTCTACGTCGCGCCGGCGACGGGCGGCACCGCGCGCCGCGTTGCTACCATTACAGGATCGGTGCATGATGCGCGCTTCTCACCCGATGCATCGCGTATCGCGGTGCTGTATTCCTCTCCGTCGGAGGAGGCGAACGGACCGACCCAGGCGACGCCGCGCGATACCGGCGCCATGGACACGCACGTAGACAGGCAGCATCTCGCAATCGTGGATGTTGCGACCGGGAAGCTGAAAATCATCTCGAAGCCGGATCTGTACGTGTACGAGTACGACTGGTCGCCAAACGGTAAGGAATTTGTGGTGAGCGCCGCCAACGGGTCCGGCAACAACAACTGGTGGGTTGCGCGTCTCGATGGAATCGATGCAACGACGGGAGCTGAACGAGCAATCGCGAAGCCCACGGTACAGATCGCGCAACCCACCTGGTCTCCCGACGGAAGACAGATCGCGTTCATTGGCGGACTCATGAGCGATCAGGGCTCAACGGGCGGCGACATTTACGCAGTTCCCGCGGCCGGTGGGGTTGCGCGTGACATTACCCCGAACATCACGGTGTCGGCAGGAGCGTTCAGATGGCGCGGGCCCGAGTCGATTCTCGCGACCATGTGGTCGCACGGCGGATCCGAGATCGCCACCGTCGATGCGCGCACCGGTGCTACCACTGCGTTATGGTCGGCGGATGAAACAATCGCCGCCGGAAGGGCGCGAGGGCTCCCGGTCGTTTCGGCGAGCTCGAATGGAGCGACCGTCGCGCTCGTGCGCGAATCCTTGAGCACACCGCCGGAGATCTGGGTGGGGCCGGTGGGTCACTGGACCGAGATCACGCATGTCAACAGTGGTGTGACTCCGGCCTGGGGCAAGGCGGCGAGCGTCCACTGGCGCAGCGACAAGTTCAACGTGCAGGGGCTGCTCATCTATCCGCGCGACTTCGACGCGAGCAAGCATTATCCGATGATCGTGTACATCCACGGCGGGCCCTCCTCGGCGTTCGCGCAGACGTTTATCGACGCTTCGGCGGAACAGGCGGTGCTGTCGCGCGCGGGCTACTTCGTGTTCATGCCAAATCCACGCGGGAGCTACGGTCAGGGCGAGGCATTCACGAAGGCGAACGTGAAGGATTTCGGCTACGGCGACCTGCGTGACGTGATGGCGGGCGTCGATACAGTGATCGCGCGATACCCCGTCGATTCAAAGCGGCTCGGCGTAACCGGCTGGAGTTACGGCGGCTTCATGACGATGTGGACCGTGACGCAGACGAATCGCTTCAAGGCGGCTGTCGCCGGCGCCGGTATATCGAACTGGCTCAGCTACACGGGCGAAAACCAGATCAGTGAATGGATGGTGCCATTCTTTGGCGCGACCGCGTACGATGATCCGGCAGTCTACGCCAGGAGCTCACCGATCAACTTCATCTCGCACGCAAAGACGCCGACGTTGATCATCGTGGGCGAGCGCGATGCGGAGTGCCCTTCACCGCAATCGTTCGAGTTCTGGCGTGGATTGCAGCATGTGGGCGTGAAAACGCAGCTGGTCGTGTACCCGGACGAGGGACATCACTTCGCCAATCCGGTGCATCAACGCGACATGCTCAACCGGTCTGTCGCCTGGTTCAACACGTACCTGAAATAGCTTCGTCACTGCGGATGGAACTGCAGGCTCGCGGTCGCAGTTCCATTCGCGCTGACGGTAACGGTCCCATCCACGATTCCGAGCATTGGATGCCATGCCCGGATGTGGTGGACGCCAGGCGGGACGCTATCCA
>Ga0134128_10003405_pt1 | contig 19455 bp, 14 predicted proteins | sample KB31754_FD_96462 | JGI IMG/M metagenome (GOLD analysis project Ga0134128, IMG submission 96462) | Terrestrial soil microbial communities with excess Nitrogen fertilizer from Kellogg Biological Station, Michigan, USA - KB3-175-4 | ecosystem: Environmental > Terrestrial > Soil > Unclassified ...
GCGGGCACCAGCTGGGCCAGGATGCCGGCCAGCTTGCGGCCGTTGGCAACCACGTCGTTGGGCCACTTCAGGACGGCGGGCACCCCGGCAACGGAGCGGACGGCCTCGCAGAGCGCCACGCCGGCAAGGATGGAAAGCCAGCCGTAGCCGGCCGGATCAAAAGCGGGCGCGCCGGCGTGTGCGGCGGGATCGCCCGGGCGGAACAGGACGCTGGAAATCATGGCGGAACCGGCGGGAACCTCCCACACCCGGTCCAGGCGGCCCTTGCCGGCAATTTGGGAATCGGCAATGAGCACGCTCAAATCCGGCCAGTCGGCGGGGCGGGCTGCGGCGCCGGCGGCAAGGTCCGCATTGGAGGAGCCCAGTTGCGCCACCACGTCCACGCGCCGGAACGCCCCCGCGGGATGGGTCAGTGCCTGGAGAAGGGAGCCCTCATCCAGTGCGGGAAGTGTGCGGCTCATGGAATCAATCCTATCCGCCTGCCGGGATGCCCCGTGGCACGCAGGCGGGAGTGGTCCCCCGGAATCGCTCCCGTGGGGAGCTGGGAAAAGTTGCCTGTGGTCTTTGTAGGGTTTCTACACAGTCGGGTGGCAATACCGTCATTAGACTGTCAGTAGTGTTTGCCCTTTTGTGCAGTTCCCACTTAAGGAACAGCTTGTTGCCACCTACCGAGCCGGAGTACCTATGAGCCACGACCTTTCGACAACTGCAGGCAAAATTGCCGATTTCCGGGACCGGCTGGCCCAGGCTGCGGTTCCGTCCGGTGCGGCCGCCGTCGAAAAGCAGCATGCGAAGGGCAAGCACACGGCCCGCGAGCGCATTGACCTGCTGGTGGATCCGGACTCGTTCGTGGAATTTGACGCCTTGGCCGTGCACCGCTCGCACGCCTTCGGCATGGAGAAGAAGAAGCCGCTGGGCGACGGCGTGGTCTCCGGCTACGGCACCGTGGACGGGCGCCTGGTGGCCGTGTACAGCCAGGACTTCAGCGTCTACGGCGGCTCGCTGAGCCAGGTCAACGGCGAAAAGATCGTCAAGGTCCAGGAATTTGCGCTGCGCAACGGCTGCCCGGTGGTGGGCATCAACGACGGCGGCGGGGCCCGCATCCAGGAGGGCGTGGCCTCGCTGGCCATGTTCGCTGACATCTTCCGCAACAACGTCCACGCCTCCGGGGTGGTCCCGCAGATCTCCCTCATCATGGGCCCGTGTGCCGGCGGCGCCGCGTACTCCCCCGCGCTGACCGACTACGTGGTGATGGTGGACAAGACAAGCCACATGTTCATCACCGGCCCCGACGTGATCAAGACGGTCACGGGCGAGGACGTGGACATGGAAACCCTGGGCGGCGCCCGCCAGCACAACACCACCACCGGCACGTCCGCCTACCTCGCCACGGATGAGGCCGACGCCGTCGAGTTTGTGCGCGAACTCCTGGACTTTTTGCCCTCCAACAACCTGGCCGAGGCGCCCGTCGCCGAGCATGAGCAGGAACTGGAGCACGACGACGGCGACCTGGCCCTGGATGCCCTCATCCCGGACTCCGCCAACCACCCCTACGACATGCGGGCCGTGATCGAGCAGGTCCTGGACGACTCCCACTTCCTGGAAATGCAGTCCCTGTACGCCCCGAACGTGATCATCGGCTACGGGCGGATCGAGGGCCACACGGTGGGCATCGTGGCGAACCAGCCCATGCAGTTCGCCGGCACCCTGGACATTGCGGCCTCGGAAAAGGCCGCCCGCTTTGTACGGAACTGCGACGCCTTCAACATCCCCATCATCACCCTGGTGGACGTCCCCGGCTTCCTGCCCGGCAAGGACCAGGAATTCCAGGGCATCATCCGCCGCGGCGCCAAACTGCTCTACGCCTACGCCGAGGCCACCGTGCCGAAGCTGACCGTCATCACGCGCAAGGCCTACGGCGGAGCGTACATCGTGATGGGGTCCAAGAAGCTCGGCGCGGACCTGAACCTGGCCTGGCCCACCGCCCAGATCGGCGTCATGGGCGCCCAGGGCGCCGTGAACATCCTCTACCGCCGCGACCTCGCCGCAGTGCAGGCCGACGGCGGCGACGTCGAGGCCCGCCGCGCGGAGATCGTGCGCAGCTACGAGGATGAACTGCTCAACCCCTACCAGGCCGCCGAACTCGGCTACGTGGACGCCGTCATCGCCCCCTCCGACACCCGCATCCAGCTCATCAAGGGCCTGCGCGCCGTCCGCGACAAGCGGGCCAGCCTGCCCGCCAAGAAGCACGGGAACATCCCGCTGTGAGCAACGAACAAGGGACGCCGCCTGACCGGCATTTTCCGGCTGGGCCCACGGGCGCGAGGGACCCGTTGCGAGCTCGCGAGCAAGGGGAGCGTCCGGGGACTATCCGTCGCACGGCCGCGGGCGGCCTAAGCTCCTCCTTTACGTCGCCTACAAAAATGCCGGCTCAGGCGGCTGCAATCGAGCCGGAGCCCCTGCTCTCGGTGACCCACGGAAACCCGACGGCCGAGGAACTGGCCGCGGTGACCGCCGTCGTGCTGGCCCTGCAGGGCGGTCAGCAAGCGGCGCCGAAGCGGCCGTCGGCACAAGCCTGGGCGCGCCGGGCGCAGCTGCACCTCCCGCCCCGGCCGGGCGCCGGGGCCTGGCGGCGGTCCGGGCGCTAAGCCTTCCCGACAGCCTTCGGGCGGGCGCCGCGCTCGCGCAGCAGGTGGGTGATGGTGTCGAGCGAGTTGGCGATCCTGTCCGCGGCATCCAGGACGGCCAGCTGGACGGTTTCGGCCTGCGCAGGGTCGCGCTCCATGGTGTCCTTGAGCGCCAGGTAGGAAGCGCGCAGCGCCACTGCGGCCCGCGGCGGCGTCCCCGCAGCCACGGCCGTTTCACAGGCCTTCAGGGTGGCCTCGCAGTCTGCCATGAACGGCGCCAGCTGGTGCATGAGCCCCTCCACGGGCTGCTGCCCGGCCCGCAGCGACAGCCTCGCGGCGTCCACCACCATGGCCGCCTGGATCAGCAGGTGGCTCTGCACCACCACCCCTTCGCCGGTGAAAAGCGTGGTGTGGCCCGCCACCGGTTCGGCCCGGGTCCGCTCCACGGAGGCCTGGGCGTTGGAACGGGCCAGCCGGGCCCGGATGCGGGCGGAGTCGATCCTCTCCTTGTTCGGTGCGGGATCGGTGATGGCCACCAGGTAGTGCCGGTAGGCGCCCAGGAGCTCGGCAATGCGGGCCGGCAGGAACGTCCGTTCCCAGGCGGGCCACGCCACCGTGGCGGCAACGGCCAGGATGCCCGCCACCACGGTGTCCAGGAGGCGGGGCAGGGCCACGGCCCCGGCGGGTATCCCGGCCAGGTCCAGGAGGGACACCAGGTACGCGGCCGTCCAGATGCCCATGAAGAACGCATTGGGCGCCCCGGAAAGCCGCACCCCGAAAACGAACACCACAATGAGCACCACGTTCCCCAGCGGGTTCCCGGCACCCAGCAGGAACGTGGCGGCCGTGCCAATGCCCAGCCCCACCAGCGTTCCGGCCAGCCGCGCGCTGGTGCGGTGCAGGGTGGCGGCAAAGTCGGGCCGCAGGAGCAGCAGCACCATGAGCGGGATCCAGTAGCCCCTGTCACTGCCGGGCAGCAGCCGGGCCAGCCAGTCCGTGGCCGCCACCAGCACGGTGAGCCGGATCGCATGCCGGGCCACGGCCGAGTCCAGCCGCAGGTTGGCGCGCAGGATGCCCAGCGGCGCCTGGAGCGAGACCCGCACCCCGCCCACCTTGGCCGGGGTCTCCGCCACGCGGCCCTCCACGGCGCCCGGGGTCACCATGCGGGCGCAGGCCCGCAGCTGCCCGGCCAGGGCCCTGGCGTGCAGGGAGGCAAAGCGGCCGGTGGGCGAATCCGGGTGGCGGCCCATGACCTCGCCCAGCCGGGCCGCCGCCTCGGCGACCGGCGCCAGGACAGCGTCGTCGAAAACCGTGCCCTTGCGCAGCGAAGCGGAAACCGCGTCCAGCGCAAGGCCTGCCTCACGCAAAAGCCGGCGGACGGCGTCGTGCTGGTCCTGTGCCGCGGCCCGCTCAAACCGTTCCAGGCAGTAGCCCAGGGCCATGACTTCCAGCCGGATCCTTTCAGCCTCGTCCATGAGTCCCCGGTAGGAGCGCATGCTGGGACCCTGCCCGTGGCCGAAGCCGGTGATGGTGGCCCGGGCCGTGTCCAGCAGCACGCCGGCACCGGGCGCGGTCATCTTGGGGTGTTCGGAACGGGTCCGGCCGGCCAGCCCTTCGTAGAGGTCCGCGAGGACGGCGCGTTCGGGCGCGTGGCGGTGCAGCGGCCAGCCGGCAATGGCCAGCAGGCTCTGCAGCAGCCCGGCTGCGGTGATGACGGCGGCAATCTGCAGGGCGGCGGCCGGCGGCATGGGAAAGCGGTTGAGCACAATGGCCACTGCGGTGGCGGCCGTGCCCACCTGCGCCACATTCGGCCCCAGCGAAAGCAGCATGCCCGTGGCAAACGCAAACGCGGCCACGAGCAGCACGGAGAGCGCCGGCGAATTCCCGCACAGCACCGACAGGCCTCCGCCCAGCCCGGCGGCCAGGGACGTCATGCCCATCCGGGCCAGCCGCAGCCGGTAGCTGCCGGGCCTGTCGGCAAACGCGGCGAACAGCGCGCCCACGGCTCCGAACACGGCGATCGGGGCCTGGCCCAGCACCACGCCCAGGACCAGCGGAATGCCCACCCCCACGGCGTTGCGCGCCGCAACCACGGGGTCCGACTGGGAAAAATCGAGCCGCAGCGACTTCTTCAGCGTCGCTGCCACGGCCTGAACGGTGGACACGAAATCCAGTATGCCAGCCGGGCGCGGCGGCGGCCGCTAGGCTCGGTTCCATGACTGTTGACGAAACGCCCCTGACCCGCACGCCCAGCGCCATTGACGCCGCCGCCAACGCCTACACGGCCCGGCTGTTGGAACTTGATCCCGGCTTCGCCACCGAGCTGGGGCTGCCCGGCCACGAAACCGAGTACCGCGATTTTTCCCCGTCCGGCCTGGCCGCTTCCGCCCAGGCCGCCCGCCAGGCCCTCGACGCGCTGGCCGGCCTGGAGGCCGTGGACAGTGTTGACACCGTCACGCTGCACGCAATGCGCGAACGGCTGGGACTGTCCCTGGAGCTCGACGCCACGGGCTGGCCGCTGGCTGACCTGAACAACATTGCCTCCCCCGCCCAGGAAATCCGGGCCATCTTTGACCTGATGCCCACCGCCACCGTGGCCGACTGGGAGCACATTTCCGGCCGCCTGGCCAACGTCCCGTCCGCGGTTTCCGGGTACATTTCCTCCCTGCGGGCGGGAGCTGTGCGCGGCCTGGTTGCCGCGCGCCGCCAGGTTTCCACCGTGATTGGGCAGTGCGAGCGCCACGCCGCCGCGGACGGCTTCTTTGCAGCCCTGGCGGCGGGGGCTAAGGTTACTTCCCCTGCTTCTGCTGCTGCCGCTTCCGCTTCCGCGGACGACGCCGGCACCTCCCTCCCGGCCGAGCTCGCCACTGCGCTGGCCGGGAACGCGGAGCTGGCGCGCGCAGCGTACGGCACGCTGGTGACGTACCTGCGCGATGAGCTGCTGCCCGCGGCCCCCGCCAAGGACGCCGTGGGACGGGAACGCTACGCGCTGGCGTCGCGGGAATTCCTGGGCTCCGCCGTCGACCTTGAAGAAACGTACGCCTGGGGCGTGGCCGAGCTGGACCGGATCATTGCCGAGCAGGAGGCGGTGGCGGAACTCATCAAGCCCGGCGCCACGGTTGAGGAGGCCAAGGCGGTGCTCAATGCGGACCCCGCCCGGGCGCTGCACGGCACCGATGAGCTGGTCGCGTGGATGCAAAAGCTCTCCAACGCCGCGGTGGCCGATTTGGCCGGCTCCCAGTTCGACATCCCGGAGATCATGCGCACCCTGGAGTGCAAAATTGCCCCCACGCAGGACGGCGGCATCTATTACACGGGGCCCTCGGACGACTTCTCCCGGCCCGGCCGCATGTGGTGGTCGGTGCCCGAGGGTGAGGATTCCTTCACCACCTGGGCCGAAACCACCACGGTCTACCACGAGGGCGTGCCCGGCCACCACCTGCAGGTGGCCACGGCCACGTACCAGCGCGGGCTGCTGAACAACTGGCGCCGCAACGCCTGCTGGGTTTCCGGGCATGGCGAGGGCTGGGCGCTCTACGCCGAACGGCTCATGGACCAGCTGGGCTACCTGTCCGATCCGGGCGACAAGATGGGCATGCTGGACGGCCAGCGTATGCGCGCGGCACGCGTGGTGTTTGACATCGGCGTGCACCTGGAACTTCCCGTCCCGGCCCGTTGGGGCTCAGGGACGTGGACGGCGGAGGCCGGTTTGGAGTTCCTGCGCGCCAACCTGGACATCTCCGCCGGACAGCTGGACTTTGAGTTCCACCGCTACCTCGGGTGGCCGGGCCAGGCGCCGTCGTACAAGATCGGCCAGCGGCTGTGGGAGGAAATCCGCGACGCCCGCGCACTGCGTGACGGTGCCGCGTTTTCTCTGCGCGATTTCCACACGCAGGCGCTGAACCTGGGCTCCGTGGGCCTGGACACCCTGAAGGCGGCGCTGCTGGGCTCGTAGCTGGGGTGGTCACTTCCGGCTGGGGCAAAACCCACGCCGGGTTTTGCCCCGGGTGTAGCGGGGGCCGAACTGGGTCCGGGTTTTGCCCCAGCGAACAGTGCAACGGTTGTCAACCCTGCCGGCCCGCGTTCACGGCGAAGGCGGGCACCCCGGCCAGCCGTCCGCCGTCGACCGCCATCACGGTGCCGGTGACGAAACTGGACTGCTCCGAGCACAGCCACACGGCGGCCGCTGCCACATCCTCCACCCGGCCCACGCGTCCCAGCGGAACGGCGGCGGCCGCCATCTGCTGGGCCCGGGGCCCCGCCGCGGCGAGGTGGTCGGTGAGGATGGGGCTGGGCGCGATGGCGTTGACCCGGATGCCGGCGGCTGCATAGTCCAGTGCGGCCACCCGGGTCAGCCCGCCCACCCCGAATTTTGAGGCCACGTAGCCGGCCAGGCCACTCACGCCCTGTTCGCCGGCGGTGGAGGACATGTTGACGATGGCGCCGACGCCGGGGTTTAGCTGCATGAGCCGGAGCTCGTATTTCAAGGCCAGGAACACCCCGCGCAGGTCCACGGCCAGGGCGCTGTCGAACTCGGCCGAGTCCCAATCCGCCAGGGGTGCCGGGGGCCTGCCGCCGCCGGCAAAGTTGTTGACGGCGGCGTCAAGTCGGCCGTAGCGGTTCCGCACTTCATCCAAAAGTCCGACGACGGCGGCCTCGTCACGGACGTCCACGGGCAGGGCCAGGGCGCTCCCGCCGGCCGCCTCAATCTCCGCAACGCGCAGGGCAAGCGCCGCCTGGTCGCGTGCGGCGAGCACCACCGCGGCGCCGGCCTCCGCGAAGGCCGCCGCAATGGCGGCCCCGATGCCGCGGCTTGCACCCACCACCAGCGCCACCTTGCCGGCCATTGCCTGGGAATTGCTGCTGTTCATGACTGTGCCCTCCGTGCCGCGGTCGTCCCGGCTGGGGCACCGCCGGGATCGTGGCTGCCGGGGATCCGGTTGGCGGCGGCCCGGTTCACGGGCAGCAGGAAGCCGATGGCGACAAGCCACAGCATGCCGGCGAAACGGCCGATCGGCAGGAGGAATTGCAGCGGCTCCAGTCCGAGGGAGAGAAAGCTGAGCTCGGACAAGGCGGCGACCACCAGCCCGGCCCAGGCCAGCCAACGCGGGACGAACTTGAGGATCAGCGCGGGCACGGCCAATCCGGCCACAAGCAGTCCGAGGCCCACCACAAATCCCACGCCCCCGGTGGCGAAGGCCAGGAACGCAAGCGCATGGGTCAGCGTGATGTCGGTGGTGATTTCCGGGCGGCTCAACAGCCAGGTCAGCAGCCCCGAGAACATCAGGAAAATGGCCGCCGCGATGCCGCCAAAATAGCCGATGGCGGGGCCTGGAACCTTGATGCCGAGCCGGAGCTGGCGCGCGTAAACGGTGGCTGAGAAAATCCCCAGGGGCACCGCGGAGCCAAAGAGCAGCAGGCCCTGCACACGGGCGGCTGCGACATTGTCACGGTAGAACTGGGCCACATCCGCGGCTGGTGCAAACGGCGACACAAACGTGCGTCCGCCGGAGAGCACTCCGGCCAGTATCAGCGAAAGCAGGAAAATGCCCAGGCTTACGGCGGCAAGTATGCCCGGGTGCGGCCCGCCCTGCCGCTTCCGCCCACTTGTTGACCTTGTTAAAGGCGCTGCCTCCGGTCCGGTTGTGGTCTCTTCCGTCATGGCTGAAATCATCCTCCTGGAATTAATGCGATAAGAAAATGATTCATCTATTGAATCATTCTGTCAAGCATGTATTCTGGAGGCATGGCACCATCACCCCACGGCAGGCCGCACCGCACGGCGTTCCTGCTGTCACAGCTCGGCTCACTGTCCGCGTCCCGCTTTGCCGAGCGGACCAGGGAGCTGGGCCTGACCCCGAGCGACGCCGGCACGTTGCGGTTGATTGGCCGTAACCCGGGCCTGAGCCAGCGCGTCCTGGCGGACAGGCTGGGTGCCGTCCCCAGCCGGGTGGTGCCCCTGCTGGACTCGCTGGAAACCCGGGGGCTGGTTGAACGGGTGCGCAGCAGCACCGACCGACGCAACTACGAGCTGCACCTGACGGGCGCCGGCCAGGCCCTGCTGGGCAGGCTGCGCGACGTCGCCCAGGATCACGAGGGCGAACTGCTGGCGCCCCTCACCCCGGAGGAGTCCGATGAGCTGGCACGGCTGCTGGCCCGGCTGGCCGAAGGGCACGGTGTGGACGTGGAGGCACACCGGGACACGGGGCGCTGAGCCCACCGCGCACGCAGGCCGCAGGCCGCAGGCCGCAGGCCGCACACCAGCCGTAACACAGTGAATTGGCATCCGTAACAGGGGGAAACACTAATTTTCGGGTGCTATTCTCCGCCGCCTACGGTTGTCCCATGACTTCCTCCGCATCCACCACCAAGGCCCCGCGCCTGCCCCGCTGGGCCGGCAACTTCGGCGTCCAAATCATCGCCGGCCTCATTGCCGGCCTGGTCCTGGGCCTGCTTGCCCGGAACCTGGGCGGCGACCCCTTGAAGGACCCCAACGCCCTCACCGCCACGCTGACCATCATCGGCTCCAGCTACGTTTCACTGCTCAAGGCAGCCGTGGTGCCCCTGGTATTCACCGCCGTCGTCTCCTCAATTGCCAATCTCCGCCAGGTGACGAACGCCGCGCGCCTGGCCTGGAACACGCTCCTCTGGTTCGCCATCACTTCCCTCATCGCCGTGACAGTGGGCATCGTGCTCGGCCTGGTGTTCCAGCCCGGCGCCGGCACCGGCCAGGCCCCGCCCAAGGACTACTCCGGCAAGACGGGCGACTGGTGGGCGTTCCTCACCGGCCTGTTCCCCTCCAATTTCCTGGGCCTCGAGGCGTCCACCAAGGCGGGCGACGCCGGCGCCCTCGCCACCAGCGTCAACTTCAACGTGCTGCAGGTGCTGGTGATCGCCATCGCGATCGGCATCGCCGCCCTGAAGGTGGGCAAGGCCGCCGACCCGTTCCTGAAGCTGAACGGCTCCGCCCTGGCCGTCATCCAGAAGGTGCTGTGGTGGATCATCCGCCTGGCCCCCATCGGCACAGTGGGCCTGATCGGCAAGGCCGTTTCCACCTACGGCTGGACCACCATGGGCGCGCTGGGCAAGTTCTCCATCGCGATCTACGTGGGCCTGGTCATCGTCCTGTTCGTGGTCTACCCGGTCCTGATCAAGTCACACGGCCTTTCCGTCAAGCAGTACTTTTCCGGCGTGTGGCCGGCCGTCCAGCTGGGCTTCGTTTCCCGCTCCTCCATCGGCACCCTGCCCCTGACCGAACGCGTCACCGAACGCAACCTGGGCGTGCCCCGCGCCTACGCCTCCTTCGCCGTGCCGCTGGGCGCCACCACCAAGATGGACGGCTGCGCAGCGATCTACCCGGCCGTCGCCGCCATATTCGTGGCACAGTTCTTCGGCATCCACCTGGACCTGGGCCAGTACCTGCTGATCGTGCTCGTGTCGGTGCTGGGCTCCGCGGCAACCGCCGGAACCACGGGCGCCGTCGTGATGCTCACGCTCACGCTCTCCACGCTGGGACTTCCGCTGGCCGGCGTCGGACTTTTGCTGGCCGTGGACCCCATCCTGGACATGGGCCGCACCGCCATCAACGTCGCGGGCCAGGCGCTGGTGCCCACCATCGTGGCCAAGCGCCAGGGCATCCTCAATGAGGAGCTGTACAACGCGCCGCGCAACGGCAACCCCTTTGCCGACGACAGCACCGTGCCCGCTGGGGACTTCGCCGCCACCGGGAAGAACGACGCCGGCCGGCCGGGTTCCCGGGAGGAACTCGCCAACGCCTGACCCGGCTTGGGCACGGCCCCGGCGGTCCCGTAGGATTTTTTCCAGATCACACTGGCGACGGCCGCGGCTTGGGCCGGACATCGAAAGGCAGCTGCATGATTATCGTTACCACCAATGACCTCCCCGGCTACAAGATTGACGCCGTCTTTGGCGAGGTCATGGGCCTGACGGTGCGCTCGCGCCACATCGGCGCCCAGTTCACGGCGAGCTTCCGGTCCATCGGCGGCGGCGAGCTCCCGGAAATGACCAAGGCCCTGTACGAAAGCCGGCAGGAAGTGGTGGCGCGCATGGTCACCGAGGCACAGGCCAAGGGTGCCAACGCCATTGTCGCAACACGCTTTGACACCTCGGAAATGGGCCAGACCTGGACTGAGGTATGCGTCTACGGCACGGCAGTCTTTGCCATTCCGCTGGCCGAGGGCCAGCCCGGATCCACCGGCCAGTCCGCCTACCTGGCAGCCAACCCGCAGGTGCAGTAGCCTGCCGGCGGCCGGGCGCGTTTCGGCTGTCCGCGGGGCAGTTTTGGGTGGGTGTGCAGCATTAAAGCACACCCACCTTTTAATTTGCATGGAGTGCAAACTTGCACTTAGTGTAGTTGTGTGACAACTTCCACCGACTCCCCCTCCCGCCGCGAACTCAACAAGGCTGCCACCCGCGAAGCCATTGCCGGGGCCGCCCTGGACTTCCTGCGCACCCGGGCGCTCAATGAGTTCACGGTCGACGACGTCGCCGCCGCCGCGGGTGTTTCCCGCCGCACCTTCTTCAACTACTTCTCCTCCGTCGAGGCAGCCGTGGCCAGCTTCACGCAGCGATATCTCGACACCGTCATTGCCGAGCTTGAGGCCCGACCGGCCGAGGAGCCGATCCTGGAATCCGCGCTCTACGCGCTGTCCGCCGTCGGCAGTCCCCGAGACCTGGCCATGTTGGCCGAAACCTTCGCCCTGACCCAGGACCCGGCCCTGGGCCGCTTCCAGTTGCAGGCCTGGGATGAGTGCAGCGTCAAGATCACCGATGTGGCCCGGCACAGGCTGCCCCCCGGCACCGACGAACTGTACATCAACGCACTGGTGGGGGCCGTCGTCGGCAGTTGCCGATCCGCCTTTGCCGTGTGGTTCAGCCGGCGGGGGCCGGACACCTCCCAGGAGTCGCTCGCTTACCTGCGTGAGCTGCTGGCGACCACCATTTCCCTCATCCGCAGCGGCTTCACAGCCTAAGCTCCCCGTTCACCCGCCCCTCCCCGGCACCCATCAATAAGGACTCATCATGGCTCTTTGGCTTTACCGACTTGGCCGCTTCTCGGCCCACCGCGCGTGGCTGGTGATTTCCGCATGGGTGCTCATCCTGGGCATGGTGGGCGGTGCGGCGGCGCTGTTCATGGGCACCATGTCCAACAATTTCCAGATCCCCGGCACTGAAACGCAGCAGATGGCGGACAAGCTCAAGGCCGACCTTCCCGAGGCGTCCGGCGGCTCCGGCGCGGTGGTCTTCACCACCACCAACGGCCAAAAGTTCACGCCCAGCCAGGAAAAGGCCGTCTCGGCAGCCCTGCAAACCGTGACGACCGTGCCCACCGTCAAGGGCGTCATTGACCCGTTCACCACGGCGGCAACCCTGGCCGATGCCAAGGCCAAGCTCACGGACGGCTCCAAGCAGCTCAGCGCCGGCGAGGCCCAGCTGGCCGACGGCAAAAAGACCCTTGACGCCACCAGCGCCCAGTTGGCCGGCGGCCAGGCGAAGCTCGACGCCGGCCAGGCCCAGTTGGATGCCAAAAAGTCACAGCTTGCCGCACTGCCGGCCGGATCGCCTCAGGCCGCCGCAGCATCCGCCCAGCTCAGCGCCGGGCAGGCACAGCTGGACGCGCAAAAGGCTCAGCTCAGCGCCGGTCAGGCACAGCTTGCCGCCGGACAGGCCAAATATGAAGCCTCCGTCAAGGAGCTGTCGGCCAAGAAGTCCGAGCTCGCCACGGGGATCCGCTCCGCTGACGCTGCAGCCGGGCTGAAGTTCGTTTCCGACAACGGCAAGGCCGCCATCGGGCAAATCCAGTTCACCGAATCCATGAACGGCGTCACCCCGGCCAACCGCCAGCTGGTCCAGGACCGGCTGAACACGCTGGACTCCAGCGGGATCACCGTCTCCTACAGCAAGGAAATCACCGAGGACGTCTCGGCCCTGTTCGGTGCAGCGGAAGCCATCGGCATCGCCGTCGCCGCAGCCGTGCTGATCATCATGCTCGGCACCCTGATCGCCGCGGGCCTGCCCCTGGTCATGGCCATAGTGGGTGTGGCCATTGGCGTGGGCGGCACCATGGCCCTGACGGGCGTGATTGAAATGTCCTCCATTTCCCCCATGCTGGCCCTGATGCTTGGCCTCGCAGTGGGCATCGACTACTCGCTGTTCATTGTGAACCGGCACCGCCAGCAGCTCTTCGAGGGCATGTCAATGCGTGAATCCATTGCCAAGGCCACCGGCACCTCCGGCAACGCCGTGCTCTTTGCCGGGCTGACCGTGGTGATCGCACTGGCCGCCCTTTCCGTGACAGGGCTGCCGTTCCTGTCCGTGCTGGGCCTGGCCGCGGCTGCCACGGTTGCGGTGGCCGTGCTGATTGCGCTGACATTGACCCCGGCCATCCTTTCCCTCATGGGCCGCCGGGTGATTTCCAAGCGTTCCTGGGCCAAGCATGAAAAGGTTCGCCAGGCGCACGACGCCGCCGCGGCCTCGCTCTCCGCCAGCGAGACGGCCCGCCACGACGACGCCGCGAACATCCGCAAGAGCGCCCGCGGTTGGGGCGGGCTCGTCACCAAGCACCCTGTCATTTCGCTTGTCACGGCCGTCCTGGCCCTGGCAGTCATCGCCATCCCGGCCGCCGGCCTCCGGCTGGCACTGCCCGACGGCGGCTCCGAACCGGTGGATTCCAGCGCGTACCATGCGTACACCATTACTGGCACCAACTTTGGCGAGGGCATGAACGGGCCCATCATCGTGGTGGGCTCCCTCCCGGCCGGGCTCGACCAGGCCCAGGCCACCGCGCTGAACCTGGACGTGGCCGACCAGCTCCGGAAGGTGCCCAACGTCAAGGCAGCCATCCCGGTTTCGGTCAGCAAGAACTTCCAGACGGCCGTCTACCAGGTGATCCCCGCCGAAGGCCCCGCCAGCGCCAGCACCGTGCAGGTGGTCCACGACCTCCGGGCCGAAGGGGCCGCCATCAAGGCAGACCACAACGTCACCATTGGCCTGACCGGGCAGACAGCCGCCAACGTCGATGTCTCAGCCAAGCTGGGAGCGGCGCTGCCGCCCTACCTGGCCATCGTCGTCGGGCTGTCCCTGATTCTGCTCATCCTCGTATTCCGTTCCATCCTTGTTCCTGTCCTGGCAACCGCCGGATTCCTCCTGTCCCTGGTCGCGGCGTTTGGCGGCGTGGTGGCCGTGTACCAGTGGGGCTGGCTGGGAGGCATCTTCGACGTGGCCAATCCCAGCGCGGTGCTCAGCTTCCTGCCAATCATCCTGATCGGCGTGCTGTTCGGGCTGGCCATGGACTACCAGGTGTTCATTGCCTCCGGAATGCGCGAGGCCTTTGTCCACGGGCAGGACGCCAAGCAGGCCGTCCGGACCGGCTTCCAGCACGCGGCACCCGTGGTCACGGCCGCGGCGATCATCATGACCAGCGTGTTCTCCGGGTTCATCTTCTCCCATCTGACCATGGTGCGCCCGCTTGGATTTGCCTTGGCGTTCGGCGTTTTGATCGACGCGTTTGTGGTCCGTATGACCATCATCCCCGCCGCCATGCACCTCTTGGGCAAATCCGCGTGGTGGATCCCGAAATGGTTGAATAAAGTGCTCCCGGATGTGGATGTGGAGGGAGCAAAGCTGGTGGCGCTGACGGACTCGGCCCCTTCGCACGGCAGGCATGTGGAGCCGGCTGCGGAACCGGAGAACGTCCCGGCAGGCTGACCCTCCCCGCCGCCGCCCCACCCCACCGCCGAACGGGCATTTAACGTGGATGTTCCGCCGAAACATCCACGTTAAATGCCCGTTCGGGCTTCCGCAGGGTGGGATAAACTAGTGAGCCACGGCACAGCCTCCACCCCACGGCCGGCCGCAGTCAACCTGCAATGATGTGTTCTTGGAGAGCCGATGCCCCCGACGCACCCCCTGCTTGGCCGAGGAAGTCCCGTGCGCCCGCTGGTCCGCGAGTCGTGGCAGCGCTCCCTGGACGCGCTTCCCTCCCCGGAAGCGGCCACCCCGCCGGTGGTTTGGGAGAGCAGGGAACTGCAGGAATTCCGCCGCAACCACCCGCTGGCCGCCGTCATGCCTGTCATCCAGCAGCTGCTGGTGGTCCCCAGCCAGGACACCGGCCTGCTGGTTGCCGTGGGCGACGAACACGGGCGCCTGCTCTGGGTGGAGGGCGATTCCGCCGCCCGCCGCCACGGCGAAAACATCAACTTTGCCCAGGGCGCCGACTGGTCGGAGCTGGTGGCCGGCACCAGCGCCCCCGGCACCGCACTGGTCCTGGGCCGCGGCGTCCAGATCTCTGGCGAGGAACATTTCAACCCTGCCGTCCACTCATGGAGCTGCACGGCCGTCCCCGTCCACGACCCGGATTCGGGCGGCATTTTAGGCATCGTGGACATTACCGGCGGCCCGGACGCCGTCGGCGCCAACACGCTTTCCCTGGTCCAGGCCACGGTGGCCGCCGCCGAGGCACAGCTGCGCATCCAGCGCCTGGAACGGGGGCCCGCCCCGCGCCGTCGCAACCCCAAGCCTGCTTCACCGTCGGCCTCCCCCGCGAAGCCCCTCTACCGCGACTCCCTCCAGATTCTGGGCCGCGACCAGGGCGTGCTCCACATCGGCGGCCAGGCACTCACGCTCAGCGAACGGCACACGGAAATCCTGGCCATGCTGGCGCTACACCCCGCGGGCCTCACGGCCGAGGAACTGTCCGACATGGTCTACCCCGACGGCACCTCGCTGACCAGCATCCGCGCCGAAATGGTGCGACTGCGCAAACTCCTGCACAGGCACGGCCCGTCGCTGGTGCCGGAATCGCGACCCTACCGGCTCCCCCGCGCGCTGGTGGTGGACGCCGACCAGGTGCTCAGCTACCTCAACCGCGGCGCCCACCGACTGGCCCTGAACATTTACAAGGGCGCCGTGCTGCCGCGCTCCGAGGCGCCCGCACTGGCGAGCCTGCGCACCCGCGTCGGCCTGCTCCTGCGCGAAGCCATCCTCACCGACGCCAGCCCCGACGTGCTTTTGGCCTACCTCCAGCTTCCCGAGGCCGCGGACCACGTCGATGCCTGGCACAGTGCCCTGCGCCTCCTTCCGCCGCGCTCACCCAGGCGGGCCGCCGTCGTCGCGCACCTGGAGTCGCTCGAAGCGTAGCCCGGCCCTCCCCCCTCTCGCGAGTCGGCACTTAACGTGGATATTTCAGCGCAACATCCACATTAAGTGCCCGTTCGGCCGGGGGCGGGGCGGCGTTCGGCCGGGGGCGGGACGGCGTTCGGCCGAGGTGTGATCCAGCTCATGCAACGTGGCTGCAACGTTGCCGTGCGTACGCTTCTGGGCAAGGACATCGAGGTCCCCCACCGCAGAAGGAGTTTAGGCAAATGACTGTTTATGCACAGCCCGGCACCCAGGGTTCGCCGGTTACGTTCAAGGACCGCTACGAGAACTGGATTGGCGGCGAATGGGTTGCCCCCGTGAAGGGCGAATACTTCGAGAACATCACCCCCGTCACGGGCCGCGTCTTCTGCGAGGTGGCCCGCGGCACGGCGGAGGACATCGAGCTGGCCCTGGACGCCGCGCACAAGGTGGCCCCGAGCTGGGGCGCCACCTCGGCCACGGAGCGTGCCGCCGTGCTCAACAGGATTGCCGACAGGATCGACGAAAACGTGGAGCTCCTGGCCGTCGCCGAAACCTGGGACAACGGCAAGGCCGTCCGCGAAACCCTCAACGCCGACATCCCCCTCGCGGCCGACCACTTCCGCTACTTCGCCTCCGTGGTCCGTGCCCAGGAAGGCCGCCTGACCCAGCTCGACGACAACACCACGGCCTACCACTACCACGAGCCGCTCGGCGTGGTGGGCCAGATCATCCCGTGGAACTTCCCCATCCTGATGGCCGTGTGGAAGCTGGCGCCGGCACTCGCGGCGGGAAACGCCGTCGTGCTTAAACCGGCGGAACAGACACCCGCCTCCATCCTGGTGCTCATGGAACTCATCGGCGACCTCCTGCCGGCCGGCGTGGTGAATGTGGTGAACGGTTTCGGCGTGGAGGCGGGCAAGCCGCTGGCCTCCTCCAAGCGCATCCGCAAGATCGCGTTCACTGGGGAGACCAGCACGGGCCGGCTCATCAGCCAGTACGCCAGCCAGAACCTGATCCCGGTCACGCTGGAGCTCGGCGGCAAGAGCCCGAACATCTTCTTCAGCGACGTCGCCGAGAAGAACGATTCCTTCTACGACAAGGCACTGGAGGGCTTCACGCTCTACGCCTTCAACCAGGGCGAAGTCTGCACCTGCCCGTCGCGCGCACTGGTCCAGGAATCCATCTACGAATCCTTCATGGCCGACGCCGTGGCCCGCACCGAGGCGATCATCCAGGGCAACCCGCTGGACACGAACACCCAGATCGGCGCGCAGGCCTCCAACGACCAGCTCGAGAAGATCCTCTCCTACATGGACATTGGCCGGCAGGAGGGGGCCAAGGTCCTCACGGGCGGCGAGCGCAACATCCTCCCCGGGGACCTGGCCGGCGGCTATTACGTCAAGCCCACCATTTTCGAGGGCACCAACGACATGCGCATCTTCCAGGAGGAGATCTTCGGCCCCGTCCTGGCGGTGACGCGCTTTGGCGACTACGCGGACGCCATGCACATCGCCAACGACACCCTCTACGGCCTCGGCGCCGGCGTCTGGTCCCGCAACGGCAACACGGCCTACCGTGCCGGCCGGGAAATCCAGGCCGGCCGGGTCTGGGTCAACAACTACCATGCCTACCCCGCGGGCGCAGCGTTTGGCGGGTACAAGTCCTCCGGCATCGGGCGCGAGAACCACGCCATGATGCTGGACCACTACCAGCAGACCAAGAACCTGCTGGTCAGCTACAGCGAAGACAAGCTCGGCTTTTTCTAAACTCGGCAGGCCCAGCGCCCAGACCGCAGGCACGACGCCGGGCACCCGACTTGGGTGCCCGGCCCACCCAGGCAAGCACACACGTCAGACCCTCCCTCACTTTTCGCGGTGTTCCGGCGGACCCTCCCTCACTTTTCGCGGTCTTACCGCGCACCCTCCCTCAATTTTCGCGGTGTTACCGCGCACCCTCCCTCAGCAAAACACTGACATCACAACCTTCACGAAGGAGCATTCCCATGGCAACAATGCAAGCAGCAGTTGTAAACCATTTCGGCACGGCCCTCAGCATTGAGGAATACCCGCTGCCCACTCCCGGCCCCGGTCAGGCCCTTGTCAAGCTGATTTCCACCGGTGTCTGCCACACGGACCTGCACGCTGCCGAAGGCGACTGGCCGCTCAAGCCCAGCCCGCCCTTTGTCCCCGGCCACGAAGGCGTGGGCGAAGTGGTGGCACTTGGCGAGGGCGTCACGTCCCTGGCCGTGGGCGACAGGGTGGGCAACGCCTGGCTCTGGACAGCGTGCGGCGACTGCCAGTACTGCCGCACCGGCTGGGAAACCCTGTGCGAGGCGCAGGAGTGCGGCGGCTACACCGTGGACGGGTCCTTTGGCGAATACATGCTGGTGGACGCCGACTTCGCCCCGCGCATCCCGGACGGCGCCGATCCCGTCGAGGTGGCACCCGTGCTGTGCGCCGGCGTCACTGTCTACAAGGGCCTGAAGATGACGGAGGCCCGCCCGGGCCAGTGGGTCGTCATCTCCGGAATCGGCGGGCTGGGGCACATCGCTGTCCAGTACGCCGTGGCCCTTGGCCTGCGCGTGGCAGCCGTGGACATTGCCGACGACAAGCTGGCCCTGGCCCGCAAGCACGGTGCCGAAATCACGGTCAACGCCCTGAAGGAGGATCCGGTGGAGGCCATCCAGCGCCAGACCGGCGGCGTCCACGGCGTGCTGGTCACGGCCGTGCACCCTGCGGCGTTCGGCCAGGCGATCGGCATGACGCGCCGCGGCGGAACCATCGTGTTCAACGGGCTTCCCCCGGGCGACTTCCCTGCGCCCATCTTCGATGTGGTGCTCAAGGGCCTGACCATCAGAGGCTCCATCGTGGGCACCCGGCAGGACATGAAGGAGGCCCTGGACTTTTACGCCCGCGGCTTGATCCACCCCACGGTGACCACCCGCAGCCTCCACGAGATCAACGACGTGCTGGACGAGATGCGGGCGGGCAAGATCGACGGCCGCGTGGTGATCAAGTACTGAGAGACAGCAACGGTCCGGGATGCCGACTCGGACATATGAGGCTGATATATCGGGATCCCCAGTCCGTTCCGACATCCGCGTGGGAGAACTATCCGCTCAACTGCGGGGCGGGCCGAGGGCTAGAGGCACGACGGCGGCAGGCACGACGGCGGCAGGCCCGACGGCGGCAGGGTCCGGGACCGCTGTGGTCCCGCAGAACCTCAGCCAGCCATGCGCGGTCGGGTGATGGACAGGATGAGGAGGCGGCCGCCGTCGTGCTTGTACACAATCCTGTAGCCTTCGCCGCGGACCCGGAGCAGCTCGGGGCGGCCAGGCAACTGCGCCTGAAGTGTCCGCAAGGGCGGCATCCGCGGCGACCAGGTCCTCAACCGCCTCAAGTGCCTCCAAGGCCCGCCTGGCGAGCTGGGGATCCATCAGCACCGCCACGTTGCGCCCGTAACTGGTGATGGTCACGGGCGCGATGTGGGCTGCCCCGAGCACCTCGCCCCAGTTGTTGCGGGCGTCGTTGGAGGAAACGCCATGAGTGATCCGGCCGGCCATGCTTCAAGCATATTCACTGTGGCCTCGCCGGGAGCCCCTGTCCAGCCACGAAGCGGCAAACTGTGGCCAACCCCCGCGGCGGGCCCCGTCAGCCCACAGCAGGATCGTCGATGATCCCCTGGACCA
>Ga0134128_10003407_pt1 | contig 19454 bp, 16 predicted proteins | sample KB31754_FD_96462 | JGI IMG/M metagenome (GOLD analysis project Ga0134128, IMG submission 96462) | Terrestrial soil microbial communities with excess Nitrogen fertilizer from Kellogg Biological Station, Michigan, USA - KB3-175-4 | ecosystem: Environmental > Terrestrial > Soil > Unclassified ...
GTCTGCGGGAGTCCGCCCAGCACGCGCCGCGCCTTTGCGAAGTTGCCGGAATGAGTTCGACGCGAAGATGGATGAGGTCGGGTTCGCGCATTGCGAAACAATTAAGCGATGCCTGGAATGTCGCCGCCTTTGACAGATTTCCCTGCATCATAGCAACCACGTTGAGGAGGAGGCGCCCGCTCTGAGTAATAGCTGGAAGAGTCCGTTCGTTTAGGCGACGCGCTCGACCAAGAATCGTCAATTTTCCTAGACTTCGATCAAGCAATTACGGCTGGGATTGGCTCGGCCGATTGGGAGGACTGAATGAAATACGCAGTGAAACTCGCCGCCGGGATGGCCGCCAGCCTCTTGCTGAGTTCTGCGATTGTCGCTCCGGCGATCGCCGCCGATAAGCCCACATTGGCTTTCGTCACCAATGGCGCGTCCGACTTCTGGAAGGCCGCCGGCGCCGGCGTCGCCGCCGCGCAGAAGGAAATGCCCGATTTCAAGATGGAGCTTGAATATCCCGCGCAAGCGACGGTGGCGTCCCAGCAGACGCTGATGGACAATCTTGCCGCTGCTGGCGTCAAGGCGATCATGGCGTCGGCCGTCGATCCGAAGGCGACCACGGTTCTTGACAAGATCGCTGGCGAAACAGACTTCTTCACCACCGATTCCGATGCGCCGCAGAGCAAGCGCATCGCCTACATCGGGTCCTCCAATATCCTTGCCGGCGAGCAGGTGGCGGAGATCGCCAAGAAAGCGATGCCCAAGGGCGCCAAATGCATGGGCTTTGTCGGGTTGCTCGACGCCGCCAACTACACGGAGCGCAAGCAAGGCTTTCTTCAGGGCGTCAAGGGCGCGGGCATCACGCTTGTCTCGACCCGGAGCGACGGCATGGACCAGACCCGCGCCAAGAGCAACGTCGCGGACGTGTTGACAGCGGATCCGAGCATCAATTGCCTGGTCGGTTTTTACTCCTACAACATCCCGGAGATATATGCCGCGGTGAAGGAAGCCGGAGAACTGGGCAAGGTCACGATCGTTGGGTTCGACGACGATCCGGTCACCCTTGGCGGGATCAAGGAGGGCACGATTGCCGGCACCGTGGTTCAGCAGCCGTACCAGTGGGCCTACCAGGGCATGAAATTGATGGCGGCTTATGTGAAAGGCGACAAGTCCGGAATCCCGGCCGACAAGCTGATTATCGTCCCGACCAAAATCGTCACCAAGGCCAACGTCGACGCCTACGAGGCGGGCCTGAAGAAGATGCAGGGCAAGTAAGCTCCAACCAAAATTCCCGCCTCCCCTGCTCCGGGAGGCGGGAGTTTCCGCGTCATCGAAGGCGCCCGAGGCGGGGCCTTGCGCTATCTCACTGCATCGAGACCCTGCCTATGTCTGATGGTTATGACGAAAACAGAGGATAATTCCAGCGCCGCCCAGGCGACGAGGCCGTTTCTCACGCTGACCGACGTGCGCAAAAGCTACGTCGGAGTGCAAGCGTTAAGCGGGTTCTCAATGCAAGTCTCGCGCGGCGAGGTCATAGGGCTTGTCGGCGAGAACGGGGCCGGAAAATCCACGTTGATGAAGATATTGGGCGGCGTCATCGCCCCCGACGGTGGTCAAATCACGATAGATGGCGTCGCCCATAGCGCGCTCTCGGTCGCAGGCAGCATGGCTGCCGGCATTGCGTTTGTTCATCAAGAGCTGAACCTGTTCGACAATCTCGATGTTGCGGGCAACGTTTATATCGGTAGAGAACCGTTGTGGGCGGGCTGGATGCGGTTCGTCGACGGGAAACGGCAGCAGGCGCTGGTGGCGCCGCTGCTCCAACGCCTCGGCGCCAACTTCAAACCCGATACGCCCGTCTCCAGCCTGTCCTTGGCTCAGCGGCAGATGGTCGAGATCGCCAAGGCGCTTTCGGTGGCTGCGCGGTTGGTGATTCTGGATGAACCAACGTCGAGTCTGCCGCTGGTGGAAACTGAAAAGCTTCTCGATATCATCGCCGGCCTCAAGGCCGAAGGCATTTCGGTCATCTTCATCTCTCACCGCTTGCATGAAATCGAACGCGCCGCCGACCGGGTCATCGCGTTGCGCGACGGGAAGCTGGCTGGAGTTCTCAGCAAATCCGAAATTTCTCATGAACGCATGGTCAAACTGATGATCGGGCGCAATCTCAAGGCGCGCGACGGGGGGGCCTCGAAGACTGCGCCGGGAGCGGTCGTCCTTTCGGTCAAGTCCGTGCAAACCAGCGCCTATCCGTTGCAGCCGGTCAGCCTTGATCTGCGCAAGGGCGAGATTATGGGACTAGCCGGGCTCGTTGGGGCGGGCCGCACGGAACTGGCGCGTGTTTTGTTTGGCATCGACCCGATGCTGGGCGGAAGATTGGAAATCGACGGCGCCCCGCTAACGCTGTCATGTGCCGCAGACGCTGTGGCGCGCGGCATATTTCTGGCGCCCGAAGACCGCAAGGGCTCTGGAATCTTGCTTGGGCTGCCTATCCTCGAAAATATCTCTCTGCCCAACCTCAAGGCGCACAGGCGCCACTTTATGGTGTCGCGACGCATGGAGGCGGCGACCGCCGAAATCCAGCGCATCAATCTGTCGATCAAAACGCCCACACTGACGACCCCGACCAGTTTTCTTTCTGGCGGAAATCAGCAAAAAGTGGTGCTGGCCAAGTGGTTGGCTATGCACCCGAAGGTCATCATCATGGACGAACCGACGCGCGGGATCGATATCGGCGCCAAGGCCGAGATCTATCGCCTGATGCGCAAACTGGCCGACGACGGCGTCGCCGTGCTGATGATTTCCAGTGACATGGAAGAGGTGATCGGCGTCTCCGATCGCGTCGCGGTGATGCATGAAGGCGCCATTTCGGGCATTCTTGAGCGCAATCAACTCACCGAAGAGAACGTGTTGCTCCTCGCAGTAGGCAAAACCGAGAAATTGGTAGAACCAGCATGAACAAAAAGGATCTTGGCCTTCTGCTTCTCATCTTGGCGGTGGGGGCGGTGGTGACCATCCTCAACCCGAGGTTCCTGCTGCCGATCAACATTTTCAACACCTCCAATCTGGTGGGAATGTTCGGACTTTCGGCGATTGGGCAAGCCATCGTCATCATCACCGGCGGGATCGAACTTTCGGTCGGCTCGATGATCGGGCTTGTCGGTGTGCTGTTCGTCGACTTTGTCGCCACCAGAGGAGTGCCGTGGCCGCTGGCGGTCGTGCTTATGCTGGCGCTATCCATTTTGATCGGACTCGCCCACGGGCTGCTGGTCACCAAGCTCAAGCTGCAACCGTTCATCGTCACCCTGTGCGGCCTCTTATTCTATCGAGGGATCGCGCGGTTCTATACGCAGGACGCGACAGCCGGGTTTGGATTCGGTCAGGACTTTCCGGGGCTTGATTGGGTTACGACAGGCAGGATTTACGGCGTCCCGGCTTCGTTCATCGCCTTGGTCATCGTCGCCATTATCATGTGGCTCGTGCTGCAACGATCCGTGTTCGGACGCCACCTCTACGCGGTTGGCAAAAACGAAGAAGCGGCGCGCTTTTCCGGAATTCGCACCGATCGTGTGATAATCTGGGCCTATGTAATCTGCCAGGTGCTCAACACAATCTCTGCGATCTATTTCGCCATGTATACGCGCTCGATCTCGCCGTCCACGCAGGGCAATTTTTACGAGCTTTACGCGATTGCCGCCGCGGTGCTCGGCGGCTGCTCGTTGCTGGGCGGCGAGGGGTCGTTAATTGGTGTCGTGTTGGGGGTTGTCTTGTTGCAGGAGCTCCAAAATTTGGTGAACCTGCTAGGTATCCCCTCCTCGCTCAACTATACGGTTATGGGTGGCGTCATTCTCATCGGAGTCATCCTGGACCAGCAACTCGGCCGGTTCCGAGCCCGTCGACGCGCTGCTGACTTGGCCCGACGCGGCGCCGAGTCCGCTTGAGCGCAACCCGGCATTGTCAATAGATGGGTGATGGATAACGCCCGGAGTCGGGTCGTTTCGCCGGATGCGCCCGGCCGGCGGAAGCGATTGATTCCTGACGCAGGCGATGCCGCTTAGTTCGCCGGGCGCCGTTCGATCAATATTCGTCGGCGCGCATTGTCGTGACGCGAGCCGTGACGGCGGGCTCCATAGTGCGGTCGTAGAGGTCGATCTTCCAGAAGAACCGCTCGCCGGCTTCGCTCACCACCGAGCCACAAACGCCTTCGGATTTGTGGCTCGTTTGCGGACCCGCGCAAGGGGCGCGGCGGGAATATCGCCATGGTGGATTTTGGGTTGTCCGCTTTCGCGATGTTCTTCACGCAGAGCGCATCTTTCCTGTGTTTCCAGCGCGCGCAGCCGCCGCCACGCGAATCTGCTTTTCGCCCACATCGCGGCAATCACGGCTTAGAATTGCTGCCGCCTGATCTTCACCAGGATTTTACATGCTCTCCACGAGTGGGGCTTGCCCGAATGGTGGCTTGTGTGCGCATATGCACTTGATACAGACCGGGAAGAATGAGAACTTTTACGACGCCGCGAACGTCCGCAGGCAATTCATCGGATGCCAGACAATCGGACGAGCCAGGCCTGGTTCTGATCCTGAGTGCCTATACGATCTCCGCCACGGCGTGGCTGATTTTCGCGACCTTTGTCGGCATATTGCTGGCTTACAAGTTTGGGGCTCCCGATTTTGGCCCAGGCGCATGGCTCACTTTCGGCCGGCTGCGGCCAATCCACACCAACGACACTTTCTATGGCTGGGCCAGCATTGCTTTGGTCGGCCTCGCTTATTACGTTGCGGTGCGAAGTTGCCGCACGCAACTGTATAGCCAGTGGCTTGCCTGGGTCGGGCTCGGGCTATTCAATTTGGCTGCTGTCGCCGGCACGATCGCACTCGATCTCGGCTACAACGCTGGCGACCTCGAATACCGCGAATGGCCCTGGCCGATCCGGCTGATCTTCCTCGCCGCGCTGGTGATAACGGCCTGGAATCTTATCGGCACCGTCGCCAAGCGTTCGACACAAGACATCTATCTTTCCAATTGGTACACGATTGGCGGCGTGTTGTGGACCTGCATGATCGCGGTCGTCGCCATCCTACCGTGGTATCAATATGGCCTCGGCCAAGTCTCCGTATCGGGTTATTATATGCACAATGCCGTCGGCATGTGGTTCACGCCACTGGCGCTCGGTTTGTTCTATTACGCGCTCCCCAAGCTGCTTAGTCGGCCGATTTACTCCTATGCACTCGGCGTTTTTGCTTTTTGGACCAACCTTGTTTTCTATCCGATCATAGGCGCACATCATTTCCTGTTCACCCCGCTGCCGTGGTGGCTACAGACCACAGCCATCGTCTTCAGCGTGGCTATGCTCGTCCCGGTGCTCGGCGGCAGCGCCAATTTCCTGCTGACCATGCGCGGTCGCTTTGGCGACATGCGCCATTCCTACCCGCTGGCGTTCATCTTTGTCGGCGTGATCGGTTATCTCGTCGGCTCGACGCAGGGCACCGTGGAGGCCTTCCGCTCGCTCCAGCAAGTCTGGCATCTGACCAACTTCACAGTTGGTCACTCGCATTTGACAATGTACGGCTTCGTCACCTTTGCCATCTGGGGCAGCATCTATGCCTTGCTGCCTGGGGCAACCGGCAAGCAGGCCAGTCGCCTCGGGCTCGGGTTGCATTTCTGGATGGCTGTCGTCGGCAGCTTCATCTACGTCATCTCGCTGTCGATCGGCGGCACTTTCCAGGGGTTGGACTGGATACAGGGAGCGCCGTTCATCCAGTCGGTCGTGGATATGCAGCCTTATTATGTGTGGCGCGGCGTTGGTGGTCTCTTGATGTTTCTCAGCCATCTCGTCTTCGCGTGGAACGTTTGGCATATGACCTTCGGACGTGGCGCCGAGGTTAACTCGCTCGCGCCAGCGCTCGCCGATCGGATCGCGGGATGAACAAATTGTGGCTGATCGCGGGCGGTCCGGCGCTGGTTTATGCTGGGCTCGCGATCATAATGGGCGTGCTGCCGGGCATTGCGCTCTCGCAAACCCCACCGGGCATCGGCGTGAAGCCGCTCACGCCGATCGAGGCTGAGGGCCGCGCGATCTACGCCGCCAATGGCTGCGGGTATTGTCACACCCAGCAAGTGCGTCCGCTGGCGCAGGACAAAGTATTCGGCCGGCCGTCGGCGCCTGGCGATTTCGCTTATCAGACCCCCGAACTGCTCGGCTCCGAGCGAACCGGCCCCGACCTCACCGATATCGGGACGCGCCAACCGAGCGCGGTGTGGCAGTATATGCATCTCTACAATCCGCGTTCGGTGGCGCCGCAGTCGATCATGCCGTCGTTTTCATGGATGTTCGACGTTGTCGACAAGGCCCCTGTCGGGACGATGACGGTGCCGGTGCCGGCCGCCTACGCACCAGCCGAGGGCGTGGTCATCCCGAGCCATCAGGCGCAGGCATTGCTGGCTTATCTTATGTCGCTAAAACAGCCTCCTCTGGCGCAGGCCGTAGCAAACGAGGCCGCGACTCCGGCGGCGCCGGCAGCCACGGCGCCTTCACCCACGGCGTCTTCATCCACGACGCCGGCAAAATCCGCCGCCGCCTATGACCCCGCCAAGGGTAAATCGCTGTTCACCGACAAATGCGCGATCTGCCATCAGGCTGGCGGAACCGGATTGCCCGGCGCCTTCCCGCCGTTGAAGGGCAACGCGGTAGTGAACGATGCCAATCCCAGCGCCCATATCCATACCGTTTTGCATGGCGCGGAGGGTCTCACCATCGGTGGCGTCAAATATGAAGGCGCGATGCCGGAGTTCGCCAGCACGCTGACCGACGCCGAGATCGCCGCCATCATCGATTACGAGCGCAGTTCGTGGGGCAACCACAGTCCCACGATCACCGCAGCACAGGTCGCGGCCGAGCGCGCCAAGGGAAAATAGCGCCGCCATGCACCATCATCTCGTTGGCCCACTGATCGGCAATGTGATCATCATCGGCGTCGCGGGGGCTATCACCCTCGGGTGCTTCGTTGCGATGTTCTGGATGTTGTTACGTCCTGGCGAGACCGGCCACGATCACCCCAAGCACGATATTCTGCGCAAAGATCGATAAGGGCGTGATGATGGAAAATCCCCGCGTTCGCATCTATCTCGACGATCAGCCCCAGCCGATCCTGGATCAGGGACTGCCGAGCGAGGCGTCGCTCGATACGAGCACCCTCGAGGACGGGCCCCACCGGCTGACCATTCGCGCGCAAGGCGAGAGCGGCCGCGAAGGCGTGGAGATCATCCCGTTCCGCGTACATAATGGTCCCGGCATCATTGTCACCGGCCTCACGCCGCATTCCACCCGTCGCGGCAAAGTGAGCTTCAAGATCGATGCGTTCAGCGCCGACGACCCGTTCGACCCGCGCCGTGCCGAGGCGCGCTCCTCGATCCCGGTCTGGGTCTGGATATTGTGCCTGTTCGTGGTCGCGTGGTCGGTTTGGTACGCCGCCCGCATGTGGGATGTCCCCGCCCAATTCGCGCATACGCCGACATTTAGCGCGCAGCCGACAACACCGCCGCAATCACCGCACTGACGGCTGCACGGCCTCGAAGACGTTGTCAGAGAGGCATTGGCGCGCTTCCGGACAAAGGGCGAGATTACCCCAAACCTGATCCGCTCGCCGCCAAGGTCGACCCAGGCTTCATATCAGTCGACCTGGACTTCCTGTGCCCGACCGATAAGCGCGCAGCCGCGGCCATTCTGGCGGCGCGGGCCGCGCGAGTTGTAGCGGTTGGACATGGATATCAACATCTATGTCTACGCCTATGCACAGAACAAGGCCGAACCAGTTCGTAGAGGTCCGCGCCGAAAGGTTTGAGGGCGCGCCGGTGGGCGAGCGTCGACGCTGGTCGGACGATTTCAAGGACCGGGCCTTCGCAGCGTCGTTGGAGCCTGACGCAAATATGTCGGCGCTGGAGGTCACGCCGTCACAGCTTTTCGCGTGGCGGGGCGCGGCAGCGAGAAGTGCGGCCAAGGGCGAGCGTCGGACGACTGTGGAGCCGAGCGAGACGAAGGCGCGGCGAGTGGAGATCGAAGTTGGCGGCGCGGTGCTGCGCGTGCCCGCCGATATCGCGGCGGACGATCTGCGCCAGCTCCTGCGCGCGGTGCGCGAGACGTGATCCCGTCCGGTGCGGGTTCTGCTGTGCGCGGGCGCGGTTGATTTTCGCAAAGGGCCAGGCGGGCTGGTAAAATGCGCCGTTGCCGCCTCCCCGGAGGGAAGGGGCGCAGCCCGACTGGAGGGGCGGCGGCGACGGCGCTGATGAGGTGGAAGAGCAACTGGCCGCCGGGCCGGCTGAACGATTTTCGGAAAGCCGGCGGGAGCGGCCAGCGGCCTTTTCTTGTCCCAGTTGGTCGACGAGTTCGACCAGGTTGAAGAAGCGCCCCCTGGCGCGGGCGCGAATAACCGCCGAGGCCACGGCGATGCAAAGATGGGTTTGCCCGGGCAAGTTGCTCGCCGCCGCGGCGTCTGCTTTAAATCACTCAATCGCGGACGAAAGCCGACCTTTCGAGGTTACTCTGACAACGCCCGTCGTCACTATGATCGAAAGGGAATCCGGCCCAAACAAAGAGATCGGACCTTTGGAGCCAATCGGAGCGTGTCGGCCAATAACGGCTTGTCTCACGCGCCGATCAATTTCGCCAGAAGCGTCGCGGGCTGGGCGCTCCACAGGCCAAGGTCGCGAACGCTGCTCATATGATTGGCGCCGATGAGGGATGTCTGCGAAACCCTCAGGCCTTGCGTTCCTAGGTGTTCGGCAAAGGCTTTGGCCTGGCCATGAAAGGGCGCCGTCTCGTCGGCGCCCACTGCGATTTCGACCACGACGTCGGGATCGAATCGATGGTTGAGAGGCGAAAACCGCTCGGCTTCCTGATCCGTGATTGCGATTTCGGCGGCGAGGAAAGAGGTCTGCAGCGATTTCAATTCGTAGAGGCCGCCAAGCAGCAACGCGCCCCGGATTTGCGATGGCCGGCTCTCGTCGTTGAACAACATTGTCGCGAGGTGGGCGCCGGCGGAATGACCGCTGACGGTCAAGCGGTCTGGATCGCCGCCATGCTCGGCGATATGGTCGAGCGCCCAACGCTTCGCGCGGCGCACCTGATCGACGATCGTCGCCATCCGCACCGCGGGCATCAACGCATAATCGACGATGATCGCGATCGCGCCGGCCCGTGTCACCGTCTCGGCAACGTAGGAATAATCGCGCTTGGAAAACATACGCCAATAGCCGCCGTGGATGAACATGTGGACCGGCAAGCCTTGGCGCTCGCTCTTGGGAAAGAACAGGTCGATCGTCTCGGTCGGATCGGCGCCGTAGCGGACATCCGCGAGCATCCGAATCGTCGCGCGAGCGGCCTCGCTGCGGCTGAGGATGTCCGCGACGATGTCCTTGAACTCGGGCACATGATCGCTGATGCGAAACGGGTCCATCGCCATGACTCTTGCGCTCACATCGTTACGGCGATGTATTTCGCCTCCGTAAATTCCGCCACGCCGTGTTTCTGTCCGCCTTCGCGGCCGAGCCCGCTTTGCTTCACGCCGCCGAACGGCGCGGCCGGGTCCGACATGAGTCCCCGGTTCAGCGCGATCATACCCGCCTCGATCTTGGAAGCAACTTGCATCCCCTTGGTCAGATCGCGCGTGTAGATGTACGCGGCCAAGCCGTACTCGGTGTCGTTCGCCTTCTCGATGACTTCGGCTTCCGTCTCGAAGCGCATGATCGGGGCGACCGGGCCGAAAATTTCCTCATGAACCATATCGGCGTCGGCGGCGACGTCGCAAAGAACGGTGGGAGGATAGAAATAGCCCTTCCCACCCGGAACCGACCCTCCGCACAGAGCCTTCGCGCCACGCGCGAGGGCGTCTTTCACCAGCCGATCGATCTTGTCGACGGCCTTTCTGGTAATCATCGGACCGCATTCGGTGTCGCCATCGACGCCTGCGCCGATCTTGAGCGCGGCCATGCGCTGACGAAGCCCTTCGGCAAACGCGTCGTGAATGCCAGCTTGCACATAGATTCTGTTCGCGGCGGTGCAGGCCTCGCCGGCGTTGCGCATTTTGGCGACCATCGCGCCCTCGAGGGCGGCCTCGAGATCCGCATCGTCGAAAACGATGAAGGGCGCATTTCCGCCCAGTTCCATCGAGCTGGAGATGACGTGCTTGGCCGCTTGCGCCAGCAGCGTCCGACCGACGCCCGTCGAGCCTGTGAACGACAATTTGCGCACCCGAGGATCAGCCAGCATGGCGGCGGTCAGCGCGCCGGGATTGGAGGTGGTGAGCACATTGACGACCCCTGGCGGTACGCCGGCATCCCCATAGAGGGCGGCGAGCGCATAGGCGGTGAGCGGCGTTTCGCTGGCCGGCTTCAAAATCACGGTGCAACCTGCCGCCAACGCCGGAGCGATCTTGCGCGTCGCCATGGCGGCGGGAAAATTCCAGGGCGTTATCAGCACACACACGCCAATAGGTTGGTAGTCGACGACGATCCGGTTGGCCCCGGAGGGCGCCAGGCCGAACTCGCCGGTAATGCGGACCGCCTCCTCCGCATTCCAGCGGAAGAATTCGGCGGCATAGGCGACTTCGCCGCGGGCGTCGCGCAAGGCTTTGCCGTTCTCCAGCGCGATCAACGCGGCGAGCGTCTCGGCGCGTTCGACCATCAACTCGAAACAGCGGCGCAGAATCTCGGAGCGTTTGCGCGGAGCCGTCTCGCGCCATCCCGCCGCCGCTTTGGCGGCCGCCTCAACGGCCTCCGCCGCGTCCGCGAGAGTGGCGTCGGGGACAGTCGCGATCACGGCCTCCGTGGCGGGATCGATGACAGGAATGAAACGGCTTTCCGACGACCGGCGCCACTGCCCGTCAATATAGAGGCCGCGCGAGAAGGAACTGGCGTCGAGCATGTCTTGATCCTTGTTGAGCGCCGTGTCGGTCATGGTCGTTTGATCTCGCGCCGAACGATCAGTTGGCGCCCGCGATGTCGCCGTCGTAGGCCGCTTTCACCAGGCGACGCTTGGCGGCGCCATCGAAGGGGCGAGGGTTGTTCTTTATCAGGCGGTCGATGCCGAGCGCTTGGTCGGCCGTCCAATCGATCTTGTCCTCGGCGAGGCCCAGTTGGGACAGCTTCGAGGGGATTTCGATCGCGAGGAACAACCGGCGGATCTCGGCGATGGTGGCCCGGGCCAGCGCCTGCGGGCCGCCGTCTCCCGGCGTGAGACCCAAAGCCGCGCCCACTTCGGCGATCTCACTCGCCGCCGCGGGAAGATTATAGTGCATCACATAGGGCAGCATCGTCGCCACCCCCAGACCGTGCGCGGTATGGGTCAGCGCGCCGACGGGGTACTGAACCGCGTGCGCCGCCGCCGTTCCCGCCGTGCCGAAGGCGCAGCCCGCGGCCATCGCGCCCATCATGACATCGGCGCGCGCATCCGCGTTCGAACCGTCGCGATAGGCCTTTTCAAGGCTTCGCCCCAGAAGTTTGATGGCCAGCAGGGCGAAGTGATCGGTCAACGCGCTCTTGCCGATGAAGACATGATGCTGCGGCAACGTCGGATCGGCGCCGCGCTTGATCGCCGTGAAAGCTTCGATCGCATGAGTCAAAGCGTCGGCCCCGGTGATGGCGGTGAGCGAGGCGGGGCATGTCATGGTCAGGTCGGGGTCGCAGATCGCGGCCGTCGCAATGAGATGTGGACTGGAGACGCCGACCTTCAGGGTGCGATCGGGGTCCGAAATGACCGCCACCGGCGTCACTTCCGAGCCGGTGCCGGCGGTCGTGGGCACGGCGATGACCGGGAGGGTCGGGCCGGGGACCTTGAACTCGCCGTAATAGTCCTGAAGGCGGCCGCCGTGACTGAGGAGCAGCGCGGCGCATTTGGCCATGTCGAGGCAACTGCCGCCGCCGATCCCGATCACCATATCGGGCTTGAAGCCTCGCGCTTGCTCGACGCAAACCGCCACACTGTCGCGGGGCACATCAGGCAGCGTCCGACCGTAGACAAAAGTTTCAATTGAGGCCGATGCCAGCGCCGACCGCATCTCGGCGAACGCGGCCGTGGCCGCGAAGCGCTCGTCGGTGCACAGGAGCGCTCGCCGGCCATATTTCGAGGCGACGTTCGCCAATATGTGACGCTGGCCTTTCCCGAACAGGATTTCGCGAGGCAGGCGAACGGCGGCAAACAGGGTCATGCGAGGCGTCCTTCAGAATCGGATGCGTGAGAAAGGGAACCGGGCTGGCTCTCCCTTGCGGAGCCATCCTCCAACGCCCGCGCTTGGCGTGTGAGCAGGCGAGGCCGCCGCGGCCAGCCGCGCGAGGGATGGCCTCTCAGTTCCGCCTCAAGGAGGAGTTCAGCGAGCAAAAAGGCATTCCACTTCGAGGCATTGAAATGGCGCGCGGTCGGCGCCGCCGCGGCGGCTCTTTTCGCCGTCGCCTCGATAAAATCGTATATGGTATAGGATTGCATCGACCGGAGCATCGTGTTAGCGCTTGGTCCTGTCAAGGGGCAAACGTGCAGAACTCGGACCTGACATCGGATGGCGAAACCCCGGCGAGCGGCCGAGTCCACCGGTCGAACAGCTTGGCCGGCAATGTCTACGATGCGATCTTTGCGCAGCTTATGGCGTTGAAGATCCCGCCCGGCTCGCGCCTCACGGTCGATAGTCTAGTCAAAGAGTTTGATGTCTCGCACACGCCGATTCGCGAGGCGCTCGGTCGGCTGGAAGGCGAAGGTCTGGTGGTGAAGACCCATCTGATCGGCTATCGCGCGGCGCCGCAGATCACCCAGCGCCGCTTCAACGAACTCTACGAGTTGCGTCTTCTGCTCGAGCCTGCCTGCGCCGCCAAGGCGGCCGCCGCTCTGGATGAAACGCGCCTGCGCACCTTACAGGAGGCCGCCGGCGTCATGGCCCAGCGCGAGGGCAAGGACGAGCGCCTGCGCTACTCGAACTTCGCCCGGCAGGACGCGATCTTCCACGACAAGATCATGGAGTTCGCCCAGAACGAATTGATCCGCGAGACGCTGAACCACCAGCACACCCATTTCCACATCTTTCGCCTGATGTATCACGCACGGGTCACCATGGAAGCGCTCGATGAGCACGAAGCGATCCTTGCAGCCTTTGTGGCGGCTGATCCCGCCGCGGCCGAGAAAGCGATGCGCCGCCACATAGAGAATTCGCGCGACCGCCTGCTGACAGCCTTCGAATGAGACGGCGATGACGTCCATTGCCATACATGCAGATGAAGAGGGAGAAAGCGCGTTGTCCCGAGCCAACGCGCCGATTGCCGCTGAACCGGTGTTGCGCGCACAAAACCTGACGAAGCAATACGGCTCGGTGACGGTGCTTTCGGACGTCACGCTCGACATTCGGGCCGGCCAAATCCACGCCGTTATCGGCGAGAACGGCGCCGGGAAATCGACATTGATGCGGCTCTTGTCCGGTTATATCGAGCCGACCAGCGGCGCCTTGTCGATGGCCGGCCGGCCGGTGAGATTCACCACGCCCAATCAGGCGCAGACTGCGGGCATCGCGCTCGTCCACCAGGAGATCCTGCTCGCCGAAGCCCTGACGGTCGCCGACAATCTTTTTCTGGGTCGGGAACTGGCGCGCGGGTCGATGATGGACGACCGCGCTATGCGGCGGATCGCGAGGGAGAAATTGGCGCAGATCGGCAGTGTGGTCTCGCCGACGGCGCTCGTGCGTGACATCTCGTTGGCGGACCGCCAGATGGTGCAGATCGCGCGCGCTTTGCTCGACGATTATAAAGTGGTGATCTTCGACGAACCCACCGCCGTGCTAACCGGCGAGGAAGTCGAGCGGCTGCTTGAGATCGTCTTGCAGTTGAGGGCCCGTGGCGCCGCTGTGCTCTATATCAGTCATCGCCTGGACGAGGTGCAGCGGCTGGCCGACGAAGTGACGGTGCTCCGCGACGGCAAGATGGTCGGCTCCTACCCCGGCAAGACGCTGAACCCGATGGACATGGCGCGCCTGATGGTCGGCCGTGAGCTGTCAGCCCTCTATCCCGAAAAAACCGCCGCGGCGTCGGATGCGCCCATTCTGAGCGTGACGAACGCCACCGTACCCGGCTACGTCGAGGGCGTGTCCTTCACTGTCCACAAGGGCGAGATCCTGGGCTTTGCCGGCATGATCGGCGCTGGTAGGACCGAATTGTTTGAGGGCCTTCTCGGCTTGCGCCCGGCAACGGCGACGGTGGAACTCCACGGCAAGCCGGTCCATTTCCATTCGTGTCGCGCCGCCATCGACGCCGGCATCGGTTACCTGACGGAGGACCGCAAAGGCAAGGGGTTGCTGCTGCAGGAGCGCCTGGCGCCCAACCTCACGCTCTCCGCGCTCGGCTCGTTTCATTCCGGCCTTTCGTTGCGTAAACGCCGCGAAACGGAAGCCTTGGAGCGGGCCGTCAAGACCTATGACATCCGGGTGAAGACGCTGAGCATCAAAGCCGGCCAGCTTTCCGGCGGAAACCAGCAAAAGCTGCTGCTTGCCAAGGTGCTGCTGAGCAGCCCCTCCGTGGTCATCGTCGACGAACCGACGCGCGGCATCGACATCGCCAACAAGGCGCAGATCTACGTGTTCATCCGAGACCTCGTCGCCCAGGGCAAGGCTTGCATCGTCATCTCGTCAGAGATGCAAGAACTGATCGGCATCTGCGATCGCATTCTGGTGATGCGCGAGGGCCGCCTGACTGGTGAGGTCACCGGCGCCGAAATGACTGAGAACAATGTGGCGTTGCTGGCGACCAGCGGCGCGAAACCGACGCTGGTTGTCGACGGAGAGACAATATGTCTGCCATAACCGGATCGTCATCCGCGTCTTCCGAACGCAGGTTCAACCTCAGTTGGACGGATGTCGGCCCCTTCCTGGCGCTGGCGGCGCTCCTCATGGTCGGCGTCCTCATCAATCCGGACTTCATCTCCGTCACGAATCTGTCGAACGTCGTCACGCGCAGCGCCTTCATCGCTGTCATCTCGGTCGGCGCGACCTTCGTCATCTCGTCGGGCGGACTCGATCTCTCCGTCGGCTCGATGGCCGCTTTCGTCACCGGCGTCACGATCATGTTCATGAACGCCGCGGCGCCCCACGTCGGCGTCTGGGCCATTCCCGCCGGAATGGTGGTGGCGATCCTGGTTGGCATGTTCTGCGGGCTTGCCAACGGGCTCATCGTCACCCTCGGCAAGATCGAGCCGTTCATCGCCACGCTCGGCACAATGGGCATTTTCAGGGCGCTGATAACTTATCTGACCGACGGGGGTACGATACCGATCGACCGCTCGCTGCGCGCAGCCTATCGGCCGGTCTATTTCGGAACCGTCGGCGGCATCCCGATCCCGATTCTGATATCCCTCGCCGTCGCCGCAGTCGCATCCTTCATCCTTTACAAGATGAAATACGGACGAAAATGCGCGGCGGTCGGCGCCAATGAAGATGTCGCCCGCTACTCTGGCATCTCTGTGATGAGAACGCGCACCATCGCCTACGTCACCCAAGGCGTCTGCGTGGCTATCGCGGCGATCTGCTATGTGCCGCGCCTGGGCGCCGCAACGCCGACCACCGGGCAGCTTTGGGAATTGCAGGTCATCACTGCGGTGGTGATCGGCGGCACCGCGCTACGCGGCGGCAAGGGCCACGTGTGGGGGTCTGTCGCCGGCGCCGTCATTCTGGAGCTTATCGCCAACCTTGTGGTGCTGTCGGACTTTGTCTCTGAATATCTGGTAGCAGCCGTTCAGGGCGTCATCATCATCATCGCAATGCTCATTCAGAGGTTTTCGAAATAGCCCTGGCGTCCGGACCATGCTGGGGATGTTTTAATAGGTCCAAAGGGAGAAGAGGAATGTTCAGTAAAGGGTTTATCGCGGCGGCCGTGCTCGGCTCGCTGCTGATTGCCGGGCAGGCGCTGGCGGCGGACAAGAAGCTGATCGCGGTGTCGATTCCGGCAGCCGACCATGGCTGGACCGCCGGGGTCGTCTATCACGCCCGGACGGCGGCTAAGGAAATCAACGCCGCCTTCCCGGGCGTTGAAGTTATCGTCAAGACCTCGCCCTCTGCGAGCGAACAGGTTTCCGTCATTGAGGATCTCTCGGGGTCGCGCAAGATAGATGCACTGGTCATCCTTCCCTATTCCTCTCAGGAACTGACCGAACCGGTCAGGGCCATCAAGAACAAGGGCACTTTCATCACCATCGTCGATCGTGGCCTGATTGACCCAACCATCCAGGACCTCTACGTGGCCGGCGACAACATCGCTGTCGGCCGCAACACGGCGAAGTACATGATCGACAAGATGGGCGGCAAGGGCGACATCGTCATCCTGCGCGGCATTCCGACTGTCATCGACGACGAGCGCATCAAGGGCTTCCAGGACACCATCAAGGGAACCGGCATCAAGGTTCTCGACATGCAGTACGCCCACTGGAACAGCGATGAAGCGTTCAAGCTGATGCAGGACTATCTCGCCAAATATCCGCATATCGATGCCGTCTGGGCTAACGACGATGACGGGTTGCTGGGCGTGCTCGCAGCGATCAAGCAGTCGGGCCGCAAGGACATCAAGCTGGCTCTGGGCGGCAACGGCATGAAAGAAATCGTCAAGAAGGTGATCGACGGCGATCCGTTGACGCCGGTCGAAACTCCGTACCCGCCGTCCATGATCAAGACCGCCATCTATATGACCGTCGCCCATCTGGTCGCCAACGCGCCCGTCCGCGGCAGCGTCAAACTTGACGCGCCGCTGATTACCCAGAAAAATGCTAAGGATTATTATTTCCCGGCTTCTCCTTTCTAATCTTTCAAGTCACGCAAATACGGGGCGCGACACAGGAGTAGCGCTCCGTATATTCAATCCACAAAAGGAAGCGACCATGCCAGGCAAGAAAATACTCATGCTGACCGGTGAGTTCACCGAGGAGTACGAGATCTTCGTGTACCAGCAGGCGATGGAGGCGGTCGGCCACACGGTCCACGTCGTCTGCCCCGATAAAAAGGCCGGCGATCTAATCAAGACCTCACTCCACGACTTCGAGGGCGATCAGACTTACACGGAGAAACTTGGTCATTACACGCTAATCAACAAGACGTTCGCGGATGCCGAGAAGCAACTCGGCGAGTACCACGCCGTCTACTGCGCCGGCGGTCGCGGCCCGGAATACATCCGCACCGACAAGCGCGTGCAGGCGATCGTCCGCCATTTTCACGAAACCAAGAAGCCCATCTTCACGATCTGCCACGGCGTGCAGATCCTGGTCGCGGTGGACGGCGTTGTGCGCGGCAAGAAGGTCGCCGCGCTTGGCGCCTGCGAACCGGAGGTGACGCTTGCTGGAGGCACTTACATCGACCTCTCGCCTACGGACGCCTATGTCGACGGCACAATGGTGTCGGCCAAGGGCTGGACGGCGCTGGCCGCCTTCATCCGCGAATGCCTGAAAGTCCTCGGTACGGAAATTCGTCACAGCTAGCAGCGAGGGCTCATCGGGTTCGAGTTGACGACGCGAGAACGCTGACGCAACTGACGCTCATCAAGGAAGCCGGAGGCCGGATGGCGATCCGATATGAGACCGCGCCAGCGCACTGAATCGAGGCCAGTCGAGGACTCACCCCCGATTCGCACAAATTGCCCCAGTGCGCGCGGCTGCTCGCGTCGGTCTGGCGCCGCCAAGCCTAGCAAATGGCGGCGCCCGCGATCTCCCTGCGGCGCCGTAGCCGGCTCGAACAGCATTGGCGATGCAAGGACAGGCGGCAGTCGTCGATGACGCGCATCAGTCCGTCGCCGACCAGGACAACGCGGGACAGGCATCTCACCGCGCATTCTCGATCAGGTTGCGGCTCAGGATGGCAAAGGCGTCCGGGTCGATGTCGAACAGCACTGGGCGCGCTGGGATTTCGAGCGTGACGCCGCCGGCGACAAACTCCGCTACGATCATTTGCAGCACCGGCGCGATATCCACGGCGATCCCGATTCCCAGGCGACCGCCCTCGGCGCGGGCCGGTTGCAGGAGCTTTCCGACAACGTGGTTCTGACGTTTGAGCGCTCCCTCGATGGCGGTGGCTCGCTGCCCGATGGCCAGGTCGCCGCAATCAGTCTTTGCGTCTGGGCGAATGGCTCCACGGTCGAGGACTTATCGGGAGGTCGACGCGGAAGCGCCTTCAGACGCGCGATCTCACCTCTCAGCGTCCAGTTCTCAACCCTCAACGCCGCTACGTGCTCCCGCAGCGGCATGTTCTCATCTTGAAGCGCTACGATCCGACCTGCCTTAGAGCCTACGAGAAAAATAGCTTGCCCGATAGCGCGCCGACACCGCATAGTTCAAATTGCCTCACGAAACGTTTTTCGGGGGCAAGTGCAGTCCGCGAATGGGTGTACCTCACACTTAGTGGCTGATGGAGTCAGCCGGATTGACACGACCGAAACCAAGCCTAAGCTAAAAGACTCGGGTGCAAGACGTGGAACATGCAGGTAATATTGATGTATATGGATATTCGCCCTCTCTGGGTGGATTTTTGGCCATCGGATGGATTGATCTGACATGGGATGATCAGTTTAATAGTCCTGCGGTTACTATGACAGGCGAATCCGACCGAATCATCGCCGAGGCGACCGTCGCGCTTTTCGCACGAGAAGACGTTGAGAAACTAGGAAACGGCTTTGTGATGTTTGCGCGGGCCGATGAATCTCGAATTGGTCCGCTAGCGAGCATCACAATTGAGTCGAATGGCGAATTTTACAAATTAACGCGCTCGGAATCGTGCAAGAAATATTCCGAAGAGCAGATCATTGCCCACGCGAAGCAGCTCCTGGGTCAAGCGGTTCCTAATCAATTTCGCGCACGGTTGCATGAACTTCTCGAACGTCCTTATTATCAAGGTAATAATACGCTAGATGAATTGCAATTGTGCGTGCATTTTGAAGTCGATAATATTTATTTTTGTCCGCCACGCGGATTTTTAATACTTGGTTGGTTTCTAGATCCTTTTGGCGAAGTCTCACGAATACGGGTACGGTGCGGAAGTTCCGTTTGCCGCGTAGACCCGTCGACTTGGATTTCAGTGAGAAGAGCCGATGTAGTTCAAGGATTCGCGGCAAAATATGGACTTCCAAACGACCGAGTGGGTTTTATCGCGTACGTGCCGGAAATCCACCATCCGGGTGAGAGCATATATGCCGAGATAGAGATGCGGGACGGACGAATCGGTTTTCGACCCCTTCAGCCGGCGTTTTTTTCAGGTCTGCCAGCTATCAAGGAGCTTCTCGGGCGTTTTACATTGCGCAGCGATGAACTGAAGGAGGGCTTCGATAACGTGTTCGGGCCCGCCGTCGAGACCATGAATGCGTTTCGGCTCCTCAGTCGGCCCGACGAAGACGTTCTGAACTTTGGCGCCCCAATCCGATCTCCACGGGCGACCATCGTCGTACCGCTCTACGGACGCGTTGATTTTCTCGA